>Ga0181525_10001046_pt1 | contig 24010 bp, 28 predicted proteins | sample PEATcosm2014_Bin_48_FD_121100 | JGI IMG/M metagenome (GOLD analysis project Ga0181525, IMG submission 121100) | Peatland microbial communities from MTU Mesocosm Facility, Houghton, MI, USA - PEATcosm2014_Bin06_10_metaG | ecosystem: Environmental > Terrestrial > Soil > Wetlands > Peat | place... | reverse complement strand
GCCCGCGATGTTCGCGTGGCTGGGCGTGACGCCCTATCTCACGCGCGAAGCGGTGATGGGAACGCTCGGCTTTGTCGCTTCACTCGCGAAAGGCAGCGAGATCGTCTTCGACTATGCCGAGCAGCCGGGCGAGAACAGCGTACACCGCGCGCATTTCGAGGCGCTGGCGGCGCGTGTGGCCGCCGCGGGCGAACCGTTCCGGAGCCTGTTCGAAACCGATGCGCTGGTGAACGACATCAGGGCCCTCGGATTTTCTTTTGTCGAATCGCTCGATGCGGCGGCGCTCAACGCCCGCTATTTCAACGGCCGCAAGGACGGACTGTCCTTACGCGGACGCGGCCATCTCATGCACGCGCAGGTTTAAGAGGCGCAATCCATTCGGGGGAACAGCCGATGACGATGCTGATGACGGCTGCCGCCGTCTTTCTTGCAATCCATATTTTCGTGTCGGGCACGCGGCTGCGTGACGTCCTCGTCGGCGCGATCGGCGAGGGCGCCTATACGGGACTGTTCTCGCTGGCGTCGCTGGGCGTGATCATCTGGCTCGTGATCGCCTTCAATCACGCAAACGGCAGCGCCGAAGATCGAACGCTTTACAGCCTCGGCGTGGGCGTCCGGCATCTGGCCATCCCGGTCGTGGCGATCGCGTTTTTCCTCGGCATCCAGGGCCTTCTGGCGCCCAATCCCACGTCCATCGGCCAGCAGGGCGCGCTCGCGAAAGAGAACACGATCCATGGCGTGGTGCGGATCACGCGGCATCCTTTTCTCTGGGGCGTCGCCATCTGGGCCGCGTTTCATGTGGCGGCAAACGGCAATCTCGCCTCCGTCATTTTCTTCGGGACGTTTCTCGTTCTGTCCTTAATTGGCACGTTTTCGATCGATGCAAAGCGCAAGCGCAAACTCGGCGAAGCCTGGAACGAATTTGCGGGCAAGACGTCGAACGTCCCGTTTGTGGCTGCCATCCGCGGCAACCCGCTTCGTCTGGGCGAGAGTTTTGGCTGGCGCTTCGGCGTTGCGATGATCGTATTCCTGGCGGTCCTGTTCAGCCATGCACGCTTCTTCGGTGTGTCGCCGTTCCCGAACGGCTGGGTGCCGTATTAACGACGCTCAAGAATAGATTTTCATTGCCCTTGCGGCGGCGTGAAGAAACGCGCGACAACACACGCCTATCATTTAACGCCGTTTTGATCCTTCGCGGGCAAGCTTGTTCGCGGGGTTGGTGCCGGGTAAATCATGTCGCTTCCGCGTCCTGTCGATCTCGCTCATCTCTCGCGCTACACGGGCGGAGATTCGCGCATCAACGCCGAGATCCTCACGCTCTTCGCGAACCAGTCGACCGATCTCCTGAACCAGCTGAGCGATGCGCTCACCAAAAGCGACTCGAAGACGTGGCGCGATGTGAATCATTCGCTCAAGGGCGGCGCGCGCGGCATCGGCGCGTTCCAGCTGGCGGACATGGCGCAGGAAGCGGAAAGCGCGGATCCGGCGCGCGATGCGGCCGTCGCCGCGCGTGCGCTTCACGATCTCAAATCGCGCACGCTCGCCGTCACGCTCTTCATCGAATCCTATCTGGGCCGTTAGCGCCGAGCGGGATTCGCGCGCGCAAACTCTTCAATCCGTGCTTCGGCCTAGATGTCGATCAGGCCGCCGTCGACGAACAGCTCGGCGCCGGTGGTGTAGGTCGCATCGGCGGCGAGATAGAGAGCGGCGGCTGCAACTTCCTGGACGGTGCCGGTGCGGCCAAGGGGAATGCGCGTCTTCGCACCCTCGACGAAGGATTCCTTTTGCGCCGGCGTCAGGCCGCCCTTGTCGAGAATCGGCGTGATGATCGGTCCGGGGCTGATGGTGTTGACGCGAATGTTGCGGGGCGTCAGCTCCTTCGCAAAGGTGCGTCCGAACGAGCGCAGCGCTGCCTTCGTCGAACCATAGACGGTCGTGCCGGGCAGGCCGCCCGATGCACCGGCCACCGACGCCGTCAGAATGATCGCGCCGCCGTTCGGAATGACCGGGATGGCATGCTTCAGCAGGAAGAACGCGCCCTTCACGTTCACGTTGAACTGGCTGTCGTAGAAGGCTTCGTCGATCATCTCGATCGGCGCGAACTTGGCGATGCCGGCGTTGACGAACAGGACGTCGATGCGGCCATGCTTGGCTTTGACTTTGTCGACGAGGTCTTTGGTCGCCGCCACGTCGCCGGCATTCGAAACCAGCACTTCGATTCCCGGCAGCGCCGCGCGCGCAGCGTCTGCGGAGCGCTCGCTGGAACCGGTGACGATCACCGTCGCACCTTCGGACTGGAAAAGTTTTGCGGTCTCGGCGCCGATGCCGGTGGTGCCGCCGCTGATGAGAGCGATCTTGCCGTCGAGCTTCGCCATGAAGGATCTCCTGGCTTGGGGGTTGCCGTCCGGGAGAGATAGGTCGGCGCCGTGTGCCGGCAATGGCGTCCGCGGCCAAATGGCCTAGGAAACCTTTGCGTCAAAGGCCATGAATTCATGTGCGATCGAGCGTTCGACCAGTTCGCGCCATACGGGCTCGGCGATCGAAGGGCTAAGACCGACGCGTTTGGCCTCGGCCACCACTTTCGCAATCACGTCTTCGATGCGGGCTTCGTCGCGGACGTGGCCGCGTTCGGGTTTGATCTCGGCCGCCCGCTCGATATAGGTCTGTCGCTGGGCGAGGAGGCTTACCAGCACGCGGTCGAGGCGGTCGATCTCGCGGCGCAATTGGGCCATGTCGTGGCAGTCTTCCGGCCGTGTCTCGCTCACGAAGTCCTCGTTCGGGGGTAGACGAGATTTATCTCGGGCCTTATGGACGCCGGCACAAGGCAACGGCGCGATGGTGCACCGCGGCATATTTTCCCGGACCGGCGAATGGATTGTTGGGCCGGGGCTTTCTACATATAAAAGCGTCTAGTTATCCTAGTCACACACAAAAAATTCGTGGAATAGGCAGATGACCACCAAAGTCGAGACGGATGTGGCGATTGTCGGCGCGGGCCCGGTCGGGCTTTTTGCCGTGTTCGAGCTGGGGCTTCTGGACCTCAAGGCCCATCTCGTCGACATCCTCGACCGTCCGGGCGGACAGTGCACGGAGCTCTATCCCGAGAAGCCGATCTACGACATTCCGGGGCTTCCCATCGTCACCGGTCAGGAGCTGACCGATAAGCTGATGGAGCAGATCAAACCGTTCGGCGCCCAATTCCACCTCGGCCAGATGGCGAGCGCACTCCACCGGGAAGCCGACGGCCGCTGGCGGCTCACGACGGACACCGGCACGGAGATCGTGGCGCATGTGGTGATCATCGCGGCGGGCGGCGGCAGCTTCGTGCCGAAGCGTCCGCCCATCGCGGGCATCGAGGCCTATGAAGGCAAAAGCGTCCACTATGCCGTGCGCAAGATGGAGTCCTTCAAGGGCAAGGACATCCTGATCGCCGGCGGCGGCGATTCCGCGCTCGACTGGACGATCAATCTCGCGCCGCTCGCGAAGAGTCTCACCCTCGTTCATCATCGCGACGGATTCCGCGCGGCCCAGCACAGCGTCAACAAGATGCGCGAACTGGTCGACGAAGGAAAAGTGAAGTTCCACGTCGCAAGCGTGAAAGAGCTGCACGGCACCGATGGCGCGCTGGAAGCCGTGACGCTGGCCGGCGCCGACAAAAAGGAATGGACGCACGCGACCAACGCGTTCCTTCCGTTCTTCGGTCTTACCATCAAGCTCGGGCCCATCGCCGAGTTCGGTCTGAATCTCCACGAAAATCTGATCCAGGTGGATACGGCGCGCTTCGAAAGCGAGACGCCCGGCATCTTCGCCATCGGCGACATCAACACCTATCCGGGCAAGCTGAAGCTGATTTTGTGCGGCTTCCACGAAGCCGCTCTGGCGGCGCAAGCGGCGTTCCACATCTGCCGCCCCAATGAGAAGCTCCGCTTCCAATACACGACATCGTCGTCCAATCTTCAGAAGAAACTGGGTGTCGCATGAAGATCCACGCCACCGACAGAAACGGCAAACAGCACGAGCTCGAAGGCCGCGACGGCTGGACCGTGATGGAGATCCTGCGCGACGGTGGGCTCGACGTCTCCGCCGAATGCGGTGGCGCATGTGCGTGCGCGACCTGCCACATCTATGTGGCAGAGGGCTGGTACCAGAAGCTCACGCCGCCCAGCGAAGCCGAGATCGACATGCTCGACATGGCGCTCGCGGTCGAACCCACCTCGCGCCTCTCCTGCCAGATCACGTGCGCGCCCGAACTCGATGGCCTGACGGTCACCGTCGCGCCAGAGTAGAGCTGCTCTTCAGGCTCCAGTTTCGGCGCCGCTCACGATTTCGTGAGGTCAAATGAGGGTGCGCGCAATAGCGGAGCCGTCCTCAGTCTACTTTTGGACAATAAGCACAATCGAGGAAAGAACTCGCGCGCGTTCCGCGCTGCGCGCTGTTTCGAAAACTCAAACATATCAAAGACTTGAAATATACAACGAATCGAAAAGTGGGGATTACAAGGATACTTTGCGATTCCTCGGTGTATTTTGATGCGCAAGGCAGTATTACATCGCGCCCCACAGACATCAAAAAAGTGAACATTTGCGTTTTACATGGGCGCACTCTGCGCGTACTATGGTTAACGCAATAGTTGTGGCGGCTGCAGCCCCTACCAGCCGAGTTGGCCGCCACCCGAAACCGGGAGTGCCCCAGGGCGCGGTGCCCTTCGCCGCGCCCTGCCCGGTGGCTCGGGATCGCAACGGAATCGTCGATCACATTCGGCCCGGCAATGTTCGGCTGCTCTTCTTCGCCGCCATCTCCTATGTTCGAGCGGAGGGTAGCGGAGCGAACCGCCATGGGCTTTTACGATCGTCACATCTTGCCGCGGCTTCTGAACGCCGCGATGAGCACGAAACCCATCACCTACCAGCGGAAGAAAGTCGTGCCGCGCGCGGAAGGCCGCGTGCTCGAGATCGGTTTCGGCGCGGGCCACAATCTGCCGTTCTACAATCCCGCCGCGGTGAGCCACATCTGGGCGCTCGAGCCAGCCGCCGAAATGCGCGCGCGTGCGGCGGAGCGTGTCGCGGCCAGTCCCATCCCGCTCGCGTTCCTCGATCTGCCGGGCGAACAGATTCCGCTGCCCGATGCCGAAGCCGACACCGTTCTCGTCACCTACACGCTCTGCACGATTCCCGATGTGCACAAGGCGCTGGGTGAAATGCGCCGCGTGTTGAAGCCCAATGGCCGCATGATCTTCTGCGAACACGGCGAAGCGCCGGACGCGAATGTGAAACGCTGGCAACAGCGGCTAACGCCGGTGTGGAAAGCGATCGGCGGCGGCTGTCATCCCGGCCGGGCGATCCCGTCGCTCATCGCCGCCGGCGGTTTCCGCGTCGAGAAAATGGAGACGATGTATCTCCCCGGCACGCCGCGCTTTGCCGGATTCAATTATTGGGGCGATGCGGTGAAGGCGTGAGTGGAAGAAACACATTTGGCGCAACGCATTTCCGGCGATACATTCGCGCGCGTCAGCGCAGGAAAAATTTCACAGGGAGACGGTGAGTTAGTGAGATGCGGTCACCTCATCGTCTCGCCGTCTCCCTGTGAATCCCTTGCGCGCTGACGCGTGCGAAGCTCTCAACAGCTGAGCTAGCTATTCTGCGGCCGGCGATTGCCGCCGAGATCGTAAGGCCCACCCTTTTCGACCGCGCGCTTGTAGGCGGGCCGCGCCTGCATGTGCTTCAGATAGGCCTCGAGAACGGGATAATCCTTGAGGAGCCCGCTTGCCTGGGCGGCTTCCAGCACGAACACGATCTGGATGTCGGCGCCGGTCAGATGCAGGCCGACGATGAATTCCTTCCCCTTCAGGGCCTGCGCAATATAGGTCAGATGGTTCGCGATCTCGCTGTCGATGCGCGGACGAAGCGGCGCCGCAGCCGCACCCAGCATGCCGGCATAAAGCAGCATCAGCAGCGGCAGCATCGCCGAGCCTTCGGCGTAATGCATCCACTCGATGAATTTGAAGTGATCGGCGGATTTCGGCTCCGGCTGCAGCCGGCCTTTGCCGTACGTCTCCAGCACATATTCGATGATGGCGCCCGATTCCGCGATCGTGTGCTTGCCGTCCGTGATCACCGGCGATTTGCCGAGCGGATGTACGGCCTTCAATTCGGGCGGCGCCAGCGGCACCGGCGACATGCGCGTGTAATGCACGATCTCGTAAGGCACATCGAGCTCTTCGAGCAGCCACAGGATGCGCTGCGAACGCGAATTGTTGAGATGGTGGACTTTCAACATGAGGCGTCTTCCCCTTTTTGGCGCGAATGGCGAATGGCGAGTAGCGAATGGGGAACCCGGCGCCCTATTCGCCATTCGCTATTCGCCACTCACCTGTTCAGTTCCCGCATCGCAGAATCGAGACCGCCGAGCGTCAGCGGATACATCCGGTTCGAGATGATCTGGTTGATGAGCCCGATGGACGGCGTGTATTCCCAATGCTTCTCCGGCACGGGATTGAGCCACACGACATGCTCGTAGATCTGCGCCACGCGGTCGAGCCAGACGGCGCCGGCTTCTTCGTTCCAGTGCTCCACCGAACCGCCCGGGTAGGTGATCTCGTACGGGCTCATGGTCGCGTCGCCCACAAAGATCACTTTGTAATCATGCGGGAATTTGTGGAGCACATCCCAGGTCGGGAATTTCTCGTTGTGACGTCGGCGATTGTCCTTCCACACGGCCTCGTAAAGGCAATTGTGGAAGTAGAAGAATTCCATGTGCTTGAATTCGGTCTTGGCAGCGCTGAACAATTCCTCGCAGAGCTTGATGTAGGCGTCCATCGAGCCGCCGATGTCGAAGAAGATCAGCACCTTCACGGTATTGTGCCGCTCGGGGATCAGCTTCAGGTCGAGATAGCCCTTGTTCGCCGTGTCCTTGATCGTGCCCGGAATATCGAGCTCGGTCTCGGCGCCTTCGCGCGCCCATTTGCGCAAGCGCCGGAGCGCCACCTTGATGTTGCGCGTTCCCAATTCGACGGAGTCGTCCAGATTTTTGTATTCGCGCTTGTCCCAGACCTTGACCGCTTTGCCGTGGCGGCCCTTGTCCTGGCCGATGCGCACGCCTTCGGGATTGTAGCCCGAATTGCCGAACGGCGAGGTGCCGCCCGAGCCGATCATCTTGTTGCCGCCTTCGTGGCGTTTCTTCTGCTCCTCGAGCCGCTCCTTCAGCGTCTCCATGAGCTTTTCCCAGCCGCCCAAAGACTCGATCATCTTCTTTTCGTCTTCGGTGAGGAATTTCTCCGTCAGCGCGCGCAGCCATTCTTCCGGGATCTGCGCGATCTCGGTGCCTTCGAGCGTTTCGAGGCCTTTGAAGACGTGGGAGAAGACGCGGTCGAACTTGTCGAGGTTGCGCTCGTCCTTCACCAGCGCCGTGCGCGACAAATAATAGAACTCGTCGACCTTCAGATCGATGACGTCTTTGGACAGCGCGTCCATCAACGCCAGATATTCCTTAAGCGTGACGGGAATCCGGGCGGAGCGGAGTTCATCGAAGAACTGGAAGAACATGGGCGGTCTTTCGAATAGCGGTTATGCAAATCCTAGCGCGGAACGGGGCTCGCGGCCAATGGCAGGAGTTCGGGCCGGTATTCGAAATGCATGGTGTCGAAATGGCGCCACTTGCCGCCCCAGATGAAGCCGTGGCGCTCAAAAATCTGGACGATGGACGGCGGCATGCGGTTCACGGTGCGCGCAGACCGGTCTTTTTCCCACATCCAGTAGTTGGAGTAACCGAGGTTCAGATCGATGGCGGCGCCATAGGCGTGCAGGGAAGGCTGGCCGGCGTCGGCGACGGTGCGGCAATCATAGGTGCCGGCGATCGGATAGGCCGCGCGCCGCTCGCGGTCCGGCAAGGCGTCGATTTCCGCCGACACGGCGCTGAGCGCGTCGGCGGCACGGTTCACCGATGTGAATTCGATCTGGCGGCCCCAGGCTTTCGGCAACCAGACGAGCGAAACGAGACGCGGCGCGACCGCACCCTTGCGGCAATCACCATACATGGCGTCGAAGAAGGCCTTGTTGCGGAAACGGCCTGGATCGTTCGCCGGCGGCGCGCGCAGCGGATCTCGCGGATAGGGGTAGCGGAACTGATCGAGAATGGAGGCATGGCGCAGCACGTCGTCGTCGGACTTTTGACAATCGGCCGTCCCCAGATCCAAAGCGCGCCCGTCGCGAAAGATCAGCTGGTTGCCGCTGACGGCCGCGAGCGTGTCCGGATAGGCGGCAAGAAGATTGTCCGGCGACCAACGCTGCGCGCAGAAAACGAGGACCGTGGCCGCGGCAATCATCGGCTATTTCGCGGCGATTTCGCTTCGGGCGGCGGTGTAGGCGGCATGGAGGAATTCGTCCTCGATCGCCGTGTCGCGCGGATCGGCATATTCGATCGTCGTTTCGACCGCCCAATTCCCGAATTGTGCGCCCGTAAACACCAGGCGATAGCTCTGGTCTTCGAGCCTGTCCGTCTCATAGGTCCGTGCATAGATGACGACCGGCTCAGGCTTTGCGCTCAATGTCGCCATACCGTCCGCCACGCGTTTGGCGCCCACGCCTTCCTGTTCGGAGAAGCTCGGCGCGAGCGAAGCCTGCGCATTGTAAGGGCCGTGGAGCGGCACGAGCGTGATCGAACCATAGACGCCATTGAGCGCGGAATAGCTGCACAAATCGGCGCCCGTTGCGATGTCGGCCACACCGACCGCATCGCGCTCGAACGCACCGATTTTCGCCGGGCATACAAACCCCGAAGCCGCATGAAGCTTCCCGCCATCGCGCGTATCGGTGAACGGATCTGTGGTGGCCTCTTGTGCGAACGCTGCCGGCGCCAGGAGAACTGCCGAAACAATTTTAGCGCAGAGGACGCGGTAGTTGCGCGGAGGACGCAGGCGCGCGAATGCGCGCAAAAAGTACATTAACAGGGAGGCAGTGAGGCGGTGAGATACCCGGTCTCTCATGGCCTCACCGCCTCCCTGTGGATTCTTCTTGCGCGCTACGCGCGCGATACTTCGAGTACGGCAGGCTTTTTCTGCGTCCACTGCGCAACCACCGCGTCCTCTGCGCTAAAAGTCCCGCCGCCGCGCCGACGGATGAATCAGCTCCGCGTTTCGCGACGGGCCAGGAACGCCAGACGTTCGAACAGATGCACGTCCTGCTCGTTCTTCAGGAGCGCGCCGTGGAGTGGCGGGATGAGCTTCGTCGGATCGCGTTCTTTCAGCGCTTCCGGCGGAACGTCTTCGTTCAAGAGCAGCTTCAGCCAGTCGAGCAGTTCCGACGTCGACGGCTTCTTCTTGAGGCCCGGCACGTCGCGGATCTGGTAAAAGACGTTGAGCGCCTCGGCCACCAGCTTCTGCTTGATGTTCGGATAGTGCACATCGACGATCTTCTGCATCGTCTCGCGCTCGGGGAACTTGATGTAGTGGAAGAAGCAGCGGCGCAGGAACGCGTCCGGCAATTCCTTTTCGTTGTTCGACGTGATCATCACGACCGGCCGCTTCGCCGCCTTGATGGTCTCGCCCGTTTCGTAGACGAAGAATTCCATGCGATCGAGCTCGAGGAGAAGGTCGTTCGGGAATTCGATATCGGCCTTGTCGATCTCGTCGATGAGCAGCACGGGGCGCGGGCCGTCTTCGAACGCCTCCCAGAGCTTGCCCTTCTTGATGTAATTCTTGACGTCCTTGACGCGCACATCGCCCAGCTGCGAGTCGCGCAGGCGCGTGACCGCGTCATACTCGTAGAGTCCCTGCTGCGCCTTGGTCGTGGATTTCACGTGCCAGGTGATGAGCGGCGCCTTCAGTGCGTCCGACACTTCGAAGGCCAGCTGCGTCTTGCCGGTGCCCGGCTCGCCCTTGATCAGAAGCGGCCGTTCGAGCGTGATGGCGGCGTTGACGGCAATGCGGAGGTCGTCGGTCGCGACGTATTTGTCGGTCCCCTCGAAACGCTGCTTTGAACTCATGTCTCTCTCGTCAATAGGATAGCGTGACCGCAACGGTAGGGGGCGGCCCCCGGCTTCGCAAGGGTACCGCCCCTCTGCTAGATATCCCCCATGCGCCAGCCGAACCCCGCCCCGGAATCCCTCGATGCCGCGCTCTATCGCGGGGCCGACCAATACGAGCTTGAGCGGCGGACTGTCTTCGCCCGCTCCTGGCTTCTGATCGCCCATGAGAGCCAACTGCCGGAGACGGGCAGCTATGTCGCGACCAGCATCGCGGGCTATCCCCTGATCGTGGTCCGCGGTGAGGGCGGACAAATCCGTGCTTTCCATAATGTCTGCCGCCATCGCGCAGGTCCGCTCGCTTTTGATGGTGAAGGTCGCTGCGAAGGCCAGCTCGTCTGCCGCTATCACGGCTGGCGCTATGCGCTCGACGGACGGCTCGCCAATGCGCGCGACTTCGGCGCCGCGGAAGGATTCGATCCGCGCGCCTTCGGCCTCTTCGCGATCGCCTGCGAAAGCTGGCGCGGCTTTGTCTTCGTGAATATGGATGCCGGCGCACCGCCATTGTCCGACGGGATCGTGCCGCTCGCGGCGAAAACGCGCGACATGCCGCTCGAGAGCTTCCGCTTCTGGCGCCGTCAGACCCACGAGATCCGCTGCAACTGGAAGAACTACGTCGAGAACTATCTCGAGGGCTATCACTTGCCGCTGGTCCACCCCGGATTGAACCGCCAGGTCGATGGCGCGCAGTACGAAGTGAGTGTCGAAGCGCCGGCCGTTTTTCATTGGGCGCCGCCCCGCGACGGCGCGCCGATGTCGGGGTTATGGGCATGGCTGTGGCCGTGCCACGGCATCAATGTCTACAAGGACGGATTGATGATGGAGCGGATGTGGCCGCTCGGCCCCGACCGCACCGTGCTCGACTATCTCTATTGCTTTCCGGAAGGCATGGCGGACGCCGACATGGAGCGGCCCATGGTCTCGTCGAACGTCATCACGGCCGAAGATATCGAGATCACCGAAGCGGTGCAGCGCAATCTCGATGCCGGCATCTATTCCACCGGACGTCTGTCGCCGCGTCACGAAATGGGCGTCGCCTGGTTCCAGGCACAAATCCGGGCCGCCACCCGCCGTCCGTGACCGCCGTCGCCTTCGACGCCGCGACGCGCTAGACTTGGCGCAACGGTTTCGGGGGAAACGCCAATGCTCTGGATGCTTGTTGCTGCCGTCGTTGTCTCGGGCACGCTCGCGACCTTCACCGACTGGCTGTTCATGGGCGTGCTCTTTCACAAGCACTACAATCGCTATCCGGAAGTGTGGTGGCCGCAGTTTCGGGAGAAGGGCGACAAGAAGGCGATTATCTACTCATCCATTCTTGCTTACGTGACGTCAGCTGCGATCGTCGCGCTCTGTGTCGTTGCGCAATCGCGCGGGTTCGGGGAAGCGCTTCTTCTGGCCGTGCTCGCCTGGATCGCGGGACCGGTTGTCGTCCTCGTCACCAACGGGTTCTGGATCAAGATCGATCCGCGCGTGACGTTCGCGCACACGCTGGGCTGGCTTGCCCGCTTTGTTTTCGCAGGCGCTGCGGCGGGATTCGTACTTCGCTAGGCTGCGACTCGCGGGCGCTCGGCGGGCGCATAGAACGAGGCGTTCTGTTCGCCCGAAAGCGCTTCGCGCGTGAATTTGATCAGGTGATGGCCGACGAGGCCGATATGGATCACTTCCTCGATCCGGCCCGCTTTCAGAAGCGGCATCGCGGTATTCCAGAATGTTTTCCGATAGGACGAGAGACCGCCCACGCGGAAGAACACGTTCGCGAGAATCCGCATGCCGTAAGCGACATTGGAGAATGACATGCGGCTGGCGCCGAACTCCGGCTTGATACGATTGGGATAGGTGTTGGCGATGTTGTGCGCGAAGCGGGCGTAGAGTGCTTTGGGCTCGTAGGCTTCCGCGATGCAACGCTTCCAGGACGCGACGACATCGTCGTAGGGGCGCCGGAACACGACGTTCGATTCGAGGCTCTCATCCTCGACGAGGCGATGCTCGCGCGCGAGGCGATCGTAGAGGGGCGTGCGCGGCAGCGCCTGCAGAAGATTGATCGTCAGCATCGGAATGTTCGAGCGGCGAATGAATTCGAGAATGCGTGTGGGCGTTTCTTCGGTGTCGGTATCCAGCCCCAGAATGATGCCGGACACGACTTCAAAGCCATACGAATTCAACGTCTCGACCGCTTCATAGAGCGGCAGATTTGCGTTGTGACCTTTCTTCATCGCTTCCAGTGCGCCGAGCTCCGGCGTTTCGATGCCGCAGAAGATCGTCGTGAAATAGGCCTCGCGCATGAGCTTCAGGAGTTCGGTGTGCTTGGAGATGTTGAGCGTGGCCTCGCAGCAGAAGGTGAACGGATAGCCGCGCGCCTTTTGCCAGTCGATCAGCACCTCGACGAGTTCGCGCGCGGCGCGGCGGTTGCCGATGAAGTTGTCGTCGACGAAATAGGCGGCGCCGAATGCGCCGGCTTCGAGCATGGCATCGAGCTCCCGCGTCACCTGCTCGGGCGTCTTCAGGCGCGGATTGCGGCCGTAGAGCGCGGGGATGTCGCAGAACTCGCATTGATAGGGACAGCCGCTCGAGAACTGGACATTGCCGATGAAATAGCGGTCGAGCTGGGCAAGGTGATAGGCGGGTACGGGAAAGTCCTGCAGCGGCGTGCGTGCGTCCGTGACAAATCGCATCTGACGCGCCGGCCGCCTCGGATCGGCGTCGATCGCAGCCACGATTGCGCGCGTCGCATCGCCGAGCTCCCCCACATGCAGGTAGTCGAACTCAGGATAATGTTCGGGGCAGGCCGACACGGATGGCCCGCCGAGCACGGTCGCCTTGCCGAAGCTGTGTGCGCGCGCGTTGATGTCGTCGATGGCGCGCCGCTGGATGTGCATGCCGCTGACGAACACGGCGTCCGCCCAGACGAAGTCGCTGGCGCGGGCGCGCGCCATATTCTCGTCGACGAAACGCACCTCCCAGTTGTCGGGCAGCGCCGCCGCAATGACGAGGAGGCCCTGGGGCGGCATGAAGGCGCGCGATCCGCGAAACCCATAGGCGTGCTCGAAGGTGCCGAACGAACGCGCGTAGACCGGCGAAACGCAGAGAATCCTTCGACGGTTAATAGCGCTCAGCTTCGCGCTGACATCCCGCGCCCCGTCCATACATCACTCCGCCGTTATCGGTTGTTCGCAGCCACGCCCAACAGATAACCAAGCAGTCCCGACAATGTTCCGGGGCCCGGATGTACGTCCGTGCTATTTTTTGTCGGCGGCCGCGAGCTTTTCGGCGGTTTTCTTCTTGAGGATATCGAGACCTTCGGAGAAGCCGTTGAGGAGGATCGGAATCTCGAATTTCCGGCCGTCGATATAGGCCGCCCGCATGGCGCCCTTCGTGCTGCCGCCCGCCTGCATGGCCTGAATGAGCTGCAGCGGCAGCGGATTCATGACCAGACAGCCATCCCTGCCGCACACGCGGAATTTGATGTTCTGCGCGATGAAGCCGCCGATCTCGAGCGTCATCCCCTGGTCGAACGACACGCCGAGCGGCAACAGGAAGCGGCCGAGATAGACATCCGATTTCGGATCGTAGGAGATGGAGACGCTGGCGACGAGCACGTTGCGCGTACGATCGACATCGATCTGCGTCATGTCGCAGGCAATCGGGCCGGCCCGATAGCAACGCACCGACCAGCTGCCCACCGTCTGCGAATCCGTGACCTGGTTGGTCTGCGCCGAAGCCGCCGACGGCACGGCCGTCAAAGCGGCGGAGCCTAAGACCATGCAAAGCGCGAGAGAACGACCGAGACTCATGAAACGCCCAATCTGTGTGATGTTCCGCATATCCGTTTTCACATCGATCATTTGCTGCGCGCCGCCGTGTCGACCGCGCGTGCCGCCAGCGCGTCGCGATATCCCGCGAGCGAGAAGTTCAACGCGGCGGGCTTGCCGTCCGCAACGACAGTGACCTGAATCGCGCCGTTCTTCGCCATCGCATCGGCGAAGCCGCTGTCCATCGGCATCGTGGCGACGCAGCCCATTTGCAGACATGTCTTGTACTGGAGCGTCTTCTGCTCATTCGATCCGACGGAGACCTTGAGCCCGGGGAGAATGAACACGCCAAGCGGCGCCACAATCGACAACATGTCGGCCTTGTCTTTGGGAACGACATTCAGCTCGGCAATCACGGCATTCGAGCCCTTGCGTCCGAGCGCCTGCTGCAGGACGCACACGCCCGCCTTCGACGTCCGTGGCGGACAACTGAGGCGCCAGCCCTGATAGACGCCGACGGTCTGCATGTCGTCGCGGAGATCTTTCTTGGCAAAGAGGAAATGCTCTGCGCCGAATGTCGCCACCACCCCAAGAACGAAGGCTCCGATGGCGATGAGCACCGTGTTCGTTTGCGTCATAAGGCGATGTCTCCCAATCCGTTCGCCGAAAAGGGCGACCCGGCCCCAAGTTGGGACGGAGCCTTACCGAGGCCGGGCGGACTCCGCAAGCGGACCGCGGCCGCCCGACGGCGCGTTTTCGGAGAAAATTCGCTGGGATGGTAAGGATCAGGTCTTCGCGGAAAAGAGCTGGCACCAGCCGTTCGGGCTGATCTGCCCCTGGACGAATTTGCATGCGTTCGGCGGCTGGAAGTTAACGCAGAGACTGCAGTGCTGGCCGTCCTTCGGCTTGGCCTGATATTTGGCGTCGGCCTGACCGATCTTCGGCTGCGCCGTGGCTTGTGCGACCGCTGCACCGATTGCTGCCGCGCCGAGCGCCAGGCCGGCACCGGTGAGTGCCACGCGGCGGGAAATGATGGGGCGACCGTCGCTCATCAGCGCTTCCCGTAGACCGTAAAGACATGATCCGTTGAAGCCGCGAGCGTGTGGCAGGCGACCCCGCACGCAGCGCCGGTCCCCAGCGGCGAGAAGCTGTCGGACGCGGCATTGTAGTTGAACTGGGCGTATCCCCAGCCGCCGCCGGCCGGGAAGCGCTTGCTGTCCCGCTGCATGAAATCGATGTCATGCAGGGTGCCCGGTATCGTCGTGGGCGACGGCGCGCGCGTGCTCTTGGTCGCAATCCAATGGATCTTCGCCATCTTGGCGCCGTCGGGGAAAGGCTTTCCGTTTCCGGGAATGCCCGCCTTATAGGCCGCGATCATTGCGGGGTTGCCGAGGATGACGGCGATCTCGTTCGCGCTTTCGGCGTGACTGACGGAGATCGCCTGCCAGCTTTCGAAGCCGCGGAACTCGGAGAACGCCATGCCGCCCGGCACTTTCACGGTGTATTTGTCCTGCGCGGACATGGCCCGTGCGCCCAGGAACGCCAGCGCGGTGGCAATGACCACCATCGCGAGCGCTGCGTTGCGCCTGAGATTGTTGCGCTTCAGGTCATGGAGGTTCGAAATGCGCGACATGAGCACCTCTGCTGTCGGACGGGATACCGGATGTGTCATCGCGCTTCTTATGCCGTCCCGGCACTGGAGCGCTATTGCCCTTAAGTTCCATGCCGGCGCGCACGCCGCCCGCATTTCTGCAGCGAACTCTGGCAATGGGCCGTCCGGGGGAACTTGGTTACAATAAACCACGAGAGCCGCGGGCCCGCCTCAGCGCATAATTCGCGCGAGGGAAATGGCGGCCATGGCCAGTCGGAACGGACATAACGCGCACCGGGTGACGCAGCGATGAGCGTCGCGCATGTCTATACGGTCGCCTTCCAGGGCATCGAGGCGCGCGAAGTGGATGTGCAGGTCCATGTCGTGCCGTCGGGGCAGGTGCATTTCAACGTCGTGGGCCTGGGCGACAAGGCCGTCGCCGAAAGCCGCGAGCGGGTGCGTGCGGCGCTGTCGGCGATCGGGCTCGCGCTTCCGCATCAGCGCATCACGGTCAATCTCGCCCCGGCCGATCTTCCGAAAGAGGGAAGCCACTACGACCTCCCCATCGCGCTCGGCCTCCTCGCCGTCATGGGCGTGATCCCGTCGAGCGAACTGGCCGGCTATACGGCGCTGGGCGAACTCTCGCTCGACGCCCAGGTGAAGGCCGTGGCGGGCGTCCTGCCGGCGGCGTTGGCAGCGTCGGCGGCGCAGCGCGGGCTCGTCTGTCCCGCGGAAAGCGGCCCGGAAGCCGCCTGGGCCGGTGGCACCGAGATCGTCGCCACGCCGTCGCTCATCGCTTTCGTCAATCACATGAAAGGCGTGCAGGTCCTCAGCCCGCCGACGGCGAAACTCGCGGAAGACACTTACCAGCCGCCCGACCTCAAGGACGTGAAAGGGCAGGAGACCGCCAAACGCGCGCTCGAGATCGCGGCCGCCGGCGGCCACAACATGCTGATGGTGGGCCCGCCCGGATCCGGCAAATCGATGCTGGCCGCGCGCTTGCCGGGACTCTTGCCGCCGCTCGATGCGGGCGAGGCGCTCGAGCTTTCCATGATTCAGTCGCTCGCGGGCGAATTGCGCGGCGGGGCGATTTCGCGACGAAGACCGTTTCGTTCGCCCCATCATTCGGCGTCGATGGCGGCGCTGGTCGGCGGCGGGCTGCGCGTCAAACCGGGCGAAGTGAGCCTGGCGCATCTGGGTGTCCTCTTCCTCGACGAGCTTCCGGAATTCCAGCGCGCGGTTCTCGATTCCTTGCGCCAGCCGATGGAGACGGGCGAAGCGATCGTCGCGCGCGCCAATGCGCATGTGCGCTTTCCCGCACGCTTCCAATTGGTGGCAGCGATGAACCCATGCCGCTGCGGTTACTTAAGCGAACCGGGACGCGCCTGCGGCCGCGCGCCCAAATGCGGCGTCGATTATCAGGCGCGGATTTCGGGACCGCTGCTCGATCGCATCGACATCCATGTGGAGGTTGCAGCCGTGACCGCACAGGATCTGGCGCTGCCGCCGCCTGCGGAAGGAAGTGCTGCCACCGCCGAACGCGTGCATCGCGCCCGCGCGGTACAACGTGCGCGGTATGAAGGATTGTCCGTGCGGACCAACGCCGAAGTCGAAGGCGAACTCCTCGATCGCGTCGCCGCGCCCGACGCCGCCGGCGCGAAGCTTCTTGTCGACGCCGCGGAAAAGATGCGCCTCACCGCGCGCGGCTATCACCGCGTATTGCGCGTCGCCCGCACGATTGCCGATCTTGCAGGAGCGTCTGCCGTTGCGCGCGTACACGTGGCGGAAGCGCTGTCATACCGAAGGGCTGGCGTGTGACGCGGGAACGCGGGCGCCCCCGCCCGCATCGGCCTCTACACGGCTCGGTTGTCGAATTATGTATTCGCGGGCAAATGCGGGCGGGGGCGCCCGCGCGCCGACATACCTTAACCACGCACACCACGACTCGATTGCACGCACGACATCGCATCGCTCATGATCGGCGCCACGAAGGTGCTGGGAGTGTCACGTGTATCTCGATGAAAAATTCTCATCCGGCGGCGGATTCACCGGCCGGACCTGCCGGTCGTGCAAAACGCCCATCCATCAGGGCCAGCCTGCGACCCGCGTCACGTTCAACACCGATCCGGACGGCGCGCGCGGCCTGACAGGCGATTATCACCTCGCGTGCAGCAAACCCTTCGCGTCGCTTGCGCACGTGATCAACTTGAATCCGTGGCGTTAGGCGCGCTCAGGCCGTCTTCGGTCTGACGATCGCCGCAATGGCAAGTCCCGCGGCGAAGAAGCCTGCAAGCTCCATTGCCATATTTGCGAGCGTGAAGGTCGCGGGGAACGCGTACCAATTCCAGTAGGAAACATTGGTGGTGACGACGGAGACGAGACCCACGAGCGTCACGAAGCCGACGCGGCCGCCATAGGCCGGGATCATTGTGAAGGCAAGCAACGCCGCAGCGATGAAAGCCTGCACGAGCTCTGCTGCGAATTCGGTGAACAGCCGCTTGAAATTCATGCCGGACGCGCCGGCGGGCTGATAGATCAGGATGCCGGAGGGATTCGCCTTGAGCGCGGCTTCCGATTTCGCCATCGCATCCTTCGCATGCATATCGACGTAAGGATAGAAGTAGAGACCGGGTTTGTTATCCGTCGCGGTCTGCAGCGCCGCGATGACGGCACCATCGTCCGACATTTTGCTGAAGCCGGCTTGCGCAATCGGACTCATGTGCAGGATCGACATCATCACGAACATCGCGAAGCCGCCCGCGATCCCAGCCAGAACAATCCGACCCATCACTTCCTCCACCGAATGGACAACAAATATAGCACGAAATCTTCTTCACCCGAACCGTGCGCGGTCACTCCCCCGCGACGCGCGCCGCGCGATACTCGTTCCAGCGGCGCTTGATGGAATCGGAGGTTTCACGGCTGCCGTCCGGCGACCAGCCGGGCGGCGCGACGAGATAGAGCAACGCGTCACGCAGCGAAGGCGCATGGCGAATATCGTTCACGATGCCGATCCATTCGTGGAACGCGACGCGCACCGGATTGTAGCTCGCCAGATTCTTCACGATGCCGTAGCGCGGCGCGTCTTTCGCATCTTCCGCCACGAAGGTGCCGAACATCCTGTCCCAGATGATGAAGATCCCGGCGTAATTCGAATCGAGATAGCGCGCGTTGGTCGCATGATGGACGCGATGATGCGACGGCGTGTTCATGACGGCTTCGAACCAGCCGGGAAACTTGCCAATCGCTTCGGTGTGGATCCAGAACTGATAGACGAGATTGACGCCGTGCACGAAGGCGATCATCGGCAGCGGAAAGCCGAGCAGGATCATCGGCGCGCGAAAGAAAAGCCCCGGCGTGAAGGCGCCCGTCAGCGGCTGACGCAACGCGGTGGAGAGATTGTAGTGCTGGCTCGAATGATGCTGCACATGATCGGCCCAGAGCCAGCGGATGCGATGGCTCGCCCGGTGCCACCAATAATAGGTGAGATCGTCGATGAGGAACGCGGCGAGGAAGACAGGCCACGACCAGCCGAGATCGGTGATGCGATGCGGCGCAAGCTCTCGCGCAAACGCGATGAAGAGAAACGCGAACAGCGCGCCCGACAGGACGCTGCCGAATCCCATCACAAGGCTCGTCGCCGTATCCCGCATCTCGTAATGCCCGCGGCCCGCAAAGCGCACGAACAGCATCTCGGCTACGACGAGCACGATGAAAAGCGGCGTGGCGATTTCGGTGGGATTGGGAAGGGTCACGGCTTCAACCGCATTTCCCATTCGCGCGCCTGACCATCGCTCGGCGCCTGGATGATCGCGCGCGGGAACGTGAAATCGCGAAGCTCGAGCGAAAGCCGTTCGCCCAGGCGCCCGACGCTGGACAGAAGATCGCGGGAGATTTGCCGGGTCACGATGCCGTCGCCCAAGGCCTCCACGAGGAAGAGCGTGCGATTGGCGGCGTTCTCGATCAGGGCGGCGCGGCCGTCGATGCTCACGATCGAACGTCCGGCGCGGAATCCGGGAACCTCGCGTGCGAGCCTTTTCGCGATCTCGTCCACGCTGCCGACGTCGGGACGCGCGCGCCCGAAGAGCACGAAATTCAACGCAACGAGAAGCGCGATGCCCCCGAGGGAGCCCGCGAGATAGAGAATCGACATTTCGACTCAGCGCCCCAGCTTGGCCGTGAACGCGTTATGCCGTAAGGAAGCCGTCATGAAAAGCCGGGGGGCAGCCGTGGCGCGCAAGGGTTTCCGCTTCATCCATCTTCTGCTTGTTCCGCCCTACATCGCGCTTTTGTGGGTGGGCTCCTACAACCGCGTCGACCCGGCGCTGTTCGGCATTCCCTTCTTCTACTGGTATCAGCTTCTCTGGATTCCGCTGGGCGCGCTGCTGCTTTATCCCATCTATCGCGCCGAAGAACGGCAGAAGGACTAAGCCGTGTCGGCAGCTCCCAACACGACGGCGCTGACCGTCTTTGTCGCCTTGTTTGCTTTGGTAACGTTCCTGGGCTTCATCGCGTCGCGCTGGCATCGCGCCAAAGCGGCGCACATCTCCGAATGGGGCCTGGGCGGGCGCGGCTTCGGAACGCTGATCACCTGGTTCCTCCTGGGCGGCGATCTCTACACGGCCTACACGTTCATCGCGGTGCCCGCCGCCTTGTTCGGACAGGGTGCCGCGGGCTTCTTCGCCGTGCCTTACACGATCTTCGTCTATCCGATCCTCTTCGCGGTTTTTCCGCGGCTGTGGTCGGTCGCGAGAGCCAACGGTTATGTCACCGCGGCCGATTTCGTGCGCGGCCGTTTCGGCAGCGGCGCCCTCGCGCTCGCGATCGCCGTCACCGGCATCGTTGCGACCATGCCCTATATCGCGCTTCAGCTGGTCGGCATGGAGGTCGTGCTGGGCGGGCTCGGGATCCATGGCGCGTGGCCGCTCGTCATCGCGTTCGCGATCCTGGCCGCCTTCACCTATACGAGCGGACTGCGCGCGCCCGCGATCATCTCCATCGCCAAGGACCTCCTCATTTACATCACCGTGATCGCCGCGATCGTCATCATCCCCAGCGAACTCGGCGGCTATGGAAAGATCTTCGCGAGCGTGCCCCCGGCGAAGCTGCTCCTGGGATCGCCAAGCGCCGGCAATCTCGGACAGGGTTTCGGCTACGCGACGCTCGCGCTCGGTTCGGCGCTGGCGCTCTTTCTCTATCCGCACGCGGTCACGGGACTCCTTAGCTCAGCGAGCCGAAAAGTCGTACGCCGCAATGCCGTGATCCTTCCGGCCTATTCGCTCGCGCTCGGGTTGATTGCGTTGCTGGGCTACATCGCGCTCGCCGCCGGTGTGAAAGCCATGCCGCCTTACGGTGCGAACGGCGCCGTGCCTGCGCTGTTCCTCAAGATGTTTCCGCCCTGGTTCGTGGGCGTCGCATTTGCGGCCATTGCCATCGGCGCGCTGGTGCCCGCCGCCATCATGTCGATCGCGAGCGCCAATCTCTTCACGCGCAACATCTATCGCGAATATCTCCATCCGAAATGTTCGCCGGCGAACGAGCTGCAGGTCGCGCGCATCGCTTCGCTTGTCGTGACGGTCGGCGCACTCTTCTTCATCATCGGTTTGCCGGGCGCGCAGAAATTCGCCATCACGCTGCAACTGCTGGGCGGCATCTGGATCATCCAGACGCTTCCCGCCGTGTTGATCGGGCTTTACACGCGCTGGCTTCACCCGATCGCGCTCTTGGCGGGCTGGGCGTCCGGAATCGTCGCGGGCACGGCCATGGCGGCTGCGAACGGGTTCGCGGGTTCGATCTTCGCGCTGCATCTGTTGGGTGAAACCGTGCCGTGTTACGCGGCCGTCAGTTCGCTTCTGCTCAATCTCGCCGTGACGATCGTCTTGAGCTTCGTCTTCAACGCCCTGTCGCGCGGCGTGCGCGTCGACGCGACAAGTGTCGGCGACTACGCCTGAAAGAGTTCTCCCCCAACGTGGGGGAGACGGCGCGAAGCGCCGAGGGGGGCCGTCGCCTTTCGCGGAAGAACTAACGCGATCTCGTCAGTCACTGTACAAAAGCAAATTGCGCCGAAAGCGCGGTGCGCAAGTTGACTTTCCCCTCGGCGCTGCGCGCCGGCACCCCCACGTTGGGGGAGCAAAATAGGGGATCAGCCGAAGCGGCCGGTGATGTATTCTTCGGTGCGCTTGTTCTGCGGCGACGTGAAGAGCCTCTCCGTCGTACCGTATTCGATCAATTCGCCCAGGAACATGAAGGCCGTGTAGTCGGACACGCGCGAGGCCTGCTGCATGTTGTGGGTGACGATGACGATCGTGTATTCGTTCGCCAATTCGTCGATCAGCTCTTCGATCTTCGCCGTCGAGATAGGATCGAGCGCCGATGCGGGCTCGTCGAGGAGAATGACTTCCGGCTTGGTGGCGACCGTGCGCGCGATGCAGAGGCGCTGCTGCTGGCCGCCCGAGAGACTGAGGCCGGATTCCTTCAGCTTGTCCTTCACTTCGTTCCAGAGCGCGGCGCGCTGGAGCGCATCTTCCACCCGGTCGTCGAGTTGCGATTTGCGCAGCCGCTCATAGAGCTTAATGCCGTAAGCGACATTGTCGTAGATCGTCATCGGGAACGGCGTCGGCTTCTGGAACACCATGCCGATGCGCGCGCGCAAGAGATTGAGATCCTGCCGGGACGTGAGAACATTCTCGCCATCGAGCAGCACCTCGCCTTCGGCGCGTTGGCCGGGATAGAGCTCGTAGATGCGGTTCATGACGCGCAGAAGCGTGGACTTGCCGCAACCCGACGGACCGATGAAGGCCGTGACCTTGCGGTCGTAGAGCGGCAGCGAGACGTTCTTCAGCGCCTTCGTCGCGCCGTAATAGAAGGAGAGGTTGCGAATATCGATCCGCACTTTATCGGTTATCGGCATCGTGTTCATGGGACGCTCACAACTCTCGTTGAGATTCGAATATGCGCGCAAGGATGCTGAGCGTCAGCACAGCAAACGTAATGATCAGCGCGCCCGTCCAGGCGAGCCTGTGCAGGCCGTCATCAGCGGAACCCGCGAAATCGAAGATCACTTTGGGAAGGCTCGCCATGGGCGCATCCATGGCGGGATAGCTGATCGTGCCGGCCTTGCCGAGCGGCAGCGTTTCCCAGCTCCAGCCCGAATTGCCGAGCGCGGTGAACAGGAGCGGTGCGGTCTCGCCGGAGATGCGCGCGACCGCCAGAAGTACGCCGGTCACGATACCCGCCCGCGCCGCGCGCCACGTCACCGTGCGGATCACATGGTTGCGCGGCGTGCCGAGAGCGGCAGCGGCTTCGCGGAGCGTATTGGGCACGAGCAGCAGCATGTTCTCCGTCGTCCGCACGACGACCGGGATCACGATCACGGCGAGCGCCACGATACCGGCATAGGCCGAAAAGCCGTGCATCGGGGCTACGATCAGCTGGTAGACGAAAAGACCGATCAGGATCGACGGCGCGCTCAGGAGGATGTCGTTGATGAAGCGCACGACCACCGAAAGCAGGTTGTGCCGGCCATATTCCGCGAGGTAGGTGCCGCCGAAAATTCCGATCGGCGTGCCGATGACGACGGCAAGCGTGCTCATGATGAGGCTGCCGGCGATGGCGTTGGCGAGGCCGCCCGTTCCGCCCTGCGAGGGCGTCATCTGCGTGAACACGCTGAACGACAACGCCTCCATGCCCTTGGTGACGAGCGAGTAGAGGATGAGGGCGAGCCAGGCGATGCCGAAGATCGCGGCGAAGACCGAGAGCGAGAGGAAGACCGTGTTGCGCATGCGACGGCGCATGTAGAGCGCCCGGTTCATCTGGTTCATTTGGAGCCTCCACCGGAGCGCTGATCGAGACTCCTCAGCATCAGCTGCGCCGCGGCGAGCACAAGGAAGGTGATGATGAAGAGGATCAGGCCGGCATAGATCAGCGCCGGGATGTACAGGTCGCCCAGAGCTTCCGCAAATTCGTTGGCGACGGTCGCCGAGATCGTCGTGCCGGGCGCGAGCAGCGACATGTTGATGTGATGCGCGTTTCCGACCACGAAGGTGACGGCCATGGTTTCGCCGAGCGCGCGGCCGAGCGCCAGCATCGCCCCGCCGACGACGCCGCCGCGGGAATAGGGGAGCACAATGCGCCACATCACTTCCCATGTCGTGCAGCCGAGACCATAGGCCGCCTCTTTCAGGATCGGTGGAACGGTCGCGAAGACATCGCGCGTGACCGCGGAGATGAACGGCAGGATCATGATCGAAAGAATGAGGGCCGCCGTGAAGATGCCGATGCCGTAGGGCGGGCCGGCAAACATGTCCTGGAGAATGGGAATGTTGGCGAAGATGCCGATCAGCCAGGGTTCGATCGTCGTTTGAAAGAACGGCACGAAGATGAAGAAGCCCCAGATGCCGTAGATGATGCTGGGAATGCCCGCCAGCAATTCGACGGCGATACCGATCGGCCGCTTCAACTGGCGCGGACAAAGTTCGGTGAGAAAGATTGCGATACCGATCCCGACGGGAACCGCCACGATCATCGCCAGCGCCGACGTCACCAGCGTGCCGTAGATCAGCGGGAAGGCGCCGAATTTTTCGGTGACCGGGTTCCACACGCTGCTGGTGAAGAAACCCCAGCCGAAGGCTTTGATGGCGGGCTCGGCGCCGAT
>Ga0181525_10001044_pt1 | contig 24029 bp, 24 predicted proteins | sample PEATcosm2014_Bin_48_FD_121100 | JGI IMG/M metagenome (GOLD analysis project Ga0181525, IMG submission 121100) | Peatland microbial communities from MTU Mesocosm Facility, Houghton, MI, USA - PEATcosm2014_Bin06_10_metaG | ecosystem: Environmental > Terrestrial > Soil > Wetlands > Peat | place... | reverse complement strand
GCGACAAACTGGGCCACATGCCCTACACGCCCGCGTATTTCGCCGCGCTGGGCACCATGGTGGCGCGCAAGATCCACGCGCTGCGCACGCCGCCATTCAAGGTGATCGCGCTCGATTGTGACGATACCTTGTGGCGCGGGATTTGCGGCGAGGATGGGCCGCAAGGCGTGGTGGTGGACGCGCCGCGCAGAGCGCTACAGGAGTTCATGCTGACGCAGCACGCGCAAGGCATGCTGCTGACGCTGTGCAGCAAGAACAATGTGGAAGACGTGCTGGACACCTTCCGGCTGCATCCCGAGATGACGCTGCGGATGGAGCATTTCGCGGCGTGGCGCATCAACTGGTCGGCGAAGGCGGCTAACCTGGCGGCGCTGGCGGAAGAACTGGAACTGGGCCTGGACAGCTTTATCCTGGTGGACGATAACCCGCGGGAGTGCCGCGAAGTGGAAGCCAGCTATCCACAGACGCTGGCGCTGGCTCTGCCGCGTGACGAGGAGATCCCCGAGTTTCTGCGGCACGTGTGGGCATTCGACCGGCTGCGGCTGACCGAAGAGGATCGCGCGCGGCCCGCGATGTACGCGCAGGCGCTCGAGCGCCAACGGGCCGAGAGGCAGGCGGCCAGCCTGGAGGATTTTCTGGCGGCGCTGCAGCTGGAAGTGCGCATCGCGCCCATGTCGCCCAAAGATCTGGCGCGGGTGGCGCAGTTGACGCAGCGCACCAACCAGATGAACTTCACCACGGTACGGCGGTCGGAGAGCGATATTCAGGCGCTGCTGGAATCGGGCAAAGCGGAATGCCTGACGGTGCATGTGAGCGATCGCTTCGGCAGCTATGGCCTGGCGGGCGCGACGATTTTTCGCGGCGGCGTGGATGCGATTTCGATCGACACGTTTCTGTTGAGCTGCCGCGCGCTCGGCCGCGGGGTGGAGCATCGCATGCTCGCGGCGCTGGGACGCATCGCGCGGGAACGGGGACTGGCCGCGGTGGAGGCGCGCTATGTGCGCAGCCAGCGCAACCGGCCCGCGCTGCTGTTTTTGGAGAGCGCCGGGCTGCAATTTCAGAGCGTGCGCGGCGAAACCCTGGTGTTCCGTTTTCCGGCGGAGTTCGCGGCGCGGATGACATACGAACCGTCCACCACGCCGCGCCCGGCGGCCGGCGCCGCGCCGCCACCTCCTGCGACGGCCAGTCGCAATGGAATTCCATACGCGCGGATCGCTAACGAATGGCGCACGGTCGAGCAGATTATGGCGCAGAGCGCCCCGGAAGTGACCGGAGGGCGGACAGCCGCGACGGCAGACCCGCCGCGATCGGACCTGGAGCGCCGCCTGTGCGGCATCTGGGCCAGCATGCTGAGCGTCGAACGGGTGGGCATCTACGACAACTTCTTCGACCTCGGCGGCCATTCGCTGCTGGCGGTGCAACTGCTTTCGCGCCTGAAGGAAGAACTGGGCATCGAACTGTCGCTCGATGTGGTATACGGCGCGGACTTCACGGTGGCGGAACTGGCCAAGGCCATCGAACTGCGCGAAATCGAGATGGCGGGCGCGGAGCGGTATGCGGCCCTGTTGGCCGAAGTGGAAAGCCTCAGCGACGAGGAGGTGCGCGAGTTGCTGGCCCAGGAAAGCGGAGAAGCGCCCTACTGAGCGATGCGGATTCTGCTGACCGCCAACGCATCCTACGCGCCGCCCCGGGGAGGCGCGACACGCAGCAACCTGCTGTGGCTGGAGTACATGGCGGCGCGAGGACACACGTGCCGCGTAGTGGCGGGCGCGTTGGCGGAAAGCGCGGGCAAGCGCGCGCAAATGGCGGAGGAGGGTGCGGACCGGGAAACGCTGGCGGCGCGCGGCGTGGAATTGCATGAGGTCGCGGATCGCACCCAGCAAGCTTCCGTGCTGCGCGGCGAGATCCGCGAATTCCAGCCGGATTGGGTGCTGGTTTCGTCGGAAGATCTGGGTCACGCGCTGCTGCGCGAAGCGCACGACTCGGCGCCGGGACGAGTGGTTTACCTGGCGCACACGCCGCAGTTCTTCCCGTTCGGGGCGGCGAGCTGGAACCCGGATCCGAGCGCCACGGAACTGGTGGCGCGCGCGGCCGGCGTGGTGGCCATCGGGCATCACACCGCCGCGTACATCCGCCAACACACCGGGCGCGAAGCCGTGGTGATTCATCCGCCGATTTATGGCGATGGTCCGTTTCCGAATCTGGCCTCGTTCGATACGGGCCTGGTGACGATGGTGAATCCGTGCGCGGTGAAGGGCATTTCGATCTTCCTGGCGCTGGCGGAGCGATTTCCAGCATACAGCTTCGGGATCTTGCCGGGATGGGGCACGACCGCCGGCGACCGCGCGCGGATAGCCGCGCAATCGAACATTGCCGTGTTGCCGAACTGCCGCCACATCGCGGAGTTTTTGAGCCGCACGCGCATCCTGCTGATGCCGTCGCTCTGGCACGAAGGGTTCGGACTGACCGTGATGGAAGCCATGCTGCACGGCATCCCCGTGATTGCGAGCGATGCCGGCGGACTGGTGGAAGCCAAGATGGGAACGCCGTTCGTGGCGCACGCGCCAGCCATCGAGCGGTATGCGGCGGTGTTCGACGAACACTCGCTGCCACAGCCCGTGATCGGACCAGTGGACCTGGCGCCGTGGGAGGAGGCATTGCGCGCGCTGGGGACCGATCGCGCGGTATACGAGCGGGTTTCGGCGGTTTCGCGGGAGGCCGCGCTCCGTTTCGCCGGCGGCCTGGATGCGGGGCGCATGCCGGCGTTTCTCGAATCGCTCAAACCGGGCGACACCTTCGAGAGCCGTCGCACGCTAGCCAACCTGTCTGGGGCAAAGCGCAGCCTGCTGTTGCAGATGGCGCGCGGCCGGAAGCACTGAATGCGCATCCTGCTGGCGCAGAACGCACTCTACTATCCGGCGTACGGCGGCGGCGACCGTTCCAACCGCCTGCTGCTGGAGGCGTTGGCGGCGCGCGGCCACACATGCCGCGTGGTGGCACGCATCGCCCGTTTTGGCGCAGCCGGCCATGCGCAATATCTGCGCGAATTGGAGCAGCGCGGGGTGTCGCCGCTCGCCTCGGAAGACGGCGTAGTTATTTTCCGCCGCGCGGGAGTGGATGTGCTGGTGGTCACGCATCATTCCAATATGCGTGCTTATTTCGCGGCGCAGATCGCGGCGTTCGCGCCGGACGCGATCCTGACTTCCACCGACGATCCGGCGCAACTGCTGCTGGAGGTTGCCGTGCGGGCGGATGTGCGCACCGTTTATCTGGCGCGGGCCACGCTGGCGCTGCCGTTTGGTCCGGATTGCGCCTTTCCGAGCGCAGCCAAAACAGAGGTGCTGCGGCAGGCCGGCGCGGTGGTGGGAGTGAGCCGGTATGTGGCCGATTACATCCGCAAGTGGAGCGGTATCCCGGCCACGCATGTGCCGATCTCACTGCTGGACCCGCCGCCGTATCCCGACTTGGGCGGCTTCGGCAACGAATTCGTGACGCTGGTGAATCCGTGCGCGGTGAAGGGAATATCGATATTCCTGGAACTGGCTGACCGCATGCCCGCGGTCCGGTTTGCGGGCGTGCCTACCTGGGGCACGACTCAGGAGGACCGCGCCGCGCTCGCGCGGCGCGCCAACGTCACGGTGCTCGACGCTGTAGATAACGTGGACGACATCCTGCGCCGCACGCGCGTGCTGCTGGTTCCTTCATTGTGGGCAGAGGCGCGGTCGCGGATCGTGGTGGAGGCCATGCTGCGCGGAGTGCCGGTCATTGCCAGCGATATCGGCGGCATTCCGGAGGCCAAGCTGGGTGTGGATTACCTATTGCCGGTACGGCCGATCGAAAGGTACCAGGCGCAACTCGACGAGCAGATGGTGCCGCTGGCGGAGCTGCCGGCACAGGACGTCGCGCCGTGGCGAGCCGCGCTCGAGCGGCTGCTCACGGACCGCGCGCATTACGACGAGCTTTCGCGAGCCTCGCGCGAGGCCGCGTTGGCCGGCACCGCGGGCTTAAGCGTCGGGCCGTTCGAGGAACTGCTGGAACGGGTGGGTCAGGCAGCGCGGGCGCCCACGCGGTTGGCGCGGCAGACCGAAGCGTCCGCGCTACCCGAGCGGCTGTCCCCGGAGCGGCGCAAACTGCTGGCCTTGCGGCTGCGCAGGATCTCCGGCGCGGGGCCTCTGGCGGCCGGCGGGCTGCGCCTCTACTGCTTCCCGCATGCCGGAGGCGGAGTGCTGGCGTTCAAGGGCTGGGCGGAGCAACTGCCGCGCAGCGTGACGGTGACGCCGATGCGCCCGCCGCGGCGCGCGACTCCGTACAGTATGGCTGAGCTGGTGGCGGCGCTGGGCGACTCCGTGGAGCCGTATACGGACGAGCCATTCGCATTCTTCGGACACAGCATGGGCGCGGTGGTGGCGTTCGAGCTGGCGCGGCTGCTACGGCGGCGCAATCGGCCGCTGCCGCGCATGCTGGTGGCTTCGGGCGCGCGCGCGCCACAGTTCCGGCGCGGGCACGTACCGGGACCCGAACCCGGCCAGGCGGAATTCGTGGAGGCGCTACGGAGATTGCAGGGAACGCCGCGCGAAGTGCTGGACAATCCTACTCTGCTGCAACTGATCTTACCGGCGCTGCGCGAGGACGCCGCCATCTACCGCAATTACATTTACGCGGAGGAAGCGCCGCTGGATTGTCCGATTCGCGCTTATGGCGGAGCGGAAGATCCGAGCGTACACCGCCAGCACCTGGAAGGATGGGCGGCCGAGACGACGGCGAACTTTGCGGTGCGAGTATTTCCGGGCGGACACTTCTACCTGCAGACTCACCGTCAGGAATTTCTGGCGGCGCTGGCGCGGGACTTGAGCGCGTAAGTGCGCATTCCTGTACCGCTTGCGCGGTTGCTCGCGTCTCTCGGTATTGGTAATTAGCTAGCCGAAGGACTGCTTAACATGCGCTTAACATACCTTGCACTCTTTATGTCGATATTCGCAGCGAGCCTTGCCGGCGCGCCCGCGGCCCGCTCGGTCACACCCGGCGCGAGGCATTGGTTAGTGCTCCTGAGCGAGAAAGCCGTGGTGGAACAGTACCCCGGAAGGATCGAGAAGACGCGCGCCGCGGCCGCGGGCTACCGGCAGCATCTGCAACAGGCGCAAGCGGCGCTGCGCCCGCAGATCGAAGGCGTGCATGCGCGGGTTACCGGCTCGGTGCAGCACTTATTGAACGGCATCCTGGTGGCGGCCACGCCCGCGCAGGCCGCGGCGCTGCGCAAATTGCCCGGAGTGAAGGCCGTGACGCCGCTGCGCCGCTACCGCAAAGCGGACCAGCTGAGCATGAGCAACGTGTCGCAAGCCTGGACCGCGGCGGCGGTCGGCGGCGAGACCAACGCGGGGGCCGGCGTTAAGATCGGGATCATCGACAGTGGCATCGACCAGACTCACCCGGCTTTTCAGGACCCTACGCTGGTGGCGCCGGCGGGGTTTCCCAAGTACGATAATGCCGCCGATCAAGCTTTCACCACCAATAAGGTCATCGTGGCGCGCAGCTATGTAGGCTATCTGGTCGATCAAGACGTTTGCAGCACATGTACTACGGCGTCTGCGTCGCGGCCGGACGATGTTACCGCGCGCGACTTAGACGGCCACGGCACCGGAGTGGCTTCGGTGGCGGCCGGAATATCGGTGAGCTACAACGGGACGGTTATTACAGGCGTCGCGCCGAAAGCGTTCCTGGGTAATTACAAAGTCTTCGGGTCGGACGAGGTCAACGCGGGAACGAGTTTTGAGGGACCGATTCTGGCGTTGGAGGATGCGGTTACCGACGGGATGGACGTGGTCAACATGTCTCTGGGCAGCCCGGTCACCGGCGGGCCACTCGACGAAGATTCCACTTACTGCCCCAGCAGCGGATTGCCCAACTCGCCGATTACGATTCCAACGGACGCTTGCGACCCGCTGGCTTATGAAGTGGAAAACGCCATGGACCAGGCGCTGGTGACCGTGGTAGTGGCCACTGGCAATCAGGGCGTAAACGGGTATCAATTTAATTTTGCCTGCGGCGCGCCCCCGTGCGATAACTATTCCACGCCCACCTTCAGCACCATCACCTCGCCGGCCTATGCGCCTTCCGCGATCGCCGTGGCCGCTATCGAAAACGACGTCACGTATGTGCAGCAAGTGGAAATATCGGCTAGCGGCGCGCCGTCGGACGTGCAAGCGATTGCCGCGCTGGAAAGTTACGATGGGCCCGCGCTGTCCGCACCGCTGACCGCGCCCCTGGTGGACGTTACACAAGCCGGAGACAGCGACGGACTACTCTGCAATCCGGTGGGCGCGACGGCGCTGTCGGGCGTCTTCGTTTTGGTGCTGCAAGGAACCTGCGCCGACGCCACCAAGGTCACCAACGCGCAGAGCGCGGGGGCGCTGGGTGTGATCGAGATCGCCGATGTGAGCGGCAGCGCGCTCAACGCGCCTTACGGACTCTCCGGTACGACCATTCCGACGTTCATCATCGATCAGTCGGACGGCGCGAACCTGAAGAGCTACATCGATAGCAATCCGGGCTCCAAGGCGACCCTGGATCCCAGGCCATACCAGGTGACGGCGTCATCCCAGGGATATGCGCCCTTCTCCGTTGCGATTTTCTCCTCCCGCGGTCCGGTGACTGAAACCGGCGCACTCAAGCCGGACCTGGCGGCCGCCGGCACCGACTTCCTGATGCCCACCGAGAGTTACGATCCCTATGGAGATCTGTTCAACTTCTCCCGGTACGGAACTGCCGACGGGACCAGCTTTGCGACTCCCATGGTGAGTGGAAGCGCCGCACTGGTGAAGCAGACTAATCCAAATCTGACCCCGGCGCAGATTAAGTCTGCCTTGGTTAATACCGCGGTGCTGTCGAACTTAACGACATCAGACAACTCCGCTCAGGCATCGGTTTCGGAGGTGGGGGCGGGATTGCTGCAAACGCAAAACGCGGTAATTTCCACCGTCCAGGTGGCGCCAACTTCGGTCTCGTTTGGGTCAGTGGGCGTATCGCTGATCACTTCGCAACTATTGACGCTGTACAATACGGGCACAATTCCAGTCACTCTCACAATGACCGTTACCCAAAGCGCCGCCTACGCAACGGCTGCAGCCCAGGTTTCGGTAACTCCCGCGACTGTGACCATACCGGCGGGAACGGCCAGTAAGGCCGGCCAAGCCAGCGCAACTGTCAAGCTGACTGGGGGCGCGCCAACGCCCGGACGCTATGAAGGCGTCATCACGGCGAGCGGAGGCCCGGTTCCGCTCAACATTCCCTATATGTATTCGGTGCCTTACACGGCTTTGAGTGAGCTTGTTCCGTACGACGTGATTCCGCTAAACGGCGTCCAGCCTGGCCAAGGCTTTATGGCATTCGATGGCGCCGTGGGCGCTTACATCCCGTGGTACTCGCCATGCACCGCCGGCGAGAATCAATGCGTCAACGATTACGGCCCGATCGCCGTTCTGGTGGTCGACCCAACAGGAGCGCCGGTTTCTGGGGTTCCGGTGGAATGGGGGGTAACGGAAGGCACCGGAACGATCGATTTGAATAACTCGGATCAAGAGACTAACACCAACGGCGTAGCGGGCGCAGCGGTCTATTTGGGAACGACGGCCGGCCCGCAGGAGTTTGCGGTCCTGGTGGACGGTATTTCATACCCATTGCCGTTCGACGGTTATGCGCGGGTGACGCCGGCCATCAACGCGGGGGGCATCGTGGATGGCGCCAGTTTCAAACTGACATCGGTTGCGCCCGGTTCCTGGATTTCAGTGTTCGGCACCAACATGACGGACACTACGCAGGGCACGAGCGGGGTGGACGTCGCGTTCTCCAATTGCTCCTCGTGCAACGTCGTGAGCCAGGCCTTGCCGATGGGTATCGACGGCGCCGCGTTCAGCTTTGACACGTCGAGCCAAAGCTTGCCGGGGCGCCTGAATTATGTGAGCCCGACACAACTCAATCTCCAGATTCCCTGGGAGTTGGCTGGACAATCGTCAGCGTTGGTTAAATCCATTGTCAACTATACCTACGGCTCGGTGTATACTCTCCCGCTGGCCCAGTACTCTCCGGGTTTCTTCGTGATCGACACCTCTAACGATGTAGCCGCGCTCGACTTGAGTTATAACCTGGTCGACTCGAGCAATCCGGTGGCGCGCGGCTCTTATGTGCAGTTGTTCATGAATGGGCTGGGAGCGGTGACGAACCAGCCGGGAGATGGCCTGGGTGCGCCGGGACCGCCGAATCTCGCGCAGACGACGGCTACTCCGACAATCACGATCGGGGGGCAGGCTGCTCCTAATGTGCAGTTCAGCGGATTGGCGCCCGGGTTTGTGAGCTTGTACCAGGTTAACGTCCAGGTGCCGGCGGGCATATCGGCGGGGCAGCAGGCGATTAGCTGCACTATCGGCGGAGTTAGTTCGACGACGGCGGAACTTTGGGTTAAGTAAGCGGCGGGGCTGAAGCCCGCCCTCCACATGCGGTATAGTGACAGACATGTTGGAAAGGGTCGCTGTATTCGACACCACGCTGCGCGATGGGGAGCAGGCCGCCGGCACGCGGCTGGGCAGCCGGGAGAAGCTTATGATCGCCCGGCAGTTGGCGCGGTTGAACGTGGATGTCATCGAAGCGGGCTATCCGGCTTCGTCGCCGGAAGACTTCGAGGCCGTGCAACTGCTGGCGCAGGAAATCGAAGGGCCGGCGATCTGCGCCTTGTCGCGCGCGGTGCCGTCCGACATAGAGGCTTGCGGGAAAGCGCTGGCCAAGGCCAGACGGCCGCGCATTCATACCGGGATCGGCGTTTCGGATATCCATGTGGTTGGAAAGTTCCGTGACGAACGCTACGGCAAAGACCTGGCGGAAAAGAAAGTCACCATGCTGGCCATGGCTGTCGAGGCGGTCAAGCTGGCGCGGAGTTTTGTGGACGACGTGGAGTTCTACGCGGAAGACGCCGGCCGCGCCGATCCAAGTTATCTCTTCGAGATGCTGGAGGCAGCCATCGAGGCCGGAGCGACGGTGGTCAACATTCCCGACACCACCGGCTACACGGTGCCGGAGCAATACGGCGCTTTGATCCGCGCGGTGCGCGAGAGAGTGCCTAACATCGCGCGCGCGGTAATCAGCGTACACTGTCACGACGATCTGGGTCTGGCGGCGGCCAACACCTTGAGCGGTGTGATGAACGGCGCGCGGCAGGTGGAAGGCACTATCAACGGCATCGGCGAGCGGGCCGGCAATGCGGCGCTGGAGGAGGTGGTGATGGCGCTGCGAACGCGGCGCGACTATTACGGCGTGGACACCGGCATCGATGCGCGTGAGTTTCACCGCACCAGCCGGCTGGTAGCCGATATGCTAGGCATGCCCGTGCCGGCGAACAAGGCGGTGGTGGGCGGGAATGCTTTCTCGCACAGCTCGGGCATCCACGTCGATGGTTTCCTGAAGGAACGGGAGACGTACGAAATCATGCGTCCGGAGGATGTGGGGCTGAGCGAGAGCCGCGTGGTGCTGACCGCGCGCACCGGCCGCCATGGACTGCGCGACCGCCTGGAGAAGCTGGGTTACTCTCTGTCGCAAGACGAATTGAACCAGGCTTACCAGAGATTCCTGACGGTGGCGGACAAGAAGCAGGAAGTCTTCGACGAGGATCTGATCGCGATATTGCACGATGAGATCCATCCCGCTACGGAGACTTACCACCTTGAGTATCTGCATATCTATAGCGGGACCTCGGCTATTCCGACGGCGACCGTGAGGCTGCGCATGGGCGAGGAGACGCGCGAAGGCGCGGCCATCGGCGACGGCCCGGTGGACGCCGTGTGCAAGGCGATTTCGGGAGTGACGAAGAGCACGGCGAAGCTGGTGCGGTACGAGATCCGCGCGGTAACCAGCGGGACCGAGGCGCTGGGCGAAGTGACGGCGCAACTTGAGGTGGGCGGCCTGAAGGTGGTGGGACGGGGGGCTTCCACCGATGTGATCGAAGCCAGCGCCAAGGCGTATATCGACGGGCTGAACAAGCTGGCAAATTTGGAAGCGAAGCGCGCGGCTACCTGAGCGTGGCGATGGTGGCGCCCCATCCGCCGGCTTCCGGCGGTGCATCGCCGTACGACGCTACAAAACTGGCGCGGGCCAGCGCGGCGCGCACGATTTCGCGCTGGACTCCGATGCCCCGGCCGTGAATGATGCGGATGGCGCGAAATCCCAGCCGGTGCGCCTCTTCCAGGTAGGCTTCGACCACGCCCTGGACGTCGCGCGGCGGCACGCTGTGCAGGTCGAAGATATCGGTGATGGGAAAGCGGACGGGTTCGCCGGGGTCCGCAAAGTCGTCCGCCATGTTATAAGCTTAGACCGTTAGAGGCACCGTGGCAGCCAAATATACCTACAAACAGGGACAGTACCTCGCCTTCATCCACATGTACACCAAGATGTACAGGAGGCCGCCCGCGGAACTGGACCTCCAAATGCACTTTCAGGTGACGCCTCCGAGTGTGCACCAGATGGTTCTGACTCTCGAAGCACGTGGACTGATCAGCCGGATCCCGTGGACGCCCCGGTCGATTCAGGTGCTCGTCCCAAAGGAAGAACTGCCGGAACTGGACTGAGGTAGACTGGACTCCAGGATGCGCACCATCATACTGGGCCTGGCGCTGATGCAGGCGGCCGCGCCGCAGGCGACCCGCGGGGCGGTGCTGCGGGCGGGCGTGGCGCGGGTGGATATCACGCCTCCCGCGGGCGAACAGATGTGGGGCTACGAGGACCGGCGGGAGCCTGCGACGGGCACGCTGGACCCGCTGTACGCGCGCGTGCTGGTGCTGGAGTCGGGCCCGGAGGGCGCGCCCCGCCGGCTGGCGCTGGTGACGCTCGACTTGGGCCGCAGTTTCGGCCCGGGGTCGCTGGCGCGGCTGCGCGAAGCGGCTAAGCGATCGAGCGGAATCTCGTGCCTGCTGGTGGCCGCATCGCACACGCATAGCGCGCCCGTGATCCGGGACGAATACCGCGACGCGCCGCCGGCTTGGGAGCAGTCCGCGCTGGACAAAATCGGCCGCGCCATCGCGGAGGCGGCGGGCCGATTGCAGCCGGCGCGCATCGGCGTGGGGACGGGATCCGTCTCCATCGGACACAATCGCCTGCGCGTGAATCCGGACGGCACGGTGAGCTGGTTTGAGCGCAATCCGACGCGCATCCCCACCGCGCCGGTAGACCCGACGGTGACGCTGCTGCGCATCGACCGCGCGGATGGGACTCCGCTGGCGGCGCTGACCAATTATGCTTGCCATCCGGTGGTCTTCGGCGCGGACAACCTGCGCTATTCGGCGGACTTTCCGGGCGTGATGAATCGGGTGGTGGAGCGGGAACTCGGTGGGAATGCGATAAGCTTCTTTCTGCAAGGCGCGCCAGGCGACATCAATCCTTACTATGCTGTCACGCCGGTTGAAGAGGATGCGGCGGGGCGCCGCGATTGGACGGGAGAGCGCCTGGGGCAGGAGGCGGCTCGAGTGGCGAAGGAGATTCGGAGCCGCACCATGGACACGCCCACGATCGAGTTTGTGGAATCGACGATCACGGTGCGGCTGCGGTGGGATGCGGACAAGTTTCGCGCCGCGCTCGAGAAGTTTCTGGGGCCGGATGGGATGGAGGTTTACGGCGCGCGCATCGTGCCGGAGATCCAGTTGCCGGTGACCACCGTGCTGATCGACAGGGACATCGCGCTGATGACCATGCCCGGCGAGCCATTCGTGGATTTCCAGATGAACTGGCGGGACCGCTGCCCCGTGACGCACGCACTGCTCCTGGGGTACACAAACGGGTACAACGGCTACTTTCCGACGATCGCAGCGGCGGCGCGCGGGGGCTACGGCGCGGCCAGCGCCAGCACCTGGGTGGAGCCGGGCGCGGGTGAGCGGATGGTGGACAACGCGGTGGTGAAGGTGTACGAGATGCTGGGGCGGTTGAGCGATCTGCCCGACGATTTGAAGGGGAATGTTTATAAGTGAGGGCATGATGTTGCGAAGGTGCTGGAAGGGGGTTGCGGTTGGGGTGATGGTTTGGCTGTGCGGCTGTCACCGGCATAGGATCGCGCAAGCGCCGCCTCCGCCCCCGGCGGCTGCGGTAACGCCGGCGGCGCCGGCCGCGCCCCCACAGGCGGTTTCAACTCCCGAATCGGGTGGCGAAATGGGCCTGGCAAGCTGGTATGGCCACCCCTACCATGGGCGGGCATCGGCCAGCGGCGAAATCTACGACATGGAGCAGATGACCGCGGCGCATCGCACGCTTGCGTTCGGCACGTTGGTGCGGGTGCATGACCTGGACAACGACAAGTCGGTGGACGTGCGGATCAACGACCGCGGTCCGTTTGTGGATGGGCGGATCATCGACCTATCGCACGCGGCGGCGCGGGCCATCGAGATGATCGGTCCGGGAACGGCGCATGTGCGACTGGAGATTCTGAGCGCGCCCGCGGCGGCTCCGGCGCATTTCGGCGTGCAGGTGGGGGCGTTTCGAAATAAGGAGAACGCGGAGCGCCTGCGCCGCGCCATGGAGGCGCAATACGGCCGGGCGCGGTTGGTGGAGCGCGCCGACGAACCCGGCTTTTGGCACGTGGTGGTGGGGCTGGAGCCGACCGAGCAGGGCGCGTCCGCTTTGGCGGATCGCATCCGCGGCGAGGCGCCCTCGATAACCAACGCACTCGTGGTTCGGCTGGATTCAGTATAATCGAAGCAGCCAATGGAACGTAGTGCTCCGGGCTGGTCCCACGGCCTGGTGGGGCAGTCGCCGCAGATCCGCGAGATCCGCCGGCTCATCGAGAAACTAGGACGAAGCAGCGCGCCGGTACTCCTGCTGGGAGAGAGCGGCACGGGCAAAGAGGTAGTGGCGCGGGCCATCCACGCGGCGAATCCGAGCGGCGAATTCGTGCCTATCGACTGCGGCGCGCTGGTGGGGCCGCTGGTCGAAAGCGAACTATTCGGCCACACCAAGGGTGCTTTCACCGGTGCGGCGGAAGCCAAGCGGGGCCTCATCGAGGTGGCGGACGGTGGTACGGCCTTCTTCGACGAGATCGGCGACCTGCCGCTGGACATGCAGGTAAAACTGCTGCGGCTGTTGCAGGAGCGCGAGTTCCGTCCGGTAGGCTCGCTGAAGCAACGCACGGTGAATATCCGCGTGATCGCGGCCACGCACCACGATCTGGCGCGCGACGCGGAGCGGGGAGCGTTCCGGCAGGACCTTTACTACCGCTTGAACATCGTGAGCCTGCGGCTGCCCGCGCTACGGGATCGCAGAGACGATATCCCGGAGCTGATCGACCACTTCCTCGAGCGGCTGGGCACGCATCACCGGCTGACCCAGGACACGCTGGAGGTCATGATCGAGTACGATTGGCCGGGAAACGTACGCGAGCTGCAGAACTCGATCGAGCGGATGGTGGCGTTGACCACCGGGCCATGGCTGCACGTGGCAGACCTGCCTTCGCCGCTGCGGAACCACGGGAGCGCTGAACCGCCTCTGGCTTCGGCGGTGGCGGCGGGTTCGGAGACCGCGGCACTGCCCTTGTTGCATGCGCCGCCGCGGCCGACGGGGTTGTTTCTGGCCACGGTGGAAAGGGAAACCATCCTGAAGGCGCTCGAAGCCACGCGCGGTGACCGCGCCAAGGCCGCGCAGTTGCTGGGCATCGGCCGCACCACGCTCTACCGCAAGCTCAAAGAATATAAGATCGAGAATTGAAGATCGCACTGGATTCGACGTACAGTGTAGGCGCGGACCTGTCCGGCGTGGGGGTCTATTCGCGAGAGATGCTGGACGGCCTGGCGCGCGCGCATCCCAGGGACCGGTTCGCATTCTGCTACCGGCCGCACCGGTTCCTGCGCTCGTTCGGGGAAAGGCTGCCGCCCAACGCGGGGCGCTTCCTGCTGACGGAGACGCGCGCGCCGCGCTCGGCGGACATCTTCCACGGCCTGAACCAAAGGCTGCCGCACGCACGTATGCGCGGCGCCGTGACCACTTTCCACGATCTGTTCGTGCTGACCGGCGAATACTCGACGCCGGAGTTCAGACGGCGGTTCGGGGAACAGGCGCGCGACGCGGCCGCGCGCAGCGACCGCATTATCGCGGTGTCGCACTTCACGGCGCGGCAGGCGATCAATGTGCTGGGCGTGGACCAAGCCAAAGTGCGGGTGGTGCATCACGGCGTGAGGCCCGCGGGCGGAACGGCCGCCGCGCGCGAGAAGGTGATTTTGCACGTGGGCGCGATTCAGCGCCGAAAGAACATCGCGCGCCTGGTCGATGCTTTTGACAAGGTGGATGGCGACTGGCAGCTTGTGCTGGCCGGATCGGCGGGATATGGGGCGGCGGAGATTGCCTCCAGGATTGACGCGGCGCGCAGCCGGGAGCGGATTCGCGTGCTCGGCTATCTGCCGCGGGCGGAACTGGCCGATTGGTATGCGCGCGCCAAGATATTCGCGTTTCCCTCGCTCGACGAGGGGTTCGGGATGCCGGTGCTGGAGGCGATGGCTGCCGGGACGCCGGTGATCGCGTCCAATCGCGCGGCAATACCCGAAGTGGCGGGGAACGCAGCTTGGCTGGTGGATCCGGAAGATACCGAGGAATTGGCGGGCGCGATGGTGGCGCTCACGCAGGACGCGGAGCGGAGGGCAGAACTATCCCGGCGAGGGCTGAAGCAGGCGGCGAAGTTCACCTGGGCGGAAGCCATCGAAAAAACGTGGCAGGTTTATCTAGAACTGGCCAGAGGCGGGCCGGACTAGCGGGACTCGTCGTCCACGGCGATCTTAAGGGCCTTCAGGAAGCGGTGATCCTGGGTGGTGAACTTGACTTTTCCGGCACTTTCGAAGCCGCGTTTCCGCTCGGGTTCGGCGCCCGGCTCGCCCTCCGCGGTCTCATCGCCATCGTCGTCGCGCTTATTGAAACCAATGGTGGCTTCCAGCACCAGGAAAACGTCATAACCCGCACGCTTGATTTCGCCAATGGCTTCGGCAATCCGGTCGGATTCCGAGAGCGAGTCGTTGATTGCGTTCCCCAGTTCCTGCATCAGGTTCTTCAATGGCTCGTCCACAACGACCTCCCTCTTATATAGTGGGATGCGACCGCCCTACATCTCGTTGCATTTAGCGGCCGCAACCGCTGTACCCGTTTAGATTGTAGTGGAGGCTGGACCGCTTCACAAGATCTCCATCAATTTTTTTATCGGCATACCGAGCCGAAACCAACAGGTAGTACTCCTTCTGATAACATCGAGGTGACGTGCCTAAGCGTAACATCTATCGAGAGGGAGCGCGAGTTTACGAAAAGAGCCGCCGCTTCCTGGGATTCGTCGTTCCGGCGGTGGTGAAGCCAGCCCACACGCTGTGGCACGAAATCCTCGGATTCCTCTTCGTCCTGATGGCCATCGGCTTTGTTTTCTCGGGCTTCCGAGCCATCCGCCAATTTGACGGTAGTGCCGGAGCGGTCCTCAGGCTAGCCATGCTGGCCATTGGAGTGTGCCTGTTAGGGGGATATGGCATCTCCTCGTTCCTGCGGGCACGCAAGATTTCACGCTCCTGACGATTCGCCGGCTGTTCCGGCGCGGCCGTTTATACCTGCATTTCGATCCCGGCGCTGGGAGTCGTGTAGACCTCGCGCATGGGCTCCGCAGGCATCGCGGGGGCTGGTTTTGGGCGCAGTCCCAGACGGTGCATCAGGCGGCCGACGTGATCGGGATCGTAGCGGATGGCGAAGCGGCTCTCAATGGCCTGCGCCAGCCGGGCGGTGGTCCAACGATCCGTTTCGAACCCGAAAGCCCTGGGGCCGGAGGCGAACATCTCGCGCACCTCCGCCATCTGGCTGGCTGACAGCCGGCTGGGCCGTCCGGGCGCCTTGCGTTTGCGCAGACGCTCCAAACCTTGGCCCTCCAGAGTGCGGTACCAACGGGACGCCGTGGTCCGGCTCACCCCGAACTTGCGGGCGACCCGGGCTTGGGTGATTCCCTTCTGCAGGTCCCCGGCAGCTTCCAGGCGCCTGCGTTCCATTTCATCGCGACTTAACGTAAGCGTAACGGCAGCGTACATTCCTCGCGCGCGGATTTTTGGCCAGAGCAATATCAATATACACCAAAACATTTCCGATGTAAATTGATTTTTCGCGCGGCGGGGAAAAATGTTTGGACGCGCTAGATGAGAATCAGGCCCCGCCGGATGCCGAGCGTCACCGCTTCGGTGCGCGTGCCCGCATTCAGCTTGCTCAAGATGGATGCCACATGGAACTTGGCGGTGTGTTCCGAGATGCCCAATTTCCAGGCGATGGTCTTGTTGCCGTGGCCCTCGGCCAGCATCGCCAGCACCTGAATCTCGCGCGGGGTGAGCGTTTGCATCTGCGCCGGGGGCAGAGGCCGCTCGGCCGCCAGCGCCGGGATATCCTGCGGGTGCAGCACAATCAATCCGGCGGCGACGGCCTCTACCGCCGCCAGAATTTCGCGCGCGCCGAGATCGCCGGGCAGCACGGCGCGGATGCCGGAGCGGAGCGCATCGCCGGTCCAAGCAGACTGCAGATCGGGCGCAAGCACGACAATCGCCGGCGCGCCGGCGCGAGCGGCCAGCGCGATCAGGTCTTCAGGCGGCTCGTCGTGATGCGCTTCAATCGCCGCCAACACGACATCGGGTTGATGCCGATCGATGGCTGCGCTCAGGCCGGCGAGTCCGGAGGCGCCCACGACTTGGATACCGTTGCCCTGGGCGCCGACCGACTCGAGTCCTGCGCGCACGATCGCGGATTGCGCCGCGATCAGCAGACGGATCACGCCGCCTCCGCCACCGGATGCGCCAGGCGGATGGCCACTTCCCGCGTGGCGGCGCGGTCGCCGCGCAGGAATTGCAGATGTATGACACCACTGGCTGCGTCGAGCGCTTCGTGCAGATCGTCCACCGACCGAAAGGGCCGTCCGCCGGCGCCGATGAGCACGTCGCCGGTCCAAAGGGGCGCTTGGGCCGCGGGACTACGCGGCTCGACCTTGAGCACCAGCAGGCCGAAGCGCCGATCTTCCAGGCGCACCGGCTGCACCGTGACGCCCAGCGAGAAGCCGGACGCGCCGCGGCGCAGGAAAGCCGTCACGGCATTGCCGGGAACGGCCGCGCCCAGCCCGTGCACGATCATGGTGTTGATGCCGATCACGCGTCCGTATGCATCGGCCAGCGGACCGCCGGAGTTGCCGGGCGCGAGGCGCACATCCGCCAGCACCCAGCTTTGGCGCCCGAATCCGGCCAGGCTGCCAAGCGCATGCACCACGCCGGTGGTCAGCGCGCCGATGAACCCCAACGGGTTGCCGATGGCCATCACCAGTTCGCCCACGCGCAGGGCGTTCGAATCGCCGAAAGCGGCGGCAGGCAACCCACCCGCTTCCACCGTTTCAACTTGGAGCGTAGCCAGATCGCGCCGCCCATCGCACGCGAGCAAGGTGGCCGGCAACTCGCGGCCATCCCACAGGCGGACGGTGGCGTCCGCGCCGCGGGCCACGTGCGCGTTCGTCACGATCTGGCCATCGGGCGTGGCGATTACGCCGGAGCCGCCCGCATTGGCCCCGCGCAGCCGCACCTCAACGGTGGAACGCCGCAACCGTTCCGCAATTTCCCCAAAGGCGCGCGCCATGTCAGTCTTCCCTCCGGGGCCGTTCCCCCACGGTTATGTTTAGTTCGATGACCTGTCCGCCGCGCACGATGCGCGCCGCGATAGGCTTGCCCACCGACTGGCTATCGAGCGCGGATTGAATGTCGTCGGTGTCGCGCACGCCTTGGCCGGCCAGCGCCACCAGAATGTCGCCGATCAGCACGCCGGCGCGCGCGGCGGGCCCATCCTGCTCGGCGGAAAGCACGATCAGGCCGGTGTTGCCATCCGGCAGCGCCACGGGATGCAGCCCCAAACCGAGATAGCCGCGCGAGACGTGGCCAGAACGGAGCAGCTCATCGACCACGCGGTTGACGGTGGAGACGGGCACGGCGAGTCCGGCGATGCGCGAAAGCGCGCTGGTCGAGATGCCCAGCACGCGGCCGGCGGTGTCCACCACCGCGCCGCCGGAGCTGCCCGGATAGAGGGTGAGATCGAGGCGCAGATATTGGTCGATCTGCCCGCCGCGCCAGGAGCGCCACGGCCCGCCGACCGCGCTCATGATCCCCATGGTGGCGTTGACGCCGGAATCCGGCGACCGGCCGATGGCCAGCACCACCTGGCCAGGCTTCAGCGTTTCGGGCGTGCCGAAAGTGGCCGCGGGCGTGCCGTTTTCGGCCAGCTTAAGGACGGCGAGATCCGTGCCTGCGTCGCGGCCGGCCAGAGTGGCCGAAGTGGTGCGGCCGTCGGGCAGCGTGATGCCAATTTCCTCTCGGCGGCGGATGCTGTGCTCGGCGGTGACCACGATGCCGGGACGCCAGATCACGCCGCTCGAACCGAAGCGCGGCCGGGCGTTCACCGCCACCACGGCGCGGCCGGCCTGCTCCACAGCTCCGGCCAATTCGTTGGATAAGGCGACTAATTCGTTTTCCATGCTTCCAGCATGACGCCCTCCGGCAGCGCTGCACACCGGCAAATCGGGCAGGAGCGGCCTAGAAGAACGGCTAGGAGCTCGTGGCATAATGAACGCATGGGTGCCTCTACGCTCGTTCCCGTTGAAGAGTATCTGTCCACATCCTACGATCCGGACTGCGACTACGTGGATGGGGAACTGGAGGATCATAACGTGGGCAGGAAAAGCCATGCCAAAGCGCAGAGCAACCTGCTTCTCGCGCTTCGGATTCACTACCCTTCGCTCTTTGTGGTCGTGGAACAGCGCACTCGAGTGTCCGCTACGCGCTATCGCATTCCGGACGTTTGCGCCATGCTCGCCGAACCCGACGAAGAGGTTTTCACGGAGCCGCCTTTCTTGTGCATCGAAGTGCTCTCGCCAGACGACCGCGCCAGCAGAATCGAACGCAAGATCGCCGACTATCTGAAGTTCGGCGTTCGCTATATCTGGGTGATCGACCCTCGCACCCGCGAAGCCTTCATCCATACCGCCACGGGCATGCGCGCGGTTGAGGACGGAGTACTGCGCACCAGCGATCCGGACATCGCCGTACCGCTCGCCGAAATCCTCGGCCAGACGGACTTCAACAACAGATGGCGTGACATAATGGACGCATGGGCACCGCAACGCTTGTTCCAGTTGAGGAATACCTGTCCACCTCCTATGATCCGGACCGCGATTACGTGGATGGGGAACTGGAAAATCGCAACGTGGGCGAGAAGGATCACAGCAAGCTCCAGATAGCGCTGAGCTCATACCTCTACGTCCATCGCAAACGGTGGGGAGTCTCGGCATTCGTCGAACAGCGCGTGCGTGTATCAGCCACCCGCTATCGCGTTCCCGATATCTGCGTCACGCTCGGCGAGCCGGAAGAGCAGGTGTTCGCCGGGCCGCCCTTCTTGTGCATCGAAATCCTGTCGCCGGAAGATCGCGCGGGACGAATCCAGCGGAAGATCGCCGACTTCCTGAAGTTCGGCGTTCGCTATATCTGGGTGATCGAACCTCGCACCCGTGAAGCCTTCATCCATACCGCCACGGGCATGCACGCGGTCGAGGACGGAGTGCTGCGCACCAGCGATCCGGACATCGCCGTAACGCTCGCCGAAATCCTCGCCTAGAACGTCCGCCGCAAATACGCCGAAATCAGAATAATGAGCAGGCCCGAGATGGCGGCCCCTCCGAACAGGCGGCCGCGATGCTCCGGGTTCTTCGTCACCAGCACGATGCCCACCGCGAAGACGTGCGCCGCCAGCAGCAGCTTCACGCTCAGCAAAATGTAGTAGCGCGGGTTGTGGCCCGGAGTGGTCGCCAGGTTGTAGCCCCCGGAGACCAGCAGCGCGGCGATGGCGCCGAATACCAGCGGGCTATACCGCGCGGCCGCCTTCCCGGTTACCGCTTTGCGCGCATCTGCCGCCAGCACCGCGGTAGCCGGAACCAGCACCAGCCAGCCGTACAACATGCCGCCAACCAAGGTCGCGACGGAAGCGATATGCAGCCATCGCATGAGGATGCCAAGGGCTTCGTACATGCGTTGATTATACAATCGTTACTTATGGTGCATGAGATCCTGCCGGTGGGCATGCTGCAATGCAACTGCTCTATTTTCGGCGACGAGCAATCGGGCGACGCGCTGGTGATTGATCCAGGCGACAACCTGGCGGAAATCGAGCGCATCGTGGCGCGCCACGGCCTGCACGTGAAAGCCATCGTGATCACGCACGCGCACATCGACCACATCGGCGGCGCGCACAAGCTGCACGCATCCACCGGCGCGCCGGTCTACATGAACGAAAACGACGACAAGCTGCAGGACATGATGGACCTGCAAGCCGCGTGGCTGGGCGTGCGCACGCCGGAGCGGACCGCGATCGACGCGCCGGCGCGGGATGGCGACATTCTGCGCGCGGCCGGCTCGGAGTTCCATGTGCTGCATACGCCGGGCCACACGCCGGGCAGCATCAGCCTGTGGCTGCCCGCCGAAAAGAAGCTGGTGGCGGGCGACACGCTGTTCCGCGACAGCATCGGCCGCACCGATCTGCCCTTCGGCGATGGCGATCAAATCCTCAAATCGATTCACGACAAGTTTTTCGCGCTGCCCGATGAAACGGTGGTGGTGCCGGGGCATGGACCGGTGACCACGCTGGGCCGCGAAAAGCAGTTCAATTATTTCCTGCAGGGGATGTAGATGCAGATACCCAACTGGCCGATTTCGAACGGGCGCGAAGTCGAATTGCTGCGCGAGGTGCTGGAGAGCGGACGCTGGGGTGGGCACAGCGATTTCGTCAAGCGGCTGGAAGGCGAGTTCGCCGCCTTCGCGCATTGCGCGCACGGCATCTCGGCCATGAACGGCACCGTCACGCTGGAAATGGCGCTGTGCGCGGCGGGGGTGGGTCCCGGCGACGAGGTGATTGTGCCCGCCATTTCGTTCGTCTCGACAGCCATGGCGGTGTCGCGCGTGGGCGCCACTCCGGTGTTCGTGGATATCGAACCGCTCAGCTTCAACATGGACCCGGAACGCGCCGCCGCGGCTATCGGGCCGCGCACCAAGGCCATCATCGCCGTACACTTCGGCGGCGCCATCGCGGACATGGACCGGCTGGGGCCACTTGCCGCCGAGCGCGGTCTGGCGCTGATCGAGGATGCGGCGCACGCGCACGGCTCCGAATGGGCGGGCCGCCGCGCCGGCAGCCTGGGACTGGCCGGCTCCTTCAGCTTTCAGAATTCCAAGGTGATGACGGCCGGCGAAGGCGGCATGCTCACCACCAACGACGCCCCGTTCGCCGAGCGCGCGTGGTCCCTCATGGACCAGGGCCGCAAGCCTGGCGGCGGCTGGTTCCATCATTATTTACTGGGCAGCAACTACCGCATCACCGGGTGGCAGGCCGCGGTGCTGCTGGCGCAGCTCGAGCGGCTGCCGGAGCAGAACTGCCGCCGCACGCGCAACGCCGCGCTGCTGCGCGCGGAGCTGGCCGCCGTGCCGGGGCTGGCGTTTCAGAACGTGCCGACGCGGCAGAACGCCAACTCCTGGTACCTGTTGCTGGGCCGCATCGACGCGCAACGCATGGGCCGCACGCGCGACGAGTTTCATCGCGCGCTGACCGCGCTGGGCGTGCCCTGTACGCCGTTCTATCCGCACCCGCTTTACGGCAATCCGCTCTATCGGCAGGGCGGCTGCCGCGTGGAGCCTTGCCCGGTTTCCGAAGCCTGTATCGGCGACGCTTTCTGGCTGCCGCATCGCGCGCTATTGGGGGACGAGCAGACCACGCGGGAGGTCGCCGGCGCGATCCGGAAAGCTACCCAGCGACCCGCGCAGCTATAACCTAATTTAAGTTGCACCCACACCCTAGCGGTGGTGTACAATAATCTGGATTGCGGGGGGGAACCACTGCAAACTTTCGAAAACGGAGCTTAAAGCATGTCATTCAAAGGATTTGTCATCTTCGGAGCGATCGCCATTTTGCCTGCATTCGCGCAGGTATCGAGCGCCCCGACTTCAATGGAAAGGATAGCGCCCCGTCAACACCGGCCGATTCAGGACCGCGTGGACCACGGAGACGGCACCAGCACCAGCACCAACTGGAGCGGTTACGCAGTGACCGGAACCGACTTCACCTCGGCCAAGGGTTCGTGGAAGGTTCCTACGGCCACTTGCACCAGCTCGGGCGACCTGTACGCGGCTTTCTGGGTAGGGATCGATGGATACACCTCCACCTCCGTCGAACAGACCGGCACGGATTCCGACTGCGTCGGAAAGAATCCGAGCTATTATGCGTGGTACGAGTTTTATCCGGAGCCGTCGTACGAAATCACGAGCCTGAGTATCAAGCCGGGCGATGAAATGTCGGCCAGCGTCACTTATAACGGCTCGGAGTTCACCATCACGATCGAAGACGTGACCACCGGCAAGTCCTACACCAAGAGCGCGAAGGTTTCGAGCGCCAAGCGGTCTTCGGCCGAATGGATCACCGAAGCTCCCTGCTGCACAGGCAGGGACGGCATCTTGCCCTTATCCGATTTCGGCACCGTGCTTTTCGGCGAGGACAGCACCGGCGTAAGCGGCACGAATTATGCGACGGAAACCAGCCATAGCGGCGCGATCGGAAGCTTCCCGGCCGCCGACATCGAGGAAATCGACAAGACCGGGAGTTCCAGCAGCCCGCAAACGTCCACCTGCAGCAAATCGCTCTCCAGCGACGGAACCAGCTTTTCATGCACTTGGGGGAGTTAGGCTTCCGGCCAGTGCCCTATCGTGAGTGTTGATTCGTAGTGGCGGGGCAGGCGTCTTCGCCTGCCCTTTGCCAAGCTGTCCCGGATCGATGTTGGTACAATCGAAGCGGGGTCAAAGGGCATGAACGATCGCGTTGAGATCGATCCGAGCGTGATGCAGGGTAAGCCCGTGATTCGCGGAATGCGCATACCCGTGGAGTTGCTACTTCGCAAACTCGCGGAGGGCGCGGCGATCGAAGATCTTCTGGACGCATACCCAAAGCTGACCGCGGACGACATTCGTGCCGCGCTGGGCTACGCCGCTGACACCGTTGCGCACGAAACTGTGTTGGCGCTCGGTTCCCCGTAAGCCCTGCAATGCGTTTCCTCGCGGATGAATGCTGCGACTTCGCCGCCGTCCGGGCTCTCCCGGGCACATGGCCACGATGGGCTCGCGGTGAGCGGACTCCTGACCGCAGGAAAAGGAATTCGGCCGGCTTGTCTTCGCAGAGCGCATGGACTCACCTCCAATGGAACAGGGGTGCGGCCTCCTCATCCTCACGAAAGGCGTTCGCCTTTAGGCGCTTGGCCCGAGAGCAGAAAGGTCTTGATCAACTCACCCTCGCCACAAACGATCATGCCGGAGAACCGCTTGTACCATTGGCCGTGAGGCACCTGGGGCTCGCTGTCGAGCCACTTCGCCAATAGTTCTAACTGAGGGGCTGGAATCTTCCGGCTCTGGATGCGGTCGATCAGGTGCCGCAACAGGGCTGGCGGAACGTTTTGACGGCGGATTCTCGGCACACCCGGATCCTTGGATGCCCGACCCTAGATTCCGTAGAAACCGCGCGTGAGGCGTTCCTTGATCTGTGCCGCATCCACTGGGTTGGCGGCCGCCGCGAGCCGCTTTGCCAGCAGGCCCAATTCTTCGGGGCTAAGACGGTTACCCTTGCCTTCCAGGACTGCAAGTTCCGCGGTCTCGAGGACGACCTCTTGCCCGGTTGGCTTGCGCGCGACTACCGGGCTTCCCGTGAGCGCCTGCCGCACGAACCAGTGATAAACGGATAGCGCGCTCTTGATCACTTCCGTTCGTTTCGATCCGGTCAACGCGGCCATCTGATCGACCAACGCAAGTTCGGCCGGTGTCAGGACGGGCTGGATTCTCGCCATACTCGGATATCCTCAGTTTCTATGCTTATTCTACTCCACTTGTGCGCAGGTTGTCGACAGTTGTCGACATGCCCATTTCTGCCGCGCTTTCTTCTGCCAGCCACCTATCAAG
>Ga0181525_10001043_pt1 | contig 24051 bp, 22 predicted proteins | sample PEATcosm2014_Bin_48_FD_121100 | JGI IMG/M metagenome (GOLD analysis project Ga0181525, IMG submission 121100) | Peatland microbial communities from MTU Mesocosm Facility, Houghton, MI, USA - PEATcosm2014_Bin06_10_metaG | ecosystem: Environmental > Terrestrial > Soil > Wetlands > Peat | place... | reverse complement strand
TTGTTGGAAAGTGTGTCGGTAAGGCCGGTTCCGGTTTGAACGCCAACAGTGGCTGCTAGGATCGTACCCACTCCCGTCAAGCTGCGGACCAGAAACTTCTTACCCGTGTTTCGGCCCGTCACCTGGCCCCGGAGCGGTTGAAACTGCAATCCAACCGCGTGCCCCTCGATCTTCTGAACGGTTTCATCCGGCAACTGCATCGAGTGGAATTGGATACCGACGTAACCCTGTTCATTCGCCTGGCTGAGTTCTCCAAAGGCTTTGGAACCAGCTGGTATCACGATTTCACCGTCTCGCTCGTAGTTGTACTCGATGGCGGCGACGACAGGTGCTTTTACCGCCGAACTCACCGGCGTTTCCAGTCGTGCGACGAGACGGGTACCAGCCGGCAGTGCCGCAAACTCTGGAACTTGCTCGACCACGGCTGGTTCCACCTTCGAAACGGGCGTTGCCATGCTTCGGTTCGAGCCAGAACTCACGAACACCAGAGATGCCTTCGTCAGTTTTTCGACTTTCGGCGTCGACGCTACCTGTACCGCCGGTACGGCCGGTGGCACCTCCGGCTGTTCCGAGGGGAATTGAATTCTGTTCAAAGCATAGTCCCGCGCCTCGGGACGAGGCGCGGGCGGCGGCGGCTCCGGCGGTGTACCAAAAGAAGGACTTGCCTGTGCAAGCATCCGTTGTTTCGCGGTATTGTGTACGTCCTCTTCACTTACTCTCCCCGGATCGTCATCTTGCCTCCGTGTATCCGCGTTAAGCAGCGGCGTCACGGAATGGGATTGGTCTTGATCATCAGTGCGCGCCCCGCGGCCCAAGTTCGGACGTCTGTTTTGGGTCGCCTCTCTGTGCCCGGCGCTGTTGGATGAGGAGAACATCGCAAAGAACGCGAGGGCTAATACCACCGTCAGGCCGGCGAGCAGCAAGAAACTCTTCGTGCGGTCGATCTTGAGCTGGTCACGTTTGACGTTGCTTCTGGCTTCACCCTGGGGAGAACGCTGCATCAACTGACGCAATTGCGCCGTGAATCCTGTGGCTTGAGGCTCCTGAGGTTCCGACGCCTCGGCTTCGGTTTCGGCCTCTGCTCGCGGTTTCTCATCATCGTCGTTGCGAACAACCCGCTCCTTGCTTTTGTTGTCGTTCTCATTTGCTTTCATGGGCTGAACCTCCTCGAAAACTGCTGATCCCGAAACCAATAGGGGCCAGCGCCGGCAGGTCCACGGCTCCGGAATCGGCGATCTGCAAGAACAAAGTCTCATTCGACTGCTTGAAGCCCGGCCTCTCAAAAACCACGACTCCATCTGCCCGTTGTCCAGCGCCGATCCGCCGCGAAGTCAATCGGAAATCGATTACGTGCAATTGCTCCGCTGTGGTCCACTTCTTCTTGACTTTGCCTCCGAGCTGCACCTGAGGCGGAAGAATCTCAATCGCATGGTTGGCGGGATTCACGACGCTGAAGAGAACGACAACTTCGCGGCCCTCATCCAGCACTTCGCTAACCCCAGCCTTCACGCGCGATCCCGCGTCCACCTCGCCGGGGTGCTGCCCAAACAAGACTGGCAACGCTGCCTGTTTCTGACGGTCGAGCAACTTGTTGAGAACCTCACCGGTTTTCTCTTCCGCACCCTTGGAACTGTCAAAGCTTGCGGGAGTTGTCAGGCTCGCGGACAGGGAAGGTTCTGGAGCAGGTGGCTTTGCGTCCTGTTCCTTGTGATGCCCGTCCAAGGATTGTGTTTCCGCCACGAAGGAGGACGAAGTTGCGTTATCCTCGACTAAGAAACTTCCTCCTCCCGGCGATTTCCCATACTTCAACAAGAGGTCTACTGCTTGCACTCCCACGTTTTGCTCGCCGCTGCTGGTCAACAGAAGATTTACTTGGTGGCCTAGCGTGGTGGTGATCAGTAAGTTCGTCTGCGCTGGCAGGGCGCCCACGGGCTTGACCGTCACTAACTCTGGCTCGTGCTCCGAGTGTTCGGATTGAAAGGCTTCCGGGTCTCCGAGCACAACGGAATTCACGGGTTCGGGCAGCCGGATGGACGTCGCTATTCGCGGCGCCAGGCGCAAGGTAATGACCTTTTCGTCCAAGCCAGCCGCCGAAAGTACAGTGGGCTGAAGCTTGGTTCGATTGCTCGCAGAATTTGTCCACGCCGGAGGCGTCGGGCCGACAAAGGCTTGCGGGGCGGTTTGCGCCGAAGCTAGTCCCAACAAGCACACCAGACAAGTACAGGTCTTCCAGCATCCCATGGTCATCTCGCGCCTTTCCGCCTCAACTCAGCTCGATATTGTTGAGCAACCCGCTGAACGTGTGTGTAAACCTCTTCCGAGGAGTAGTCCAACCCGCTGGACAGAATTGGCTTCTCGCCAGCGGCGTAAGCTGCTATGACGAGTCGCAGGTCTCCGTGAAAGAGTTTTTGTAGCTCCGCCAGATAGGCGACGCCACCACGAATATTTTCATGAATGTAAAAGGGATGGCTGACTCCAAAGCGCTCCGCTGTCGCAGGCATCAACTGCATCAACCCCTTCGCACCCTTGGGAGAAACAGCTCCGGGTTCCCAGCCGGACTCCACTTGAATGACGGCCCGCACGAGGGCCGGCGAGACTGCGTACTGTCGCGCGTAGTAGCTTGCGCAGCGCTCCTCGTATTCGCGCACACTCAGCGACTCTCCGGCTAAGGCGCCAGACGCCGCGTAAATGAAAATCAATAGCGAGGCCTTTCTCTGCACGCAAGCTCCTCTTGTCCGTCATGACCCAATCCTCTGCTGTGTTGCTGTGTGTCGTAGACCAAGCTCTCAAAACCATCTCGCAGCAACAGACGCTTCCGATCGTTTTGTGTCTTCGCGATAAGAGGCAGTAGAACGTCCCTGAGTTCGGGCGTTATTTTATTGACACCCAAGATTTTCAATGCTTCAGCGAGATCGAGCATTTCGGCGATCGATGGCGCCTTCTCCAGGGTGTAGCCCCGGAGTGCATAGGCAAATCCGGCAAGCTGACCATGCAATTCCGGATCGGCGCCGGCCGTTCGCTTGTCTAGGATTTGTGTCTCCCGTTCGATCGTAGGATGCTCGAACCGCAGATATAGGCTCCGGCGCCTGAGCGGATCTCCGATCCGGCGTACCTCATTCGAGGTCAGCACCACGAAGGGCTTGCTTTTGGCCTTAATCGTGCCGATCTTCGGAATCGACAGCTGCCAATCGCTCAAGACCTCGAGGAGTTCGGCCTCGAATTCTTCACTGACCTTGTCTATCTCATCGATCAGTAAGACGCATGGCTTCTCATACAAGATCGCCCTTAGGAGTGGCCCCTCCTGAAAGAAGTCCAGCGTGTGGAGATGGCGGCGCAAAGACGACCAGTCCGCAGAAACGCTGCCGTTCTGCGTGCTCAGGTACAGGCGCTGCAGCGACTCGTCGAACTTGCCGATTGCCTTTTCCTCATTGATACCCTCGTAACACTGCAACCTCTCTACTCGCGTGTTTGCTGCGAAAGCGACTACGTTTGCCAGCTCAGTCTTGCCGGATCCGGGCGGTCCTTCCGCCAGGACTGGCTTCTGCATTTGAGCGGCAAGATAGATCACCTTGAGGGTGACTGAATCCGTCACGTATTTGGCGGTTTCAAGCTTTTCAGACAATTCTTGGATCGAGGAAAACACTCGCCCGCGCTCCTTGAAGCCCCATACTACTGCTTGACCCTCCCGCAACGTGTCTGATGATTGATGTTTCCAATGAAACATGCTGCCGGCGGCGCATTTCTAAGTCCTTCCAAATCTGGCAACGTTGAACGAATCATCGCGGTTTCTTATCGCGGACCCACTTTTCCTCAATCACTTCGTTCGGCAGAGGTCTGTCAGGCGGTCCGGGCCGCCCGCTGGTGACTATTTTTCCGGGACCCACTTTTCCTCAATCACTTCGTTCGCCAGGGGTCTGCGGGGCGATCCGGCCCGCCCGCTGGTGAATTTCTCCCGGACCCACTTTTCCTCAATCACTTCGTTGTCGAGCCGGAACCGGCTGAGTGCCGCTCGCAAGGAGATACTGAAACTCTGGCTGCACGGAAAACGGACGGAGCGGGGTTGTGGCTTCCTCCCCTAGCATCGTGATCCGATTCTCATGCAGGTTGCCAAGAAACCGACTGCCTTCTGAGATATGCCGAACTTGCAGCGGATCAAAGCCCATGAGACGTGCGCAGGTTGCGTCTGCCGCGACGGGATCGTCGGCGAGCACGATCTTCCCAAGCTGGCGGGCATCTCCTTGCAATGGTCCATTTCCTTCCATAGCGATTATTCCATCAGCTATTACGAAGTGAATCGGAACTGTGGCGCAGATGTCGAGAATGCTCTCGTGAATGCCGCTCCAATGGAGGAGGTTCTTTGGCCATCCGTACTTCGTGCCCGGCACGATGCCAAACATATTCTTCAAACTCAGCGTTACACCTGCCCAGTGATGAGTCTTTATTTTGGGCATCGAAACAATGAAGCTGGACGCTAGGACTGCGCGCGGGAGCCAAAGCTCGTGAAGACCGCTGTAGCTGGCCTTTAGCGGCACTCTCTCAAGTTCATCGCGGTTGAGATCAACGAACTTGATCCTGCGGTCTACAAGATGAGTTTCCAGACCGGCGGTTTGCACTATAAGTTCGGTGTCTCGCTGGTGTCCCGGGCCTTCGCTAATTGTGACGCGTGCTGCGCCAAGGTGAAGGAAGCAGCGGGCAGCCGCCCCGATGAGCGTGGAGTTCGTGTTGACGGGTTCTGGCAGATCCTCCACGAGATTCGGCTTGAGGAGGACTGACTTGCCGGCGACATCCAGCCTGAACAGCCGCAATCCATCTAGAATGAGACTCTCCAATTTCTCCGAGTACACGTTTGCATTCAGAACCGCCACCGATGAAAGGGGCCTCTGATACGAGACGGAGTATTTTGGCCGCGTCCATTTCGCCGCAACGCCCGCACTCGCCGCGGCGCCTACTGCGGAGCCAAAGAAACGTCGTCGATCAAGCTTCATCGAAGTATCACGAAGGGATGGATCATCTCGCCGCAGTTGAGCGCCAGGATTGCTGTGGCGAGAGTTGCATTGTCCTGGATCTTCTTGCCATCGCCCATCAGTATCGCCAGCCTGTTCTTGAGTCCTTCAACGGGCTCTTGGTAGACAAACAGACTGAGAATGGACCAAGCGAGACTTGTAATAGCGTCGACGCTAACTGCGCGGCGTTTTAGCCAGTCCAAACTCTTGTCGATCACTGCGCTTCGATGCTCGTCCTGGAGAGCCAACAGAGCAATGGCGGTCGCTTCTACGTGTGGGCGCAGTGGCACGCCGTAGACGACGCTGTTTCCACAGTTCCACCCCCCTGCGACACACATACGATCCAGAAGCATTTCGACACCAAGCTTAATTCGCTTTTCCGATGCTTCGAGGCGATTGCAGACCGTGTATTGCTTCAGGGCTATGGTGCTAAACGCCGTGGGAATGACCCAGCTAGCGGATCCTGATGCCCAGGGCCATCCATACTTTTCCGGATCAAATCGAACGTTGCGATCCACTGTTTTGAATTTCCATCGCCAGAACCAATGGCCCTCTCTTCCGCGCTCTGAGACAAGCCAATGAAAGGCATTTTCACGGGCGCTCCCAAATTCACCGGTCGCATTGAGTGCGCATAACACCAGGGCTGTTGTCCAACTGGCCTCGGTGTCCCCAACGAATGCCGGCCAGGCACCGTCTCGCCGCTGCAAGCGCAACAGCTGGGCGATCCCCAGTCTAGCGGTGGCCACTGATTCAGTGCTCAAAGCCATGACCGACAATGCGGTGGCCTCGACGCTAGTCTGATTCGAGGCCAGATAACTCCATCCGCCTGACGAAAGTCGCCGCGTGATGAGTGTTTGTCCCAAAATGTTCATGCTGCAACCTAGCGCTTTGAGGTTGCGGCTAAGCTCAGATCGCGCATGAAAGTGCGCGTCCTTCGCTGGGCTTGGCGAGCAATAAAATCTTCGACGTCTTCGCGTCGAAACCTAAGCAATTTGCCGACGCGTACTGACGCAATCCTGGGCTCTTTCGTGCTTGCGTGGTTCTGTACCCATGCAACCGAGACATCGAGCCACGAAGCGACTTCTCGTGGTGTCAAGAGTTTTGCCCCGGGGAGGTGTGATGATTCCATGCCTCGTTATAAGCCAAGGCTGAAATTGTGGCAAACGGCGTGCCAGCGCCTCAAAACCACCGCTGCGCAAGAATGCTGGAGGCCTGCAGGTACCCCGGTAGAGCGAGAACGAATTGTGGTTTCGCGTGGTAATACTTGCTGATGTTTAGGCTTTGTAGAGAGCGATTCAGTCCTGGGTGCGGCGATTGCAGGCCACACGGTCGCGTAAGCGTAGAAAACACTATCGTAGGGGTCCTGGTCGATTTTCTATTGAACATCGGGTCGGCTGCTCAATGCGCTATCCAGGGCTTCCATTGATTCCCGTACACTCCGCGGAATCGGCTGCACGTAGATATCGGCAGTCGTCGCAGATCTTGCGTGTCGCATCATGGTCTGGATGTCTTTCAAATCGCCTCCTGTATCATTCGCGAGTGTAGCGAAAGTACGGCGCATGATCTGGCAGTTGACTCGAATACCCAGTTTCTTAGCAACAGGCCTAAGGTTCCGGTTTACCCAGTTGTGATAGTCCAATGGCTTCAATGTAGCTTCGATTTCGCGCTCGCCATTACCAAGTCGGCGTCGACGCTTGCGCTCGGAAGGAAAGATCCAGCCCGAAGGTGAGCTGTCTTTTGAAACCTCTTTCAATTGAACCAAGTCACGATACAGCGATCCAGGAAGATAAATGGGCTTCCGGCTCTTCTTGGTCTTTGGCGGCTTGAGTACCCCGCGAGAATATGTCCGTTGTACGCGCAAAGTCTGATCCAGCTGAAGATCTTGCCATTGAAAAGCAAACGCCTCTCCAGCGCGTGTTCCACAGCGGCTGAGGAGTTTGAAAATCATTTTGTCCTTACCTTCAAGCGCGTCCTCTAAGCGCTGTACGTCCTCGAGTGATATCGTGTGTGTGTCCCTCTCTCGTGTGTGGGGTAGGATGAGCATCTTTGCCGGGTTGTCCTGGAGGAGTTTCTGCCCGACAGCCTCCGCAAAGATCGACTTAAGATAGGTGTGGCACCCACTCACGGTGTCGTGGCAGAATCGTTCAGCCAGTCCATTCAGAAACAACTGTAGCCGCTTCTTGTCGATTTCCTGGACCAAGATGTCGCCGAAATCCGCGCACATCAGGTTGAAGTAGTAACTCAACTTGGCGCGTGTAGCCTCGTTCCACACCGACTTTCGTTGTGGGACGTACTCCTGGTGAACGTACGTTTCAAATGTTAGGTTTTGTTTGCTCTCGGCTCGCGTAGCTTTCCGTTGCAGGATGTCGTTCCGGTCGGATTCCCATCGCTGCTGCGCCGCTGCTCGAGTCGGAAGGTCATCCTTCGTTTTGAAGCCTAGCAGGTGGGACCCTTGCTTGTAGCGCAGAACACCGCGGCGATCGCAGTAGGACTCACTCATGTACCAATGCACTACCCAGCGCTGAGGCTTCGCTCGTTTCTCGAGCACGATCCAGCCCGACGAGTGCCGCTGCCGTGTTCTTCCCATACGCGTATCGTACGGACATTCCACCCCTTGCGCAATGGGCGCAAATGCGCTAATCGCAGCGGCTATCGCAGCGTGAACCTATTGCACCAACCGGCTGAACCTATTGAAAACGTTGGTGGGCCCGACAGAACTCGAATCTGTGACCTCTACCGTGTCAAGGTAGCGCTCTAACCAACTGAGCTACGGGCCCGGAGTACAGCAGGAAGGCATTCTCAATATAACATTGCCGCCAGGCCGCTTCTCATGGCCGCCGCTGATTCCGCCGATAGAAAGATGTGGCCAGCGGAAGATTTCGCCTGTTCGTCGTGCTGCTCGTTCTCCTCGCGCCGATAGTGGCAAACGGCCAGAGCGATCCCGCGCTCTGGCGCTTCGTCTATCCAGATGCCAAGACGTTGATCAGCATCGATTGGGGCCGCATCCGCCAGTCTCAGACAGGTGCGCTGATCCGTGACTGGTTCCTTGCCAGGAAGCGTGCGCCTGCGCTGGAAATTGCGGGCCTGGAGCTGCTGAACGATGTCGATCGTATCGTGATTTCTTCCCCCGGCAACAACTCGCCGGACGAGGCGGAGCCGACACGTATTCTCATCGCCATCTATGGCCGCTTTGAACCCGCCAAGCTCCGCGAAGTTTTCACTCGTTTCGGTGCGAAACCACAGGCGTACAATGCCTTCCAGGTTTACCGGCCGCAGGGCAAGCAAGCCAAAGACATGGCCTATGTAATGTTTGACGGCGAGACTATACTCTTTGGAGACGCCACGTCCATCTTCGCCGCTCTGGATCGGAATCAGTTCGGCCCGCCACCGGCCAACTCCAGTTCCATGCTGGCGCGCGCCGCCCAAATGGAGGCCGCCTACGATCTATGGGTCATTACCGACGCTACAGAAATCCTGGAGAACGATTCGGTGGCGGCCCTTTTCCGCGGGGGGGAGTGGGCCACTCAGGCGCTGGGATTTGAAGCGGGTGTCAATCTGCGGGCTGGCTTGGCGGCGGATATTACCGTACGTTTTTCCTCGGATGCCAAGGCCAAGCGTATGACAGGCGAACTGACGCGCGTGATGAATCTGGTGGCTAAGGACAAGAACACCGGCGCGGCGGTGCAGGATATCGCGAGAAAGCTCAAGTTCACTGCCGATGGCTCGGCCACCAGAATCAGTTTGCACCTTGCCGAGCAGGAAGTGGAAAAGAGCGCGCAAGCGTTTATGGAATCGCATAGGGATTCCGGGCAGATGGCCGCACAACCGGGTCCGAACGCAGGTCCTGAGCCAGTCCTGACGCCCGTACCAATTCCCGCCAAGCACTCCGTTATACGGATCGAGGGTTTGGACGATGGCCCGCGCGAAATCCCCTATCCGGACCCGCGGAAATGACCGGCTTCACGCGCGCGCCCCTCCCACGCTAATTGCGCGGCGGATCGCACGCCGTGCGGCTAATTAAGCTAGGCTAATCTTAGTCACGCTGGTAGTTGTCCTATGGCCAAAGAAAAACGCAGACTTGTAGAAGTGCGCTGCCCTTGCTGCGAAGCGATCCTGCAGATCGACCCTGAGCTGCAGGCGGTGATCAGCTTCGAAGAGCACAAGAAGCCGCCGGCAATCGAAGATATCGGCGCCGCGGTGCAAAAACTCAAGGGTGAAGAGGCGCGTCGCGGTGAAGTGTTTCAGAAATCGTTCGAGCAGCACAAGGGACATCACAAGGTGCTGGAGCGCAAGTTCGACGAACTCCTGAAGCAGGCCAAGGAGCATCCCGACGCACCTAAACCCAAGCGGCCCTTCGACTTCGACTAGTTCGCGGCAGCGCGTCCCCAGCCCGGTCTAGATCCACGGACCGCAGGTACTAGAGAAAAACTGTAAGCCGGTTCAGGTGATAACTCTGACACGCTTACGCTAACTCCCGCTGGTTTCAATTCCTTCCTGGCCTCATACTGATTTGGTTACTAAATCAGGCGGTGAATAACGAATGAGAAAACGGCTATTAATGGCTTTGGTGTTTGCCGCAGCGGGTCTCGCGATTGCGGTCCCGTTGGGAGACAGGCTGGGTCTGGGGACTGTGCAGGCGCTCATTGCCTGCGGCGCGGGTGGAGCGTTCTTTGGCTACGTGGTGAGCATCTTCCTGGATATCTTCCTCGCAAACGCTCACACGGGAGAAATCGAACACTGATTTCGGCTGCAAGCTGGGATAAAAGCTCCTGCTGCGATAAACTAAAAAACAGTTTCAGCAGTTCTCAGGAGGATCGCGCTTGCCTGATTCGCATTTCACGCCGCCAGACCCGGGCCACCGGGAGTCGGCCCACCGGGAGTCGGCCCACCGGGAGTCGGCCCAACAGCACTGGGTCCCCCAGAACTGGTCGAAGCTCACGCGCCGCCCCCTTTTGCTTTCGATTCTAAGCTTAGCCGCGCTATCGTCATTGCGTCTGGCAGCGTGGGCCCAGGAAGCAGATCCATGGTCTTCCCCCGAACTGTTGCAGCCCGCCGACTTGGCTCATGCGATCGAATCGGGCAATGCTCCGATCATCCTTTCGGTTGCCTTTCCAGTCTTATATCGCGGGAAACACATCATGCATGCCATCAATGCCGGTCCGGCGTCCAAGCCGGAAGGCATTGAAGCGTTGAAGATGGCTGTGGCCAACCTGCCCAAGAATGCCGACCTGGTGATCTACTGCGGCTGCTGCCCGATGGCGAAGTGTCCAAATATCCGGCCCGCCTACCGGGCGCTGAAGGAGCTCGGTTACACACACGTTCGGGTGCTGAGTTTACCTGCCAGCCTGCATGCCGATTGGGTGAGTAAAGACTATCCCGCCGAGGGCTCGGGCGCAGCTAATTAACGCCCCCCCGCCCCAGGACCTCGCGGCGGTGAACTTATATTCCGGCGAACGTCGCCGATGAGTATAAGTTGAAGAAATGGATACGAGAGACACCGCAAACGCCCATTCTATCCAGGAACTATTGCGAGCGCATAAAGAATGGATGCTGGGAGCATCGGACCAAGGCCGCTGCATTTTAAACGGCGCCGTTTTGAGCGGGATAAATCTGACTGGCGCAGACCTGCAGGACGCCATTATTCGAGGCACGGCGCTGCCGGATGCCGAACTCTCCAATGCAAAACTTGGCAAGGCAAGTATCGACGCCGCGAATTTTCAGCGTGCCTTGCTGGGAGGGGCGGATTTTACCGAGGCGCGCGTTTCCGCAAGCGATTTCGGGTCCAGTTGGATGGCCGAAGCAATCTGGTCGGATGCCGAAATCCACCATAGCAATTTTCGCAGATCCAATCTGCGCAGAGCGCGCTTTCAGGGCGCTTTGCTCGACAGTTGCAAGTTCCCCGAAGCCGCACTGAACGCCGCCTCCTTCCAGCACGCTCGTATCGCGTTGTGCGACTTTTCCCAGAGCGACTTCACCGCTGCGCAGTTCGTCCGCGCGCGGATCGACAATACCCGCTTTCACGCAGCCTCTGGACCGGATGCGAATTTCACCAACTGCCGCCTCCAGGCTTGCGATTTTGCCAAATCCGACCTGCCGCGCGCGCGATTCTGCAAGGCGGACCTGGCCGGGTCGCAGTTCGCTGGGACCGTCCTGCGGGAGGCCGATTTCCGCCAGGCTAAATTGAGTAGCGTGGTGCTCAGCCATGCCGATCTGTCCGGCGCACGGTTTGGCGGCGCGTTGCTGTTCGCGGCGGATCTGCGCGGCGCGAACCTTACGGGCGCGCGCGAACTGACCTCTCAACAATTATCGCAGGCCCGCACGGACCACACTACCACGCTGCCGAACGGCTCGCAGGGGGCCTACCTGCGCTACTCAGGATCCGAGCGCCCCGCGGCTCGCTAACGATTAGCTTGGCGCTGACGCCTCAGGCCCCCTGGCCGAAAACGTGCCCTTTGCGTTCCTTCCCGGCCGCCGTCGCAATCGCGGCCAGCGCGAAAACCGTCACCGCCGTGATCGCCATGGCGTTGGCGTAACCCATGGTCCTCGCGAGAACTGGTTCGATATAAACCACCGAACTCGCTACCAGCACTCCGCATTGATAGGCGAATCCGGGCAGGAATCCGCGAACCGAGTCGGGCGAAAGCTCGGATAAATGCGCAGGAATAATGCCCCAGGAGCCCTGCACCATGAATTGAACCAGAAATGCGCCCATGATTAACAGCCACGTGGACGGCGCGTAAGCCCAAAGCGGAACCATCGCGATCCCGCCCAGCAAAGCGATGATCATGGCGCGGCGGCGGCCGATCCGGTCCGACAGAAAACCGATCGCCAGGCTGCCTATGATCGCGCCGGCCATCGAAACCCCGGTGATCAAAGAGCGCTGCGACGGCCCCAAATGCCACTGGCGTTCCAGGAACGTCGGATACATGTCCTGCGTGCCGTGCGAGACGAAATTCATGGTCGTCATCAGCACCGCGATGTAGAGGAAAAGCTTCCAATGCGACACGATGGCGCGCCCCAGCCCGCTCCAGCTTTCTTCACGACTCTTTTGCCAGACTTCCGATTCTTTCACGCGGTAACGGACGAAAAGAGCCAGCAGCGCAGGCAGGCCGCCCAGGAAAAAGAGCGGCCGCCAGCCCCAGCGCTGGAACAGGAAGAAATACGTCATAGCCGCCAGCAGATTGCCCACGGCGTAGCCTTGTTGCAGCACGCCCGAAAGAATGCCGCGCAGCCGGGGCGGGACTTTCTCCATGGCTAGAGATGCGCCTACGCCCCACTCGCCCCCCATTCCGACGCCGAACAGCGCTCGCAGCACCATAAACGTGGCGAAGTTAGGGGCCAGTCCAGTGGCCACTTCGCAGATGGAAAAGAACACCAGGTCGATCATTAGCGGCAGCCGGCGGCCGTAGCGATCGGCGAGCAACCCGAACAGAAACGCGCCTACGGGCCGAAAAGCCAGCGTCGCGGTGAGGGACAGCGCGATGGCCGAATCCGACTTGTGAAACTCTCCGCCTATCGCGGTAAGGCACAGCGTGACCAGAAAGAAATCGAACGCGTCCAGGGTCCAACCGAGAAATCCCGCGGTTAAAGCCGCGCCGTGATCGGACGAAGATTCCGGCCAAGCTGCGCCTTCCAATGCAGCCTTGCCTGAAGCCTCGCCATGCACGACACCCGGCGGCACGCCTGCATTTCCGGCGAGAGATTTGGGCACGCAGGCAGTATACCAACCGCGACGGCATTGGTGCCCTGCCTAGCTCGCCGAGTGGTATTCTCGGGATGGGTGCCTCCGATGATCGGGCGAAGAGCTGCGTGTTTGCTGGGCTTCGGCCTCGTTTTCCTCGGCGCGCTCTACGCCTTTCAGAAGCCCTTCCGCCAGCTTCCCGGCGTGGAATACTTCAACTTCGAACTGACGCCGGATTGGCAGACGCCGGGGGAGTGGACCTTCGCGCGGCTCATGTTTCCGCCCGGTCCGAACGACGGCTACGCGGGCCGTTTCGATGGCGATTTCCGCCAGGGCCTCTCGCTCTGGACCCAGGACTATCCCCGCGCCGATCGGCATTTTTCGCAAGCCGTGCGCCGCTTGACGCGCATTCAAACGCGCTCCGTCGAACAGCCCGTCATGATGGAAGACGGCGAAGAGGCGTTTAATTGGCCGTGGGTCTATGCCGTGCAAGTCGGCGAATGGGGCTTCACCGAGCAGGAGGCCAAAGTGATGCGCGAGTATCTGCTACGCGGCGGCTTTTTCATGGCGGACGATTTTCACGGCGATTACGAGTGGGAGATGTTCCAGAAGCGGATTCGTTTCGTGTTCCCGGATCGTCCTATCGTCGATATTCCCGATAATGACGCCATTTTTCACACGGTGTTCGATCTGGACGACCGTTTTCAGATTCCCGGCGCGGCCCACCTGTATCAGGGGTGCAAGAACTGCGGTGAGGGCGGGCACGGCGCGCACTGGCGCGGCATTTACGACGACAAAGGTAGAATTATGGTGGCCATTTCCTATAATTCCGACGTCGGCGACGCCTGGGAATTCGCCGACGATCCGAATTATCCGGAAAAGTTTTCAGGATTGGCTATTCGCGTGGGCGTAAATTATGTGGTTTACGCCATGACCCATTAGCTGGCTGCTGAAAAAGCCAATTCAAGCACCGCTTGCTCACGCGCGCGCTCTTATGAGCCGTGACCGTGAGGGAGCGGTTTACGGTTTTCCTGAGCAGCCTCTTAGCGGCTCCGCGGCCAGCCTGCGCGCTCACTATCGCAGCACTTAACTTTTCGCCAGCTCATCCTGCCGGGCGCGTATCTCGGCTTGCGCTTCCCGCTGGATGTCGCCCATTCTTACCCCTGTGGCGACCAATGCAATCAGTCCGACCACCAGCAGCGGCACGGTGAGTCCGGCGAAGAGAATGCCGGCGAAGCGCCGCGCCAAGTCGCCACTAGCACCGAACATAGTGAGCACCACGGTGGAGACGACCTGAAAAAGTCCGATGTTGCCAGGCGCCTGAGGCAAGACGCCACCTAAGCGCAGGAACAGCATCAGCGTTCCGGCTTCGGCCCATGTCACGCTGTCGAACCCGTACGCCTGCATAAGCGCGTAGACGGGAACGATCTGCAGCAGAAGGTACGGAATGCTCACCGCAGCGGCGAAATACAGGTAGCGCGAGTGGCCGATGCGGTGGAGATCCTCGATGAAAACGTGCGCCCAGGAGAACAGGCGCGCATCGAGCAGCGCATCCAGCGTCTGCTCACGCCAATACATGGCGATGGCGAGCAGCACGGCGCCGACAATAATCAGGACCGCGAGCGAGATGCTGCCGTCGGTAATGATTCCGATGGCGCGCGCGTGGACACGGGTCAAAGCGAAACGCCGGACGTAGCGTAGGGACCAAAACAGCCCTGCAATCAGCAGCACGCCGTCGAAGATGCGTTCGATCAGGGCGGAGGCCATGGTCACCGAGATGGGAATCTTGCTCCAACGCGCCATTACGAAGCAGCGAATCAGTTCGCCTGCGTGCAGAGGCTGCACCTCATTGGCAAACAGTCCGACGAAGATGGCGCCGATCGAGGACCAGGAAGATACGCGGCCCACCGGAAGCAGAACCAGAGCCCAGCGCCAGCCTTGGACGACGTAAACCAGGACATCGGCGATAGCGGCGACGGCCACCCAGCGCCAGTCGAGCTCACGGACATCCTGCAGCAGCTCGTGCCAGTTAACGCTGTTGACCCACCAGACCAGACACCCGGCGGAAACCACCAGCGTCACGATCAAAACGACGCGAGAGGTGCGCTTGGATTCCTGCGGAGGAACAGACATGTGGCCTATGAACCATCATAACCGCGGGCGCGTGAAAGCGGCGTGGAAATGCTATCGCAGGTAGAACAGGCTGAGCCGCGGCAACCCTGCCGACTCAAGCAACTGCCGCTCCAGATATTGCTTTTCCAGCATGGCAAGCTGCGGCGCACTCATCTTTCCGCGATAGGGGCGAAGCTGCAACTCGAGCTCCCGGCGGGCGCGCAGCAAGTCTTCGTCACTCTGGCGCGAACGGGCGAGAGCGATCATCTTGTCTTCCAGCGCGGTAAGGCGCTGCTCCAGATCTTCCAGGTCTTGAAAAAGCGCCGGTGCGTCGGACGCCAAAAGATCGATTGCGGCCGCGATATCGTCGAAGCCGGATTGCCCGCGGATCTGTCCGGCGTTAGCGGCCAGGTAAGTTTGCAGAGCTTGGAGCGCGAACGGCGCGGCGGATTCTTGGTGGCCGCGCGCGGGCGCCACTCCCGCCATAGCTTGCGCCTCCGCCAGAACCGCCTGAGCGCAATACGCCACGGAATTCACGTTTTGCCCGCGCTTTTTTTTGCTGCGCCATTTCTCAAACGCGGCGTCGATGCCGCGCAGCGCGGCCTCCAGAGGCAGGCCCGCGTTTTTCCAGGATTCCACCAGCGCCCAATCCAGTGGCGACATCAGAAACAGCGCCGTCCCGCGGGCCTTTTGAAAACGCTCTTCCACTTCTGTGAAATAGTTAAAGTAATTGGCGGGCCAGGCCGCTTCTTCCGGCATATTTGGCGCTATTTTCTCCGGCGTCATTTCTTACGATTTCTGCGCCATATGATTTCCAGGCCTTCCAGCGTCAGATCTTCATTGATCTCCTGCACCGAGCTAGCCGCGCGAGCGATCAACTGCGCCTGGCCGCCGGTGGCGATCACCCTGGTTTGGCTGCCCATCTCGTTGACCACGCGTCCGACGATTCCATCGATTAGCCCGGCGAATCCGTAGTACAGGCCGGATTGAATGCTGTTGATGGTGTTTTTGCCGATCAGGCATTCGGGCTCGCGGAGATCCACCATGGGAAGACGCGCGGTTTTGGCAAAAAGACCGCTAATGGACATGCCGATGCCGGGGCAAATCATGCCTCCCAGATACTCCGCTTTGGCCGAAACAATATCGAAGTTAATTGTCGTACCGAGATCCACCACAATGGACGGGCCGCCGTAACGATGAAACGCGGCTACGCCGTTCACCACTCGATCCGCACCCACCTCGCGCGGGTTATCGTAGAGCACTTTCAAACCGATATCCATGCCGGGAGTTACGAACAGCGGCGTGGTGTGAAAGTAGCGTTGCGCCATGGCTTGGAGCGGCGCGTCCAGCGTGGGCACCACGCTCGCGATAATAATGCCATCCACCCGCGCCAGATCGAGCGAGGCCAGTTCGAAGAGATTGCGCATCAACACGCCCCATTCGTCGGCGGTCTGCTCATGGATGGTGCGAAGACGCCAGCGGTTCACCAGTGTGAATTCATCAAAAGCGCCAATGGTGATGTTGCTGTTGCCCGCGTCCAGAGCTAGGAGCATGGCCGCACCCCTCCCGCGACGATCACGGTGTTTATTCCGTCGTCCCCCCGCAGCATCAGGAAGCCGGAGTCGTTCAGACCGGCCGTGGTGCCGCGTAGCAGGGAACCTTCCTGATCCACACACACGCGGCGCCCGGAAACGTAGCTGGAAGTGCGCGCAAACATTTCAATCACCGGTCCGCGGCCGTGTTTTTCGAGCAAGTGGCAGTACTGGTCGACACTCGCCAGCAGTTCCAGAAGCAGAAGCTCGCGCGATTGCACGCGTCCGCTGGCCATTCGGAGCGACGTGGCAATACCGTGCAATTCCTCTGGGAACGAAGAATGATTCACGTTGATGCCGATGCCTGCAATGATCGCCGAGGATTCCAGCTGGGTGAGGATACCCGCGCACTTCTTGGATTCGATGAGCACGTCGTTGGGCCAACGCAGGTCGCACGCCAGACCGGCGCCGCTGAGGATCGCTTCGCGCACCGCGAGTCCAAGCGCCAGCGTAACCACAGGCAAGGTCGCTGGATTGAACCGGCGCCGCAGGATGATGGAAACGTACAGCCCCAAGCCGGGCTCGGAATGCCACCTTCGCCCCTGACGTCCGCGCCCCGTGGTTTGTTCTTCCGCGCCGACGACGGTACCTGACGCGGCGCCCAGGGAGGCCAAGCGGCTGGCTTCGGTCATGGTGGAACCGATGGTGTTATGCCACTCGATGCGGCGTTCGGGCAGTTGCGATTGCAGCCACTCAGAGTCCATTGAGCGTGTCGAGATTGTTCTTAATCTGTGCGGCGTATTCGGCCCGCTTGGCTCGCATAGATGCCACCACCGGAGGTGGTGCGCCGTTTATGAACTCTTCGTTTTCTAGCTGCCGATCGAGATTTAAGACGATTTTTTCGAGCTTGGCGATCTCTTTTGTCAGCCGCTGGCGCAGCAGGTCCTGATCCACTTCAGGAAGCTGCAACGAAAGATCGAAATGGGGAGTTGAGCGAACCGCGCCCGTTAGCGCCGGCGCCGCGCCAGTACGCACGTCGAGCTTTACCCTACCGAGCCGTTCCAGCACCGACAGTTCGACGTTCGATGCTCCATTACGGCAATAGAGCACGCCAGTGAGCTCCAATTTATCCTCAACTCCGTTGTCTGCCTTCAATTTTCGCGCCGCGGTGACCATATCTTGAAGCAAACCCATCTCGCGTTCGGCCCCTTCATCGACCATCTCCGCTTCAGGATATCGCGCCAGCGCGATGGACGTGCTCTGGCCGAAGCGATGCCACAATTCTTCGGTGATGAACGGCAGGATGGGATGTTGTAATCGAAGATAGGCGCTGAAAACGGCCAGCAGATTGCGCCAGTCGTTCGTTAGTCCCGAGCCGGCCGTCAAACGAAGCTTCTTGATTTCGAGATACCAATCGCAAAAATCGTGCCAGAAAAATTGCCACAGCTCTTCGGCCACCTCGTGATAACGATGCTGCTCCAGCGCGCGGTTCACGGATTCGGCAGTGCGGCCAAGGCGGGTGAAAATCCAGCGGTCCTCAAGACTTTGCAGGTCCCCGCGATCCTGGAGCGCAGGCTCAATGCCCGCGCTTTCCATATTCATCAGCAACAGCCGCGCCGCGTTCCACAGCTTATTTGCAAACTGCCGCGCAGACTGGAGCTTGTCTTCGTTATAAGTAATGTCGGTGCCGGGCGCCGCAGCCATAAGCAGCCAGAGCCGGCAGGCATCCGTCCCGAACCGGTCGTTGATGTCGAGCGGATCCACCACGTTGCCTTTGGTCTTCGACATCTTCTGGCGATAAGGGTCGCGCACCAAGCCGTGCATGTGCACCTGGCGAAATGGCACGTCGCCGGTGAGCTCGATCCCCATCATCAGCATGCGCGCCACCCAAAAGAACAGGATGTCGAAGCCCGTAATCATCAGGCTGGTGGGATAGTAAGTGCGGAGATCCTCGGCGCCGTCGGGCCAGCCCAGCGTGGAAAATGGCCACAGGCTGGAACTGAACCAGGTGTCGAGCACATCGGGGTCCTGGGTCAGATTGGTGGACTGGCAGTTGGCACAGGCCGGCGGCGCTTCGCGAGCCACCGTAATTCTCTTGCAGTTGGCGCAATGCCAGGCCGGGATGCGATGGCCCCACCAAAGCCGCCGCGAAATGCACCAATCCCGGATATTTTCCATCCAATTGAAGAACGTTTTGTTCCAATTATCCGGAATAAATTGGATGCGGCCCTGGTTCACCGCGGCCAGGGCTTTTTCAGCCAGCGGCTTGGTTTGGACGAACCACTGCGTGGAGATCAACGGCTCGACGATGGCGCCGCAGCGGTCGCACTTGCTGAGCGCCAGCGTATAGGGCTCTAGCTTCTCTAATAGCCCGAGCCTTTCGAGATCGGCCACGATCCGCTTGCGCGCTTCAAAACGATCCAGCCCAGCGTAGGCGCCGGCTTCGGCCGTCATGCGCCCGTCTTCACCGATCACTTTGATCTGCGCCAGATCGTGCCGCTTGCCCGCCTCCAGATCGTTTGGATCGTGCGCGGGCGTAACTTTCACCACGCCGGTTCCGAACTGCGGATCGGCAATTTCGTCGAAGATCACCGGGATGGGGCGATCCATCAGCGGTAGCGTGACGGTTTGTCCGGCCAGATCCTGATAGCGCGGATCGCTCGGATTCACCGCCACCGCGGTATCGCCGAGCATGGTCTCGGGCCGCGTGGTGGCCACGATCAAGTATCGCGAACTCCCGTTCACCGGATAACGGATGTGCCACAAGCTGCCCGGCGTGTCGTCGTGCTTCACCTCCAGATCGGACAGCGCCGTGGCGCAACGCGGGCACCAGTTCACCATGTAGGTGCCGCGATAGATGAGGCCGCGCTCGTACAGGCGCACGAAGGCTTCCACCACGGCGCGCGAAAGATCGGGATCCAGCGTGAAACGCTCGCGGCTCCAATCGCAACTGTCGCCGATGCGCTTCATCTGCGAAGTGATGCGGTTGCCGTATTTCTCTTTCCACTCCCACACGCGCCGCACGAACTCTTCGCGGCCGATCTGCTGGCGTGTAAACCCTTCAGCGGCCAGACTGCGCTCCACCAGCATCTGGGTGGCGATACCGGCATGATCGGTGCCCGGAAGGAATAGCGTATTGTCGCCGCGCATGCGATGCCAGCGCGTTGCCGTGTCGATCACGGTGTGGTCCAGCATGTGGCCGATATGCAGCGATCCGGTTACGTTGGGCGGCGGCACGGCGAGCGAAAATCTTGGCCCCGGCGCATGCGGATCGGCGTGAAAAATGCCGGATTCCACCCACCATTCGGCCCAACGGGGCTCGAAGCGCTGCGGCTCGTAAGTTTTTTCCAATTCCATGAGAGAGTACCAGTTTAGCAAGCGGACAAAATTTGACAGCATACAAGCGGGATGCTGTAATGAATGGGAAGTAACCTGCCTGCCTTGCTCCTCAGTAGCTCAATGGTAGAGCATTCGGCTGTTAACCGAAGGGTTGTAGGTTCGAGTCCTACCTGAGGAGCCAATAACTTAGCGGCGATTTCCAATCGTCGAAAATTGTGACTTTAGCGGATTCTTTAGCAGGAAGATTCGAGGGAACCGGAAGCATGGGCGGTAGCGAGGCCGTTTCATTTGATGCCGGTCCAAAACCAAGCTCTCTTCGACATCGTTCGCGAAGTTCGCGCGGCCTTCCGGGATGACGCTGTTCGCTCAGGCGAAGATCTGTGCAATCCTGCTTTCCTTTCCAGGTTTCCATTTGCAATTCTCAGATTTAGTGGCGACCCAATAACAAATGCACGTTGCCAAGCGTTGCTCGATGCCGCCTTCGGTCCAGCATTCAAGGACGAAGTAGAAAGGACGATCGGGATCTGTTTCACGGATCACGGGGGTGGGACGACTCAGAGCTATTTCATCGATCTGGTGGAGGACTTTCTCAATTTCGCCTTACCCCGAACGATAGGCCTACCAGACGAGGATTCCCTGTTCGAACAGTACTATCTCGAACTTGAGTCTGATCTCATTGGACCGGATCTAACCGTCACCGTGCAGGCCGTCCTTGGCAACGTCTCATGCCATTCAGGATTTGACGTTCGTCGATGTAACGTAGTCCGTTTAGAGAACTTCTGGCGATGGGACCACGCCTCACCGTTGAACACACATTATCTCCGGCAGCACGTCATTCCCGCCATCGAAGTCCGCAAACAAGCGCACCCGATCGCGACCGGACGCGATATTTCCGGCGCCCCCGCCTACCTTGTGCTTGAGCGCCTAGAACGCCACCCGAAGACTGAGATGACAACAGTGAGCTATGCGTATGAACGCTCTGAGGAAGTTACTCGGAAAGTTGTGCTCGCCTTGCGACTCATCACTCCAGCGGACGCGTTTGCCGATTACCGGGGATTTCGGATGCTCGGACACATGTCTTCGTTTCATATGAATCTGATGAACTGGCCAGATGAGCAACTTTCCGGTGGACGGTATGCCGATGTAAGGGGATTCGAGTCGGGCCTGGAGAAACTGCTGGTTGCGCTTTTCAAGAAGCCCAAGAACAGCTTCGCCGTGCTCGATCATCGCCTGGGAGACGTACTCCGGCGACAGCGCAGGGGCGTAGCCAATCCAGATGTCGACGTGAAAAACGAGATCGATCAGCTTTTCGATTACGTCCAGGCGTTCGAATCATTGCTTCCGAACCTTCGTGGTAACGATGCATTTTGTCTTTCGGCGGGTATTCTGCTTGCACGCTCTACCAGCGAAGCTGGCGCGGATGTCGATAGGTTTTTCAAGAACGTGTATCGCGTTCGAGATGAAGTGATGCACGGTCGCCTTGACCGAATCATCGAAAAGGTATTAAAGAAGGAATGTACCATCGAACTCGGAAAATTGGCCGCATATGTGCGAAAGCTCGGCTCTCTCGCGATCCTCAACGATGGTCTGCCCGCCATTGCACGCCGCCTTGCACTTGGCGAAACGATAAAGCTACACACGCCTTTCAATTGAAGGTTCAGCCGACGGGCGTAGCTGGCGGCACGGAAGGTGCGGCTGGTTTCCGTCTCTCCAGGGCTGTGACCGCGCGGCGCTTCGCTTCCATTCGAATGTGCGAGTAGTGCTTCAGCATTTGCTTCGATACGTGCCCTGCCATGTCGCGAATAGTCTCATCAGAGGCCTCGCCACTCTCGGCCAAGTCGGTGATGAAAGTATGTCTGCCGTCGTGCCAGCGGCCCACTATACCGGCCTCCTCCTTTACCTTGGCCCACGCTGTTTTAAAGCTGGTGGCGGGACGCTCTGGATCGGTAGGCTGGGGTTTTCCGAAGGGGAACACGTACCAGCTAGGTGCAGTGGCCCCGAACTTTCCCACATACCACTTAGCGTGGTCTATCAACGCCGCTTTCACGTCGGAATTGAGTGGAATAGTCCTTCCCTGCCCGGCTTCGGTTTTGCTATCTCCCACGGTTACCATTGCATCCTTCAGATCTAAGCGGCCCCATTGCAGGCCTCGAATTTCCGCGTCTCGCATCCCCAGATGCAACGCAAGCATCAGCGCTGGATAGATTGCGGGCGAGCGTCGTAGCTTCGCTTCCGCCAGCAGCGCGGCTTTTTCTTCGGTGCTGAACGCCCGAGCGATCTGAGGTCGCATGGAGAGTTTGAGTGTATGGGTCCTTCGGAGCTTGGCTCGCACGAAATCGCCTTGTTCTCCAAGAAGCCGGAGGAGGAAACCAACTTCCTCATTGATCGACTTGGAAGCAGCCTTTTCCTTCAGCCGCGCGGTTTGATAATCCTTTACGGTCTGATCGGAAATATCAACAGACATGACACGGCCAAGCACCCTCGTCACGTGGCCAACAGCGTACTCGGCAAACGTTGTGGATTTCGGATTGTGCAGCTTGTAAGCTTCCAGGAAATCATCGGCGAGTTGGCCGATGGTGCGAATGCGGATACGGCGATCCTGGAGATTGTTGAAGCCTTTTTCCAGTTCCAGATGGCGACTCTTCTCGGCTTCTTGAGCGACTTTCTTTCGCGCGGACTTGCTTGATTCCTGGATATGGCGGCCGGCGAAGGTGAAGTGGTACCACCAAATCCGAGACGCCTTCAGCTCCCCATTTTTGCGATCACGGTATTGCGGGCGGTAGACAGACATTTGGTAGGTCGCCAATTAGAATCTAGCTGCATGCAGCAGACAACAACAATTCCCCTCTATTTGGCGAGGGGGATCACCACTCTCAGTCAGTTCAGTTTGGGATCAGCGGACGGAAGGAACCGCAGCTTCGAGGCCTCAAATTGTTTCTCGACCAAATCGGACGCGGTCTTTTCATCGATCCCCAAAACACCAGCGATAGCGATCACCACCCGCAGGTAATTGCGCTTGGGATCCGGCGTGAACAAGCACGAGAGCATCCTGGGCAACGTGCCGACCAAACCCGACAGCGCTAGAAGCACGAGTGCCAGGTACTTCCGCTTATCTTCAGAACTGAGGCCCGCGCGTTTTTCGGGGCTGAGTTGCAATGCGCCTGTCAGGGCATCATACGCCTGTTTCACCGTTTTCATCGCGTCTTCACGTCCACGCCTTTCGGTTTCCCTGGCGGGATTACCAGTTCATTGAGTACGTGGCGAACTGTCTTCGACCACCTCCTCCCGCGCATAGGGCTCCTCACATTTGCCGCGATGCCCGCCGCGGATGAATCCCGTGAACGCATGGGTGCGGGAGGGGTAAGATTTCGTTTTTTTTACGATGTGCAACAGTCTGCAAACAGTTTGTGAACAAAGTGCATCGGTTTGCAACAATGGCCACGCCAAAAGCGGCTCCAGACAACCACTTCCAGACAACGAAAAGATGCGTAGTGGAACATAGCGTGGCCAAACGGAAAGGCGAAAATGCGATACTTCGAGCCACTGATAGGCGCTTTCGCATGCGGTTGTTCGCCGGCTCGTTGCTGGCTGGCAAGAGCCATCGAGATCGGCAATATAAGGCTCAGGCGCTGTTGGGAGTGTCTGGCATGCTGTTCTTCGGGCTAATGCTATATGAAGGAGTTCAAACGGGCAAAGTCCGCTATCTATTCTCGACATGCCGCAGCACAACTCGATCCGCTGAGATGACGCAGAAAGACATTTGACCGGCAGGCGCTCGAAGGGCAGTCTCCCCTCGCCCACAGCGGAAGGCTTTGTTAAGGTCGAGCGCGTTTTCCAGGCCAACTTTGAATTGTCGTCATGTTTGAAACGCTGCGATACTGGATTAAAGTGACACCGGAATCAAGTGGAGCCAACAGGACATGGGAACCAACGGGAATTGTCCGGCGCCAAACCTGTGATATGATTCTGTCGTCGTCAGCAGAATCGCAAGGTGTTCGAAGGCTGAGGCCCACAAACGAAAACCCGGTAGAGACAAGCCGCGATCCGGGAAAACTATGGAGAAGACGTTCGGGCTCGAACAAGTTGACCAGACCTTGACTTCCGTTATTTTGGCATCGCCAACTCCTGCGCAGATTCGCCAGCAGTTGGAGCGGATACTTACCAGCCAGACCTTCCGCGCCGCCGAAGGTCAGAAAGCGCTGCTCCGCTACGTGGTCGAGCAGGCCGTTCAAGGCCGCAGTGACGAGGTAAAGGAATACTCGGTGGGAGTGGAGGCGTTTGGCCGGGGAGACTCCTTCGATCCACGCCAGGACACCATCGTTCGGACCGAGGCTCGCAATGTACGGTTTAAACTAGCTCGCTACTACGAGCAAGAAGGCAAGCA
>Ga0181525_10001038_pt1 | contig 24070 bp, 18 predicted proteins | sample PEATcosm2014_Bin_48_FD_121100 | JGI IMG/M metagenome (GOLD analysis project Ga0181525, IMG submission 121100) | Peatland microbial communities from MTU Mesocosm Facility, Houghton, MI, USA - PEATcosm2014_Bin06_10_metaG | ecosystem: Environmental > Terrestrial > Soil > Wetlands > Peat | place... | reverse complement strand
GCCGTCCTCGACCACCATCACGTAGACAGAATCGGCGGAGCCCTGGTCAATGGCCGCCAGCATTCCGTTCAAAGCCGCCGGATCGCTGTTGCCTTCGTCTTTCTTGAGCAGGACGGTCCGGGCAAAGCCCGCGAACTTTGCGGTCAAGATCGGGTGCATGCGGTGACTCATGTACATCCGTTGGCCGGTCAACTGCTCCAGAGCATCGGAGACCGAAGCCACTTCCACCCGGCGAAAGTCCGCAATCAAGGCATTGTCGGTCTGGGTCGCAGTTGCTCCGGCGACTGATTGTGCCCGCAAGAATCTGGCTCCGCACAAAGTAGCCGACAAAAAGCCGATGGATACCAGCCATGCCGCGATTCTGTGCGATTTCACAAAGCCGGGAAACTTGTTCATTTCCTCCTCCTGGATGTATACATGTGCGCGGACTCTAACATTGTTTGTCGTGCGGTGGAAGAACCACCTCTTTTATGCGAAAGGAATGAAAATGACAACGACCAGAAATGCCAACTTGCTTCTTCGTATCTTTGCCATCGCGTTGGCCACGGGAGTTTCGGTGCAGCCGGGCCATGGCCAGGAACATAAAGCCGTGAATCTGTCTCCCGCCAGGGGGCTTCCGTTTAGCGACGGCGTCGTGGCGGGCAACACTGTCTACATCGCCGGTCAGGAGGGTTCCGACGAGTCCGACAAGCTTGTGGCTGGAGGCATTGGTCCCGAGACAAGCGCCGCTCTCGGCAATATCCAGAAGGTTCTCAAGGCCGCTGGCTTCGAACTGAAGGATGTGGTCAGTGTGACTGTCTACCTCGCCGACATTCACGAGTTCCCCGACATGAACAAGGTTTATAAGAGTTTTATGCCTGACCCCAAGCCGGCCCGCGCGACCATCCAGGCTGCCGCCCTGGTCAACAACGCTCGAATTGAGATCTCGGCGATCGCGGTCAAACAGAAGTAGCTCGCTCCCTGACGATTGAGGCCTTCCCGCCCTGCCGCCGGATCAGTTTGGCGCAGCGGGCGGAGTTGCCATCCGCCCCGATGTCGTGGATATAAAAAAAGAGTTTGACATGCCTCACGCGATTGAGATACACCGTCTCATCCTCGTGCCTCGAATTTCAAAGCGCTATGGCAGATTTCACTGGATGAAAGTGTCCAGCAGCGCGGCGTTGAAAACCGGACGAGGGCCTCTTCCCGCAGGAGATCAGCTATGAGCCACCGTCGCTCTGCTGTTTTCAACCTTCTTGTGTTCATGCTTTTCGCCCCGGCGCTTGCAACGGCAAGCATCACCGGCAGTATTTCTGGGGTGGTGACCGACAAGTCGGGCGCCGTGATTGCCGGCGCTACGGTGGTCGCGACCGACACCCTCACCGGGGTCCAGACCAATCAAAAGACCGATGCCAAGGGTTTTTACAATCTTCCGACTCTTGCCGTCGGCAGGTACGACCTGGAAATCAAGCAGGTGGGTTTCAGGTCCTACCGGCAGAACGGGCTGGTGATCGATGCCAACTCGGCGCTTCGGGTCGATGCAACGCTGGCCGTCGGCTCGATCAACGAGGAGATCGAGGTAAACACGGAAGCAGCTCAGGTGGAGACCCAGAGCACGCAGATGGGCGAGGTGATTGAGGGCTCCAAGATGACCTCCGTGCCGCTGAATGGCCGCAATTATATTGATCTGCTGGCTTTGCAGCCGGGCGTTTCGCCTTATCAATGCACCAAAAGCAATTGCAACGACACCACGCAGGGAGTCGGTGTAGATGAGACAGCGGTATCCGGCGATCAAACGAACGGAACTCAGTCGGTAAACGGTGGCCGGCCCGGTTCGAACGGTTTCATGGTGAACGGAGCCGACGCGCAAGAGGGCGTCCATAACGGAGCGGCCGTTCTTCCGAATCTTGACTCCATCTCCGAATTTCGCATCATCACCAATAATTTCAACGCCGAGTATGGAAACTTCAGCGGCGGCCAAATCAATGTCGTCACCAAATCCGGAACCAATCGATTTCACGGAGACCTCTTCGACTTTCTTCGCAATACCGATTTCGATGCCGCCAACTTCTTCGCTGGGGGAACACGCGGGGATTTCAAGCAGAATCAGTTCGGTGGAACCATCGGCGGCCCGATAAAGAAGGATAAGATCTTCTTTTTTGGCGACTATCAGGGAAACAGACAAATCCTGGGCCAGACTCAATCATTTGCTGTCCCTACCGCACAAGATCGCACGGGAAATCTGATCGATGAGGCAGGCGCCTTTTCCCAGGCCGTGCAGAGTGGCGGCGGAGTCGTGGTGGGAACCTCAGCTCCCCCATCCCCCGGCTATCCTTTTGGCGGTTGGGCCCATATCCTTACTCAGGAATTGGGATACACGGTGATCCCGGGAGAGCCCTACTATACTCCGGGTTGCACGAGTAACAACCCAAATACTGGCTGCGTATTCCCGAACGCGGTCATTCCCGTGTCTGCCTGGTCTCCGGTCGCGATCGCCACTCTGCAATACATCCCGGCGCCCAATGCGAACCTGCCCTCGGGCGCGAATTATGAAGCTTCGTCCTTTAACCAGCATTTGAGGGACGACAAATTCGGAATCCGCCTGGACACGGATACGCACTACGGTACTTTGTTCGGATACTACTTTTTCGATCAATTCAACGTCACCACTCCCTACGCGCAGGGCATCACCTTTCCGGGCTTTGACAGCGGCGTTCAGGGTCGTGCGGAGATGATCAATCTCGGCCTGACGACAACCATCAATAACTCCACGGTCAACGATCTTCGCCTGGTGTATCTGCGGAACCGTTACTTCGGAGGAATTCCAATTGGTGGCACCGGAGTTCCGCTGAACACGTTGGGTTTTAATACACCTTGGAATAACACCGGCGGAGTTGGCGCCATCAATGCAGCGCTCGAAGGAGTTCCATCCTTTGTCTTCAACAATTATTCCTTTGGACTTGCCCAAGATGCGCTGCGGCAATTCAACAACACCTACCAGATTATCGATAACTTTACGAAAATTGTAGGAACCCACACCCTCCAGTTCGGCGGAGACTTTCATTACGATCAAATTAACGAGAGAAACTACGATGACGCCAACGGGGCGTATACCTTTGACGGTTCAGAAACAGGCCTGGATTTTGCCGACTTCCTGATTGGCGCTCCGGTTAATTTTACGCAGGCCAGCCAGCAGCTTCTCGACTCGCGCGACAAATATTTTGGAGTTTATGCCCAGGATAGCTGGCGCGCACGGCCAACCCTCACCATCAATTATGGCCTTCGTTATGAGATCATGACGCCGTGGTATGACACCAAGAACAAACTGGAGACGGTCATCGCCGGCGAACAGTCTCAAGTGTTTCCGACTGCGCCGAAAGGGTTGGTGGTTCCTGGAGATCCGGGCGTGCCGCGAACCTTAGCCCCCATTCAGTACAGCAACTTTGCTCCCAGAATTGGATTCGCGTACGCGCCCGATAATACCGAAGGCTTCCTCGGTAAACTTTTCGGCGGCCCGGGTAAGAGCAGTATTCGTGCCGGCTACGGCATTTTCTACAGCGCCATTGAGGACGCCACTGGCTTTGTCGAAGTGGGGGATGCGCCCTACGGCCTGTATTATTCTTCTCCCGAACCCACGCTCCTGGCGTCGCCATTTATTGATCGCGGCACAGGTTCTAGCGAGGTGAGTGGGGGACCGAAGTTTCCCTTCACGTTTCCGCCGACCAACATATCGCCAAAAAATCCTGACACCTCCTTCAATTGGATACAAGCCACCCCGATTTCCGGCTCCGACTATTTGTATCCTCACGACAAAATACCGCGGGTGCAGGAGTTTGAGTTTTCTCTGGAGCGCCAGCTAGGTTCGTCCACGGTGGCGAGCGTCAGCTATGTAGGATCGGTGGGCCGGCACCTATTAACGTTCGAAGATTCCAATCCTGGAAGTGCATCGCTCTGCACTTTCTTGAGCAACCCGGTCAACTTGGCCCCCGGTCAGTCCCCCTGCGGTCAATTTGGGGAAGACAATGCATACGTTCTGGCGCCGGGAGTGACCGTGAACTCCCCCAACGCGGTCACGGCTGGAGGGGTGACGACCGTTTTCGGTACCCGCCCGACCTTTGGAATCAACTTCGGCAGCAACCCCTACATGATCACAGCCGTCAGTTCGAGTTTCAACTCGCTGCAGGCGAGCCTGAAGCACAACGAGAAATATGCCAATTTCCTGGTTGCCTACACCTATGAAAAATCGATCGACAACGGTTCAACATCGTTCGATGCAACCAATCCTTTTAATCCCCGGGCGAGCCGAGCCTTGTCGGTTTTCGATGTTCCGCAGGACTTAACGGTGAGCTATACCGTCCAGTTGCCCTTTGAAAGATTCACCGGCAGCTCTTTTAAGAGAGTCACCAGCGGGTGGGCGCTCTCGGGTATCGCGATATTCGCCAAGGGTGAGCCCGTCCAGATAAATGAAAACGATGACAACTCGCTCAGTGGAACTTACGCTGACACCATCGATGAACCTAGCTATGCCAACGATGGCAGCCATCTGTTTGTAAACCGCAATCCGCGTTCGGGGCAGCCCTATTTCAACCCAAATTACTTCGTGGCAGAACCGCTTGGGCAGGTCGGAAACGTCATGCGCCGTTTCTTTAGCGGGCCGGGTATCTACAACTTTGACATGGCCTTGCTGAAAGATACGCAGATATCCGAAAATTTGCAGGTGCAGTTCCGGGCCGAGGCGTTCAATATCTTCAATCACGCACAGTTCATGAACCCCTCGGGAAATTTCAACAACGCCGTCTCGGGCGGCTTTGGCTATGTGACTTCCGCTCGAGATCCGCGCGTTATGCAACTCGCGCTAAAGTTTGTGTTCTAAGCAGTGTTTCGATCATGCCGTCAAGCCGCAGATCCCAGTTCGCGCTGCTGCTGGTGGCTCTGTGCGTCGGCAGCAGCCTGGCCGCATGGTCGCAGACCCCACGGCAGAATCTCCCGCAGACAAACCTCAAGCTGCTTTCAACGCCGGGCAAGAAGACTTTCGCGTCGACTTGCGCAAATTGCCACGGTCTGGACGGAAGAGGCGGGGAACGCGCGCCCAACATCGTGGAAAATCCGAAGGTGCAGCAACTCTCCGATGCGCAGATCTTCCGCGTCATTGAGAATGGCGTGCCCGGAACTGGAATGCCTGCCTTCCACTCCCTCGCGCGTGTTGAAGTCGAGGCAGTAGTCGCGTACTTGCGTTTTCTTCAGGGGACAAACAGAACGCTCAATCTGCCGGGTGATCCGGACCGCGGACAGACGGTTTTCTTCGGCAAGGCGGGATGCTCCGGCTGCCACATGGCTGCCGGCAAAGGCGGCTTTATCGCTTCCGATCTGTCCGGCTACGCCCGCAGTCATGCCGTGGAGCAGATTCGGAGCGCGATCACCAGCCCCACTCCAAGCAACGATCGGCGGGCGCGATTGGTCACGGCAACCATTCGCGGGGGCGAAACATACGTGGGAAGAATTCGCAACGAAGATAATTTCTCTGTGCAGTTGCAGACGCTGGACGGGACGTTTTATTTCGTGGACAAGTCGGATCTCGAGGGGCTGGAGACCTCGCAGACCCCGATGCACACTGACTACGGTTCCACTCTCAGCTCCGTTGAATTGAATAATGTCGTCAGCTATCTGATGCGTGTGGCCGGCGCGAGCAAGTCGGAAACTCCCGCGAAAGAGAATGAGTGGGAGGAGTAGGCGACGGCGTCCTCGACGCGATCGGGAGCCACGCCTGGGCTACGACGGAAGCGATGGGAAGTTATTGATTTACACCGCTGGCGAGAAAGCCACCATCTACGGCAAGCAGCGTGCCGGTTACAAAGCTGGCAGCGTCTGAAGCGAGAAATATCGCTGCCCCAATCAGTTCCTCCAGTTCGCCGAACCGTTTCATCGGAGTGCGGGTCAGCACTTCCTCCCCTCGCGGCGTGCCCACGACCAACTTCTCGGTCAGGGGTGTGCGAAAGTAGCCCGGGGCAATCGCGTTAACACAGACTCCATGCCGCGCCCATTCGATGGCTAGCGATTTGGTCAAAGAGGCCACGCCCGCCTTGCTCGCGCAGTACGCCGCCACTTCATAAAGCGCCAGCAACGAGCCCATGGAAGCGATGTTGATGATGCGGCCATAACTGCGCCCGATCATATGACGTCCGAAAACCTGGCACGCTCGCAACGTACCGGTCAGGTTCGTGTCGATGAGCCGGTTCCAATCCGCCTCCGGAAAATCGAGCGTGGGGGCGCGCTGGTTAAATCCGGCGGCGTTAACCAGGATATCGACCTTCCCGAGCTTGTGGAGGGATGCCTGCAGCACTTTTTCGATCGATCCGCGGTCGGCTACGTCGCAACCTACGCGTAGCGACCGGCGGCCCAGAGACTCGATTTCGTCGGCAACCAGGTTCACCAATTCCATGCGGCGCGCAGTGGGCACCACATCGGCTCCGGCCTCGGCGAGTCCGCGCGCGAGCGTGCGACCGATTCCAGAGCTGCCACCGATCACCACCGCTACCTTACCGTCAAGTTCCAAGCGCTTATATCCCATAGCTCCTCAAAGTGCGTCCAGATCAGATTCGTCGCACCAGCCCCTGATCGGTCGCCTGCGTGTTGCGCAGCAACAGCAAGACCAGAATCATTCCGGCAAAAGGAACGAAGCCGGCGATCATCACGATGGGATCGAAAGAATGAGTGCCCGTTGCCTGGCGAGCATCGGAAAAATAGCCGATGAGTTTGAAGGCGACGATGGTTCCGATGCCAGCCCCGGTTCCGCTGAGCCCGCTCACCGACGCCACCGATTCGCTGCTATACAGGTCCGAGGGCAGCACATTGGCCATCGTGGTGAAACCGGCATACGTAAAGGTCGCGACCGCAAACAAGAGTGCAATCCAGTAGACGTTGGTCGTAAAAATCGTGGGAATGATCATGGTCATTCCCACTCCGCCGAAAACGATCAGGGTTTTGCGCGCCGCGCCCAGCGACCATCCCCGCTTGATCAAATGGCCGGAAACGCCACCCCCGAAGAAGCTACCCAGATCGGCGGCGATGAACGGGATCCATACCGCGATCAATCCGTTCTTGAGTTCGATGCCCTTCGCAACCAGGTAAATAGGAAACCATTCGGTGATGAAGAAAAAGACCGGGTCGGTGGACGCTTTGGCAATGATAATGCCCCAGGTTTGCGGAAGCTTCAACAGTGCGCTCCATCGTAGCTGTGCTTTGCCGTGCTGCGCAGTATCGGATTCCCGCCTGTCCGCAACGATCATCTCCAGTTCGGCTGAGCTGATTCGGCTGTGTGCCTCGGGCGGATAGTACAGCCAGCGCCAGGCGATCAACCAGAGAAATCCGAGAATGCCCGGGAGCATGAATGCCGGGCGCCATCCCCAACGAAAATAAATCCACAACACGATAAAGGGAGCGACGGCTCCCCCGATCGAAGAACCGCTATCAAACAGCGCCGTCGCAAGCGCGCGCTCGCGTTTGGGGAACCACTCCGACACTGCCTTGGTTGCGGCCGGCCAGTTGGCGGACTCCCCCGCACCCAACAGGAAGCGGAAGGTTAGAAAGCTGTAGAAGCCGCTGGCGAGCGAGGTCAACATCGAGACCAACGAATACCAGATCACGGTGAGGGTCAGGCCGCGGCGGGTGCCGATGCGGTCCATAAGCCTCCCGAAGACTGTCTGTCCGATTGAATAAGCCACCCGGAAAGCGATGGCAAGATTCGCGTAGTCCGAGTTGGTCCAGTGGTACTCGATCTTTAGATAAGGTGCCAGAAGCGAGAGAGTCTGTCGGTCGATGTAGTTGATGACCGTGGACGCAAACAGAAGGCCGCCGATCCACCAGCGCAACGAAGTGATCGGCTTCCTGGCGGTTAGCATGCGTTATTATTCGCAATCCGCGCTTCAAGGGCCAACCGCGACCTGCAATTCGTCGGCTCGTGAACTCTGGTTGAGGCCATTCTGCAAGGCGGGGCCCAGGAGCGAAGCTGAGTTCTTGTCAAGATAGACGGTGGCATTCGGATGAGTGCGCAGAATCGAAGCCGGCGCCATGGGGCTGACCGCGCCCTCAATGCAAGCCTTCACCGCTTGGGCCTTGCGCGGACCCGGCACAACCGCCAATATCTCCTTGGCTTTGAGAATCTGCCGGGCCGACATCGAGATTGCCTGCTCCGGCACTTGTGAAACATGGGCGAACCAAGCCTCGCCTACTTGCTGCTGGCGGCAGGCTTCATCGAGGTTCACGATGATGTAGGGTTCTTCAGTTTTAAAATCGGCGGGCGGGTCGTTGAATGCGATGTGCCCGTTCTCGCCAATACCAAGAAACGCGATATCCACGGGCACGGAGGCCAGTTGTTTGCCTACGTGCTGCACCACCTCCGACGGATCGGCGGCGTCACCGTCGAGCAGATGGTAGTTGACGATTCCGGTTTTCTGCACCAACTGCTCGAGCAGCATCTTGCGGAAGCTTCCTGGATGGGAGAGCGGCAAGCCGATGTATTCGTCGAGATGAAAAACCTCCACCTTGAACCAGTCGATGCCCGGCGCCTTGGTCAAAGCGTCCAGGAACTCGAACTGCGACGCTGCCGTCGCGGCGATGATCCTGGCATAGCCACGCTCTGCTACGGCACGCCGAATGGCCGCCGCCGCCTGCCTGGCCGCCGCCTGACCCAGCACGACCCGATCGTTGAAAACCTTAAGCAGCACGGAGAATGCTCCGGTTACACCGGGATTGCGCCTCTCTGAGTCGCCGAATTATACAAAAGAGTGTCGCCAAAACGGACGCGACCCCTGAAACAGGTAGCCAAGCCTCGTCCAACTCCCTCGCCACACTAATGAGGAAGCGAGAAGCTGATAATATCGCTCCCCGCAGCGATAGCCACGTATTGAACTCCATCGACCGCATAACTCATCGGCGAAGCGTGAATGCTCTGGCCGGTGGAGAATTGCCAGAGCGAGTGGCCGGTCCGTGCTTCGACCGCTTCCAGTGCTCCGGTATCGTTCCCGAAGAACACCAATTCCCCTGCCGTGGTCAGCGTCCCGCCCCAGGAATTGCCGGGGCCGACCTGGGGATAGCGCCAGACGATCTTTCCCTCGGGCACGGAGTACGCCAGCAGAATCTTCTGAGCGTGATCATCGGGCGCAAGCTTCGTGCCCGTGGCGTAGAAGGTCTGGCCTTGGGCAAACGGTTGAGGGCGAGAGAAAAAGACGCTGCAACTCTCCAGCGCCATGACGTAGATGAGTCCTGTGTCAGGATTGTAGGAGGGCGAAAACCAATTTGTGGCTCCGTCAATGCTGGGGCAAATCTGGGTGCCCTCGGGGCTCGGTATTCGTCCTGTCAGTACGGGGCGGCCCGAGGCGTCAATTCCTTTGGCCCAGTTTAGCTTCTGAACAAAGGCAGTCGCCTTCAGGAACTTTCCGTCGGTCCGGTCGAGAACATAAAGGAATCCGTTACGGTTGGCCTGCACCAGCAAGTCACGCACTCGGCCGTTCACTTCGGCACTCACCAGCACTGGGGTTTCATTGGCGTCGTAGTCGTACAGGTCGTGCGGAGTGAACTGGAAGTACCATTTCAACGCACCGGTAGTGGGGTTCAGCGCCACGACACAGGCGGTGTACAGGTCGTCCCCGGGGCGGGCGTCTCCCACGAAATCGGGTGCCGCATTGCTGGTTGTCCAATACACAGTATCGAGCTTCGCGTCGTAAGTGCCGGGCATCCACGTCGTGCCCCCGCCACGAAGGTAAGAATCACCGGGCCAACTGGAAGAGCCGAACTCACCCGGCCCGGGAATGGTCCAGAAACGCCATTTCAGGTTGCCGGTAACGGCGTCGTAAGCGGCCACAAAGCCGCGCACGCCGGAGTCACCTCCGGACGTACCAACGATAACCTCGTCTTTCACAATGAGCGGAGCGCTGGTGGCACCATATTGCTTTGTCTTGTCCGCGTAAGTCACATCCCATAGCAGTCGTCCGGAGCGAGCGTCGAGACAAAGCAAGTGGGCGTCATCGGTTTCCATGTAGAGGAAGTTTCGCCAGAGGCCGACTCCACGGTTCTTATGCGCCGCGGCATCATCGAGCAACCCCGCACTCACAGGCCGCGGGTGATGCCAAATAACCCGGCCGGTTCGTGCATCAAGGGCAAACGCATCGTTGGCCGAGGTGACGTACATAACGCCTTGAATGACCACAGGCGTTGCTTCCAGCCTTTCGGAATTGGAAGGATGGAAGATCCAGGAGGCGCGCAGCCGCGAAACATTTGCCGCGGTGATTTCGCGCAAACTGCTGTAGCGGCGTCCGGTGTAGTCGCCATGATAGGAAGTCCAGTTGGCGCCGGGAGGCTGCGCGAGCAAGTCGTCCGCGCTGACATTCGCGTCGGCGACAACGGGACCTTGCCCTTGTTGCCCTGCCGCTGAAAACGGGAACAAACTAAAAACCGTCAGCACGGCCCCGGCTAAGTCTTTCCTGAACGATTTCATGTCAGTGGTTTTCTACCGCGCCGACTGGGACTTCCTGAAGAGAGCCACGGTCCAGCCCATTTGCGTCTTCGAGATGAAGCGAGATGCGGGAGAGCCTTGCGGGAGGCGTTAGCTCTGTCTCCAGCACGACGAGATCCGCCGGGTCGACCTGAGTCAGCGACATGGTTCCTAAGCTAACGCCGTGTTCGTCGTATAGGTGGGCCAGCAGACGTCCCGCGAAAAATACTCCAAAGGAGGCTGAGAGGCGTATGTGACCACTCTCCAGACGCGTGGCCCGAAGCGGCTGTACCACGATGCCCGCGTCTTCCACACCGTGGAATTCGCCGCCGGAGCGAGTCGGGAACCACTCGGTGTCCAGATCGCGAGTTTCGCCCGGCCGCAACTGTACGAGAGGGCTGTTAATCTCGGCCTCGAGGTAATAAGGAGAACCATCGCCTCCCGTGGTGAGGGACGGCTCGCCTTCGGAACTCAGCCTCAGTTCGGGGCCATTCATCCAGAAAATGACCGATGCCTTGCCAGGATAGGTTTCGTTCCTTTCGTAGCGGAAACGCTCAACCATGGCGTACCGGCTTTCGCCATCGACCACGGCCAGCCAGCCCGGAGTCGAATCCAGCCACAATTCGGCGGCGAGGTGCGCGTAGTGCAGCGCGAAAAGGCCGTCGTCCCGGACGGAGACCGCCGGATTTTCTGCTGGACCGAAACGCACGTGGTAGCGGTTCGGATAGCTGCTGAGTGGATTCGCCGGAGTGAAGGTCCAGAAATTGTGGCTGCTTCGCGAAGCACCGGAGTGATCCGCGGTATCGTATTGCGAAACGGATTGCATCGACCACTCGACAACGTGCCCGGTCTTGTTTTGCATGGTGGCGTGAAAACGGATTCGTGGAGAATCGGCCTCGAGGTGAATGGTGCGCCGGATTTCGATCCCGGTCTGCGGATCGGCGGGGCCGGTCAGTTCGATCTCGCACTCCTGCCCTTCCGAAACCTTTCGAAAGGCGTAGGGGCCGTCGTCGAGCAAATCGGAATTGCCTACCCAATGTTGTTCATCGTCATTTCCCTCGGGCAAGAGCCAGAGTTTATCGCCTCCATAATTGAACCATTGGGATGGATCGGGAGGCAGGTATTTTCCTTCGTACTTGGGATTGACGAAGAGATAGGGATGCCCGGCAAAAATGACCTGCATCAGGCGTCCACCATTTTGCGGTACGACGATCAGCTTGAGCCAGCGATTGGAGAGCTCGTCTGCGCTCCAACCCTTGTAATTCGTGGCCTCGACGCGGCAAGACGAACTCGGCTCAGCTTTAGCCCGGGCAGGTGAAACGTTCGGGTTCAACCCGCAAATAATCAAAGCCACTACGTAGCCCCGCATCGTTCGCTCTTCCCTCTTCCGGGCTCGACCCTGCCCCGATAAAATTGCCACCAACGATCGGATCCGTGGTCCGCGCGCCTCGGCATTTTCGCTGGCCGCCGCCTTGCCTAGTGACGCAGTTTCACGGGACGAAACAAAACCCAATGAAACGAAACAATTGGATTTGCGTCAAGCAGATTCTGTGGTATATCAGGTTCACCGTCTGATGTCACCGGTTCCTGCAGGCTGTTTTCACGGAGTGGAAGAGATTGCGACTGACTGAGCACCGCTCCCTCGGAGCTGCGGAATCCGCGAAACGCGACGTGATCTGGCGAATCGTCCTCAAGTTTGGGTTGGTGCTGATTTCTCTGGGCGCGACCGGCAATGTCCTCGGTCAAAACCCGAACGAAGAGGCAGCTTCCGCCCTTAGACCCGACCCGGAGGGAAAGAGCGTTTTCGAGTCGAAGTGCGCGACTTGCCACGGACTCGACGGGCTCGGTGGTGAGCATGCGCCCGATATCATTCGCCACTCCGGCGTGCGGTCGCTCTCGGACGAGGCATTACGCAACGTGATTCACGACGGGATTCCGGAAGAAGGAATGCCAGGGTTCCCCAGCATTGGCGGAGAAGATGGTCGGGCGGTGGTTGCTTATTTGCGCTTTTTGCAAGGCAGGTCCGCTGGGAACTCCGTCCCTGGCGACCCGGCGCGCGGCAACAATCTTTTCTTCGGAAAGGCCGGGTGTTCCGCCTGCCACGCGCTTGGAGGCCGAGGACAGTTCGTCGGGGGAGACCTCGCCGGGTTTGCGCGGGATCATTCCGGGGAAGAGATTCGCGAGGCGATTCTCAAGCCGGCAGGAGGACCGCGGGAGGCAGTCATCGCAGTGGCTCGGGATGGCCGAAAGTTCTCCGGCACGATTCGGAACCAGGATAACGCCTCTCTGCAATTGCAGGATGACGATGGCCGGTTTTACCTGCTCATGAAGTCCGCTCTGGTCTCAGTCCGGCGGAAAATCGGAGATCCTATGCCTGCCGATTACGGGCAGCGACTGAGCAGCACTGAGCTTGACGATCTGGTGGGTTACATTTTGCGCGAGGCCCGCCGTCCAGACACTCCCTCATCACCCGCAGCGGAGGGTCATGCCCAGGATTGAAGGCCGACCACGCGGTGTGAAAACAGTTCAGCAGACCCGCCGATACGAAATCGAATCGCAGAATCGGGAGCACCGAAGTTGAAAAAACTCCTGCTGTCCGCGCTGTTGCTGGCACACGGTCTCCGAGCACAAGACCGGCCAGTGGATCCCACGTGGTTGCATCGCTACGTTCCCGAGCTAGCGGAGACGAAGACCGGTCTCACCTCTCAAACTTGCCACTACCGGCCGATTTTCGGAGAGGGTGACAAGGACAATCGATCGCTCCAAACCGTAACTCGCTTCGGCGAAGTCACTCTGGATGCGCACGGTAATTGCCGGACCGTACTCTACGACCGACAGGAAGAGATCTATTTCGTCGTCGAAGGCGAAGGTGCGCTGCACCATGCGTTGCACGATGAAGATCAGATTCAGGCGCTGCGCAAGCATGACTTTACGTATTTGCCGCCGGGAGCCAAACATTCGATTTCTAACAACGGGGGTCAGCCGCTGCGTGTGCTTGTGATGGGGTTCACAATTCCGTCGTCGATTTCGATTGATACTCCGTTGCCGCATCCGAAGGTCGCAAATCTCGAGGACGCCAAAGAGGAAACGGTAAGCGGCCACCCCAATTCAGTTTTGTACAAACTTCTCGCCGGCCTGCGCACCGGTAAGCGGGACTTGATTGACCAGGCCTATGTGATGGACAGTTTTTTCTGGATGGATTTTTCCCCCGGAGGAACCAACTGGCCTCACCACCACGAGGCAGCGGAAGAGATCTATCTTGTAATCGATGGCCAGGGCGAAATGGTTGCTGGCAGCGGAATCGACGGTGTGGCAGGCCGTTATCCCGCAAAAGCGGGGGACGCCTATTACTTTCGTCCGAACTGCACGGTCGGCTTCTACAACCAAGAGAAACCGGGGGCCAAGGCTTATATTTTAGCGGTTCGAGCGCGCGTCCCGCTGCACGAAGATGAAGAGTAGGCGGTTAATCCTGTCCATTCATACCGGGGGGTGAGCCATGGATGTTCTGAATTCGAGCCGACGGTCATTCATGAAATGGGCGGCGGCCGCTCCGCTGCTGAGCCAGATCGCGGTGGCTGAGCTTTACGCGAAGGCCGCCACCGTCGTAGGTAAAGATCCTCGACAAAATGTTTACAGCCGGCTGGGAGTTAAGACCGTCATCAATTGCCGGGGCACCTGGACCTACCTCAGTGGATCGCTTGAGTTTCCCGAAGTGCGCGAAGCCCAGCTTGAAGCGTCGCATTATTTCGTAAATGTGCTGGATTTGCAGCGTGCGATCGGCCGGCGGTTGGCGGAACTCACCGGCGCCGAGTCTGGAATGATCACCTCAGGTGCGGCTGGAGCCTTGGCGGTCGCAACTGCGGGATGCATGGCAGGCACCGATGACAGCCTCATCTGGCAACTTCCCGATACCACCGGCCTCAAGAATGAAGTGGTTATGTCTGGCGGCCGCAGCGCTTTCGATAGCGCGATCCGACTCACCGGCGCGAAGCTGGTGCTCGCCTATTCGCCCGAAGAACTTGCCAATGCCATCAACTCAAACACCGCGATGATCTACACCACGCACCTGGGGGACGAACTGCAGCGGGAGCTCGCGATTGCGAAAGACCATACGGTGCCGCTGCTTCTCGACGATGCAGCGGGCATTCCTCCATCTGACAATGCCAAGCTGTACGCCCGAATGGGGGTTGACCTCTACACTTTCTCCGGCGGCAAAGGCCTGCGCGGGCCGCAGTGCAGCGGAGTGCTTCTGGGCCGCAAGGATCTGATCGACGCGGCGGTCATGAACTCCAGCCCGCGCGAGGGAGCCGTGTGCCGCCCCATGAAGGTGGGAAAAGAAGAAATGATCGGCTGCCTCACGGCCCTTGAGACCTGGCTGAAGCTCGACGACAAGAAGCTGTACCGCGAGTGGAACGATCGTGTGGATAGCATCAGGAAGCTGGTGGAGACGGTGCCGGGAGTAACGACGAAGATATACATTCCAGATGATGGGAACCGCTACCCCACGCTGAACGTCTCATGGGATCAGCGGGCGTGGGGATTCACCATCGCTGACTGCGTGCGCGCTCTGCGGGAGGGCGATCCCGTCATCGAAGTGCTCGGGGCGGATAATCCGAGCCTGGTAAAAGCGGTGCGCGAGGGCAGGCCCAATCCGACCAGCAAAGAGCGGCCGGAAGCCGACCACATCGAACTGGTTTCGATGACCATCCAGCCCGGCGAAGAAGTCGTCGTCGGACAAAGATTGCGCAGCATCCTGGGAGCGGCAAAAAAAGGAAGCCGGGCAACTTAATATGTGGGACAGCCGCCCTCGGCTGTCCAATCGAGCAAAGAACTCGACCGCTTCCTCCGTCGTCAGCGTGGCAAACTCCACCGCTGCCAAATACTGTAAGGAAGGCTCGAATGAAATCATTCCTCGTTGGATTGCTGCTGTGGACCGCTCTCGGCGTTCAAGCGCAGTCAGGCGCAACCGCTCAGTCTCCTAGGGTTCTCCGCGCTGTCTCCTCGAGCGTGGATGCCGGAGACTACGTCTACATTTCCGGCCAGGGGCCGCGCGGGGCGGATGGTGCATTGCCGGCGACTTTCGCCGCCCAGGCGCGGCAGACCCTCAATAACTTGAAATCGATTATCGAGACCGCGGGCTTGACGATGGATCACGTGGTCTACACCACCATTTATCTCACCGACATCAGCCAATATGCGGAGATGAATCGCGCCTTCGGCGAGTTCTTTGGGAAGGTTCCGCCGGCTCGGGCTGTCCTTGGAGTTGCCGCGCTTCCCGACCCTCCAATTGAGATCAATGCGGTTGCCGTGCACAGTCTTGCGGATAGGCGGCCTGTTTATCCAGTGGACTACAAGTCGGACGAGCCTTTCTCACCGGGCATTCTCACCCATGATCGTTTATTCGTTTCTGCCATTCCGGCTACCGTCCCATCGGGTGGCAACGCTTCAGACGATCCTGCCGCTCAGGTGGACTTCGCGCTTGACCGCATGAAGGCAGTCGTGGAAGCAGCTGGGCTGAAGCTCAGCAACATGGTCTTCGTCAATCCGTTCTTGACCGAACAGCTCCCGATGCGGGTGATGAATGAGCACTACGCGCGTCGGTTCGAATTCGGCAATACGCCGGCACGGGCCACGATCGAAGTGTCGAGCCTGCCTGGCGGCGCCCAAATCGAGTTCACAGGGGTTGCGATAAGGGACCTGAAGCAACGGCGGGCCGTGCGACCCAAGAATATGCCTCCCAGCCCAACGGCGAGCCCCTGCGTCTTTGCCGGCGATACCTTGTATTGTTCCGCCAAGAGCGGGTTTATCCCCGGAGCAAACGGTGGAGTCTACACTTCGACGACAGCCCTCCAGCTCCGTCAGACGATGCGCAACCTTATGGACAACCTGGAAGAAGCCGATATGGATTTCTCCCAGGTTGTGTCCACGAACGTTTACCTCGATAATCTGGCGGACATGCCTGCGTTTGACGAAGTGTATGCGAAATACTTCCGGGGTACACCGCCTGCGCAAACCACCATCCAGCAGATCGCGCCAGCGGAGCGCAGCCCCGACAAAGATGAACACTACCCTGACTTGGAGCAGGTTTCGCTCATTGCCGTCCGAAATGGTACCAAACACTGATGGAAAGGGCGAGACTGGAAAGCGACTCCTAGTATCGGTAAGACTGAACCAACCTCTGTGTCCACGATTCTCGCAAGATCGGAGTGAAGGAATGACCTTTAGCGAGCCCTACACTGCAGCGTCTTCCCGCTATGATTCCATGCCGTATCGCCGTTGTGGACGTTCGGGGCTGAAATTGCCGGCCATATCACTCGGCTTCTGGCAGAATTTCGGCGGCGACGACGTATTCGAGACCGGTAGAGCGATGGTCCGGCACGCATTCGACCGCGGCGTGACCCACTTCGATCTGGCCAACAACTACGGCCCGCCCTATGGATCTGCCGAAGAGAATTTCGGCGTGATTCTGCGCAAGGACTTTGCCCGCCTGCGCAACCAGTTGGTCATTTCGACCAAAGCCGGATGGGATATGTGGCCGGGGCCTTATGGGATTGGCGGATCGCGCAAATATCTGCTGGCGTCGCTGGACGAAAGCCTGAAGCGCATGGGGCTGGAATATGTGGATATCTTCTACTCCCACCGGCCATCGCAGGATGTGCCCCTCGAAGAAACCATGGGTGCGCTGGCGCAAGCGGTGCACCAGGGCAAGGCTTTGTATGTGGGCATCTCGTCGTACAGTCCGGAGCGAACCCGGGACGCGGCGCGCATTTTGGCAGCCATGGGCGTGCCGCTGCTGATTCATCAACCATCGTACTCCATGCTGAACCGTTGGGTGGAAGAAGGGTTGTTGGAGACGCTCGGGCAATTGGGCGTGGGCTGCATTGCGTTTTCTCCTCTGGCGCAGGGGCTGCTCACCAGCAAATATCTGAATGGAGTTCCGAAGAGCTCGCGAGTCACGATGGAGGATTCTTTCCAGAAGGAATTCTTGAGCGAGGAAAACTTGAAGCGCGTGCGGGCGCTGGACGAAATTGCGCGAAGGCGCGGGCAGACTCTCGCGCAAATGGCCATTGCCTGGGTGCTGCGCGACGCTCGGGTGACCTCGGCGCTGATCGGGGCGCGCAATGTGGAGCAACTGAACGACTCGTTGGACGCGGTGAAGAAACTCGACTTCGGGGATGAAGAGCGAAGAGAAATTGACCGCTATGCGCAGGACGCGGGCATCGACATTTGGAAACCCGCCCGTCTGGGCACGGAGTAGCGATTCATCGATTTCTCTTGCGGGAAGCGCCGACGGTGACGGATGTCTGGGGTTCCGTGCCCGTTTCGTATCGTATTTCCCGGTGCCCAATCTCGCCTTTGCTCTCCAAAGGGGACGGGGCTTAGTTCGCGTCGTTCCCTGGGCCTCCAACCGCATGCAAGCGCGGCAACCGCTCCTTCACCGACGGCAAATGCGGGAAATCGGGCGTGCGGTTCGGTCTGATACCAATCAGCCGCTGGAAAGATAATGGTCAACCCCCCGCAACAAGAAATCTTGACAGCACAGGGCAAAATCCAGTTAGATGATCGCTGAGCGATCCCTCCTAAAGTTGACGCTCCGATTCATCATTCCGGCGATTGCCGGCGTCGCCCTCGGCGTGGAACGCGTTATCGAAATCCGTGAACGGGCTTTTTGCATCGGAACTTTCGCGAACCCGGGCATTCTTTCCAGTAATCCAAATTGTTAAATGTGGCGTCTCGCATGTGTTTCTGCCCAGAGAGCGCTGGCAGGGGCTGGACGGCGACAGGAGGTGACTCAGCGTGACGGAGAAAACAGATCCTGAAGCAACCGACGACGTATTGAAAGCCGTCTCCCGGCGCAACTTCATCAAAGGGGTCATCACCAGCGGCGTGGCGGTTTCCTCCGCCGGCTACCTCTTTCGTGCCTCCTCCCTGATGCATGGCCAACCGATGATCGCAGGCGCAGGCGAGCGGCTGATTACCCTCAACGTTAACGGTCAACAGCGGCGTGTCGATGTCCTGAAGCAAGAGACGCTGGCGACCACCCTGCGCTACAAACTGGGCCTCACCGGCACCAAGCTCGGATGCGATCGCGCAGAATGCGGATCTTGCTCTGTCCTGATCGACGATGTTCCATACTATTCATGCTCGGTGCTTACGCACACGGTGCGCGGCAAAAAGGTTCTGACCATTGAAGGCTTGGCTGGCGGCGACGGAACCCTGCATCCGGTGCAGCGGGGCGTGGTTGATGAACAGGGATTCCAATGCGCGTTCTGCATGTCGGGTTTCATTATGACCGCGGTCGGATACTTGAAGCAGAATCCGAATCCCACGCGTCGGGAGCTGGCGAACGGCGTCTCCGGGTGCCTGTGCCGCTGTCAGGACTACGACAAGATTCTGACGGCGTTGATGCAGGGCGCCGAGAACTTGCGGAGGTCCAAACTTGGATAACACATCAGATAAGACCAAGTCGGTCGAGACCAGCAAACCTGCCGAGCGCCAGTACGGAGCCGGCTACAAGCTGATCGGCAAGAACTATACGACGCCGGATTTATACGCGAAGGTTACCGGCCAGGCGAAATATGCCGAGGACTTTCGCGCGGAAGGCATGCTGTTCTGCAAGCTGCTGCTCAGTCCCATGCCGCATGCGCGGGTGAAGCGCATTCACGCCGACGCCGCACTCGCAATGCCTGGCGTCAAAGCCATTCTCACGGCGAACGATCTCCCCGCCCCCGCCGACACCCTGACAGACAATGGAACGGTCATCAAGGCCAGCAAATGGGGAGAACGTGGCCTCACCATGGAGCCGGTCTATCAGGGAGAACCAATACTTGCCGTGGCCGCAGTCGACGAACCGACCGCCGCGGAGGCCATCGAGAAGATTGAGATTGATTTTGAACTGCTTCCATTCGTCGTAGACCCGCTCGATACTTTGCGCCCCGGGGGTCCCAACCCGCGAACCGACGGCAACGTCTGGACCCGGCCGCCGGCAACCGCCGGACAAGGTCCGGGCCAGCCTGCGGTCACGGAACTAAAGTGGACCAAGGCCGACTTCGCGGAGGAACAACACGGCCGTCTGCCGATGGGTAAGGCTCCTGACGAATGGTCCTACGGCGATCTAGACTCCGGCTTCAAGAATGCGGCACTCGTTCTCGACGAGACATTCCTGACACCGGATACAAGCCATCAGACGCTCGAGACGCGGAGCGCGATGTCTTATTGGCAGAACGGCAAGGTCTACATCTACACCGGCACACAGAGCACGGCGCAGACCCTGCCCGCCATTGCGCGCTGGCTGAACATCGATGCAGACAAAGTTGTCTTCATCAGCGAATACACCGGAGGCGGGTTCGGCAGCAAGATCACGGGCGGCGTGACCATGATCATCCCCGCCCTGCTGGCCAAGAAAACGAACGCTCCAGTCATGATGCGCATCAGCCGCGAAGAAGAGACCTTCATCGGGCGCGCGCGGCCCGGTTTTCAAGGACGGATGAAGGTCGGCTTCTCCAAAGAAGGCCGTATCGCCGCTCTCGACATGTTCGTCATTTGCGACAACGGTCCCTATGACGCGGTGGGTGATGCCCCCTCCTCGGGCCGCATCGTCTCGCTGCTCTATCAGCCGCAAGCCATGCGCTGGCGTGGAGTCACGGTTCTGACGAATACACCTCCCCGCAGCGCGCAGAGTTCCCCTGGCGGGCTGCAGGGGATTGTCATCATGGAACCGATCATCGCAAAAGCCGCGCGCAAGCTTGCGCTTGACCAGGTAGCGATCCGCCGCATTAACTGCCCCGAGGGCAAGGCGCCATTCGGGCCACTGATCCAGGGGAAGCAGCAGTACGCCACCAGCGCTTTCCTAAAAGAGGCGCTAGACCGAGGCGCGGAGCAATTCAGATGGAGCGAACGGGTTGGACGCAATCCGAAGAGGATCGGCTCGAAGATTCGCGGCGTCGGCGTCTCGCTGAGCTGCTACGTGGGCGGCACGATTGGATTCGACGGCCTTCTGGTCATCAAGCCGGATGGCGGGATCACGTTTCAGTCCGGCATCGGCAATCTGGGGACCGAGTCGGTAAGCGATGTTCACCGCGCGGGTGCGGAAGTTCTCGGCGTGCCGTGGGAAAAATGCGAGGTGGTGTGGGGTGACACGACCAAGAACCTTCCCTTTACCTGCGTGTCGGGCGGCAGCCAAACCACCCACGCGATGACGCGGGCGGCGTACGCAACCGCGATGGACGCCAAAAAGAAGCTTCAGGAAATCGCGGCCAGGAAACTCGGCGGCAAGCCGGAGCAATACGAGGTCGCCAACGAGCGTGTCTTCCGCAAGGGCGGTGGCGCCGGTATGACGTTGGCGCAAGCCGCCAAATACGCGATTCAACTGGGTGGCGTTTACGACGGCCACGAGGCGCCCGCCGATGTTCACAAATTAACCAAGGCATCCATCGCGGCATTGGCGGGCCAGGGCCTGGTCGCGGCAGCCAAGGACAACTATCCGCGTGACGGCAACACATTCTCCTACGTCGCCAGCTTCGCCGAGGTTGAAATCGACGTCGAAACCGGCAAGTACTACATCGTGGACTTCCTCGCCTCCGGCGACGTGGGTACGGTGATTCATCCCCGGGCACTGGGCGGGCAAATGCTGGGCCGTTCGACGCTCGGCATCGGCCATGCGATCGGTCAAAAGTGGGTGTTCGATCCCCACTACGGCCAGATGGTTTCGAAGCGCTTTCATCACAGCAAACCGCCCACGATTCTCGATGTACCGGTCGACATGCAATGGACGGCGCTCGACATCCCGGACCCCGAGACGCCGGTGGGAGCGCGTGGCGTCGGCGAGCCTCCGGTTGCGGGCGGATGTGGCGCCATCTTGAACGCTCTGTCAGACGCGCTCGGGGACGAGATTTTCCAGCGCGCCCCGGTAAATGCCGACACGATTCTGACCTCGCTCGAAGCGGGCCGGCCCATGCAACACCCTCTGATGGCCCACATTTGACGGAGAATTGAGGTTGGTTATGGCCGTGATACGAGACGTAATGCCCGCTTTCGAATTATTGCAGCCGAGCTCGGCGGCCGACGCTCAGAAGCTTCTCGCGCAATACGGCGACGATGCCTGGGTCCTGGCCGGAGGGCTCGACAGTTTCGACTGGCTCAAGGATCGCATCCGGAAACCCAAGTTCGTGGTCGATCTCAGCGGAATCGATGAACTGCGAGGAATACGCACGATTGGCGATCATGCCAGCGATGGCATCGAGATCGGCGCGATGACCACGCTCACCGAGGTTGTGAACCATCCCATGGTTCAACAGAAGTATGGTCTGTTGGCGGAAGCTGCCGAGTTAGTGGCGTCGCCGCAAATCCGCAACCAGGGAACCATCGGCGGCAATGTGTCGCAGGACACGCGCTGCTGGTATTACCGGGGAGGTTGGCCCTGCTACCGTGCCGGAGGCAACATTTGCTATGCCGACACGCCGGAGGGCCGCAACCGCGAGCACGCCATTCTGCACGCAGACCGCTGTGTCGCGGTCAATCCCTCCGACTCCGCGCCGGCATTCATTGCACTGGATGCCAAGTTCGTAATGCGCACACCGAAGGGCGAGCGCGTGGTGGACGCGGAAGATTACTTCCTCGGTCCCGATATTGACATCACCCGGCTGCATATCTTGAAACCCGGCGACCTGCTCACTGCGATTCGTATTCCGCCCACGTGGGCGGGTGCGCAATTCTATTTCGAGAAAGTGCGGGACCGCAACGTTTGGGACTTTCCGTTAATGAACGTCGCTTCAGCCATGGTGACATCGGGCGACAGCATCGATCGTATCCGAATTGCAGTCAACGGCGCCGCCGCCCGGCCGCTACGCCTGAAGGCAGTCGAAGATGCAGTTCGCGGCAAGCCGCGAAACGCGGCAACGGGGGAGATGGCGGGGAAATTGGCGGTGCAAGGAGCGATGCCGTTGCAGTTCAACGCCTACAAGATCCCGCTGATGCGAAACCTTGTGAAGCGCGCCATCGCTGGAGTAGAGGAGGCGACATGGGCTTCTTAGAGTGGGCGACGAATCCTTGGGGTCAGAACGTCCCGATCCATATTGCCTGGTTCCTGATTTGGGTCGCGGTGATCGCAGGCTTCCTCTTCTTCATTGTTCACGCCACCTACCTACGGTATTTCGCGAAGAAAAAGGAGTTTGCCGGCAATATTCCGTCGGCCGTCGCCGCGCGCATCCCCGAGCATGTGCCCCGGCATTCGCTGGTAGCGAGGCTGTTTCACTGGATCATGGCGGCATCGATGTTCACCCTGCTATTTACCGCATTCCTTCCGAGGATCGGTGTCCAGTTTCCCTGGGTGACCTATCATTGGATCGCCGGCGCAGTGTTGACGCTCTCCATCATTTTTCATATCTTTCATGCTTCCTTCTGGCTGGATTTTTGGGCGATCTGGCCGGACCGGATTGATCTGCGGGACGCCTGGAGAAGAACCCTGAGGTTTGCGGGAAAAGCCGAGCCGCCGCCGGACAGATTCGCCAAGTATCCCCTCGAAAACAAGCTCTACCACGGCGCCATCATCGCAGCCGGTCTGTCTGCGATCATCACGGGGGTGTTCATGATGTCCCGCGTGCGCACCGTCTTCTTTCCCCGCAATCCGTATCTGTTCAGCGACATGACCTGGGGGATGATGTATGTGCTGCACGGGCTCGCAGGCGTCGGACTTATAGCGTTGATCATGACGCACGTTTACTTCGGGCTCCGTCCGGAGAAGCGCCCAATCACGAAATCGATGATCTTCGGCTGGATGAGCCGCGACTTTTATCTGCAAGAACACGACCCCAATCGATGGGTGGTCGATACGCCCTCGGCACCGTCGACAGCGAACCGGGTGGAAGGCCCAGGGCTACCGGATGCCGGCTGAAATCTGCAATCGTTGTGAAGTAGTGGAAGAATGCTACGAGTTCATGCTCGCCTATGCGGCACAAGGGCTCCCCAGCGACCAGGGCAGCAAGTCAGGCGGACAAGTCCGTGAATTCCTCTATCGCGCCGTCCAAGCCTTGACGGGGCTGGCGGAAACCTGGGCGATGGCGGTGAAAGAGCAAGGTCTTGAGCCGGCCGATAAATATCTCGCGTTCTTTGCCGTGCTCGATCGCGATGCCCGCGATTCTCTGGCCGCGATCGAACTGGTTCTGGCGCAACCCGCCATCAGCTCCCAGTTGATCGACAACCTGAATGCTTCCATCCATGTCCGCGCGCTGCTCACCGACTTGTTTCTGGTGAGCGAGATCGTGAGCAAGCACGGCCATCCGGCAGCACAAGTGGTCGCGAGCAATGGCAACGGGGAGTGAATCAGCGGCCCTGGTCTCTGGTTTCTAGAAGCGCTGTCAGGAAGGGTTTGCGGACCATACCCGCAGGAATCCGATTTCTTCTTCAGCAAAGGGAAGCCTGAATCTTCTTTGGCAGGGTTTCATCGAAAGCAGGGTGCGTCTGGGCGTGTGTCGGTGGCCTCTACAAGAATCGAGGAGTCGATGGATGTTTGAGAGCATTCTCTGCCAAGTAACGGAATATGATCCTGACGTTCTTGAGTCCCTGATTGGCCTCGCGGTCGAAATTGCTCGCGAGGGTCGAGAG
>Ga0181525_10001035_pt1 | contig 24086 bp, 19 predicted proteins | sample PEATcosm2014_Bin_48_FD_121100 | JGI IMG/M metagenome (GOLD analysis project Ga0181525, IMG submission 121100) | Peatland microbial communities from MTU Mesocosm Facility, Houghton, MI, USA - PEATcosm2014_Bin06_10_metaG | ecosystem: Environmental > Terrestrial > Soil > Wetlands > Peat | place... | reverse complement strand
TGGCGAAGGAGTTGAGTCCCTCGATCGTGTAGCAGACGAAGCTGGATTTCTGTTTTGCGGTCATGGACGGCTGGAAATTTCCTCGATGGCCTTGCGGCAATACCATTGCACCGCACCGGACATCGGCGGTTCCAGTTTGTCCAATTCATCGGCGGAACACCAGCGGATGCCATGGTGCTCCTCCGTCGCGCATTTAATGTCGGTGGAATTCTTTGGCCGAGCCCAGTAAATCATGCCGATGTGCTCGTGCGTATCGCTGATGCGATGGATGTCGAGAAAGCGCGGCGCGATGAGGGCGCGCGTGCCGGGTGAGGTCGTGGGCGGACGTTCGCCGAGCAGTTCCACGTCGAGGCCGCTTTCTTCCTTCGCCTCGCGGAGGGCGGCCTGCTCCGGGTCTTCGTCCAGCTCGATGTGCCCGCCGAGCGGCAGCCATTTGTCCAGCTTGCGATGGTGGATGACGAGAACCTTGCCGTCGTGGACGACAAAGATTGCGACCGTGTAATCAATTTTTTCGTGGATGTGAGCCATGTTGCCGGGAAAATTTAACAACAAAAAAGCCCCGGCGCAAACCGGGGCTTTGTAACGGTGTTGGAAGATTACTTCATCCGGTCGAAATTCTTTTGGAGAATCTGCCAGTCTTTCAATCCGGCGAGCTTGCTCTGGAGATTTTTGCTGATTTCCGCTTCCTTGGCGTTTTTGGTCGGCTTGCTGGCCTTGTAAAAAATTCCGAAGTAACCGGGGAAATCCGCGCCGGCGAGCTTGTAAGCCTCCAATTCGTCGCTCACGTCGTGATTCTTCGGCACTTCGTTAAACACGCCGCCTTTGCGCGGGTTACTCGCGTCGAACGCGCCCTCGTAAAATTCCACGCACTCGCTCAGGCATTCGATGAAGCTAAAACCGTCGTGATCCATCGCGGCCTCCATCATCGCCAAAACATGGTTCGGATTCGTGGATGTGGTGCGCGCGACGAACGTGGCACCGGCGGCAATCGCCTGTTTCATCGGGTTGATCGGATAATCCACCGCGCCCCACTGGTCGGTCTTGCTCTTGAATCCGAGCGGCGACGTGGGCGAAGTCTGCTTCTTCGTCAGGCCATAAACCCAGTTGTCCATGACGCAATAGGTCATCTTGATGTTCTTGCGCGCGGTGTGGTTGAAATGATTGCCGCCGATGGAAAAGGCGTCGCCATCGCCGCCAAAAACGAACACGTGCAAATCCGGTCGTGAAAGCGAAATGCCCGAGGCGAACGGCAGCGCGCGGCCATGGATGTAATGCGCCCCGTGAGCCTGCACGAAATACGGGAAACGGCTGGAGCAGCCGATGCCCGCAATGGTCGTGATTTTCTCGTGCCACATCTTGCGCTTCTCGATGAGCTTGAAATACAGCGCGAGCACGGAAAAATCACCGCAGCCGGGGCACCACGTCGGATGGTCGGCGGCGATTTCCTTTTTCGTCAGGCCCTTGCGCTCTTCCGTCGCGGGCAGCGGCGCGGCGACGGCAGTGATGCTTCCGTTGCTGCGGTTTGGAATTTCAGTTGTGGCGGCGCTCATGATTGTTTGGACAGTTCAAATTGGAAATTATTTGTTCTTTTTGTCGGCCAGTGCGCGGGCGCGGTCGAGGATTTCCTTCACCTTCCATGTCAGGCCGTCGGATTTGTTGATGCCGCGGATGCGTTCGTCGCAATAACGCGCGCGAAGGAGCGAGGCAAGCTGGCCGAAGCCGTAAATACCCTCGTCGTTCAGCTCTACGACAAAAATGTGGTGGAAGCCCTTAAAAATTTCCTCGAGGCCGTTCGGCAGCGGGTTGATATGCTTGATGGTCAGGCCGGAAATCGCTTCGCCGATGCCGCGTGCGCGGTCAACGGCCTCGCGAATCGGTCCCTGGCTGGAACCCCAGCCGACCAGGAGAATCTGTCCTTCATCCGGGCCGTAGGTTTTCAATTTGGGAAATTCCCAGGCAAGCTTGCGCAATTTGTTCCGGCGCTTGGCGGTCATTTGCTGGTGCAATTTCGGCGAGCCGGTCGGATGTCCAAGCTCGTCGTGTTCCAGGCCGGTGACGATGGGATATTTGCCGCTCTGGATCCGCGTGCCGGGCGCAAGGTGCTGCGTGATGCCGTCCGGCTTGGACAAATCGTAAGGCTTGTGGTCGGCAACCGGGGTGAAATCGGGCGAGATGTCCTGGCAGACTTTCTCAAGGTTCGGTTCCTCAAACGCCTCGATGCGCGTAGCGATGCCTTGATCGGTCAGAATAACAACCGGCGTGCTGTATTTGCGCGCGATATTGACGGCCTCGATCGCGGTGTAAAAACAATCTTCCACGCTCGTCGGCGCAATGACGACGCGCGGCGAATCGCCGTGGCCGCCGAAGCAGGCGATGTTCAAATCGGACTGCTCGATGTTCGTCGGCATTCCGGTCGAAGGGCCGCCGCGCTGCACGTCCACAATAACAAGCGGCATTTCCGCCATGACCGCCCAGCCGAGCGCTTCGGTCTTGAGTGAAATTCCAGGACCGCTTGAGCCAGTGACCGCCACGCGACCCGCGTAGCTGCCGCCGATGGCCATTGAGATCGCGGCAATCTCGTCCTCGGTCTGGATGAAAGAGCCGCCGTATTTTGGCAGTTCGCGGCGCAGCAATTCCATGATGTCCGACCACGGCGTGATGGGATAGCCCGCGCCGAAACGGACGCCGGCTGCGATCAGGCCGTAAGCCAGCGCTTCGTTGCCGTTCATCACGACCTGATGGCGGTCCTTCTTCTCCGGCGTGTAAAATTGATACGTCTTGAGCAGATTTTCGAGCGAGTGATTGTAGCCGGCGTTGAAACACGTCATCGCATTCTGCACGATGGTCGGGTCCTTGCCGCCGAAGCGTTCCTCGATGAGCTTGGTCAGCTTGGAAACATTGAGGTCAAAAATTTTTGCGAGCAGGCCGAGCGCGAAGATGTTCTTGCCCTTGTCGCGGCCCGTGCCGCCGACGGCCTCGACCGTGAGGCTGGAGATGTTCACGCCGACATGGCGGTAGCTTTCTTCCCAATCCTGCTTCGGCTGGACGTGGTCGGCGTCGTAAAGGACGATGCCGCCGAGCTTCAACGACTTGATGTGATCCTCGTAGCTGTGCTGGTAAAAACAGAGCAGCATGTCCGCCTCGTCGCCGGCGCTCAACACTTCGCCGCTGCCGATGCGGACCTGGAAAATGGACGGGCCGCCGGAAATCGTCGAGGGAATCGTCATGAACGTCATGACTTCCTGCTCGCTGCGACCGGCGAGCCGGGCGAGGAAACCGCCGATGGCCTGGATGCCGTCCTGCGAATTGCCCGCGATGCGGATGACCGCCTCGTTGATTTTAGCGATTTTCGGCGCGCCACCCGGTGACGGCGCCTCTGCTATTGTATCACTCATGCAAAACCTAAAATTAAAAATTGACCGCGCGCAAAGCGGGTGCCGGTCTCGGAAATCGAGCCGGCACGCACCATTGCCATATCATAGTAAGTTACTGATGGCGAACTTGTCAAATTCTAATCATCGGTCTATGTTGTTTGTATAAAACGAGTTACAAGTAGCGAAATGTCAGCTTTCGATTTTGAAAGGTGTAGATTAGTCGTATTTATATGCAGATTCCGGCTTTGGCGGAATTCTTTTGCCCGGCGCCGCTTGCGCCAGGGAGGCGGAGTGCGGTAATGTTCGCATCACCGCATGACGCTGTTGGACGCTGGTTGGAGGAGTCGCCGATGTCTGCGCCAGATCAAGACTGACAATTTACACTAAAAATTAACGATGAAATCCTCCTACGAGCTGGCGATGGAACGCCTGAACAGAGCCGCGCCGGCGGCCAAGCTCACCGGCGCGCAAAAAAAGGAGCTTGCGGAGATTGATTCACAATATGCCGCGAAAATCGCCGGGCGCGAGATTGCATTGAAAGATGAAATAGCCAAGATCGCCGATGATGTGGAAAAGGCCGAAGCCCTCCGTCAACAGTTGGCCGATGAGCGCAAGAAACTTCAAGCCGAGATGGAGGAGAAAAAGGAAGCCGTGCGGCGTCCATCAAAGGCCGGTTGAGCAATCTGGTCGCCACCTTGAAGCATTGTCCTTGCGGACTGCCACCGACAAGGCTTGCCCCGTTCAAGCCGCGCCGTTTAAGCTGCGCGTCATGCGGCTGCTCGACCGGTATCTGTTCCGCGAATTGCTCACGCCATTGGCTTATTGCCTCGGCGGGTTTTTGATTTTCTGGATTTCCTACGACCTGTTCACGGAGCTGGACAAATTGCAGGATGCCAAGCTGCATCTGCTGGATGTGCTCGGCTATTCCCTTGCGAGGACGCCGGAGTTTCTGGTGACGATCCTGCCGGTGGCGCTGCTGCTGGCGCTGCTTTACACGCTCACGAACCACGCGCGCCACAACGAGATCACCGCCATGCGCGCGGCGGGCGTGAGCTTGTGGCGGATTTGCGCGCCGTATCTTGCCGTGGGCCTGGCCGCGAGCGCGGTGCTGTTCGCGCTGAATGAATTGCTGGTGCCGCGCGGCGCGGATTGGGCGGACCGGATTCTGCACCGGTATGTCCCCAATCCGGATGACGCGGGAACGGGGCAGGAGTATCGCGGCTATTTCAACGCGGGCGCGCGGCGGCTGTGGCAGTTCACAGAGTATCACGCCAGGACCACGGAGATGGCCGGCCCGAAGATTAGCTGGATACTGCCGGACGGTTCGTTGCGGGAATTGGACGCGGAAAACGCGGTCCACACGAACGGGGTATGGACGTTTTTCAACGCCAAGGAGTGGGAGCAATCCAGCCAGACCGCGCAGGAGCTGCCCCTGCTGCTGACGAATGTGCTGGTGATGCCGCAATTTGGGGAGACGCCCAGGGACATCGAGCGCGACATCCGGTTCAGCCGATACGAGAGGATCAACTCGAAGAAGTTGAACATCCCGCTGGCGGAGCTTTGGTGGTATTTGCGGGCGCACCCGGATTCGGCGCAGTCGGGCGTGTGGCGGACCAAGTTCGAGGGGCGCCTGGCCGCGCCGTGGACGTGCCTGGTGGTGGTGCTCATCGCCATTCCGTTTGGCGCGGCGTCGGGGCGGCGCAATTTGTTTTTCGGCGTGGCGGGAAGTATTTTCGTCTGCTTCGGATTTTTTGTGATCCAGCAGTTCAGCCTCGCGTTCGGCTCCGGTGGGTATCTGCCCGCGTGGCTGGCGGCGTGGCTGCCCAACATTGTTTTCGCCGGGGCCGGATTATGGCTGACGGCGCGCGTGCGATGAGATTGTGAACGACGAACTTTCAAAACTGGTTACGCGACACGAGCGGTTGAAGCTTCTCTATCAGGTGAGCAACGTCATCCACTCGACGTTGGAGCCGCAGGAGGCGCTACAATTGATCGTGAGCGAGGCGGTCCGGCTCATGGGGGCGTCGTCCGGCTCGGTCGTGCTCATCAATCCGACGTCGGGCTTTCTGGAGATTCACGCGTCGCACAACCTGCCGTCCGCGGCGACGAAGCTGAAGTTGCGCGTCGGCCAGGGCATCACCGGCTGGGTGGTGCGCACTGGCAAACCGGCGCGCGTGGGCAACGTGAGGCAGGACCCGCGCTACGTGGCGGCACGGCGCGGCGTGCTGTCGGAACTGGCCGTGCCGCTGGAGGTGAACGGCGAAATCCGCGGCGTGCTGAACATGGATTCGGACAAGACGGAGGCTTTCAGCGCGGACGACCAGGAATTGCTCCAGGAACTCGCGGTGCAGGCGGCGAAGGTGATTCAGAACACATGGCTTTACGAGCAGTTGCGGCTGAAGGCGGGATTGTTCGAGTCGCTGGCCAGCGTGAGCCGGACGATCAATTCGACCTTGAACCTGGACGAGGCGTTGCGCGCCATCACGCGCGAGGCGTGCGTGCTAATGCGGGCGCGGATGTGCTCGCTGATGATGCTGGATGAAACCCGCGAGTGGCTCGATTTGCGCGCCAGCCACGGCGCGGGCGACGCCTATGTGAAGAAGCCGAGGCTGAGCGTGGAAGAAAGCGTTCTCGGCGTCGTGGTGCGCCGGAAAAAGCCGATGCAGGTGGAAAATGTCCAGACCTCCACCCGTTATCAAAACGTCGAACTGGCGCGGCGCGAGGGGCTGATTTCACTGTTGAGCGTGCCGCTGCTTTTCGCCAGTCAGGTCATCGGCACGCTGAATGTTTATACCGGGCGACCTTACAATTTTTCCAACGAGGAAATCAGAATCCTGGGCGCGCTGGCGGAATTGTCAGCGATAGCGATTGAAAAAGCGCGGCTTTACGAGCGCGTCGTGGATGTGGAGGAGCAGTTGCGGCAGAACGAAAAACTGTCCGCGCTCGGCTTGCTCGCCGCCGAAGTCGCGCACGAAATCCGCAACCCGCTCACGGTGATGAAGCTGCTGTATCACTCGCTGGACCTGAAATTTCCCGACAGCGACCCGCGCGCGAAAGATGCGCGAATCATTGATGCGAAAATCGAGCACATGAATAAAATCGTGGAGCAAATCCTCGATTTCGCGCGCACGACGGAACCGAAATTCGCGCCGGTGAGCTTGAACGATTTGATTAACGAGCTCGGATTATTGGTGCGCCACAAGCTGGCCAACCAGAACATCCGGCTGGTCCGCGAATTGCGGCCGGACTTGCCGTCCGTGATGGGAGACGCGCCGCAACTGGAGCAGGCATTTTTGAATTTGATCCTCAACGCCGCCGAGGCGATGCCGGACGGCGGCACGTTGACCATCAGCTCCCGCGCCGTCCGTCAGCCGCGCGCGAGTGAACGGCCGACACATTTGGCGGTGGAATTCAAGGACACCGGCAAGGGGATGAGCGAGGAATTGCAACGGCGGGCGTTCACGGCGGTCTTGAGCACGACGAAAGCCAAGGGCACCGGGCTGGGTCTGGCCATCGTCGGACGCATCATCGAAACGCATCGCGGCAACGTTCGCATCAAATCCCAAATCGGACGGGGAACGAGCATTCGCGCCCTGTTGCCGTTGAAGTAATCCCTCCAAAATCCATTCGGGTCTCGTGCGGCCTTCCTTCAGAATGTGATTTACTCCGTTGTGCGGAAAAATCCTTGTGCTATTTTCTTGCCTTGATTCGCCGTCGCGCTTATCCGATGGGGTTTCTGAAATTATGAATTATTCGAAACTGGAATGGTGGGATCGGTTCCAAAAATATTACACCGAGTTTCCCAAACTCGGTCTGGCGGTAGATTTGAGCCGAATGAATGTGGACGACACATTCTTTGCGGCGATGGAACCGCGGATGCAAAAGGCGTTCGCGGCAATGGCCGAGCTGGAAAAGGGCGCCATCGCCAACCCCGATGAAAATCGCATGGTTGGGCATTATTGGCTGCGAAACCCAGCGCTTGCGCCGACAACGGATATCCGCAAGGAAATCGAGGAAACACTTGTGAAGATTAAGGATTTCGCGGCTCAAATTCATGGCGGCAAGATTCGCGGCGCGGGCGGCGCGTTCAAGAATTACCTCCTCATCGGCATCGGTGGTTCGGCGTTGGGTCCGCAATTTGTCGCCCACGCCTTGGGCGATCCCCGCACGGACAAACTCAAGCCGTTCTTCTTTGACAACACTGATCCTGACGGCATGGACCGTGTTTTAGCCGCCATCGGGACGGATTTGTGCAAGACCCTCTGCATCATCGTTTCGAAATCCGGCGGCACGAAAGAAACACGGAACGGCATGCTGATTGCCAAGGCAGCCTTCGAGAAAGCCCGCTTGTCCTTTGGGCAGCATGCGGTCGCCATCACCATGCATGGCAGTGAACTGGACAAGTATGCGGTCGAAAACAAATGGCTCCCAAGGTTCCCAATGTGGGATTGGGTCGGTGGTAGAACCAGTGAATTGTCGGCTGTCGGATTGCTTCCAGCGGCGTTGCAGGGATTCGACTTGGATGGCTTGCTTGCTGGCGCTGGAGAATGTGACGAATTTACGAGGATAAAGAACATTAAATCCAACCCAGCGGCTCAACTTGCGCTTGCTTGGTATAAATCCGGTAACGGTAAAGGAACAAAAAATATGGTTATTTTGCCATACAAAGACCGTTTAGAGCTATTTTCGAAGTATCTTCAACAACTGCTGATGGAATCGCTTGGTAAAGAGTTGGATTTGGATAAACGTGTCGTGAATCAAGGAATTGCTGTATTTGGTAATAAGGGTTCAACAGATCAACATTCTTATATTCAACAACTTAGAGATGGATTGAGCAATTTCTTTGTGACGTTTATTGAGGTGTTGAAAGACGAACGTCATCCGAGCTTGATAGTTGAACCTGATGTCACAAGTGGTGATTTTCTCGACGGATTTTATTTGGGCACGCGCCAAGCCCTGGCCGAAAATGGTCGTCAGTCCATGACACTCACAATCAAAGAAGTTGCACCCTTTGCAGTCGGAATGCTGATAGCCTTGTTTGAACGGGCAGTTGGTTTCTATGCCTCATTAGTCAACATCAACGCCTATCATCAGCCTGGCGTTGAAGCCGGCAAAAAAGCGGCAGGCAATGTCATCGCTGTTCAGCGCCGTATCTTGGAGCTGCTTTCAAAACACCCGCAGCAATCATTCAGTGTGTCTGAAATTGCGCATAAAATCCAGGCGAGCGATGAGATCGAAACTGTTTTCAAAATCTGCGAACACTTGTCGCTGAATTCCGCTCGGAATCTAACGAAGCTTCCAGCTGAATCGCCCTTCGCCGCAAAATACAGCCTGAATTGAGCTTTCATGTTCGTTTATCCAAAGCAATACGACGTCATTGTTGTCGGTGCAGGTCACGCTGGAGTGGAGGCAGCACTGGCTGCGGCACGCATTGGTTGTCAGACTCTGCTGCTGACCATCAATGCCGACTCCATCGGCCAAATGTCCTGCAATCCGGCAATTGGTGGGCTGGCCAAGGGGCATTTGGCGCGGGAAATTGATGCACTCGGCGGAGAAATGGGCAAAGTCACCGACATGACTGGGCTTCAGTTCAGGATGTTGAATACCAAAAAAGGTCCGGCAGTCTGGGCACCGCGTGCGCAATGCGACAAAAAGGCTTACCAGTTCAGACTGAAATGGATTTGCGAGTCCGAGCCAAATCTTGACGTAAAACAGGGCCAAGCCTCGAAAATTTTACATAAAGATGGAATTGCTTCCGGCGTTCAGACAATGCTGGATGTTCAATACCTCGGCACAGCCATCGTGGTCACAACTGGAACATTTCTTCGCGGGTTGATGCACATTGGTTCCAACCAACAATCCGGCGGGCGCGCAGGGGATGCCGCAGCAATGAACCTTTCCTCATCGCTTAAAGAATTAGGGCTGGAGCTTGGGCGATTAAAGACAGGGACTCCGCCGCGGTTGCTGCGCCGATCTGTTGATTTTTCCAAGCTTGAAATTCAGCTTGGAGAAGAGCCAGTTCCTTACTTTACGTTTTGGAAGGATGATTTGTTCCACATGGAACATTTGAGGGCCAAACATGTGGGTGCTGGCCATTCGGATGGAAAATATCCTGTCGGATCAATTCTTGATAGAATAAATGGACAATTGCCTTGCTTTATTACAGTTACAACTGAAAAGACAGCTCAAATCATACGCCAAAACCTCCATAAATCACCGCTGTATGCTGGGATAATTGAAGGCATCGGACCTCGATATTGTCCTTCAATTGAGGATAAAATAGTCAAATTTCCGGAGAAGGAGCGACATCAAATCTTCCTCGAACCCGAGGGGATTGAAACCGACGAATTTTACGTCAACGGCTTTTCAACGAGCTTACCGTTCGAGGTCCAATACGAACTTGTCCGCACAATCATCGGCTGCGAACATGCCGAAATCTTGCGGCCCGCATACGCCGTAGAATACGACTTCGCTTACCCAACCCAACTGCACCCGACGCTCGAAACCAAGGTGTGCCGCAATTTATTCTTGGCGGGCCAAATCAACGGCACATCTGGATACGAAGAGGCCGGTGCTCAAGGTCTCATGGCCGGAATCAACGCCGCCCGCCGGACCAAGGAATTGGATTCCATTGTTATTCGACGCGATCAGGCATACATCGGCGTCCTGATTGATGATTTGATTACCAAAGGAACGGCGGAGCCTTACCGGATGTTCACGTCCCGTGCCGAATATCGTCTTCTGCTCCGGCAAGACAATGCCGACCTTCGATTGTCTCAGATGGGCTATGAAATTGGCCTGCTGCCGGACCATAATTATCGAAAGTTTCAAACAAAAGAAAAGGCGATATATAATGAGATAAGTCATTTGTATAAAACGCATTGCGGGTCAAATTCAATTGCAAAAATCCTTTCCAGGCCGGAGATGAATTACAAAGATTTGCCCAATCGAAATGGAACGCTCACCGATGATGTCGTCCAACAGGTTGAAATAACCATCAAATACGCTGGCTACATTGAGCGTCAGGAATTGGAGGTGAAGAAGTTCAAGACGTTGGAGGGCAAGACGATTCCCGAAGCATTTGATTTTTCAACAGTTCCAAGCCTCCGGCTGGAGGCGCGGCAAAAGCTCGCCAAGATTCGCCCGGCAACGATTGGCCAGGCTGCCCGCATCTCCGGTGTATCGCCCGCCGACATCAGCATTCTCATGGTTTGTTTGAAACGCTGGGGCGCAAATGGATCAAAAGATTTGGAGCCGAACGCAGGGGATTGCAACATCTGCGAATCGGATATTGAAGAATGAACTTTCGAATTTTGGCAGTCCGCTTTATCTGGTTTGCGAACCATTTGGTTTGAGGTTCCATTAAACCTCAAAACCCGGATCATTTAACATTTTCTCACGATAGGCAGACCAAAATCTACCAGTTAAATGTAGTTGTTGCGCTGCGCGGTGCGAACGGAACTTTCTACTTCGTGGCTGTTCCCGAATCGCCGGTGTAGGCAACGCCGTCGATCTTCACGTTAGTGAATTTCAAGTTCTGCACGTTTCGGGTCACCACTGCGGGATTTTTCAGCACGATGTTGATGTTCTTGAAGACAAGGTTTGACACGGTGCTTTTGGCCGGACCCTCCACCCGCCCGAAATCATGCAAGGTGCCGGTGATGTTCATCAGGGTCACATTGGTCACCCACTGGCCTGGCGCGGGCTTGCCCTGTAAATCGAAGAATTGCGTCCAGCCCTGGATCGAGACCAGTTGCGCATTCGGATTTTGCACCTTGATGTTCCGGGCGGTGATGTTTTCGTAGTGCTGTTCCGTGTCTGGGCGAAGCTTGAGTTTCAGGACACAGTTTTTGTTCGTGCCCGTCAGCCTGCAATCTTCGATGACCACATCGCGAACTACCGTGCCCTCGCTTCCGAGCGTGAGCGTGGAATTGCCAAGCCCGAACGTGCAGCCGGAGATGCGGATATGTTCGACGGGCGGGATCGTCTTGTCGTCCATCGCGGAGGTTCCCTTGTTGCCCTTGAGGCCGATGTTGTCGTCATCCACAGAAATGTAGCAGCCCTTGATCGCCACTTTCTGGCAGGCATCCACATCAATTCCGTCGGTGCTGGGAGAGCGGAGGGGCGTGCGGATGTCCACGTTTTTCACCAGCACATCCTTGCAGCGGAACAGATGCAGGTTCCAGAATCCCGATTCGCGCAACGAAATGCCGCTGACTTGCACATCCTTCGAGTCCTCGATGAAAATGTTCCGTGGACGCTTCACCGCGAGATTCGTGACGAGCCGGTTTGTCATGCGGGCCTGCCAAAATTCGTCCCAAAATGGCTTGCCGCCGCCGGCAATCGTGCCTTCGCCCGTGATGCGGAGATGATCCACGTTGCTCGCGTTGACCAGCGCCGGAATCCAGACCTCAAAATGCCCCTCGATGCGCGTCATCAGCTCCGGATAATCCGCAATGTTGGTCGAACCCTTCAGCACCGCACCCGGATCCAGACGCAGATTCACCCCGGGCTTGAGAAAAATCGCGCCCGATAAAAATTCACCCTTCGGAATCACCAGCGTCCCGCCGCCATTCGTGGCCAGTGAATCAATCGCCTTCTGGATGGCAGCCGTGTTAAGCGTTGCCCCGTCACCGACCGCTCCCGCCGCCGCGATGGACAACTGCCTTGCCGCCACCGTGCCGGGAATGGAAAAAGCGAGCAATGTCGGGAGGAGAACAACGCCGCACAGCCGCTTTGAAAATGATTTGGTTTCGATGGACACAAGATTGTTATACAAGTCCGGCAATTTTTGAAAAGGCCAAACCAGCACGAAACCGCACATCCATTTTGAGCAATACCATTGTTCGTGATGTTCGTCAGGCCAGAACAGGATTGTGCAAGCCGGTCGAATTATGTGTAAATATCCAGACGCAAATGAAGGCTCTCGGCATCGGTCTGGCGGGCGCGCGTCACGGGGCGCGAATGCATCTGGCAAATTACGCGAAACTACCGCGTGATGTCGTGGAGGTTCGGGGTGTTTGCTCCCGAACCAGGGAAAGCGGCGGCGCGCTGGCGCGTGAATTCGGAATTGGATTTGCCACCGACAACTACGATGCGCTGCTGGCCCGGAAAGACATTGACGCGGTTGACATCTGTGTTCCGCCGGCGCTGCACCATGAATTTGCCATCCGCGCGGCGGACGCCGGCAAGCACATCATCATGGAGAAGCCGCTCACCGGATATTTCGGAACGGCCGGCGACCCGGAGCCGATCGGCACGCAGGTGTCTCGGGCGCGAATGCGGGAGGGTGCAAACAAAAATGCCGAGGCAGTGCGCGAAGCCGTGCGCCGGAACGGCGTGAAATTCTGCTACGCTGAAAATTGGATTTACGCGCCGCCAATCGAAAAAATGCGTCGGCTCATCGCCGCTTCCAAAGGCTCCATCCTCGAACTGCGCGCCGAGGAAAATCATTCAGGCTCCAACTCGGTTTTCTCACGCGATTGGAAATCAACCGGAGGCGGCGCGCTGCTGCGCATGGGCGTGCATTCAGTCGGGGCGTGCCTGCATCTGAAGCAATGGGAAGGCCAGTTACGGCTCGGCAAAGGCATCCGGCCCGTGTCCGTGCTGGCGGACACCGCCGACCTGATCCACACCAGCGCCGCCAGACGGGCCGGTGAGGCGGGCGCGAACCGCTGGATTAGCGCCGATCCGGTGGATGTGGAGAACTGGGCCAATCTGATCATCGGCTTCGAGGATGGTTCGCGTGGCAACATTATCGTGAGCGATGTTGGGCTGGGCGGACTGAACACCCGCGTCACTGCCTTCATGACCGACGGCGTGATCAAGGCCAACATGACCGCCAATGACGCGATTGAGACCTACGCGCCCGATGCATCGGCATTTTCCGGCGAATATTTCACGGAAAAGCTCGAGACGAAGGCGGGCTGGAACCGCCCAAGTTGCGACGAGGACTGGTTTCGCGGCTTCGCACAGGAAATGGATGATTTTGTGGCCGCAATCCGTGAGAACCGCGAACCGCGCTCCGACATAGACCTTGCCGTGGAATGCGTGAATGTGATTTATGCGGCGTATCTGTCTGCGGAAAAGGGCAGCCGGGTGATGCTGGATTGAGAATCGCCTGCAAGCCGGGGCAATTGGGCGCCGCGCCCGCTTGCGGGTGGTGTTGGCTGTCCGACATGGATTCGAACCATAGTTTTGACCGTTTTCATCATTGCTCATAAATGCCTTTCTTCATACCTGACCGCAGGTGAAATTACGCCATTGCCCGCATTATTGCAAGCATTATTTCGCATCTGTGGGTAACAGGAAGCAGAAAAAACCGTGTCGGTCTGTGTCAGGTTCTCGGCGTGTGTCAGAGTTGTGTCTTGGTCGTATTCTGTGTCGGGGCTGTGTCAGTCGGCCAGCCAGTCGAACGCTCGTCCTGCGTAACGCAGCGCACGGCGCACGGCATTGTGGCGAGTGTTCGGCAAGGAGACTCCGGTAACTTGAACTTGGCAAACATGGCGTGGGTGGGTCTGCGGATGTCCAACCGACATGCGTATCCTCGGTTGCATGAACGCAGCACGCTATTTCATGCGCCGGGAAGATTATCAGCCGCCTGAAACGCCGGCAGACAGCCCGTTCCGGCGGTTTAAGGTGTCCTGCCTCAAATGTGGCAGTTTCAAGCTCCGGGTAATTGGCGAATTTGATTCGGATGCGGGCGATCTGAAGGTCGTCCTTTTCTGTCCGTCCTGCCGAGCGTGTGAACAAATGCCGGTGCGTTAAAACAATTCCGGCTGTTTCTGGATTTTCTCCAGCGGGGCGCGGTCGGGTGCGGCAAGCACCCGCTGCCAGCGTTCGCCCAGCCACAAGTCGCATTGTTCCGGCTTCAAGATGAGCGGCATCCGGTGATGATACTGCGCCACGGTCTCGTTGGGCGTGGTGGTGAGCATGGTGTATTTCTGCACGCCGGATTCCTCGCGCCACAATCCGGCGAGGCAGAACGGCTGGCCACCGGGTTGCCGGAACAAAACGCCCTTCTCGTAAAATCCATCGGCCAGCAGCAGGCAGCGATTGTCCAGGTGTGGCTGGAAGGTTTTCAACGTGGTGAGCGTTTCGCTCTTGGCGTTGATTAACGGGCTATTGTCCCACGGCACGCCCCAGCCCCAGCGCATTTCGCGGCAGGCGAAGCCCTCGTATTCCGGCAGGATGACCGGGCCGAGGTCGGTGGGGCGGATGTTAGCGCGCGGCACCGCGCCGAAGACCTTGATCTTGTCACGCAACCGCAGTTTCGCCTCGTCTTTGGTGAATGTGTAGCGCGAACACATGGTGGCAGGCTAGGTCGAGGAAGTCATCGCGTCAATTATGGTGTCTGCCGTTCGGGGGTGGGAGGGGTTTTCCCCCTACCCGGTGTGCCGGAATTCGAGCGTTATAGTCGGCGTCTCTCTTATTGATTTGACTTCATCTGATTTTTGGGTGGTGATGGCTTTAAGGGTGCATTTTGCCCTAAAGCGGCGCTTTTCCTACACTGAAACGCACCTCCGTCTAGTGGATTTGTGGTGGATTTGTGATAGCATTGCATCCATGAGCGTATCACTGAAATCAATGATTAGACGTTTCGCGGCATTCCGCAACCCTCGCTCTTTGTTCATGCCGTCGGTGGATAAATGCCTTGCGATGTTGCAGGAATTGGAAGCCTTCTGCGGCAGTGAGCGCCTTACCGCAGATGTTTTGGGCGTGCCAGTGCTAACGATGAGGGCTTGGAAAAAAAGACGCAAAATGTCAATTCCGGCCCGGCGCGTGGTTTGGTTGATAACAACACTGATGCTGCACCGGGAGAGAATCGAGACCGGCCTCGATCTTCTCACTTGGGGATGGTTCTCTGAACCGATTGTGCCAAGTCCGCCAAAGGCTCAAAACTTGCCACTTCGCATGATGTTGCCGCTAGAATGTGAATTTGATCCGGAGCTATTGAAAGGTTTCACCGGGTAAGTGAAACCGCATCGGATAACTCTCCTCGCTATCGTCAAATCAATCCGTTTGAATTGTCGTGGCATTTTGTCCAATCTTGCAAAGCCTTATGCCAAACCCGTTCAACAGTATTTGACGAAATGCCAAAGGAGCTAAATGAATCCCAGACTCGCACCTTGCTGATTAATCCGCAGCTTGTGGCGGCTGGCTGGAAGCTGGACGACCGTTCGCTCGTTCGCTTTGAGATTCCCGTGGACGGCTACGACGCCGAACCGTGGAACGGTGTCACCGATTATTGCCACTACGATTACGCAGGCAACGTCCTCGCAGTGGTTGAAGCCAAACGCGCCAGCCGCAGCCCGCGTGATGCTGACGAGCAGCTTCGCCATTACGTCACCGAAATCGCCAAGCGCCAGTCCTATGCCCCGTTTGGTTTCATGGCGAATGGCCGCGAAATCTGGTTTTGGGAAGTCGGCATGGCAAATCCGCGTCTGATCGCCGGATTTTTCACGCCGGAAGATTTGCAGCGGATGCTTTTTCTTCGCCAGCACGCGCACCCGCTCGAAGCCACGAGCATCAACACCACCATCGTTGACCGTCCATACCAGCACGAAGCCATCCGTCGCGTGTGCGAGGCTTTCGTCGCCAAAAGACGCCGGGCGCTGCTCGTCAAGGCCACCGGCACGGGCAAGACGCGCACGGCGATGGCGCTGATTGATTTGTTTCTCCGCGCGCATCAGGCGCAAAATATCCTGTTTCTCGCCGACCGTGACGCGCTGGTTGACCAAGCATTGACCGCCGGCTTCAAAGCCCACCTGCCACATGAGCCGCGCGACCGTATTTACACCTGGAACGTGGACAAAACCAAGCGCCTGTTTGTCGCCACTGAACAGACCATGAGCCTGTGCTACGAAAAATTCAGCCCTGGCTTTTTTGACCTCATCATTTTCGACGAGGCGCACCGTTCGATTTTCAAACGCTTCGCTGAAGTCATCGAATACTTTGACGCCCGAATGATCGGCCTCACGGCCACGCCCGCCAACTTCATAGACCGCGACACGTTCCGCGTTTTTAATTGCGACTCCAATACGCCGACGTTCCTTTACGAATACCAGCAGGCGGTGAAGGAAGGGTTTCTGGTGGATTTCAGCCTGTATCAAGCCCAGACCGGTTTCCAACGCAAGGGCATCAAGGGCGTTGACCTCACCGAAGAAGATCGCAATGCGCTCATCGAGCAGGGCATTGACCCGGACGCCATTGATTACGCCGGCACGGAAATCGAGGTTGAAATCAGCAACAAAGACACGCTCCGCAAGCAATGGGAGGAAGCGATGGAAGCGTGCCTCAAAGACCAGTCCGGCCAGCTTCCCGGCAAGACCATCGTGTTTGCCATGACCAGAGCGCACGCCGAACGCATCCGCGAAGTGTTCGAGGAAATGTATCCGCAGCACGTCGGCGTTGCACAGGTCATTACGTCCACGACCGAGCGCGTGCGCGACGGCAGCTACGGCGACGGCCTCATCACCAAGTTCAAAAAGAACGATTTGCCGCGAATTGCCATTTCCGTGGACATGCTGGACACCGGCATTGACGTGCCTGAAGTCGTGAACCTCATCTTTATGAAGCCGGTGCAATCGCGCATCAAGCTCTGGCAGATGATTGGGCGCGGCACGCGCTGTCACGAAGCCTGCAAATACTTCGACCGCCTGCCTGACGGCAAGAAAACCGAGTTCAAGATCATTGATTTCTGGCAGAACGATTTCAACAAGAAGGCCGACGACAAAGTTCCCGCCGAAGTTCCGGTGCTGGTTTCCATTTTCAACACGCGCCTGAAATTGCTCGAAGGCCAGTTGCCCGACCACACCACGGAAGTTTTCCGCCAGAGCGTTTCCGACCTGCGAAAAATGTTGGATCGTATTCCGCAAGACTCGTTTCCCGTCCGCAAGGTCTGGGTGGAAATCGAACAGGCATGGCGGGAGGATTTCTGGCAACTGGTCACGCCGGCCAAGATTGAATTTCTCAAAATCAAAGTCGGCCCGCTCCTGCGGTTTGCCGCCAATGTGGACGTGGCCGCTGAAACCTTCACGCACAAGGTCGAGCGGTTGAAGCTGCAAATCATCCATCGCAGCCCGTCGCCGCAGCTTTTGCAATCTATCGCCGAGGATGTGAGCCTGCTGCCAGACATTCACGAGCGCATTGTGTCGCAAGCCAGCGCGAAGCTCGCCTTGTCCAAGGAACTTGCCACGGCCCAGCCCGCGCAACTCACCCTGCTCATCAAAGACCTTGCGCCGGAAATCTTGCATCGTCCTACTGTTCTCGATAGTAGAACGTGAATTGAAGCATCTGGTGGCCAATTTGGATTTGGAACACGGCAAACAAAAACTCACCCCCAAAGATTTGAAGGGTTCCTTTTTGCAGCAGACCAACAAGTTCACGGAAGTGTTCTACGGCCTGTCACTGAAGAAGTGCCCGGAATACAACGCCGTGTGCGACCTGCAAAAAATCCGCGATTGTATTGTGCATTGTCGTGGCGAGGTGAGTCTGGCGAACGAAACCGACCGCAAATATCTCGTTGCACTTAAAGCATCTCGCCCAGGATTTTTCGCGTTTGAGGGCACCGAAGTCGAAATCGGCCCGGAATGCATCGGACAATTCATAATGGAAATCCGGGATTTCTTTGTTTGGATTTTTAGCGAATTGAAATGGAAGATGGATGATTCGTGGGACCGGAACAAGTGGGCAGCGTTGGTGGACGGCATCATGGCGCACGCCATAAGAATTGAAACGTAAAACCATCTATGTCGCGCCAGCCTGCTTTGTTTGAATATCGTGATGAATTTGCGGAATTTCTTCCCGCCAACGGTGTTCCAAAGGCCGGCGCGAATTACATTACTTGGATAAATCGCGCCGTTCAACGATTGGGCCACAAAATCGGGCCAGCAAATCTTTCAAGCGAATCGGATGTGCAAACGCTCATGCAAAAGTTGCACGTAATAGAAAAGCAGAATCCGGGCAATCCTTACATCAGAAACAAGTTCTACGAAAACAACCAGCGTTCCGCGTTCGCAAGTATGTCCAGATGGTGCAATCCAATTATCGCGGTCTGTTTGCAAACGTCCCCGCCGAACCTGCGCCCATTGCGAATGACGCGGCTCCCGTTAAAGCTCCGGGCCGTGTGGAACAGACCGTGTATCGCATCATTCGGGACACGAAAATGTCGCGGGAAATCAAACGACTTTATGAGTTTCACTGTCAGGTTTGCGACGAGCGGTTGGAGCTTGAGCCGGGAGTGTTCTACGCCGAAGCGCATCATCTGCAACCGCTCGGTGGCGAACACCAAGGCCCGGACGTGAAGGGAAACCTAATATGCCTTTGTCCAAACCATCACGCCCTGTTCGACTATTTCGCGCTGGCGCTCGACCCAGCGAAACTCAAGCTGAACAAGCACGCGCTTGGGAAATCATTTGTTGCCTATCACAACGCGAGGCTGTGTGAAAAGTCCCGGACTCGGAAAAATTTCGCTCACATTTGACTTATGACGCATTTTGATGAATCGAGCAGATGGATGGGATGGTCGAAAAATGAGTTTTCACACAGGCTCACGCACGAGCGACCGAGTGTAAAATTGCATGACCTATGAAACCCTCAAAATATGTTAGCCCACGCGAGCGGCATTTTTGGGTGGTGTCGCCGAACGTCAAGAACGACGAATCAACGGTCGGCGAGTGGAGAAATGCGTCGGTCTCGATGCACGCGGCATTCATGGGGTATGAGCCGGATTATTTTGATCACGACCGAACCGGCCCCAAGTTCGCTGGCGAGGCAGAATCAGGCATAATGCACGGCGATGTGGTATTGATTGCGAGGCGACATGATGGCGGGCCACAGGTTGTAGGTTTTGGCGTGGTTTATGGCGCATTTCAAACGAAGCTGAAAGGATTCAAGCCACCGCAGAAGTTTGGGTCTTTGCGGAGGCTGTCGCCATTCATAGTGCAAAGCCGAGCGCCATCCGGCATACCGCTCAAAGGCGTTCTTCGTCACACCAAAGCCTTGGTTCAACTTCATCCCAAATGGGACACAGTGCATAAAGAGGTCTGCGATTGGATGGAAAAGCACCTCGGCAACAAGAGCTTGAACGCCAGCAAAAAACAGCGCGCCACGACCGAACGCAAAGGAAGATCAAAAGGAACAACCCCGAACGCCGAACTGGTTGACCTGCCCGAAAATTACCAACTCGACTACAAAATTCAAACGAAGGCGAAAAGAACCAAGGCTGTAAAGTTTGAAGCCAAACTGCTGGGCAGTTTTAAGGACTGGCTGAAAAAACAAGGCCGAAAACTTTCAGCGGCAAAATACGGGGCGCTTCGATGTGATGGTTACGAAATAGAACGAGGAAACTTAATCGAGGCCAAAAGCTCGGCACGGCGAGAACACATCAGAATGGCGGTGGGTCAACTTCTGGATTATGCCTTCCAAGGAAAGCAGGATTTGGGCGAACCAAAAAAGGCGATCCTTCTACCGGTGAAACCTCAACCTGAAATAGAAAAGTGGCTTGCCAGTCTTGAAATCAGCATCATCTGGCGCAAAGGGAGAGAGTTTTTGGATAATGCCAACGGGCAGTTTGCCTAGAGCATGTTTCGTGATTGTGAACGCTCGACTCCATCTTGAAATGGTGCATCAGATCGCCGGCTCGTTTCCAAATGGTGAATGGCGAAGTATTGATGCGCGGGTTCGGGCTTTGTTGTATCGTCGTGCTTCATGTCGCAACATTATTTGCAACACTGTGCATCTATGCGACCGAGCATCCGTGCTTTTAATTCGGGGGGATTGTCGTCAGACCCGTTGGAACTTACGGGAAAGCGATGCCTTCCAGCATACGACGATAGCGGACGAAGAGTTGAGACTTTGCTTTCTGACGACTAGCTTCGGCATCCTCGAATTCTGAAATCAGCGGAAGCCAGCTCTCCCACCGTGCCCGTTGTTTGTAAATCCGGTTCCGTGCCCGATGTTGACAGTATTCTTTCGCCATATGCGATTCTGCGTTATCTACCGCCAAGTCTGGTGCGACAGCAATCAGCAAATAGCCGTTGCGGTATGCTGCGATAGCATTCCTCTTAACTTCTGCTTCCATTTCGACAGTGGAGGGCGGACGCTTGATCATGTCTTTTTCAACGAGACGGCTCACCTGCTCAAAAGTTTTCTTTTGATACTTCTTGGTTGTGAATGCCCTCTTAGATTTGATTATGTTGGATGCCTCGCGCTCAATGGAGAAGCATTTTTCTGCATTACCACGGCAATCCACCCCTTTGAGATTTCCCGCAACTTTCCGCCAAACTGTTTGGTTTAACAAACCTAGTTTTGGCCACGATTTCAGCCCGTATAGGCAAAGAAATGAGATTGGATGAATTGATGATATTTTTGGAAGGCCTGGCATTCCAATCAGATATTCACAAACCAGCGGGTGACGGCGTGCAATTTCGTATAGTGCCGCCGCAGAATCAAAATCAGATTGGTTTTTCCACCAATGGGAATTGTCAAACTTATCTTTGAATTCCGAACGTAAATGCCACGCGCAATACATGCGTATCCCCTGCCATGACACATTTGATGAAGTAGCTTTTTGTTTTGCATTCATCGGCAAGCGTCAGGTGTTGGTAGCGGCTTTAAGCGGAATAACATTTTTGGCAGACTTTGGCGGCATCACGTTGAACCATTGTCCCGCCTCGGTTTTCGTCGCCAGTCCTTTGTAATGCGCGTGAATCATCGCGGGTGAGTTGCCGGCTTGCGCGGCAGTCAAATTTTCGTTGGCATGTAGGGCGAAGTGGTAGGTGCAAAAGCCGTGGCGCAATCCGTTTCTCCGGGCTGGAATTTTGCACGACTCACGCAAAGCGACAAAATCTGCATGAAACGTGTCCTTGCATTTGGAAAAAATAAAGCCGGAAAATTTTCGGTATGGTTCAAGCCACTCGGCCAGTGCGGGACATATTTCAACAAGTCGGCGGGAACGTGTCTTTGCCTTAAACGCTTTGATTTCAATATGGTCTGCAACGCGCCAAATGTCCGCCCATTCCAAACGCAGTGTTTCTTCCAGTCGCAAGCCTGCCAATCCGCCTAAAGCGATGATGGGCAGCAATTCTTTGAAGTCTGGGTCTTTGCGTTTCGGCCTTTTTGCTGCGCGTCCTAACATGGTCTGCAATTCCTCTGGCCGGTAGTATTCAAGCTCCGGCATATCTGACGATTCAGTAGCCATGCCGTCCGCTTCAAACAGCCGGTGTGCGGGTGAGAGGTAGTCGCGCTTGACGCACCACTTCAGGAACATTTTGATCGCACCCCGGTAGTGATTGCGGGACTTGGGCGATTGTGTGGAACTTTTCTGCATGAAAAGGTTCAAATGCTCCTTGCCGAGATCACAAACGGCACTGGATGGAAAAGTTTTGGCGAAATTCTTCAACCACAAACTCACCGAGTAGGCGTAATTTTTTGATAATTGCGCCCGCTTCCCGGCTTTGGCTTCGGTGAGCGGCTTGCGGATGGCGATAAATTCCTCGACGGCCCCTGAAATATCCTTCCGCTTCACGTTTGCAACGGTGCTCTGAAAGCCGTCCGCCACTTCAATCAAATTGCGCCCATTCACTTTGGCGGACGCTTCGACAAGTTCGGAAATGCCCGCCAACAGCGATATGCGACGGCCTGTGGTCCGATAGTAGTCCGCGAGACGTTCCAGTGCTGCCAGCGCGTCGCGGGCCTGTGCGGGGTTCAAGGCGGTGACTTGCGAGCCTTTGGCCAAATCCTTCACCAGCTTGTCGGCGTGTTGTTTGGCTTCGCTGTAGGTGTGAAACGAAGCCATTTGCCGCCGCCCTGCCACCTGCCATGCCACGCGGTAGGAATCGCGTCCCTTGCACCTGGCGTAGATCGTGGCGAGGACGCGGCCACGGTGTTTGATGCGCTTCGGATATTTCACGTTTGCGCTTTCGGATTCAGCCGTTTCCCGTGTCGGAGTTGTGTCAGGACCACTTGAAACCTCAATTTGTTGAGGTTTAGTGGCTGTCCGACATGGATTCGAACCATGAATAACGCCTCCAAAGGGCGCTGTGTTACCATTACACCATCGGACAAACCACCCGAACACTAAACTTTTCCCATCGCTATCGCAAAGCGAAAATCGCCCGCAAGCCATTTGACAGGAGAAAGAAAGTTTGCCCGCAGCTTCTCTTGCGGACACAATCATCTATTGTAATGAGCACTGTTTCAACAGCGCCAAAGCCGCCGACCGCCGAACCCGTTTCAGCGGCCGGGACTTTGCCTGATTCTTCGCATCCGGTCCGGCGGCCGAAAAAGGGCGTGCTCAAACTCATGGGCGAAGTTCTAAATCATGGCGGGCCGGGCTATCTCCAGTTTGCCATCACAAACATCTGCAACGCCGACTGCGGCTTTTGCGGTTTTGCGCGCTCCCAATTTGATCCCAAGGCCCGCAAAAGCGTCACGCTCGACGAGGCAAAACGGGTCATTGACATCGCCGTCAAGAATCACATCGGCTACCTGCTCTTCGTCGGGGGCGAGCCGATGGTGCATCGCGATTTGCGCGCCATGACGCGCTACGCGTCGGAGCGCGGCATTCACCCGATGATTTGCACCAACGGCGGTTTGTGGAACGACGAAAACATGCGCGGCCTCGCTAGCGACGGTTTGACCAGCGTCATCATGTCCATTGACGCGCACGACATCAATGCGCACGAAAAAAATCGCGGCCTGCCGGACGTTTGCAAAAAAATCAAGAAGGCCAACGAATTTTTCCACTCGGTCGGCATCCAAACCACCGCGAGCATCACCGCGAGCCGGTTGATTGACGATTACGACAAGCTGCCGGCGTTCCTCGAATCGCTTGATTTCAGAAGCTGCACTTTCAGTTATCCGCTCACCTCGCTGGCGAGCAGTTATTTGAGCTTTAGCGACAGCGGCTTGGTGAATTACTCGAAGGATGAGCTGATCGAGCTGTTCGGCAAAATCAAGCTGATGAAGCAGCACAGCCATTTCCCGGTCGTCAACCCGACGGAATCGCTCGACGAGATGCAACGGCATTTGCGCGGCGAGAAGGAAAAATTCGGCTGCCTCGGCGGGCACAAGTATTTCTACCTCGACTGGAAGCTGGATTTGTATCGCTGCCATTTCTGGGAGAAGCCGATGTGCAAGGTCTGGGAATGGGACGATTCGAAGCTTATCCGCGACGGCTGCACGCGCTGCATGATTGACTGCTACCGCGACCCGAGCGTGCTGCAATTCGTCGCCATCAGCGCCAGTGACGCGTTCAACAATTTGAAAAAGGGCAACCTCGTCGGTGCCGCGAAGAACATCTTCGATTCGCGCAATCTGACCTCCATCAAGGCCGTTTGGGAAGATCGCAAGTGGATTGGCGGCGTGTAAAATTCCGGCAGTCGGTCACTTCGGAACGCCGAGCATTGCTCGGCACGATGCGGCATAACAAACACGAGCCGAGCAATGCTCGGCGTTCCGTTTATTTCGCAAACTGGCGCACAGCCAAAATTCCCTCTTGTCATCGCCCGTTTTCCTGATAGCCTTGTCGTCCCTTTTATGAAGACGGACATTCATCCGAAATATGTGGACGCGGAAATCCGTTGCGCCTGCGGCAACGTGATCAAGACGCGCTCCACCAAGCCGACCGTCATCGTCGGCATTTGCAACGTCTGCCATCCGTTCTACACCGGCCAGCAGAAATTCGTGGACACCGCCGGTCGCGTGGAC
>Ga0181525_10001031_pt1 | contig 24137 bp, 22 predicted proteins | sample PEATcosm2014_Bin_48_FD_121100 | JGI IMG/M metagenome (GOLD analysis project Ga0181525, IMG submission 121100) | Peatland microbial communities from MTU Mesocosm Facility, Houghton, MI, USA - PEATcosm2014_Bin06_10_metaG | ecosystem: Environmental > Terrestrial > Soil > Wetlands > Peat | place... | reverse complement strand
GGCTTCCGCCTGATTTTCGCGCGGATGGTCCTTGAGGAATCGGCCCACCCGCCTTTTGTATTCGGCCGCGGTGAGCACGCGGTTCATTCCACTCACTTCTTCCAGCCACTGCGGATTCTGCAAAATCTCTTCGGACAGGAAGCGGCTGAACGAAGCCACCGTAATCAGGTACTGCAGAGCGGCGGGGGTTTGCACCAACCGCTGGAACGCATCCGGCTGATTTTGTTTTGAAAGCTGCTGGTGCAGACTCACCAGGTAATGCACCGCCGCGTCGGGATCCGCCGCCGACGCCAGCAGCATCCTTACCTGATCGAATTGTTCGCTGGAAAGGCCTAACGAGATAAGGATCGCTTCTCCGCGCGCGAGTGCGGCTGTGCGGAGCGGAGTGGGTTCGAGCAGACTTGGCATTCGTAATCCGACGACAGGGTCAGACTGCTTGTTCTACTAGCTCGATTATATCCTTGGAACGGATGAATCCGCTCCGTAACACACGCGCATAAAATCCACCCAGCCCCCAATGCGGGGACGTAGCATCCTTGGCCTTGACCTGCGCATCGAAGACCGACTGGTGAATGGACGTGCCTTCAATGGACTTGCCATATACGCTCAATGCCTTACATGGTTCGCGCATCTTCGTAAGCTCGAGTATCACCGGGCCCACGCGATAGCGCTGCCCAATTCGCATCTGACGGCGGTCCAGCCCGGCGGTGGTCAGGTTTTCTCCCAGCGCGCCCCAGAACAACGGGAAGCCCTGTGCGACGAGTTCGTCAATGCCTTCGCTGGTGACGAGCAGCAGAGCCTGATTCGGCCCTCCGTGAACCTGCGGATGCGCCCACGCATCGCCCAGGATTCCCTGCGGCGTCACCTCCGCCTCTGCGACGGGACGTTTGGGAATGCCTCCCGGTGAGATATTAATTTGAGCGATGAAGCCCTTCATGCTGTATTATCCTGCGTCGACGCGCGATCTGTGCGCGGAACCAACCGATCCACTTTTCGTAGCGCTGGGAACATCCAATTCCACGCGAGTACAATCGCGATGCTTCCCACCCCACCTAATATTACAGCCGGTACTGCCCCAAACCATTGCGCCGTGATTCCGGATTCGAATTGCCCCACCTCATTCGACGCTCCGATAAATAACATGTTTACCGCGCTCACCCGTCCGCGCATTTCATCCGGCGTGGTCAACTGAATTAATGTCGATCGCACGATCACGCTGACCATATCGAATGCGCCGGTCAACGCCAGCGCGATGAGCGACAGCGCCAGATGATGCGATAACCCGAAAGCAATGGTGCACACGCCGAATCCGCACACGCAGTACAACATGCTGAGTCCCGCGCGACGCTGCAGCGGACGATGAGCCAGCAATATCGCAACTGCGACGGCGCCCAACCCAGGCGCAGCGCGCAGAATTCCAAGTCCATAAGGGCCGGTGTGCAGGATCTCGCGCGCATAAACCGGCAGCAGCGCCACCGCGCCTCCCAGCAGCACTGCAAACAGATCCAGCGACATGCAGCCGAGAATCAGCTTGTTCCGCCAGATGTACTGCAGCCCATGCAGGATCACACCGGCCGAATCTTCCATCCTCTTGCGCGGCGCGATGTTTACGCGAATTGCCGATAACAGCAGCACCGCGATTAAGTAGGCAAGCGTGGCGCTCGCGTACACCGGTCCCGGGTTTCCCGCCAAACCGTAGATCAAACCGCCCGCCATGGGCCCCAGGATGGTGGCGGTCTGGAAGAAGGAAGAACTCCACGTCACCGCATTGGGAAAATGTTCCGGCTTTACCAGTTGCGGCAGAAAGGCCTGTCCGGCCGGACCATTGAACGCTCGCACCGCGCCGTTCCCGAGCAATACAGCGTAAATGGGCCATACCGCCGCGAGTCCGTGCCAGGTGAGAGCCAACAGAGCCGCCGAGCAAAGCGCAAATGCTCCGTAGCAGGTCCGCAGTATGTTTTGCCGCGAGCGCCGGTCCGCCGTGTGTCCCGCCACCAGAAACAACAGGACGCCGGGGGCGAATTGCGCCAGACCCACCAAACCCAAGTCCAACGGGCGATGCGTCAGCGCATAAATCTGCCAACCCACCGCAACCGAAATCATTTCCGACGCGATAATCGACAAAAAGCGCGCCGTCATGAACAGGCGAAAGCTCGGATAACGGAATGCGACGCGTGCCGGCGAAGGGCCCAAGTGACAGAGTTACACAACTGCCCCCGAGTTACACAACTGCTCCCGAGTTACACAGCGGCTCATGGCATCGCACTTGCACCAACACGTTGCGGAGGACTTATGCCGATAAAAACGGGTAGAAATTTCCTGACCGCCGTGGCCACCTTAGCCCGTCTTTGCCGGGTTGGGCTTCGCCGCTAACCATCACGAGCTGAACGGTTCCTGGACCTTGCAGCCGACCAGGAGCGTACTAAACGGCCAGCGGGCCATCGAAACCGGTAGCGTGACTATCAATGACCGCGAAGGAAACATCTATGTTTCGCGTTCCTTTACCCTGGACGACCCAAATGGCTCCGTCACCACCAGCTTCGACACCGACGCGCGCCACGGAACATCTATCAAGGACAAGGACCACACCTTCAGGAGTAAAGCTAAGTGGGATGGCGATGTCCTGAAAGTGAATACGGTTCATGAGGGCGTAACCACCGTGGAGCGCTACAGCCTGCTCGACGATGGCTCCATGCTTCTCCAGGTAGAACGTACCGGCCACCCAGCCGAAATGCTCTATTTCCAACGCCAATAGTGGCTTTCCTCAGCGTGCCTGAATCGCCAATCCCCAACCGCGGCGAGCGCATGCGAGCCCTCAAGCTGCCTCACTGTGCCTGAGCCGCCAATACCCAACCGCGGCGAGCGCATGCGAGCCCTCCCGCCAATCCGCGCCCGCGAGGGCGCGGATCAAATGTCGTAATACAACGCGAACTCGTACGGGTGCGGCCGCAGCCGGATCGCATCCGCCTCGTTCCGCCGCTTGTAATTGATGAACGTTTCGATCAACTCCTCGGTGAACACGTCCCCCTTCAGCAGGAACGAATGATCGTCTTCCAGACAGTCCAGCGCCTCTTCGAGTGAGGCCGGCATGGACGGAACTTTCTTCATCTCCTCCGGCGAAAGATCGTAGATGTCCTTATCCAGCGGCTCGCCGGGGTCCGCCTTGGAGAGAATCCCGTCGATACCCGCCATCAGCATTGCCGCAAAAGCCATGTATGGATTGGACGAAGGGTCGGGCGGGCGAAACTCCACGCGCTTGGCTTTCGGATTGGCGGAATACATGGGAATGCGCACCGCAGCCGACCGGTTACGCCGCGAATAAGCCAGGTTCACCGGCGCTTCATAACCGGGAACCAGCCGCTTATAGCTGTTGGTGGTGGGCGCAATGATGGCCGAGAGCGCCCGCGCGTGCTTCAGCAATCCTGCGATATAGTGCAGCGCCAGTTGGCTCAAGCCCGCGTAACCATCGCCCGCGAATTGTGGCTTGCCGTCCTTCCACAAACTCTGGTGCGTGTGCATTCCGCTTCCGTTGTCGCCGAACAGCGGCTTGGGCATGAATGTTACCGACTTCCCGTATTGATACGCCACGTTGCGAATGACGTATTTGTACAGCATCATGTTGTCGGCCGATTTGATCAGCGTGTCGAAGCGCTGATCGATCTCGCACTGCCCCCCGGTGGCCACTTCGTGATGATGGCATTCGATGTTGATCCCGCACTGGATCATGGTTTCCACCATCTCGGCGCGCAGATCCTGATAGTGATCCGTCGGAGGAACCGGGAAATAGCCTTCCTTGTAGCGCGGCCGGTAACCCAGATTGTCCTTCTCCCGGCCTGAATTCCAGCGCCCCTCCTCGGCGTCGATGAAATAGTAGCCCGAGTGCTGGTCCTGATCGAAACGAATGTTGTCGAAAATAAAAAACTCGGCTTCCGCGCCAAAGTACGCGGTGTCCGCCAGGCCGCTGTTCTTCAGATAGCTTTCGGCTTTGCGCGCAATCCAGCGCGGGTCGCGCTCATAATGCTGCCGGGTAATGGGATCGATCACGTCGCTGGTCATCACCAGGGTGCGGATCTCGCCAAAAGGGTCGATAAACGCTGTGCTCGCGTCCGGGATGAGAAGCATGTCGCTCTCGTTAATGGCCGCCCAACCGCGGATGCTGGATCCATCGATGCCAAACCCCTCTTCAAACGAGTCCTGGGTGAGCTGGCTGATGGGATAGGAGACGTGTTGCTGCAAACCTGGCAGATCCGTAAAGCGCAAATCCACTTGGCGCACTTCTTTGCTTTTCGCAAACTCCAAAACTTCCTGCGGATTCATTTATCCTCCTGGTGAATTTCGGAAACGACGCTAGGATACCATCGTTCCGAGGGCTCATGGGCGACGATTTTGGCAATGGGGGCGATTTCGGAAATGGTAGCGATGACGGCGGCGATTATGATGATCAAGACGATCAGGATCAAGGCGACGGCGATCAGGATAACGGTGACGATCAGGACGGCCAGCAGCCTGACGACGATCAAAACGGCGGCGACAACGGCGGCGGCGACAACAATGACAATCTCGACGACATGTTCGCTTCGAGCGACGACCTACCGCCGGTGGACGACGACGTTTTCGGCAGCGCGTCCGATTTCCCGAACGCGGACGCATCCGACTTCGAAGACGATTCCGGCGATTGGTCGCCGGACGATTATCATCAGTCCGCCCAAAACCTGTTCGGCGATCATCCCTTCTTTGGCGACACCCTGACCCAGCAGAAAATCGATGAGGGTTTCCAGCCCTACGAAGACACGCGCTTCGAGCAGGCTTTCGATCAGATTGCCCCGGGAACCTCCGACACTGTTCAGTTGTTCGAGCGCGACGGCAAACTGTTCGCTTTCGGGGTAGCGGCTCAGGCCGCGCTCGAGCTGCTGATGGCGCGCTACACCGGCATCGATTGGGGCGATGTCGATGTTGCGGTTCCGCCTAAGGGCGATCCTGTTCCGCCGCAGCCGCTGCCGCCTGCATTCGCCAACTTAGCCGAGAAGGACGCGGTGGATCTTCGTAAATACGCAACGCCGGTGGGGGATCAGGGCCAAACCGGCCGCTGCTCGGCATTCGCATGGACGCATGCGACGGAGATGACGCGCAACATCTTGTACCCGGATTCAAAGGACGCCTCCACGCGCCTGTCGCCAAACTTCACCATGCTCGAATTCCAGCGCATGCAGGGCGACGCACGCGATTACGAGTACGCGTATGAAGGTGGCGATGGCACCATCAGCGGTCCGGATCCGGGCCAGGTACTGGTGGAGCATGGCACCTGCCGTCAGGAATTATGGCCGGACGATCGTCCTGGCCCGCTCAGCCGCGAAGAACAACTGGAGGCCGACGCCCAGCGATATCGTCTGGAAGCCGTTCCGCTGCCCATCGCCATTGACGATGTGAGGAAAGTTCTAAGCGCCGGCTGTCCCGTGCATGTCTCCATGAATACCGGAGCGGCCTTTTCCGATGTCGGACGCGACGGAAGATTTAACGCCGCTGAACCGCCCTCCGGCCGGCACGGCCGCCACGCCATGTTGATGGTGGGTTATGTGGGAAATTTCTTTACGCTGAAGAATTCATGGGGAACCGATTGGGGCGACCAGGGCTTCTGCTACATTCCGAAAAATGTGCTGGCCGCCTCAGACCCGGAATTTGTCGCCGTGTTGCTTCAGAGCCGCGCGAGTTAACAGTAGCGCCGGTTGTCAAACTGGATTGGACGCCGGAGAATCCGCTCGTTTCAAAGCAGGCGTACTCGACCGTTCAGTTCCTGGTTGACACGTCAAATGGTCAAGAGTGACCTTCCCTACCAGTGAAAAATCTTGCTATTGGCCGGCAGCGACCACCCGGCCGAATTTCACCGTGGAATCCACCGTGTAGATCTTAACTCCGGTTTCGAGCGGGCGAAGCATTTGCAAGACAATCGCCTCACCCTGCGTCCTGATGGAGAATTGCGTATTGTTGTCGCGCTGCACAGGGAACAGCCGTGCGGCGTAGGGTGGGATCTGAACTTGATCCTCCTGGGAACAGACGAACGCCAGTTCGGGTGCGCCGGGGAGCGCTACCAGAGGCGTATACAGATTGCCCGCTGAGTAACACAGCGATGCCTGCGCGGCACGCTCGGTGGTATTCACCAAAGAGATTGCGTCTCCTTGTATTCCCTGCACGGCGCCCGAAAACCACGGGCTAGTCGCCGGATAGGAGGCGTCGCGCGGGGTGCTCCGCAACCGATCGCCGACCGTACATTCACTGAAGCCGGAGACGGCGATCAGCGCAGAAAGCTTGGGCCAAGGAACCAACTCCCGCACTTTTACCCAGCCCTGGCCCGCTTCGTCGGCGATCTCCAGACGATGTGAGACCGTCTGGCCGGGGTTCAAGTGCAGAACCATATTCTTCAACCCGGTCAGCTCCACCAGACCGCCTTCCTCGCGGTGGGCCTCCAATTCCACTGTTTCAACGCGATCGCCCAAGTTGATTAGTGTCACGCTGGACCAACACGACGGGCCGTAGTCTAGCGAAGGAATAATGCTGACGACCATTCGTTCGTGCTCATCGGCGTGGCTTTGATCGCTGCCAAGGACCTGAGCCCGGCTGGCGGCGTTCAGTTCCTCGATGGCGTTTCTTACGTCAAACGACGGCTCCTGGCCGGCAATGTGAGGACTGAATCCTACCAAGAGCAGAGCTCCGAACAGTGCCGGAATGCGTGTCATTAGTCTTCTTTTCGGCTATTTCTTAAAAACCTTGAAGACTTGAAAATTCAAACCGCTCCCTGACGGTCACGGCTCAATTTCGTCCGAAAGAGCCGATGAGCATTAGAAGGAGGACTGTTGTGGCATGAAACAATTCGCTAAGAAGTATCAGCTTTGGGAATTGGCTGACCAGAACGAACGTTACGAGGTCTCAGAGTTTGATTCCCTGGAGGAATGTATCGCCGCCCCCAAAGATTCAAATGATTGGTACATCACCAAGAAAGTTTCCCTCAGCGTGACGGACGCCGCAGATCAACCTATTCCTGTCGCCATACCTGACATTCAACCGGTCGTCAAATCCGACGAAGTTAAGAAGTCAATTACGCCCGAACCAGCCGACCTGCGCGTAAGAAAATACGGCACAGTCGCTTCCACAGATGGCGTTATCGCCTGATTTCAAACCATAGCTTACACGCTCAAGTGGTTCCATGAACGCAGTTTCAAAACGCACACGACCCTTCTTCGCTGCCACGAGGTCGGCAGCGCCCAGATCTCAATCGTCACTCGTCTTTTTTGTCAACCGTCTTTTTTATCAACCGTCTTTTTTGTCAACCGTCTTTTTTGTCAACCGTCTTTTTTGTCAACCGTCTTTGTAGTTACTCAAGAGAGAAACAAGATATCTTTGAGCAACATATTCGTCGCGGATTGTCTTCCAGTCGCCAAAAGCGGTCTTAGACTGGTTAACCTTTGAGGACGCCTTGATCCTGTCCCACTTAGTGGCATTGCTGTAATCTGCCAAGTGGCGTTGAAACTGAAGCTCCCTGAATGCCTTCGCGACAGATCGCAGCTTGGCCACCACCTGCGGAGAGACTGATGGATCGTAGGTGGCGTTTTCTGCCCGCGTTGATGCCGCCTTCATGGCGCCGTGTTCAAACGCTCGCGCAAGGTAGTCGCGTGTGTCCCGTCGGCTCCAATTGGCGGAAGCGTCCTGTATCAGCAGGTGAAAAAGAGCGTAGTAAGCTGTCGAGACGGCTCTTCGGAGGCTTGCTTGGGTAGGAGTTTTAGGCTCCTTATTGAGAAGATGAAATGCTTGCTTCAGCAGGTCGTCGGCAAATGCCATCGATTACATCCAAGCCGGATCGCGGAAATGCGCCTGATTGGAGGTGAAGTTAAAGTAAGACTGGAGTCCCCAGTGATTGTAAGGTTGAAGCTGATCAAATAGAGCCGTTGTCACCCTTGCGGTTACGTCCGCCAGGCGGGACTCGTCGCTCGCGGAGGTGGTAAGCAGGATGCCGAAGAATATTGACGGTTCTCCGCTCGAATCAGACCCTAGAGTGAACCGGACATCCCGGACCTCACGGGGGTTAAGCGCTCTAGCAGCCTCGGTAACCGCATCGTTGAGTTCGGCCTGATTGACGAATCCGGTTGAAACCTTCATGCCTCATTATCTCTCGATTGCGGGAACAGCCGGCCGCGGCTTATCAGGTCCGTTTTGATTTTCTCTAGCGGTGTTCCCTTTTCTTTCCGGCGCGATTCGGAAACCAGGCCGTCCCAGAAGTCCTCCAACAAAGCGCCATATTTTTTCAAATCGATTTGCACCGCTACCTTCCGGCCCTTTTGATCGGTGACAAACTGGATTCCGTTCATAATCCCATCTTCCTTCAGGTGAGAGTGCCGGCGGTGGTGGATCAATTCGGCGCGGGAAACAAAGTTGGGCTACGGGATGGCTCAGCTACATCGTTAACAACGCAGCCATCAACTCAATCCCATCCCACAAATTCTGTAGTCGAAGATTTTCGTTATAGCTGTGCTGGTTGTTGTCGTGGTTGCCGATGGGCACCGACACCTCGGGAATCCCAAGGGTCTTCCCCACCGCGTTTGGTCCCGTGGCGCCAGAGTTTGGCATCTTAACCGTCGGCCCACGAACGCTTTCCACCGTGCGGATTACATCCTGGAAAACTGGCAGATCCATGGACACGCGATGTGGATTCTCCGCTGCACCCGTGACAATCCACGCGACCTTGGGGTGCGATTCCCTCACTTCCGCGCCGGGTTCTTGGTCGACGACAAAAAACCCCTGCTTGCGAACATGCTCGATAAATCGGTCGACGGTTTCGTCCGCATTCATCCCCTTCACCAGGCGCATGTCGATAGTCGCCGTAGCTGTGGCCGGAATCACATTCGACGCTTTGTCACCCACGCGGGCACTCGCCATCCCGCGGATGTTCAGCGAAGGCAGGGTAATCGATTCCGCAAGCTTGCGCGGCGCGCCTTCGGTGGAACCCAGCCACAAATCGCGCATCAACTCAGGCCCCATGTCGGGAGCCTCGGCTACAGCTCGCTTTTCCGATTCACTCAACGGTTCAATTCCGTCGTAAAAATGCTCGATCAGAACGCGGCCATCGTCGTCTTTCATGGAGGCCAGCAGCCGCACAAGCATCATAGCGGGATTGGGAGCCCAATTGCCGTAATGGCCGCTGTGCAGCTCGCCGTGCGCACCGTATACAGTGATATCGACAGTACTGATCCCGCGGTCGCCAAACGTTAGTAACTGGCGGCGGCTCTGATGCACGGGGCCATCGCAGGACAGCCACACGTCGCCTGCAAACAATTCCTTGTTGGCAGCCAGAATATTCTCAAAATTCGGTGAGCCAGTTTCTTCCTCACCCTCAAATGCGAACTTTATGTTGGATTTGGTTCGCAGCCCAGCTGCACGAATTGCATCGAGCGCCACCAGCATGGCTATAATGGGCGCCTTGTCATCCGCGACGCCGCGCGCGTACAAACGCCATTCCGGGTCAAAGGCGACGCCCGGAGCGGGTAACGGGATGACCTGCCCATCCTTCTCGAATTGTTTATTGCGAAGCGTAGGCGTGAAAGGCGGAGAGGCCCACTCTCTGGGATCGAGCGGTTGGCCATCGTAGTGCGCGTACAAAATTACGGTGCGTGTCGCTCCAGGCGTTTTAATTTCGCCGAAGACTACAGGGTTTGCGCCAGCGACTGTTACGAGTTTCGACGCCACGCCACGTTTTTCCATCATTCGCTCGATGGTTTCGGCGTTGCGTTGGATGTTGGAGTGGTCAGCGGAAATGTTGGGGATGGCAAGCAGCGCGACGAACTCATCAACAATGACCCGCTCGTGCTGTTGGCGCCACTGTCGCGCGGCAAGGGCCGCTGGGTTGGACATAGCAAGAGTTTGAGCGCGGAGTCCGGCCGCAAATAAACCCACTAACAGAAGAAAACGTCGCTCTGTTCGCAGGGACGGGCAAGGCATATGATGTAGTCTAATCGAACCAGGAAGTAATTGCTGCTGGAACACGGCGTATCCCGAAGCAATGATGCTTCGACGGTACGGCAAAGCAGCCTATGTGCCCCGCAGCTACTTCCGCTCGATCCGCATCCCGTAAAACGATCTGTAAACGAAAAACAACGAAATCGCCAAAAACACCACCGCCAGCGCGTCTGTAAACCCGGCGCTTTGATCGCGCGTCAGCGACACCGCCAGTTCCACCGCCAGCAAACCGAACAGCGTGGTGAACTTGATGATCGGATTCAGCGCCACCGACGACGTGTCTTTGAATGGATCGCCCACCGTGTCTCCCACCACCGTGGCGTCGTGCAGCGGAGTGCCCTTCTGCTTCATCTCCGTCTCCACCACCTTCTTCGCGTTATCCCACGCGCCGCCCGCATTGGCCATGAAAATAGCTTGATACAGGCCGAAGAGCGCGATCGAGATCAGGTACCCGATAAAGAAGTATGGTTCCACAAACGCAAAAGCCAGCGTGGCGAAAAACACCGTCAGGAAGATATTGAACATGCCCTTCTGCGCATACTGCGTGCAGATCTCCACCACCTTCTTGCTGTCGGTCACCGATGCCTTGGTCACGCCTTCCAGCTTGATATTGGCTTTGATGAATTCCACCGCGCGATAAGCGCCCGTGGTCACCGCCTGCATGGACGCGCCGGTGAACCAGTAAATGATCGCGCCGCCGGTAATCAGGCCCAGCAGGAAGGGCGCGTGCAGAATCGAAAGGTTCGCCAGCAGCTCGGGCTGCAGCTTGTTCGTCAACGCCACGATGATCGAAAAAATCATGGTGGTCGCGCCCACTACCGCGGTTCCAATCAGCACCGGCTTGGCAGTGGCTTTGAACGTATTGCCCGCCCCATCGTTCTCTTCCAGATTCTCTTTGCCCTTCTCAAAATCGGGCCGAAAACCGAAATCCTTTTGGATCTCTCCGGAAATGTTGGGGATGTTCTCGATGGTGGAAAGCTCAAATACCGATTGCGCGTTATCGGTCACCGGTCCATACGAATCCACCGCAATCGTCACCGGACCCATGCCCAGGAATCCGAACGCCACCAACCCGAAAGCGAACACCGCCGGCGCCACCATCAGGTTTGCGAAGCCGAAGCCGCTGATCCAGGCGCCAATGGCCATCAACGTCAGCATCGCCAGTCCCAGCCAGAAAGCGCTGAAGTTCCCTGCCACCAGGCCGGACAGAATATTGAGCGACGCCCCGCCTTCCTCAGAAGAAATCACCACCTCCCGCACGTGACGCGAGTTCATGGAAGTGAACACCTTCACCAGCTCGGGAATCACCGCGCCCGCCAGCGTCCCGCAGGTGATCACGGACGATAGCTTCCACCATAGCGTTGTGTCGCCGCCCAGATTGGGAATGATCTGGCTGGACACCAGATACGTTGCGGCAATGGAAACCAGCGACGTCAACCATACCAGAGAAGTGAGCGGAGCTTCGAAGTCCATTTTGGCCACGTTGCCGTAGCGGCTCTTGGCGATCGCGTCGTTTATGAAGTAAGACACCGCCGATGAAATGATCATCACCACGCGCATCACGAAGATCCAGACCAAGAGCTGCACCTGAACCAGCGGACTATTCACCGCCAAAAGGATGAAGGTGATCAGCGCAACGCCCGTCACGCCGTAGGTCTCAAACCCGTCGGCGCTCGGCCCAACCGAATCGCCCGCATTGTCACCGGTACAATCTGCGATCACGCCCGGGTTGCGCGCGTCGTCTTCCTTAATCTTGAACACGATTTTCATCAGGTCCGCGCCGATATCGGCGATCTTGGTGAATATACCGCCCGCCACGCGTAACGCCGCCGCCCCCAGCGATTCTCCGATCGCAAAGCCGATAAAACAAGGGCCCGCGTAATCGCCCGGAATGAACAGCAGAATAAATAGCATGATTAACAGCTCGATGCTGATCAGCATCATTCCGATGCTCATCCCCGCCTTCAACGGAATCGCATTACAGGGCCACGCCTTGCCGGTCAGGCTGGCGAACGCCGTGCGCGAATTGGCAAAGGTGTTCACGCGAATGCCGAACCAAGCCACGCCATAGCTGCCTACAATACCGATAATGCTGAATAGCAGGATAATGGGAAGCGTAACGCCCACCGATTTTCCGGGCACTGGCGCCAGCCAGCCAAAATAAGCGCTGATAATCACCGCGATGAATATCCAGAGAAGCATTAGAAACTTGCCTTGCGTAATCAGGTACGTCTTACAGGTCTCGTAGATCAGCTCGGATATCTCGAGCATCGATCGATGTACCGGCAAGTTTTTTAGTTGCGCGAAAGTAGCCAAGCCGAACAGAAGCCCCAGTGCGCACACCAGCAGTCCCCACATTAACAACGTGCGGCCGTTCGTACCGCCCAGAAATGTCGCCTGCGCCAGGTTGGGCAACAAAAGGTTAGCTTCGCCTCCCGCCTCGGATTGCGCGAACGCCGGAGCCGGTAAGCTCATCAAAATCAAAGCCACTGACAGGAGCGGCAAGATCATCAACGTGGCGCACCGGCGAGCAGGCACGCAGAAATTCAGCATTCGACCAATTCCTCCATGAAATCTCGGAAGTCCCATCTCTGGGAGACGCCTCCCATGTCTGGGAGACGGACAGACGGGTAATTACGTATCTAAATACCTCCGATCACCATACCGCACTGGGGGCCATGGTGCAACCGCGCATGCCGGTCCGGCCATCAAATCACCTCCAGAATCAGGCATTTGAGATACAGGGTTTCCGGCACCGTCGGCAAAACAGGATGATCCTGGCACTGCATCCGCCTTTCCAGCACCCGCAGTTTCCTTCCGGTATCGAGCGAAGCCGCCGCCACAATTTCCAGCAGCGCCGCTTCGCTCAAATGCTGTGAGCACGAGCACGTCACCAAGACGCCGCCCGGCCCGAGCAATTCCAGGGCGCGCCGGTTGATCTCCCGATAACCCCGCATCGCAGCCTCCAGATTTTGCCGTGATTTTGCGAAGGCTGGAGGGTCCAGGACGACGATATCAAAGCGCCGGTGTGCGGACACGTGGCCGGCCAGCAGCTCAAACACATCGGCTTCGCGCAACTCTACATTGCCGATGCCATTTGCCGCGCTGTTCATCCCCGCCACTCGCAGGGCCGCCTCCGAGCTATCCACCGCTTCCACGCTTTCGCAGCGCGCCGCCAGATGCACGGCGAATCCGCCGGTGGACGTGAAGCAATCCAGCGCCTGGCCGCGCGCGTATCTGGCGGCGGCGATGTAATTCTCCCGCTGGTCCAGAAAAATCCCGGTCTTCTGCCCGTGCAAAAGGTCGGCGTGCAGCGTCAGCCCATTCATCCGCACCTTAACCGTCTCCGGAACTACGCCCGCCACCACCCCCGATTGCAAAGGCAGCGCCTCCCGCTTGCGAACCGCCACGTCGTTGCGCTCCACGATCCCTTTCGGCGCAAAAAGCTGCTGCAGGCAATCGAGAATATCGGCCTTGGCGGCATCCATGCCTTGATCCAGGGTCTGGAGCGTGAAGTAGTCGCCATACCGGTCGATCACCAGGCCCGGCAACTGGTCGCCTTCGCCGTGCACCAGCCGATAAGCGTCAGACTCCGCCACCACGCGCTTGCGATGATCTTCGGCTGCCGCGATCCGGCCGAGATAAAATCCGTGATCGATATTTATCACGCGCTCGGAAAGCAGCCGCAAGGATATTTGCGAGGAATCGCTGAAATGCGCCATCCCCAACGCCGCTCCGCTCGGACCGGTGACCACTACCGATTCGCCGGCTGTGGCCTGGCCGCGATCCAGTATGTCGCTGGTGAATACCCACGGATGCCCGGATGCGATGCGGTTGGCCCCTTTTCGGTTAACCCGGACGGTGTGCAATTCCTTAGTCTACGTTAGCCACTAGTACCAAATTCGAACGCTTCTCGCTTTAGACCTGGCGGGACTGCGATACCCTTTTGCATATGGCTCTAAAACCAATATTTCTTAGATTTGTAGCCCCGGCGCTCTGCCTTCTCGCCCCTATCTATCTTTGTGCGCAGGGTCCGCAGTTCAATATTCAGGACTTGGGAACACTGCCGAACCTGCCTGCCTGTAATGCCACCGCGCTCAGCCAGTCCGGCGACGTCGCGGGATACTGCACCGCTGAATCCGGCCAGAACCTGCTGCTAGATAGCCCAACCACGCACGTATTTCTGTATTCCAATGGCGCCATGACCGATCTGAACGTGACTTCGCCCGCGGTTGCGTTTCCAACCGGCGTGAACAACTCGGGCGTAGTGGTGGGCGGAGCCGTGAAGGTCAGCGTGGCCACCTTATCCGCGTCCGCCGCGCCGTTTATTTATGAAAACGGTGCGCTCCAGGCGGCGCCGTCCCAGCTCCAGAACACGCTGCCCACAGCAGTCAATAACGCCGGACAAATGGCCGCCACTTCGCTCCAGGTGAGCGGCGGCAGCTTCAATTTTCTGCTCCAGAGCCAGGCTTTCCTGGAACAGCTCTCTGGGAGCGCTGTTACCGATCTCGCGGCCCCCACCAGCGGTGCTTCCACCGCCGCGTTTGGCATCAATTCCAACGGGGAAGTGGCGGGCGCCAGCGTGGCCAAAGGCGCTTCCACCGCTACCCCGCTGCTGTGGCAGAACTCTGGGTCGGCGCCCCAGGCGCTCCCGTTGTTGTCAGGCTACACCAACGCCATCGCCACTTCAGTGAACGATTCGGGGGTTGCGGCCGGCGCCGCTTTCACTATCAATTTCAGCGAACTATCGGATCCGAATGCCGCAGCCCATGCCGTGCTCTTCAAGAACGGTTCCGTCACTGATTTGGGCGTGCCTTCAGGCGACGTCAGCAGCGTGGCTACCGGAATCAACAACTCTGGATCCGTGGTCGGTTTCGCCAGCAATAAGCCTCCCGATTTCACCGTCCAGTTGGACGCCTACATCGCCCCTCCGGCCAGCAAGTTCACCGCTTTTCTTTATAGCGGCGGCCAGTTGTACAACTTGAACAACCAACTCGCGAATGGCTCCGGCTGGCAACTTTCGTTCGCCACTGCCATCAACAATGCCGGCCAGATTGCCGGGACCGGTCTCGTGAACGGCGCGCAGCACGCGTTTCTCCTAACCCCCGTCCTGGCGCCGACCACCGGCAATATCGTGGGCTCGGGATTCAGCACGCCTGGAGTGACGAATATTTCGTCCAATGGCATCTTCACCATCTTCGGAACTCAGCTCTCCGACGCGTCCCAGGGCATCGCGGCGGGCGATATCGTAAGCAACCAACTCCCAACCCAGCTAGGCGGAACCTGCGTGGAAAACGGCAGCACAAAATGGAACCTGTTCTATGTCTCGCCGGGACAAATCAACGTGCTCGCCGGTCAATTGCCTTCTTCTGGCGCCGTGCCCGTGAAGGTGGTCACCAATTGCGGAACCGCCAACGAAGTGTCGTCTCCGGAGGTGAATTTGGCCGTAGGCGCCGTCTCCCCCGAGTTTCTTTACTTCCTGGAAAACAAGAATGGCGTGAATCCGGTTGCTGCCGAAGAGGCCACCAATGGAAGCAGCCCCATTTACACGTATATTGGCCCCCCCGGACTCATTCCCGGCGCAACATTTGCACCGGCGCACCCGGGAGACGTGCTTACGGCTTTCGGCATCGGCTGGGGACCCACCAGTCCGTCCGTTTCGGTTGGCGTCCTCGCTTCTGTCCCGTCGCGGCTGACCAGCTCTTACTCCCTCACTCTTGGTAGCGAGCCGGTAACCCCATCTTATATAGGACTTTCATTGAGCGCGGCTGGCCTGTACCAGGTGAATTTTACGGTCCCGCCCGGCATTGCAGCCGGGAATCAACCGCTGGTGTTGACGGTTGACGGCGTCAGTACCACGTCGAACGCTTACATCGCTGTGGCAAATTAGACGCCGCGTCGCATGGCTTCCAGCCGCGCGATGCGATCTTCCGTGGACGGATGCGTCGAAAACATGCGCATCAGACTTTGACCCGAGAACGGCTTAATAATGAACAGGTGCGCCGTCGCCGGGTTCACATCCTGCATCGGAATGCGCTTGGACCAGCTTTCGAGCTTGCCCAGCGCGGAAATCAACTCGTCGGGATTATGCGTCACGTGCGCTGAAGTTTCATCGGCTGCATATTCGCGCGTCCGCGAAATAGCCATCTGGATGAGCATGGCCGCAATCGGCGCCAAAATCAGCATCGCTAGCGCAGCCCACGGACTCCTGCGGTCTTCATCGTCCCGGCTTCCGCCGAACCAGAAAGCCATGCGCGCCAGAAACGTAATCGCGGCGGCGATGGTGGCCGCCACCGAACTGGTTAAAATGTCGCGATTCTTCACATGTCCCAGTTCGTGCGCCACCACGCCTTCCAGCTCCTGGTTGTTCATTAACTGCAGAACGCCCGCCGTAAAGGCGACGGATGCATGCTCGGGATTACGTCCGGTCGCAAATGCGTTCGGCGACGGATCTTCAATCAGCCACAGTTTCGGCATCGGCAGACCCATGCGCTGCGTAAGGCTCTGCACGATCGGAAACACACGCGCATAGACCTCCGGATTCTCTTGCGGCGTCACCGGCTGCGCCGAGTACATCGCCAGCGCCATCTTATCCGAGAAAAAATAACTGAAGAAATTGAGCGCCACCGCAATAGCCAAGGCGATGTAGAGACCATTTCGGCCGCCGAACATCTCGCCGCCGGCCAGAAGCAAACCGCTTAGGATGCCTAGAAGAAGAACCGTCTTAACGCCGTTCATGATATCCGCCTGTCAGCTATTGGATTATCGCGAGCGCCTATATGATCGCAATAAGTTGATCGCCGAAATTGCACCGCAAAAATTGAGGGGCGACCCCAACTACTGTTAGGGCCGCCCCGAAATCTTCACTCACTTCACTCGACATCCGCGCCTACAGGCACAGCTTAGTTGTTACTGATTTGCACTTTGATGGTTTTGGGCTTGGCGACTTCCTTCTTCGGAAGGGTGATCGTCAGCACTCCGGCTTCGTAGGCCGCGTGCACATGCTCTGCATCCACAGTGTCGGGCAGGGTGAAGTAGCGAACGAACGTACCGTAGCTTCGCTCCATCCTATGGAAGCCCTTATTGTTCTCTTCTTTTTCAAACTTCCGCTCACCCTTCACCGTTAGGGTACCGTTTTCGAGCTGGATGTCGATATCCTTCAGCTCCACTCCGGGAACGTCGGCCTTCAGAACTAACTCGTTCTCGGTCTCCATGATGTCCACAGGAGGAGCCCACGGCCGCGTCTTAACGCCATCGTCACTGAACAAACGATTGATGCTGTCCTGGAAAAGTCTCAAGCCAGCAGGAAAATCCTCAGTCTCTGGGAAAGGTGCATACTTTACAATCGGCATATCAATCAACCTCCGTTTATCTAACTACATCACGATTATAAAAGTTGAGTCTTCGAATGTCAATAGGTATGCTGAGAAAAATTCCGAAATATTTTTGGCAACTGCGACCAAAAAGGTCCGGTATACTGAGTAGGGGCATGTCCTGTTCTCTAGTCCCCTTCCAACTTTAGGTCCTTGACGTGCCTAAACGGGGAGGACCATACTGATGATGCTGCAAATGAGTGTCAATAACGAGCACGGCGTTGCGCTAAATCACGCATCCGCGCGGACGCTCGCTCAGCTTCCTGAGGGTGAAGCCGGTGTGCTGGACCGGCTGGATTTGCCTGACGACATCGCCCGCCGCCTCATGGAGCTCGGCTTCCTGCCTGGCCACACCATTGTTCCGGCTCGCAGCGCACCCGGCGGTGAACCGCGCGTTTATCGCGTGGATGGCTCCGAAGTGGCTCTGCGCAGGGAAACTGCATCGCGTCTCATCCTCCGCTCATCGAACCTTTCTGGGAACTCCACGGGAAATGGCAAAGGCAAGGGACCAGGAAAGAGCTCCAGGCCATGAGTAACTGCCACGATTGCGACGGATGTGGAGTAGCAGGTGCGGTGGCGTCCACAGTACTGGACGTCCCGCCGTCCTTGCAGAAGGGCGCCCGTACCCATGTCGTGGCCATCATCGGCCCGCCCAATTCAGGCAAATCAACGTTATTTAATCGCCTGACCGGACTGCGTCAAAAGGTGGCAAACTTCCCCGGCGTGACGGTGGAACAACGCGTCGGCAAGGCGCGCATGCCCCATAAAGACCGCGATGTCGTCCTGGTGGATCTGCCGGGAGTCTACAGTCTGAACCCCCGCTCGGAAGACGAACAGGTCACCCGCGACGTGCTGGCCGGTACCATGCCGGGCATCCCGAAGCCCGATGCGCTTCTCTTGATCCTCGATTGCACGAATTTGGGCCGCCACCTGGTGCTCGCGGCGCCCATTCTCAGCCTGAAATTGCCGACGCTGGTGATCCTGAATATGGCGGACGATCTCCAAAGCCGCGGCGGCGATGTAAATACGGCGGAGCTGGCCAGCCAACTGGGATCGCCCGTGGCTTTGGTCAGCGCCTCGAAAGGGCAGGGCGTCGAAAAGGTTTTTCAGTTCATGGAAGGCACTTCGGCCGGTACTGCGTCACTGACGCCGCCGCGCGTTGAGCTGCCGGTGTTGCAGGACATCCCTCGCTGCCGCCAATGGGCCCACGAAGTCGGCTCTGGAGCCGCTTATCGCGCTCCCGCTCCGCCCATCTGGACGCGCCGTCTGGATGCGGTGTTTCTGCATCCCTGGGCTGGCCCACTCATTTTCCTGGTGGTGGTAGCCGGAGTTTTTCAGACCATCTTCGCCGGTGCGAAACCGTTAATGGACGGATTGCAGAATCTGTTTCAAAAATTCGGCGTCGGGATCGAGCAGCTTCTCCCCCCCTCCATCTTCCGGTCGCTGCTGGTGGATGGCATTTTAAGCGGCGTCGGCGCGGTTATCGTCTTCCTGCCCCAAATCTTGCTGCTCTTCCTCTTTATTGGGGTCCTGGAAGATTCGGGATACCTGGCGCGGGCGGCCCTTATTGCGGACCGAACCATGGCCAAGTTCGGCCTGCAAGGAAAATCCTTCATCCCGCTGATATCGGCGTACGCTTGTGCCGTGCCTGCCATCATGGCCACCCGCACCATCGAAAACAAGCGCGATCGCCTGGCCACTATCCTCATCGCTCCGTTCATGACCTGTTCGGCGCGCCTTCCGGTTTACACCCTTATCATTGCGGCCTTCATCGCCGATCGCCCGCTGCTCGGACATTTTCTCGGGATGCAGGCCGGAGCGCTGCTCGGGTTGTACGCGCTAGGTTTCGTAGCGGCTATTATGACGGCCCGCTTGCTGAAATCGTCCATCTTGAAGAGTGAGCGCGTTCCGTTCGTCCTCGAGATGCCGCCCTATCGCTGGCCCACTCTGCGATCCCTCGGCCTGCGTCTGGTGGACCGTTCCAAAGTTTTCCTGCACCGCGCCGGCACCGTGATCCTGCTGGTAATCGTGGTGCTGTGGGTGCTGGAAAATCTTCCGGTGAAAAACGGAAAGCCGCCGGAGATCGCCGACAGCTTCGCAGGCATGATCGGCCACGCCGTGGAGCCAGTGATCAAGCCGCTCGGATTCAACTGGAAGATCGGAATCGGGCTGATCAGTTCCATCGCCGCGCGCGAAGTGATTGTCGGAACGCTCGGCACCATCTACGGCAAGGAAGGCACCGAGGAATCGTTGGGCTTGCGCCAGGCATTGCGGAGCGACCTAAGCCCCGGCGGCGCCATCGCGCTGCTGGTGTTCTTCGCTTTCGCCATGCAATGCATGTCAACTCTGGCGGTGGTGCGCCGCGAAACCGGCGGCTGGAAATGGCCCGCCCTACAATTCGCGTATATGACTTTCCTGGCGTATTTCTGCGCGCTGATCGCCAATCAGGTAGTTCGCTCCGGAATTTTTAGCTGAGCCGGACCGTGAACCCAACTGAGCCGCGACCGAACCGGGCGTGACCGAACCGAGCCGCGACCGTAAGGGAGCGGTCCCCGGTTTGTTAGCATGAAATTTCGCCCACCAAGATAATGTTCAACGTCATCATCGTCGGCTCCGGCTGCGCCGGAAACACCGCGGCCATCTACGCCGCGCGAGCCAATCTGAAACCGCTGGTTATCGCCGGACACGAGCCGGGCGGCCAGCTTTCGCTCACTACGCTGGTGGAAAACTTCCCCGGATTTCCCGATGGCATCGAGGGACCCGTTCTCGTCGACAACATCAAAAAGCAGGCCGAGCATTTTGGCGCCGAATACCTGCACGGTACCGTCATGGAGGCCGATCTTTCCAAACGCCCCTTTAGCATCAAAGTGGACCACGAGTGGCTGGAGACGCGCACCCTGATCATCGCCTCCGGCGCGTCGGCGCGCTGGCTCAACCTGCCCAACGAACAGAAGCTGATTGGGCACGGCGTCAGCAGTTGCGCCACCTGCGACGGCTTCTTTTACCGCGGCAAGAAAATCATGGTAGTGGGGGGCGGCGACACCGCCATGGAGGAAGCCAATTTCCTAACACGCTTTGGCGAGGAGGTGGCGCTGGTGCACCGGCGCCAAGACTTCCGCGCCTCCAAGATTATGTTGGAGCGCGCGCGCAATAATCCGAAAATCAAATTCTTCAATAACACCATCGTAGAAGATGTCTACGACGCCAGCCAGCACATAGTCACCGGCGTGAAGCTCCGCAATCTACTGACGGATGAGAGCTGGGAGCGCGATGTGGACGGTTTCTTCGTCGCCATCGGCCATATCCCCAATACCGCGCCTTTCGCCGGCCAGATCGATCTCGATCCCGATGGCTACATCGTTTCGCACGGTGGCGCGCGCACCAACGTGACCGGAGTTTTTCACGCCGGAGACGTGCAGGACCGTACTTACCGTCAAGCCATTACCGCTGCTGGCGCCGGATGCATGGCCGCCATCGAAGTGGAGCGGTTCCTGGAAGCCGAAGGGCACTGAGCGCCCCGAGCCCCTATATACCTTATACAATCTCTGCATGCGGAAAGTGATTCTGGCGGCGGGCATCACGCTGGATGGATGCATCGCCCGGCCCGACGGTTCGGTGGACTATCTGAAAATGACCAAGGAAGGCGCGGCCGGCATGGCTCGCTTTTTCGCTACCATCGATACGATTGTCATGGGCCGCAAGACTCTCGACGCGGTTCACGCGATAACTGGCAGGTCGTACCAATCTCCCGGCGGAATCCGCAGCTACATCTTTTCGCGCACCCAGGCGCCGGGCGAGCGTGACGGCATAATATTCGTCAACCAATCTCCGGGCTCCTGGCTGCGCAGAATTCGCAAAGTGCGCGGCAAACACATCTTCCATATGGGCGGCGGCGAGCTGGCGCGCAGCTTTCTCGAAGCTGACTTGATCGATGAGCTTTTCCTGGGTGTCGTTCCGATCCTGCTCGGCGTGGGTCTGCCGTTGTTCCCCCCCGGCTTCCCCCAACGTGACTTCGTTTTGGTGGAAAATAGAACTTACTCGAAGAGCCAAATCTCACTCACGTACCGGCGCGTTCGGTCCAAAAGGAAAAGTAGGAAAAGTAAATGAAAAGTTCGATCTGCCTCGCACTCTTTCTAGGCGTGGCCGCCATCTCGGCCCGCGCACAAAGCAGCACGCCGCCCGGTTCGGGTTCCGGCTCCATTCGGGGAACTTTGTACGACTCCCTTGGCGACCCCGTGGACAACAACCCGGTTCAGGCCACCAATGCCGCGTCCGGCGCCGTGTTCAAAACCACCACCTCCGCCAAGGGCGAGTACACTTTGGCCGAACTGCCGCCTGGCAACTACGATGTCACGGCCTCTGCGCCAAGCCTCCGGCCGTTCGAACAGAAGGGCATTGCCGTGGAAGCGTCCCAGACCGCCCAGCTCGACATCCATCTTGGCGATACCACCCAGCTCAACACGCTGGGTGAGGATCGCACACACGCGCTGGCCGATATGAAACGCGACCATCCGCCCTCCGGCCCTACGCCGCGGACTTTTGACGGCAAGCCCGATCTCTCGGGCGTCTGGTGGCGGGCCCGTACGGTGGATCCCGGCAAGCCCGAGTTTCTACCGGCGGCGATTGCGATTACGGACCAGCGTCACGCGACCAACAACATGGATAGCCCGCAGGCCCATTGCCTGCCTTCCGGCCCGCTGCGCAACGGCCCGCTCTGGGAGTTCGTCCAGAGCAAGAATTTCCTGGTTTATATTTCGGACGACGAAAGCCCCGGTTTCCATCAAATTTATCTGGACGGCCGCGGCCATCCGGCCGACCCCAATCCGGCCTGGTACGGGCATTCCATCGGACGTTGGGACGGCGACACGCTGGTGGTGGATCGCGTGGCCTTCGATCCCCGACTCTGGCTGGATCTGGATTCGCACCCGCACTCCGATAAATTGCACATCGTCGAGCGTTATCGCCGCACCGATCTCGGCCATCTCGAAATCGAGATCACGGTGGACGACCCGGGGGTCCTCGCCAAACCCTGGACCCAAAAACGCGTCGCGGACCTTGCCAATGAAGAAATTTTGGAATTCATTTGCACCGAGAACAACCGCGACGTCCAGCATTTCGTCGGCAAGTAAGCCGGTGGTTCAGATCTCCGGATAAAATTCGAAGAACGCATCCAGCGACTGCATCAGTTGCTTGCGAATTTCGTCCTCGCCGCCCTCCAGCAGGTGCATGGTTACTTGCGCCTTCTTTCCACTCTTGAGAGTAACTTCGGCGTCCCCAACTTTTTCGAGTTCCTCCGCCGGAAGCAGACGCATGCCGTAAATAAGCGCGAGTTTGGCCATGCCCCATTTTAGTGCACGCGGGTTTCCGCGCTTGCACTTTGGCTGCATTCGCATCGACACAATGCGCCGATGCGGGTATTGGCGGCACAGGCACATCGTGGTCACTTCAACATTTCGTAGGGACGGGCAGATTCGAACTGCCGACCTGTCGCTTAGGAGGCGACCGCTCTATCCATCTGAGCTACGTCCCCGCATACTGTCACTCATGATTCTAAGATACTTCGACGCTCGTCGCCTTCTTCATTCCGTTATCTCTGCCACAAAACTGTATCAAAACTGTCTCAAAACCCAATTACGTCGTCACAGCTGTATCAAAACTCTTCCCAACTTCACTTGCCTGGCGGTTCAGCTTTTGCAGCGCCTCGCGTTTCATTTGCAACTTCATCTGCGAATACTTCTTGAACACTTGCGAGTCGCCCTGGCGTAGAAGCTGCGTGACCCATTCGTCCGCCACGCCGCCGGCACTGAGCCGGGTAGCGTAGGTCGAACGAAGATCGTACAGCCGAAAGTACGGAATGCCAGCCCTTCGTAGGGTTGTCTTCCACACGTTCTTGAAAGTCTGCTGATAGCCAAGCGGATTACGATCACACGGAAACAGCCACTGCCCAGGACCTGAAATCTCGATCTGACTGCGGAATGCCTTCACCGCGAGTTCAGTGAGAGGAACCTCAGCGACACCGTTAGGAGTCTTGGATTCGGGAATCCAAACCACCGCGTTAGCAAGGTCGACCTGGTCCTTGCGCATTGGCGTCAGCTCCTTGTACACCCGCAACCCGGTTTCGGTGATGATGCGAACCACGTTGGCCAGGTACGGTGGTGCAAAGGCCTCGATTCGCTGCTGCTCCGACCACGTGACGTAGTGCGGACGAAAGAGACCTTTGAGCGACGTGGGAAACTCCACCGCCGCACAAGGATTAGCAGGGCACAGCTTTTTCTTCAATGCCACGCTGAAGATCCGCCGCAAAACTCGGAACTCCTGGTGAACCCTCGTTGGCTTCACCAATGTAGTTTCACGGTAACCGGAACCGGTACGGACCCGATTCCTCTGACGGAGCCGGTAACGCAGATAATGCTCGATCTGATCGGCATCAATCTCCGCCAGCTTTCGCTCGGCGAACTCCGGCATTAGGTGCTTCAGCGCCGTGATGTTAGCCTTGTGGGTCATAGCTGCTCGGATCGGGGGCTTGGAGTAGTTCTCAAGGAAAAAATCCACCCATCCGTTGAACAACATTTGCTCACCTCTGCGAATGGTCTGCAGAGTGTTTTGATCCCTGGCCTGCAGGCGTTCACGAAGCTTTTGCTGCGCTTCTTTCCAATCCTCGGTGCCGGTCGTTTCCAAGTTCCGCTTACCTTCGCGGTCCCGGTAACGCATCCACCAAACTTTGCTGCCAGTTCTCTTGTAAAGAACACCATCATGTTTACT
>Ga0181525_10001028_pt1 | contig 24180 bp, 18 predicted proteins | sample PEATcosm2014_Bin_48_FD_121100 | JGI IMG/M metagenome (GOLD analysis project Ga0181525, IMG submission 121100) | Peatland microbial communities from MTU Mesocosm Facility, Houghton, MI, USA - PEATcosm2014_Bin06_10_metaG | ecosystem: Environmental > Terrestrial > Soil > Wetlands > Peat | place... | reverse complement strand
GGTCTCAGGCCCACTTCCCAGAGTCGAGACGTGGGGCGCCCGGGTCATTTAGTCTGATGGCTGTGATTTCCCCGATGCATAGATCTCTTTTCGCGGCTGTGTTTTTGGTTGGCGGATCCGTTTTCGCGCAGCAATCGACACTCTTAGCCCAATCCACGCCGAGCTCGGCGAGTCAGACGCAGGCTGCAGGACAATCCAGTTCGCAGACGGCTCCGGCCAGTTCCGCGCAGACGCTGCCGGACGCCCCGGGGATACAGGCGCATATTGGGCCGCAGCCGACGGGGGCGACGGTGCTGTTCGACACGAGCATGGGGCGGATGACCTGCCGGTTTTTTGACAAGCAGGCTCCGCAGGCGGTGGCGAACTTCACCGGACTTGCCCAGGGGACGAAGGAGTTCACCGATCCGGCGACGAAGCGGAAGGCGCGGCGGCCGTTCTACGATGGAACGACATTTCATCGGGTGATCCCGGAGTTCATGATTCAGGGCGGCGACCCGCTGGGGACGGGCGAGGGGGATCCGGGATACATGTTCAACGATGAGTTCGATCCGGCGCTGAATTTCGATGTGGCGGGGAGGCTGGCGATGGCGAACTCGGGGCCGAACACGAATGGTTCGCAGTTTTTCATCACGGAAGCGCCGGCGGATTCTCTGGATCAGAAGTACACGATTTTTGGGCAGTGCGATGGCGCGAGCGTGGAGATCGTGAAGTCGATCGCGCGGGTGAATCGCGACAGCAACGACAAGCCGCTTGAGGCGGTGGTGCTGAAGAAGGTGACGATTGTTCCGGCGGGGCAGGCGGTTCCTGCTGCGCCGACGGGTGTGCAGGCCCAGCCGCAGTTCTGAAGTTTTGATTCCATCCAAAAATCCCATGAAGGAGTAGTTATGTCGCGTCAGCCAGGAACGTATGCGGTTTTGAAGACCAGCGAAGGAACGATTGTCTGCAAGTTGTTTGAGAAGGAAGCGCCGAAGACGGTGGCGAATTTCATCGAGCTGGCCGAGGGCAAGCGGGAGTGGACGCATCCGGTGAGCGGGGCGAAGAGCAGCGACAAGCTGTATGACGGGACGGTCTTTCACAGGGTGATTCCGGATTTTATGATTCAGGGCGGCGATCCGGCGGGAACGGGGATGGGCGGCCCGGGGTACAAGTTTGCGGATGAGACGAAGGGGTCGCCGCACCGGTTCGACAAGAAGGGGAAGCTGGCGATGGCGAACGCGGGACCGAACACGAACGGATCGCAGTTTTTTGTAACCGTGGCTGCTACAGAATGGCTGACGGGGAAGCACACGATTTTCGGCGAGGTGGCGGAGGGACAGGAGATCGCGGACAAGATATCGAAGGTGTCGGCGCGGTCGGACAAGCCGGTGAAGCCTGTGGTGCTGGAGTCGGTGGTGATTGAGCGGGTCTAGGGTGCGCGCGGGTTTTTTTGATGCGGCGAAGTGTGCGGATTTCGATGAGAACGGCCGGGCGGAAAACTGCGGCTGGCGTTCGGTGTAGAGCGCGGCGCTGGTGCGCCCATTGTCGGAACCATCGGGTTCTCAGTTAAGCTTGGCAACATGCGGACTCCCCCGGCTGCGGTGTTTTATGCTGCGCTTTTGTGGTTTTGCGCCAGCGCGCCGGCTTTGGCGCAAGATTATGTGCCGACTACAGTTACATTTTCGGGAACGGAGCTGAGTCAGGCCGAGCTGCTGGCGTTTACGGGGCTCCGTCCGGGCGAACAGGTGAGCCGGGAGCAGATGCAGGCGGCGGCGGACAAGCTGACGGGTTCGGGATTATTCATCGACGCTCGTTTTTCGTTCGACGGGGAGACGCTGCAGTTCGACCTGAAGCCGTCTCCGGCGGTGGTGCCGGTGGAGTACGACAACTTTCCGTGGTGGGACGATGCGGCGCTGAATGCGGCGGTCGCTGCGCGGGTTCCGTTATTTCATGGCGCGATTTATCCGGGCGGGCCGATGCGGGAAGAGGTGACGGCGGTTCTGGCGGGGCTGCTCGAGACGAAGGGCGTGCGGGGCCCTGTGATCACGACGGCCGCGGTCGGGAACGAGAGCCACGATCAGGTGGCGATCCGGTATCACATCGACACACCGACGGTCGTGGTGGGAACGTTCCACATAGAGAACTACAGCGGAGTGTGGACGCAGCCGCTGGAGGCGGTGGAGAAATCGGCGGCGGGGGAAAAGATCGATGGGTCGATACGCGACAAGCTGGCGGACGAGGTGCGTGAGGTTTACGGGAGCCGCGGATTCATCGACATGACGATGACGGCTCCGGCGTGGGGGACGCCGCTGCTGGTGACGGGTGAGATTGCTGTTCCGGTGCGGGCGACGATCACGTCGGAGGGCGGGCAGTATCACGTTGCGGGGATGCACCTGACGGGCGATGTGTTCATGACGCAGGAGGAATTTGAGAAGCGGGCGAAGCTGCATTCGGGCGACGTGGCGAATGAAGAGGTTTGGACGCAGATTAAGGAGATGGTGGCGGCTCCGTACCGGACGCATGGGTATCTGGACGCGAAGATCGATGCGGCGCCGACGCTCGATCGCGCGCAGCACACGGTGGACTACACGATCACAGTCGTGCCGGGAGCCGTGTATCACATGGGCAAGCTGACGCTGGTAAACCTGGATGAGAAGCAGAAGGCGGAGCTGATGCCATATTGGCTGCTGCACAAGGGCGACGTGTTCAATGGGGACCTGATTCCCCAGTCGGTGGTGGACTATCACCGCTTGCGAGCGGGGGAGCTGCAGTCGATCCACGCGGGGTTTACGGCAAAATGGGCGGCGGATCAGGGCACGCGGGTTGTGGATGTGGTGGTGACGTTCGAGCCGACGCAGAAGTGAGCAATATTGCTCAGTCGTGGCGCGGGATGTACACCCTTTTCTGCGATTTGTGTGTTACGGGTCACAAAATCGGGTGACCTTCGTCACGGATTCGTTCCTTCACGCAGCGTAGGTTCAGTAAATGCCCAGTCTCGAGAAAGTGAGGGCTATTGGCTATGCCGGGTTCAAGGGGACACAGCCCGAACTGTAACGGGAAGACCACGTACCTGCATGCCGCGAAGGAGTTCCCGTTCAAGACAATCGTAGCGGCGATTGACTTTTCAGAGGAGTCGTCGGCCGCCTTGCGCTGCGCACAGGAATTGGCGCGGCTGCAGCACGCGATGCTGCTGCTGGTTCACGTGATCGATCCGGTGGGATATGCGTTTCCGGATGGCGCGCCGGCGGCGGTGGATCGCGACAAGGCGGCGAAGGAAGAACTGTCGCGCATTGAGGCAGAGGTGCGGGAGCAGGGGATCCCGGTGCACTCGAAAGTGGAGACCGGGATTGTGTGCGAGCGGATTCTGCTGTCACTGCGGGATCATAAAGCGGCGCTCCTGGTGCTGGGGACGAAGGCGATCACCGGTGCGGGGCGGGCGGCGCTGGGTTTGGTGACGCGGCAACTGCTGGCGCATGCGCCCTGCCCGATCCTTGCGGTGGGGCCGGAGGACAAGAAGAAGCCACGGAAATTTGGGCGCTGGAATAATGTGCTGGCGGCGACGGATTTTTCGGCGGCGTCATTAAGCGCCCTGCATTACGCGCAGCGCGTGGCAGGCGGACACCTGATCGTGCTGCACACAGCGCGGTGCGGGCGGCATGAGGAGTGTCCGAATTGTTTAGAGCGGCTGCGGTTTCTGGCACCGTTCGACGAGGCGCACGGATTGCCGGTGGATCATGTGGTGACGGGCGGGGAGCCGGTGGAGAAGATTATTGAGGCAGCGAAGAGACTGGGGCCGGATCTGATTGTGATGGGTGCGCCCTCGCCTGCACACACGGAGCATGATCTGGAACACAGTACGGTGGCGCAGGTGATCGCCGCGGTTGGAGTGCCAGTGCTGATTGTTCCGGAGAGCCGGGAGCGGTACAGCGAGGAGCTGATTGAGGAAGTGGCTACGGCGTGAAAGACAGAGTTTAGAGTTTAGGGATTAGAGTTTAGAAAGCGGCTTGCTCGCCTTCGGGCTCGCCGCTTATGGGGTGCTCGGGTCTTTCTTTCTCTTCGTTAGCCGACCAATACCCATAGGTGATTCGCTCTCTGTCGGGTCTAGGGGAATTCGGGTAGGGATCAGAGAGACCGTACAGTCCAGCCAATCCACTGTGACGATCCAAAACGTTCCAGTCGTATCCAAACTCTTTCCTCCGCCAGAGCCCAAGAGTTTCGTATTCGATGAATCCGAAGAAGTGCAAAGTAAAAGTGCCTCTTTCCAAACATTCGGCGAAAGTCGCGGTAGTGCTAGTTGGAAAACAATAGACCTTGACTCCAACTGGAGCCTTATCTGGCTCAATGAACTGTTCCGGAAGGCCGAGCGGAGAGTAATCAACGTCTCCCAGCGGTTCGTTGCGAAGTTTGGTAATCAGGGTGCCGGATGTGCGTCCTATGAACGCCTTGGATTCCCCTATGTTTCTGACCGAAACAGTGGCTATCAAATGAACAAGATCTTCCCCGGCGACCTCTACCTCTAGATTGGTACGCTCAACGTTCAATTCCAGCCTCGCTCGCTCCTTTTCGCGCATAAGGTCCCACTGCGCTTGAGCAAACGTAACGCTTCCGTAAGCCGCGTTCGCCGCATCCGCGGTAGCTCTAGCGGCCTTTCTTGTCTCCCAAGACTGCCAGCTAATTACGCCAGCCGTGCAAAGAGCGGCAATTACAAGCCACCAATTGGGGTCAGACCACCAGTGGGACCGCTGGAAGGACGCGTCCCGGGATGGAGAGTTGCCATCGGGGGCGGATTGATGGTTTTCGCCGTTGGGCTGTTTATTGTCGCTCTGCGCAGAAATAACGGACGGCTGGCTCTTTGCTGTTCCGTTCCCTTTGGTGGGGGGAGTATTGTTTGGCTGACCGGCCAGGGTTACTGCGAAGAAAGCAACGCCCACCAAAGCCATCTTTTTCATAAGCTTCGTGGCACGTTGAGCGCCGCGATAGGAGCATGAGGGCGTGGAAATCAAATTAGGACACTACCTCTTCGGTCGTTTTATCCTGCCGCGATGAAGTTCGACACCATAATACGATTCCGCGCATTGGTGGGTAGCACCAGCCGTACAGCGGGGTCTTATAAGCCCCGGTAAACGCCAGATCAGCGTGCCGGGAGGGGCCAGCACCCTCACCCACCACCAAATTCCAGGTAAAGAAAACGCGCTTCTCGACCTCATTAACTACCGTCTCGACCCAGTTAACCACATAGTTAATATGTGGGCCTTCTCCCGACCATCGGTTCAGTCAAATCAACACCTTGCTGAGGGGTTGACCCCCTCTTTGGCCACGCGCCGAGTTGCTGCCAGCGACTTAACTACCGGCTACGGGCTACCGGCTACAGGCTAGCTGATTGGTTTCCCGGGGTCGGTGTGGATTACGGTGATGCCGGAACCGGCTAGTTCTTTTTCGAGCTGCGCCGGTGTGCCGACGAGCGGCGGGAAGGTTCCAAAGTGGATGGGAAGGATGGTTTTTGCGCCGAGGTATTTTGCGGCGACGGCGGCGAGTCTTGGTCCCATGGTGTAGTGGTCGCCGATGGGCAGCATGGCGAGGTCGGGGTGGTAGAGCTCGCCGAGGAGCTGCATGTCGGTGAAGACGGTGGTGTCGCCGGCGTGGTAGAGGGTGGGGCCGTTGTCGATGGCGATGATGAAGCCTGCGGGTTCGCCGCCGTAGATCATATGGCCTCCGTCCTCGATGCCGGAGGAGTGGCGCGCCGGGGTGAGGCTGAAGGTGACGTCGGCATGCCGGTGCGAACCGCCCAGGTTCATGCCGATGCCTTGCTCGTCCTTCAGACCTTTTGAGTGCAGCCAGTCGATGAGCTCGACCATGCCGATGGCGATGGGGCCGTGTTTTTTGGCGATGGGGAGGGCGTCGGCGATGTGGTCCATGTGGCCGTGGGTGAGCAGGAGGAGGTCGATCTTGTCGGGGAGCTTGTAGCCCTTTGGGTATTTGGGATTGTGCTCGATGAAGGGGTCGATGAGGATGGTGGTCCCCTTCGGCGTGACGATGAGGACGGTGGCGTGTCCGAGCCAGGTGATGGATGTGCCTTTGAGGTCGGGCATGGTGGTGGATTCCTCCGCGAAATATGGTCGCACTTTTTCTGTGAGATGCGGGAAGAAGCAAGAAGCAGGAAGCAGGAAGCTGGAAGCTGGAAGCTGGGAGCTGGGAGCCTGGAGCCGGGAGCGAGACAGGAGCGGGAGACAGGAGACAGGAACAGGGGGCAAGGAGATGGAATGGCTGATCCCAACTCTTGCTAGCGCGATGCCGAGGGACGGAGGGCGGTAGGGAGGTTGCCGGCCCAGGAGTGGATCGCGGTCCAGTCGCGGGCGTCGCTGGGCGGCAAGTTGCGAAGGACGGGGATGAAGCTGAAGGGGAAGCGCAGCCGCTGTGGGTCGAATCGGCCGCCGATGACCTCCTGAGAAACGGGAGAGAACCAGGGATACTTCGCGAGTTCCCTCTCTAACTGCCTGCGCGCTTCGACGAATTCCTTTTCCTCGGCGTGAAAGGGGCCGAGGACGAAGAGAGCGACGGGGCGATGCATCAGCTGGTCGCGATGGGAGTCGAGGAAGTGGCGCGCATCCTTGTGGAGGCGGCCCATGTAGAGAGCGCATCCGGCAACGATGGCGTTGTAGCGGTCGAGGGCTTTGACGTCGCACATGGGCTGAGCGTTGACGGCGAGACCCTGGCGGAGGAGGTCGTCGGCGATGGCGTGGGCGACTTCTTCGGTTGAGCCGTAGCGGGTGGCCCAGGTGACGAGCAGGGTGGCGGGCATAGAGGTCCTCCGGGAGCGGCGGAGGGGCAAGGGGCGATTTCTCGGCGCGCCGTTCGACGGCAGAAGAGTGACACGGCTCGGGGGAGGCTGTCAGTGAGCCGGGTCACAGGAACAGCCTGTAGCCGGTAGCAACGGGAGCCGCTGAGGCGGCCGCGACCGGGAGAGGTGGAGTTTTGTGACTGCGCTCGGGAGCGGCCTGTCCCCTAGCAACAGAGGCCAGCGGCGTGCAGATACGGGGTGTATTTCTGATCGGTGGCGAGGATGTGATCGAAGAGCCAGTCTTTGAGGTAGTTGACGATCTCGAGGGGAAGGCCGGCAGCGGTTCCATTTTCGTATTTGCGGCGGAGTTCGGCGAGCCAGGCGACGGTATTGGCGTGTTCCAGACGATGCTTTTCGGCATCGGGGTAGGCGGATTGGGTGAAGAGGGCTTCTTCGTTTGTGAAGTGGAAGCGGGTGTAAGCGTCGAGGCGGCTGAGGGTCTCGGACAAGGAATCGCGGGTGGCGCCGGCACGGATGGCGTCGTAGAGGGAGTTGAGGATCGCGATGAGCTCTTTGTGCTCGCGGTCAATTGAAGCGATCCCGACTGAGAGGCGGTCGTTCCAGCCGATAAAGGGCATCGCCTTCACACTTTCTTTGGGCTGATTCGCGGATTGTGCGATTTCGAGCTGAGCGAATGAGTCTGTTGTGGTTATCGGCAGGTTCTGCAGGATGTGCAGTACGCGCCGAGCGACGGGGACTTGACCGGGAGGGTGGGGAGGGGCTAGTTTCTGTGGATGGGCGAACAAAAGGCGAACATGGCGGAAGCGATACTCGGGGGCGATCTGTTTGCGGGCGGGCTTTTTCCGATTCTGGGGCAGCGGCCGGTGGGAATTGCTCGGCTGGCGGCGGAGGGCGAGGAGGCCGGAGCGGGGCACCTGGTGGAGTTTCGGACGATGGCGACGCGTTCAGTGCTGAACCGTGTCGATTCGAAGCGGCTGCCATGGATGACGTGGGGCATCAATCCATATCGGGGATGCGAGTTTGGGTGCAGGTACTGCTATGCGCGGTACACCCATGAATTCCTCGAGAAACGGGATCCGGAGCTGTTCGAGCGGGAGATTTACATCAAGCAAAATGCGGCGTGGCTACTGCGGCAGGAGCTGAGGCAGGTGCGGCCGGAGGAGTACATTGCGCTGGGGACGGCGACGGATCCTTATCAGCCGATTGAGCGGACGGCGCGGGTGACGCGGAGTTTGCTGGAGGTGTTCGAGGAGCAGCGGGGGCTGCGGCTGGGGATTGTGACCAAATCGACGCTGATCGAGCGGGACATCGATTTGCTGGTGCGGATTGCGAGCAGGAACCGGCTGACGCTGCACCTGACGATCACGACGCCGGATGCGAAGCTGGCGCGGATACTGGAGCCGCGGGCGCCCCGGCCGGATTTGCGATTCAGAACGGTGGAGCGGCTGCGGGCGGCGGGGTTGAAGGTGGGGATCCTGTGTTCGCCACTGATGCCGGGGATTACGGACACACCGCGGGCGCTGGAGGCGATGGCACGGCGGGCGAAGAAGGCAGGGGCAAGCTTTTTTTCGTCGCAGCCGTTGTTTCTGAAGCCGTGCTCGAAGGCGGTGTTTCTGCGGTTTGTGCGGGAGCATTTTCCGGAGCTGGAGAAGGCGTACGAGGCTCGGTACAGGGATCGGGCGTTTGTTTCGAAGCCGTACCTAGAGCGGGTGAGGGCGCTGGTGCGGGCGGTGGTGCGGAAGCACGGGCTCGAACAGCGGTTCGGCGACGAGTCAGAGCGAGGGAAGGGGCTGGTTTGGCCGGTGCAGGCGGAGTTGTGGGGACCAGGGCAGGGTACAGGTTACGGGTTACAGGTTACAGCGGGCAGCCTGCCGGGTGGGAGCGCCGGCAAGAAGCCAGTGCAGCGGGTGGAGGCGGGGGCGATGCAGCCTGGGTGCGAGGGGGATCTGTGGTGAGCCAGGGGCCAGGGGATGTGTGGGCCAGGTGACGGGCGGATGGGTAACGTGGCGCGATTGGTGCCATTCCGGGGCATTTTGGTTGCGGCGCGGCGTGGCGTTGCGTATAGTGCGACAAAGCGGAAGCCAAAGAAAAAAAGGGAGTCAGCGCAATGCCTGGAGAAGCAACAGCAACGATTGGGAAGTCGGTACAGATTCGCGGAGAGGTGAAAGGCCAGGAGGACCTGGTGGTTGAGGGATTGGTAGAGGGCACGATCACGCTGAGTGAGAATAAGCTGACGATCGGGGCCAGCGCGCGCGTGACGGCGAATGTGGCGGCGAAAGATGTGGTGGTGCAGGGCCATTTACAGGGAGATATTCACGCGGCGGGACGGGTGGAGCTGCGGTCGGGCAGCAACGTGAATGGGGACATTCGGGCGGCGCGGCTGTCGGTGGAAGACAACGCGATTTTCTCCGGAAAGGTCGAACTGGATGGCACAGGAGACGGTGCGAAAGGCGCCGGCTCGCATCCTCCGGCTGGCGCCGTGAGCGGGCAACCGGCGGGGGCAATGTTTGGAAGCAACTGACAAAAGCAGCTGGAAGCTGGAAGCCGGTAGCAAAGACGACGGCCTCGGATCCAATGGGATGCGAGGCCGTTCTATTTTGGGTGACGAATTCTACTGTGCGATGTGGATGGTGGCGGTGAGGGGCGTGTCGGCGGAGGAGGGACCGGCGAGGATGGTGTAGTCGCCGGGCGCGAGGACGAAGGAGTTTTTGCTGACGTCGAAGATGGAGAGATAGAGCGGGTCGAGCTGGAGGGTGACGGTTTTGGATTCGCCGCGGGCGAGCGAGACGCGATTCCAGGCGACGAGGCGCTTGAAGGTGGATTCGCCGGTGGAGGCAGGCAGTGTGGCGTAGACCTGGGCGACTTCGGTTCCGGCGCGGCTGCCGCTGTTGCGGACGGTGAAGGTGACCTCGTGCTGCGAGGCGTTCAGCCCGGAGTATTCATAAGAGGTGTAGGAGAGGCCGAAGCCGAAGGGGAATAGCGGGTCTTTCTTTTCGGACTCGAACCATTTGTAACCGACGCGGACACCTTCTGTGGCGTAGGCGTCGAAAGCGGGCAGCTCGCCGGAGGCGTGATGGGGAGCGCCGGGATTCCCGATCAGATCGATGCCGGCAATTTGGGGGTGAGGGAGCTGATCGTCACTTTTTGCGAAGGTGATGGCGAGGCGGCCGGAGGGGTTGACGTCGCCGAAGAGGATTGCGGCGAGGGACTGCGCGCCGCCGATGCCGGGGTACCAGGCTTCGATGATGCCGGCGACGCGATCGGCCCAGGGCATGGAGACGGGGCCGCCGTTTTCGATGACGACGATGGTGCGCGGATTGGCAGCGGCGACGGCGTCGACGAGGGCGTCCTGGTTGTCAGGCAGGGAGATGGTGGGAGAGTCCTTGCCTTCGCTCATGGGCTGGTTGACGAAGACGATGGCGAGTTGGGAGCTGCCGGCAAGCTTCGCGGCTGCAGCGGGATCGTTGCCGGAATCGAAGGCGATCTTCGCGTTCGGCGCGTATTTGGTGATTTCCCTGAGTGGGGAAGAGGGGAAGTAGACGATTTCCATCCAGAACGCGCCGCCGGGGTGAGGATGCACGGGGGCAGCGTTGCCGCCGGGTGCGTCGACCTGGGCCGATCCGCCACCGGAGAGGACGCCGACGTCGGCATGCGAGCCGATGAGTGCGATGGACTGGACGGAGGATGCGGTGAGGGGCAGGATGTGGCCGGAATTTTTCAGCAGGACGATGCTCTCGTCGGCGATGTGTTGGGCGTCGTCACGGCCGCGGAAGGGATCGGGGACCTGGGTGACGGGCGGATTGTCGATGACACCGACGGCGAACATGCTGCGGAGAACGCGATGGACCGCGTCATCGAGACGGGACATTGGCACTTGATTGTTCTGGACGGCAGCCTTGAGTGGATCGCCGAAGAATCGTGAACTGGGCTGCTCCTGGTCGAGGCCAGAGAGGGCGGCGTGGACGGTGGAGTGGGTGCCATCCCAGTCGGAGAGGACGAAGCCTCTGAAGGCGAAGTCTTTTTTGAGGACCTGATTGAGGAGGTAGTCGTTCTCGCAGGACCAGTCAGTGTTGCCGGGAGGCGTGATGGTTTCGCGATTGTAGGAGCACATGACGCCGGCGGGGTGGGCGAGGCCGATGGCGATCTGGAAGGCGAGGAGATCGCTCTCGCGGGCGGCGCGCTGATCGAGGGTGACGTTGACAGTGTTGCGTCCGGTTTCCTGGTCGTTGAAGGCGTAGTGCTTGATGTCACCCATGACCTGGTTGGCCTGAACGCCGCGGGCGAGCTCGCCGACCATGGTTCCGGAAAGGACGGGATCTTCGCCGGCGTATTCGAAATTGCGGCCGTTGCGGGGGTCGCGGGCGAGGTCGACGCCACCGCCGATGGACATGTTGTAGCCCATGTCGCGGAGCTCGCGGCCGATGACGGATCCGAAGAGGAAGAGCGCGTCTTTGTCCCAGCTGCACGCGGCACCGAGGACGGAGGGGAGCAGCGTGGCGTAGTGGCTGCCCGCCGCGGCGAGGCGGATACCAACGGCTGAGTCGGCCATGTTGATGCCGGGAATGCCGAGACGCTCGACGCCCTGAACATATCCGGCTCCGGCGAGGGAGCCTTTGGGGACGATGGCGCCGGCGCGGAGGCCATTCCAGCCAGTTCCGTGGACGAAGTTCATTTTTTCGTCGAGGGTCATTTCCTTCATGACGAGGTCGGCGCGCTGGTCGGGGGAAAGAGACTTATTCATCCAGGGGCGGGTGTCGGGCCTGGGCACGGGGGCGGTTTGCGCAGAGATGGAAAGTGTGGCGACGAAGGCAGAGCACAGAACGAGCCTGGCAGAGAGAGGAAAGAACGGCATGGTCACCTCGAACCGGAAAATGCTAATGGCCGGAGGGGATGGTCGTCAAGGTAAAACGTTTAAGTGCGAGGAAGGAGGAAGGAGGAAGCTGGAAGCGGTAAGCGGGAAGCTGGGAGCTGGGAGCAGGGAGCGGGGAGCAGGGAGCAGGGGACAGGAAGCGCGAGGCGGGAGCAGCGCTCGATTGCGCTAACGCTGCTCTCTGACTTAGTCCCTGTTGAGAGGTGTACCTGATAGCTATTGCGAGGAGGCTGGCGGCATTAATTTTTCCGCGAGGTAGACGTAGGTTTCTGCCCAGGAGCGGGCTGTTTGTTTAAGGTCGGCGCCGGCGCCATGGCCGCCTTCGACGATTTCGTCGTAGAGGAAGGGCTCGTGGTATTCCTCCATTTTGGCGGCGAACTTACGCGCGTGTTGCGGGCCGACGCGGTCATCGCGCGTGGTGGTGAAGATGAGCGGCTCGGGATATTTCACGTCGGGTTTGAGCTGGTTGTAGGGCGAGATGCCGGCGAGGAAGGCGCGCTCTTCGGGCACGCTGACGGAGCCGTACTCGGCGACCCAGCTGGCGCCGGCGGCGATCTTCTCGAAACGGAGCATGTCGAGGAGCGGGACCTGAATGACGATGGCGTTCCAGAGGTCGGGGTGCTGGGTCATTTCGACACCCATGAGCAGACCGCCGTTGGAGCCGCCGATGATGCCGAGGTGGGCGGGTGAAGTAATTTTGCGCGCGACGAGATCCTCGCCGACCGCGGCAAAGTCGTCGTAGATGCGCTGACGGTTGGTCTTGAGGCCGGCCTCATGCCAGGCGGGGCCGAATTCGCCGCCGCCGCGGATGTTGGCGAGTACGAAGACGCCGCCTTTTTCGAGCCAGAGCTTGCCGGCGATCGCCGAGTAGCGGGGCGTTTCGGAGATTTCGAAGCCGCCGTAGGCGTTGAGCAGGGTCGGGTTCTGCGCGTTCAGCTGCATGTCCTTGCGATGAACGACGAAGTAGGGGACTTTGGTGCCGTCCTTCGAGGTGGCGAAGAGCTGTTCGGTGGTGTCCTGGGACGCGTCGAAGAGCGGCGGCTGGGAGCGGGAGAGGGTGAGGCGCCCGGTGGCTGCGTCGCCCTGGAGAAGGGAGGGCGGGGTCAGAAAGCTCTGGGAGCTGAGGAAGAAGGTCTCGTTGGCATCGCTGGCGGTGACAATGCTGATGGTGCTGTTGTCGGGGACGTCGAGGGGTTTGGAGGTCCAGGCGTCTTTGCTGGTTGGAGTGAAGACGTACGCGCGGCCGAGAACGTGCTTCAGGGTCGCGACGAGGAGACGTGACTTCGTAGTGGCGTAGCCATTGAGGAACTCGTCGGCCGTGGGCGCGAAGACGATGGTGGGCTTTGGATGGGCGGGGTCGCGCAGGATATCGGAGAGGCGGACGGAGAGAAGCGAGCCCTGGGTGAACTTCGGACCAGCGGGATCGGGGGTCCAGTCCTCGTGGGTGTCGATAAGCAGGCGACCGGCGAGCAGGCCGACGGGGTTCGCTTTGCGGGGGATGTTGAGTTCCCTCAGACCGTCGGGGGTTTTGATCCACCAGCGAGATTCGAAGAAGGAGACCGCACGCGTGAAGAGGGTAACGTGTTCGCCCTGGGCGTCGTGCAGCACAGCGCTCTGTGCGCTGATGTCGTCGGGTTCGCCGCGAAAGATCTCTTTTGCCGTGTCGAGCGGTGTGCCGCGCTGCCACTCCTTAATGATGTATTGGTAGCCGGATTTGGTCATGCTGCCAGGGCCCCAGTCGCGGCCGATGAGGAGCGTGTCTTTGTCTTCCCAGGAGATGTCCTGTTTGCTGTGAGGCGAGGAGAAGCCGCCATCGACGAATTTGTTCTGCCTGAGGTTGAACTCGCGGGAGGTGGAGGCGTCTTCGCCGCCGACGGAGAGATCGAAGACGCAGTATTCGTCGCCGGGATAGAGGCAGTTGGCGCCGTGAAAGACCCAGCTGGTGTTTTCCTGTTTGTCGAGGGCGTCGACATCGAGGACGGTCTGCCAGTGAGGCGTGGGGCTGGAGTAGTCGGAGAGAGTCGTTTTGCGGAGAAGGCCGCGAACGTTCTTCTCATCGTTCCAGAAGTTGTAGACGAGGTCGCCGCGCAGGCCGGGGACGGGCAGGCGGTTCGGGTCCTCGCTGACTTTGAGGGCTTCGTCGTTGAAGGTAGCGAAGCGCGGATCGGCTTCGAGGACTTTGGCGGTGCGGGCATTTTCCGTCTTCACCCAGTCCATGGCACGGGCACCGGTCGGCTCTTCGAGCCAGATGTATTTGTCTTCGGGATCGGAAGACTGGCTTTGCGCGGAGAACGAGACGGGGCCAAGAGCGAGGCAGACGAGAGCAAGCGAGGGGAACAGAATGGCACGCACTTTCGACATTCGAAAAGCTCCTGAAAGGACAGTGCCAACAATTCTAAACACCGGCGCGGAGAAACACGAAGACGCTCCGGTGAGGGAGCGTCTCCTGTGACGAATTCTCGTATTGCTGTGACCTCTTGGGCCGCGGCTTTATTGCTGGACGAAGAACTCGGTCATGGCGGGGGCGTTGGCGGCTGCGGCGGGAGGACTGGAGAGGCCGAGGGCTTCCATGACGGTGCGGAGCATGCTTTCGTGCTGGTAAACGGTGGAGGAGGCTTGCGTGTAGCCCGGTTTGACTATGGGTCCCCAAAGGACGGGGGAGACGTGGCCACCGCCGTAGGTGGTGTCGGTGTCCGCAGCTTCGTCGAAGTCGACAATGAGGAGTCCGTCGCCGCCGGACTGGAATGCGGAGTTGGCGGAGAGCGGGGTGACGATGTTGGTTTGAAGCCAAGTGTCGGCTTGTTGCGGAGTGCCGTTGTGGGCATCGTCGTTGACGTCGGGGACGATGAAGGAGAAGTCGGGGAGGGCATTGTTGGCGAGGTCGGTGGCGAACTGGGAGAAGGGCCAGATGACTTCGTTCGCGACCTGCTGGTTGCCGGCGACGTCGGAGAGCATGGCGAAGGGATTATGGCGGATGAGATAGAGGCCGGTGTTGCCGCCGGCGTATCCCTGTGTAATGGCTTCGGCGTAGACACGGAAGGAGGCGCCGGTGGAGAGCATGCGGCGCGCGATGTTGTCGACGTTGAAGACGGTGGTGGAGTTGTCGTCGGTGGTGAGGAGCTGGCCGGTGGTCAGCATGAAGTAATTGCCGATGGAGGGGTGCGAGTCGGCGTAGTAGTTGGTGGGGAGCGCGCCGTGGGCGATGAGGGTGTTGAGATTGGGCCAGACGGTGGTTGCGCCGATGACGGTGGAATAGCTTTGGTTCTCTTCCATGACGAGAACGACGTGATGGCTTGGCGGAACCTGCGGGGGTGGGGGCGCAATGGTCTGGACGGCGATGGAGGCGGTTCCGGATCTGGTCGCGTCCTGCGTGCTTGTGGCGGTGACCGTGGCGGTGGCCGTGGATGAGGGCGCGGTGAAAAGTCCGGTGGAGGAGATGGTGCCTCCGCCCGAAACGGACCAGGTGACGGCGGAGCTGAAGGCGCCCGTGCCCTGGACGTTGGCGCTGCATTGTGAGGTCGCGGCGGGCGCGACGGTGGACGGGCTGCAGGTGGGGGAGACGGAGGAGATGGTAGGGGAGGTGGTCTGCGGCGGTGTGGTGCTGGTCTGAGTGCTGCCGCAGGACATTAGGGCCGAGAGAACCAGGCAGGCGAGCGGAGCGCAGATGCAGGGATTTTTCAAAGGAACTTCACAGCTGGTCGTATAGAGAGCTGGGGTGGCGGAGGTGGTTGCCTGCTCTCGACCTGCAAATAAGTAACTTGCGAGCGGCTTCTGCGGGTCGGTGATCGATTCGGCAGATGGAAGTGGTTTGAGGAAGAGCCGTCGGGGGCTTCAAGGGCATTTGATTTTTTGGCCATTTATGGAGTCAACCCAAAATGGAACTGAGGCGAGTACCTTCGGAAGGGATTGAGGGGCGAGTGGTATGGACTGTCGGCTTGCGGGGGAGCACGCTTCTTGCAGTGGGGTGAACCTGGCGTTCTCCGGGTTTGGGGTTGGGGGTGGTTTTTCGGCAGCTATTCAGTCGCGGCACGATATAAACCGAAGAAAAGCTGCTCGACGAATTCCGGAGACACCACACTCGCCGTGATTGAGGCAGCTATTCGTGGCGGAGGGCTACCATAGGGTCGACGCGGGAGGCGCGCATGGCGGGGACGATGGAGGCGGCGAGGGCGACAGTGGTGAGGGTGACGGCGGCGATGGTGAAGGTGGCCGGGTCGTGGACGCGGACGCCGAAGACGAGGCTCGCGAGGACGCGGCCGAGGGCTAGCGCGCCGAGGAGTCCGACGCCGACGCCGATGGCGGCGACTGTGATGCCTTCAACGACGATGAGGCGCAGGACATGGGGGCGGGTTGCGCCGAGGGCCATGCGGACGCCGATTTCGCCGGTGCGCTGACTGACGGACCAGGCGAGCACGCCGTAGATGCCGAGGGAGGCGATGAGCAGGGCGACAGCAGCGAAGACGCCGAGGAGAACGCTGTTGAGGCGCGGCTGCGAGGCGCTGTTCGAGAGCCACTCGTCTTCGGTGCGGATGTTGGCGAGGGCAAGCTGGGGGTCGAGCTCGCGGATTTTTTGACGGACGGAGGGGAGCAAGGAGTCGGGCGGTGGATCGGTGCGGACGACGACGTCCATGAGGCCGGCGGTGCGGGCGGCGACGGGGTAGTAGAGCTGTGGGGATTCCTGGTTCAGGGCTGTGTCGCGGACATCGCCAACGACAGCGATAACGGTGAATGCGAATTTGGGGGCGGCGGAGGGATGGAGGACGCGGCCGAGGGGATCGGCATCGCCCCAGAATTTTTTTGCGGTGGACTGGCTGACGATGGTGACACCGGCGGTGGTGGAGTTGTCGGCGTCGGTGAAGTCGCGGCCACGGAGGAGAGGGATGCTCATGGTTGCGAAGTAGCCGGGGCTGACGATGCGCCAGTCGATGGGCACGAGCGTGGAGGGAGGGAGGATGGACTGGCCGGTGGCGAACATAGGATGCGTGGTGTAATTGCCGGCGCCGAAGGGGATGCCGCTGGAGACGGCTGCGCCGCGCACGCCGGGAATGGAGTGGAGCCGGTCGAGGAGAGCGCGATAGAGTTGGGCTGCGCCACCGCCGGTGAGGGGATATTTCGCAACGGGCGGGTCGAGCTGGAAGGTGAGCAGGCCGTGGGGTTGGAAGCCGATGTGAACGTGCTCGAGGTTGGCGAGGGTTTGGATGAGGAGGCCGGCACCGATGAGGAGGATGGTGGCGAGGGCGAGTTCAACGGCGGCAAGCGTATTGCGAAGGCGCGCACCGGTGGCGCCGGCGAGGCCGCGGCCACCCTGACGGAGGACATCGTTGAGGTTGCCGCGGGAGCCGCGCAGGGCAGGCGCGATGCCGAAGAGCACTCCGGTGAAGAGGGTGAGGCTGACGGCGAACCAGGCGACGGTGGCGTCCATGGCGATGACGGGGATGGGGAGGGTGCCTGGCGGCAGGACGCGATTGAGTACGCGGAGCGAGCCGATGGCGGCGAGGAAGCCGACGAGTCCGCCGCCGCAGCAGAGGACGACGCTTTCAATGAGGAGCTGACGCACGAGTCGGTGGCGGCTGGCGCCCATGGCGGTGCGCATGGCCATTTCGCTCTGGCGGGCTGCAGCGCGGGCCAGCAGGAGATTGGCGATGTTGGCGCAGGCGATGAGCAGGACGAGCAGAACGGCGGACATGAGGATTATCAGACCGGATTTGAGGTCGGGGCTGACGAAGGTGTCGAGCATGGAGATGAGGCGGATGCCCCAGTCGTGAATTTCGGGATGAACCTGGCCGTTGTGGGCGGATATGGCATTCATCTCGGCCTGAGCCTGGGCGATGGAGACGCCGGGCTTGAGACGGCCGAAGACAGTGTTGACGTGGTTGAGGCGATTTTCGTTGGCGGGATCGATGATGAGCGGCGTATAAATGTCCCCGCCGCTGAGCAGATTAAGCGCGGCGGGTGCGATGCCGACGACGGCAGTGGGCTGGCCGTTGAGGGTGATGGTGCGGCCGATGATGGAGGGGTCGGAGCCGAAGCGACGCTTCCAGAGGCCTTCTCCGATCATGACGACGGGCGGCGCGCCGGGTTTCTCCTCGCTATCGTTGAAGTCGCGGCCGGCGAGGGGATGGAGGCCGAGCAAGCGAGTGAGCGCGGGACTGATGGGATTGCCGGTGAATTGTTCGGGGTCGCCGGAGCCAGTGATGGTGTAGTTGGCGTAGCTGATGGCGCCGAGTTGTTCAAAGGAGCGGTTCTGGTCACGCCAGTCGATGAAGTTGAGGATGGAGGATCCGAAGCTGGGGAGGTGGAGCTTGTCGTTTTTCTCCGCGACCTGGACGAGGTTGGACGGATCTTTGAAGGGAAGGGGATGCACGAGGACGGCGTTCACGATGCTGAAGATGACGATATTCGCGCCGATGGCGAGGGCGATGGTGAGGACGACGGCGGAGGTGAACAGCGGGGCCTTGCGCATGATGCGGAGAGAGTGGAGGACGTCGCTCATGGATGTGCCGACCTTCCGGGGATGAAGACTTCAAGCTACAACGAAAATGGACATGAGTGAGGGTCCTTGTGATGAAATGCGGCTCACGATGGGCAATTACGCAGTTTTGCGGGGCTCAGGTAGATAATCCTCGAAGGGAATCCAGGGACGGTATGAACGAATGAGCACGGTTTTGGTAACAGGGGGCTCGGGTTTCATTGGGAGCCATTGCATTGTGCAACTGCTGGCGGCGGGGCATACAGTGCGGACGACAGTGCGGTCTCTCGATCGCGAAGCGGGTGTGCGGGCGATGCTCGCACACCAGCATGCCAACCCCGGGCATACAGGGGACACCGAGCAGGTGGGCGGCGCGGAGCCGGGGGAGCGGCTGAAATTCTTTGCGGCGGATTTGCTGAAGGACGAGGGGTGGGCGGAGGCCGCGAAGGGCTGCGACTATTTGCTGCACGTGGCGTCGCCGTTTCCAGCGAGCGTGCCGAAGGACGAGAACGAAATCATTGCGCCAGCCGTTGAGGGGACGGTGCGGGTGTTGCGGGCGGCGCGCGATGCGGGCGCGAGGCGGGTGGTGCTGACGTCGTCGTTTGCGGCGATTGGGTATGGGCAGCGGCCTCAGAAGGAGCCGTTCAGTGAGAAAAACTGGACGAATTTGAAAGGCGCAGGGGTGCTGCCTTACGTGAAGTCGAAGACGGTGGCTGAGCATGAGGCGTGGAACTTCATGGGGCGAGAACGCGGCAGCCTGGAACTGGCGGTTGTGAATCCTGTAGGTGTGTTTGGGCCGGTGCTGGGGCCGGATTACTCGACTTCGATCATGCTGGTGCAGCGGTTGATGGATGGAGCGGTGCCGGGATGTCCGAAGCTGTGGTTTGGCGTGGTGGATGTGCGGGACGTGGCGGACTTGCATATTCGGGCGATGACGCATCCGGAGGCGAAGGGGGACCGTTTTCTGGCGGTGGCTGGAGATTTTCTGTCGATGCGGGAGATGGCGCGAGTGCTGAAGAGCCGCATGGGGGTGTGGGCGAAGCGCGTGCCGACGGTGCAGCTGCCGAACTGGGTGGTGCGGCTGGTGGCGATGCGGGATGCGGCGGCGAAGCAAATTGTGCCGGAGTTGGGGAAGCGGAAGAACGCGACCAACGAACATGCGCGGAAGGTGCTGGGTTGGGAGCCACGGTCGAGTGACGAGGCGATCGTAGCGACGGCGGAGAGTCTGGTGCGGCTGGGACTGCTGAAGGACAGCAGGAAGCCGGAAGCTGGAAGCCGGAAGCTGGAAGCCGGTAGCCGGTAGCCGGGAGCCAGGAGCCAGGAGCCGGGAGCCAGGGCTTCCCGACCGATGGATCAGCAACGGAGACGGTTACGAATGAAGGTTATTGTCACGGGCACGACGGGCATGGTGGGCGAGGGCGTGATGCTGGAGTGCCTGCAGCATCCGGACATGGAGGAAGTGTTGTCGGTGAGCCGGCGGCCTTATGGGGTTTCGCTTCCAAAGTTGAAGGAAAGCATTGTGCCGGATTTCATGCAGCTGGCCGGGGTGGAGAGGGAGTTGAGCGGGTACGATGCATGCTTTTTTTGCGCGGGCGTGAGCAGCGTGGGCAGGAGTGAGGAGGAGTACACGCGGATCACGTACGAAATGACGCTGCATTTTGCGGAGACGGTGGCGCGGGTGAATCCGGGGATGGTGTTCACGTATGTGTCGGGCATGGGGACGGACTCGACGGAGAAGGGGCGGAGGATGTGGGCACGGGTGAAAGGGCGGACGGAGAATGCTCTGACGCGGGTGAGGTTTCGCGGCGCGTATAACTTTCGGCCGGGATTTATGCGGGCTATGCCGGGGCAGCGGCATCTTCCGGGGCCCTACAAGGCGGTGGGGTGGCTTTATCCGGTGCTGCGGGTGGTGATACCGAATTATGTGAGCACGCTCGAGGATGTGGGGCGGGCGATGATCCGGTGCGTGACACAGGGATATCCAAAACAGATTCTGGAGGTTCGGGATATTAATGCAGCCGGTAGCCTGTAGCCGGCAGCTAAACAGGCGTCGGCTGGTCAAGCGGCTCGGCCGTCACGCGGCCGGCTCAAGGACTAAAGCGAAAAGGGGCGCGGCCAGACGCATTCAGGGAGCGACGCAGGCGAAGCTGGCAGCATCGTTGGGATCGCCCGAGCCGTTGTACTTCGCCACTTTGGGATATGGGCAGAGGGGTCGGGTCATGACGGCCTTGGTGCCGCCGGTTTCCTGGGAAGAATATTTTGTCGCGACGATGTCGCCTGGGGGAGAATCTTTCTCGACCCAGTCTTCGAGGGCATCGAAGAGGCCGAACTTCGAGCCTTTGGCAGTTGGGACGCCGAGTTGTCCGAAGGCGCTGGGGCCGGGACCGCCAACGCAGTGCTCGACACCGGGAGCCATGTAGAGGCGAGTGAAGGAGTCGACTTTTTCAGCGCCCATTTTTTGCCGCACGCTCTGGTAGTACGAGATCGTGTTGAGGGGCGAGATGGCGGGGTCGTTCCAGCCGTGATAGACGATAAGCTTGCCTCCGCGCGCGGCGAAGCGGTTGAGGTCGGGATCGGTGGAGTCGAGGTCGGCGGCGGTCTTCCACGTTGACTGCTCGATGGAAGCGTCGAGATCGGCGGTGAGCACATTCCATTTGGGATCGCCGGTGACGATGTAGCGGAAATCGTTGAGTGCGTATTGCGCGGCAGCCGAGGCTCCGGGGCCTTCGCCGACGACCCAAATGCTCCAGGCGGTTTCGTCGCCCATGGTGAGTCCGGGAAATAAGGTCGCGCCGTTGCGATCTTTGACGCCGGCATAGAGGCTCTTGAGCGCATCGATCTGTGGCTGGGTGAGGCAATCGGGCGAATCGTCGCCTTTGCAGAGCAGCACGCTTGGATCGAAATGGCATTGGGACGGGTCGGCGATCATGCCGTCCTTGAGGCCGTCGAGGGCGTCGCAGGCGGCGAGCGAGGCTTTTTGAATGGCGGGGAGTTTGAGGTCGGAGATGTACGATCGGGGATCGGCGGTGAGGCTTTGCGTGGCCGAGACAGCCGCGCCGATCAGGTGGGACCAGTTATTGGCAGGCGCTCCAGCGAGAATGCCATCGTAGTCGTCTGGAAAACGCTGCGCTTCCATCAGGGCTTCGCGGCCACCATCGGAGCAGGCGTCGAAATAGGCCTTGGACTGAGGCTTGCCGTAGTAAGCCTGGATGATCTGCTTCGCAATTTCGGCGGTGAGGTGGACGGCGCGCCAGCCGAAGTCTTTTACCTTTTCGGGATGACCGAAGGCCCAGCTGGCGTCGCCGGCTTCGGCGCGATGGCCGGCATCGGAGCCGGCGACGGCAAAGCCGCGCATGAGGTAGCCGCCCATCTGGCGAAAGTAGATTGACCCGGCGAATCCGCCATTGCCCGTGCCGAGGAATCGGCCGTTCCAATCCTGATCGGGCAGCCAGACTTCGAAGTGGATGATGGAGTCGGTGGTGGGATGGAGCACGCCGGCCACACGGCAGAAGCTGGGCAGTTTCTCGAGGGGCGGGGTATTGGGGACGGTCAGCGTGCCTGAGGTTACCGGTTCGGCCAGGGTGATGGTGGTGTTTTGCAGCGCGAGTTGTTTGAGCGCGGCACAGTCCGCGGCGTGTAGCTGAACGAAACTTTGTGCTGTGAGTGCGGTCGCAAGAACGGCCAGGGTCCGCAGCATGGAGGTGGCTTGCCCCTTTCTGCTTCGGAACCGTTTTATCAGAAGAAGGCGTCGGAAGGATGATCCGAGGGCCACGCGCCGCCACGGGTCAGCGAGCGGCGGCTGTGGTTTGTTGATATTCCTCGTAGGGGCCTTTGAAGTCCTCGATGACGCCGTGCTCAAAATGCCAGATGCGCGTCGCGACTTCGTCGATGAGGTCGTGGTCGTGGGTGACGAGGAGGACAGTGCCTTCGTAGCGCTGCAACGCAATATTGAGCGCGTTGATGGCTTCGAGGTCGAGGTGGTTGGTGGGCTCGTCGAGGATGAGCAGGTTGGGTTTGAGGAGCATGAGCTTGCAGAAGATGAGGCGCGCGGCTTCGCCGCCGGAGAGGGCGTCGGTGGGCTTGAGGCCTTCTTCGCCGCGGAAGAGCATCTGGCCTAGGATGCCGCGGATGTCTTCGGTGGTAGCTTTGGCGTCGAACTGACGGAGCCAGTCGAGGACGGTGGTGCCGGGCTCGATGACGCCGGTGTTGTCCTGGGGGAAGTATCCGATTTGGACTTCATGGCCCCACTTCACCTTGCCAGCGTCGAGGATGAAGCCTTTTTCGGCGAGGTCTTTCTGATTCGCCAGCAGGGACTTGAGCATGGTGGTTTTGCCCTGGGCGTTGCGGCCCATGAGGCCGATCTTTTCTCCCCGCATGATGCCGGCGGTGAAGCCATCGATGACCGTCAGGTCGGCGTAGGTCTTGCGGAGGCCCTCGATTTCGGCGACGTATTTGCCGGAGGGCCGGTTCTGGTCGAAGCGGATGTAGGGGCGCGCGATGTTGGAGCGGGCCAGCTCTGTGGTTTGTAACCGCTCCACTTCCTTTTTGCGGCTGGTGACCTGGGAGGAGCGGGTTCCGGCGGAGAAGCGCGCGATGAATTCGTTCAGCTGGGCGATCTTTTTCTCGCGCTGGGCGTTTTCGGATTCGAGGCGGGAGCGGATCTGGGTTTTGGCGAGGACCATGTCGTCGTAGCCGCCGGTGTAAGTGATGATGGTTTGGTAATCGATGTCGGCGATGTGGGTACAGACCGAATTGAGGAAGTGGCGGTCGTGGGAGATGGTGATGAGAGTGCCTTCGAAGCGGGTGAGGAAATCCTGGAGCCAATGGATGGAGTCGAGATCGAGGTAGTTGGTGGGCTCGTCGAGGAGAAGGGCCTGGGGCTTGCCGAAGAGGGCCTGGGCGAGGAGGACACGGACTTTTTGTCCACCCTGGAGTTCGGACATTTTTCGCTCGTGGAGGTCGTCGGGGATGTCGAGGCCCTGGAGAAGAACGGCGGCATCGGATTCGGCGGTGTAGCCGTCCTCTTCGCCGACGATGCCTTCGAGTTCAGCCAGGCGCATGCCGTCTGCGTCGGTGAGTTCGGACTTTTCGTAAATTTTGTCGCGCTCGGCGAGGGCGGACCAAAGGCCTTTGTTGCCCATGACAACGGTGTCGATGACGCGGAAGGCGTCGAAGGCGTACTGGTCCTGCTGGAGGACGGAGAGTTTCCTCGGGCGGACGACGTTGCCTTTCTGGGGGTCGAGGTCGCCAGCGAGGATTTTCATGAAGGTCGACTTGCCAGCGCCATTGGGGCCGGTGAGGCCGTAGCGACGGCCGTTACTGAATGTGGTGCTGACCTCTTCGAACAGAACTTTGGCGCCGTAGCGCATGGTGATATTGCTAACGGAAATCATGCAGCTCTCAATGAATCAGGGATGCTTCTATTTTATTCGAGGACTGGCCGTCCAGACGGACTCGCTTCGCGAATTGTCGTATCGAGGGACGAGGCGTGAATGCGATTTTTGGCGCTGATGCCGATATTGGAAACGAAGGACATGCGACGAACAAAGGAGCGGTTCGAGATCCGAACGAATCCTGCTGAGTTTTGGGCAGGAGATTGGAGAATTCGAGAACCTGGTTGAGCAAGATTTTCCTGAGGCGGGGAATTTCTGCAGGTGACCGCAGTGCTGCGTGGTCCGGCAAGCTATTGAAGAGTCAATGGTTCACTGATGAGCATGGGTGGAACGGGGCGTGCTTACTGACAGGCGAGGATTTTTGTCGTTGGAGGCACGCAATGGAAGAGTCCCCTATGCACACAGGGTCGTTGCCTGGACAGCATGGCCCTGAGCCCCGTCGAAGGGGCTAGTCCTGTGGCACCGTCAGCTTCACGTAACCGTGGACGTGATCCTTCGTAATGTCGTTGATCACCAGCTGAATCGGCTGCTCGGCGTCCGGCTGATAGAACAACGGCGCTTCGCGCGACTCGCGCCTGATGTGGGCCGTGAACTCGCCGTTCAGCGGGGCGGGACTACTCCGACTCGACACCCTGACCGAAGCAGATGCGATTGCCTTCGGGGTCGGTGAGGT
>Ga0181525_10001027_pt1 | contig 24191 bp, 19 predicted proteins | sample PEATcosm2014_Bin_48_FD_121100 | JGI IMG/M metagenome (GOLD analysis project Ga0181525, IMG submission 121100) | Peatland microbial communities from MTU Mesocosm Facility, Houghton, MI, USA - PEATcosm2014_Bin06_10_metaG | ecosystem: Environmental > Terrestrial > Soil > Wetlands > Peat | place... | reverse complement strand
CGGATGCCGAAGTACATGATGCCGTGGACCGTGGGCATGCCGGCCGAAACGCAACTCTCGGTGGTTGCGCTGATTTTGAGTGGAGCTTTCGACCGGCTGCCGCGTGCTCTGCGAATTTGCTTCGCACACGGAGGCGGCAGTTTTGCGTTCTTGCTGGGCCGACTGGAAAATGCCTGGCACCATCATCCGGTGGCGCGTGGCGAATGTGAGTTTGCTCCTGGCCAATATCTCAACCGGTTCTACGTCGACTCGGCGGTGTTTGACCAACGCACGCTGCAGTTTCTGGTTGGGACCATGGGAGCGGAGCAGGTGGTGCTTGGCTCGGACTATCCGTTTCCGTTGGGCGAGGAGCGCGTTGGCGCACTCATACGGCAAAGCAATTTGCCGCAGAATACCAAGAAGAAGTTACTGAGCGAGAATGCGGCGCGTTTCCTGGGACTCAACACCGAGTCGTGCACGGGCGATCAAAGGCCGTGCGCGGCTGTCGTCCCATCAACCATCGCGTCCGAGTCTGGGCAGCTCACATACGGTTCCTATTTGAAGGTTCCAGAATTGTTGTCGTTACAGCTGCCGCAATCTGCTCCGCCGCATCACGACGAGCTGCTTTTTATCCTGGTGCATCAGACCTACGAACTGTGGTTCAAGGAGTTGCTGCACGACCTTGACGCCGTGGTTGCGAACTTGCGGAGCGCCGGCGCTGCCACCGATTCGCACGATTACGTGTATGAGGCGGCACGGCTGCTGCGACGCTGCACTGAGATTACGCGGGTTCTGGTGGAGCAGTTCACGATTCTGGAAACGATGTTGCCTACCCATTTTCTGGCGTTCCGCGGCATGCTGGAACCGGCCAGCGGATTCCAGTCCGAGCAGTTTCGAGAGATTGAATTCCTGTGCGGTTTGAAGGACGAAAAAATGCTTCGTTATCACCGGCCCACACCCGAGGCTTACGCCAGTTTGCAGCGACGCTTGCAGGAACCGTCCTTGCGCGACGTGTTCTTTGGAGCTTTGCAGGCGATGGGCAAACTGACGCCGCCCACCGCGAGTGCCACGGAGAGGGAACAATTTGAAGCCCGCGCTCGTGCCGTCCATGAACTCTATAAGGATGAGCACCACCATCGCGACTGGATTGATGTTTGCGAGCGGCTGACGGAGTTCGACGAACTGGTGGTGAGTTGGCGGCTGCGACACATTCAGCTGGTCGAGCGCATCATCGGCATTCGCATGGGAACCGGCGGGAGCACGGGAGCATCCTACTTGAAACTCACGCTCGACAAGAAGTTTTTTCCCGAACTGTGGGAGGCAAGGACGTTGCTGACTGAGTGAGCATTTCTCTTGTTCTTCATAAAGCTGACAACCACTTCTCCCGTCCGAATTTCAGCAAATGAGACCTGCGGCCGAGAAACTGACACTGATTGGGGCCGGGCTGAACGGTCCTCTTCTGGCTGTCCTTCTTATGCAGCGCGGTTTCGCCGTCGAACTTTTTGAGCGGCGGCCAGACATGCGGCGGGTGCGGGTGAGCGCAGGTCGGTCCATCAATCTCGCGCTTTCGACACGCGGTATTCGCGCACTGCAGCAGGCTGGCCTTTGGGAGCGACTGCGCAGCATCATCATTCCAATGAAGGGACGGATGATGCATTCGTCCGCAGGAGAACTCACCTTCCAACCGTACGGAAAAGATGAAGCGGAAGTCATCCATTCGATTTCGCGGGCCGAGTTGAACATGGCTCTCATCAACGCGGCCGAAGAACAAGGCGCAACCATCCACTTTCAGCGGCGCTGTGCAGGATACGACCTGAAGACCGGGACCATACGATTGCGCAATGAAGAGACCGGGGACGAGGGAAGTTATGAGACCTCGGTTGTGATTGGCTGCGATGGCGCCGCATCGGCGATTCGAGTGGAAATGCTCAGGCTGAGCCGCTTCAGCTTTTCACAGCAGTATCTCGACTACGGCTACAAGGAATTAACGATTCCTTCCGGCTCCAACGGCCAGCATCTGCTGGAGAAGCACGCGCTGCACATTTGGCCGCGGGGCAACCACATGCTGATCGCCTTGCCCAACATTGATGGCACGTTTGCCTGCATTCTGTTTCTGCCGTTTGAGGGCGCGGATAGCTTTGCCGAGTTGACCACTCCGGAAGAAGTGATCCGGTTTTTCGAGTCTCGTTTTCGGGACGCGGTTGCGCTGATGCCGCGACTGGCTGACGACTACTTCGCGAATCCTATCGGGACAATGGTTACCATCAAGTGCTCGCCGTGGCATGTGGAAGAAAAAGCGTTGCTCCTCGGGGACGCAGCCCATGCGATCGTTCCTTTCTTCGGTCAGGGATTGAATTGCGGATTCGAAGACTGCACCTTTCTGATCGAATTGCTCGATCGGCATGGCGCGGAGTGGCGTCGAGTGTTCAATGAGTTCGAGCAAGAGCGAAAGGTTAACACCGACGCCATTGCGGACATGGCGATTGAGAATTTTACGGAGATGAGGGATAAGGTTGCGGACTCGCGATTCTTATTGCGGAAAAAAGTGGAGTTGGCGTTGGAAGCAAGATATCCGCAGCTCTTCGTGCCGAAATATGCCATGGTGACGTTTCATCGTATTCCGTACTCAGTCGCGCAGGCACGAGGGACGGTTCAGGATCGCATGCTGGCAGAACTCTGCGAACACCTAGAGCGTGTGGAAGATCTCGACTGGAACAAGGCGGACCAATTGGTCCGGCGGGAACTCACTCCGTTGGAGCTCCGGCAGTGAACACGGGTCAATTTCAACCGGGCGGAGAGTTTGCGATCGCCATGGACGAGCGCGATCCCCTGCGGGAATTCCGCCAACGTTTCTTATTCCCGAAGCGTGCCGATGGTGATTGCGTCTACCTCTGTGGTCACTCGCTGGGCCTGCAGCCTAAGGCAGCGGCGCAGTACGTGGAACAGGAGTTGGAAGAGTGGGCACGGCTGGGCGTGGAGGGGCATGTTCGCGCCAAGAATCCTTGGATGCCCTATCACAGGCTGCTCACGGAACGGGTCGCAGAGCTGGTGGGAGCACATCCCCTCGAAGTTGTGGTGATGAACTCGCTCACGGTGAACCTGCACCTGATGATGGTTTCGTTCTATCGACCGACGGCAGCGAGGCACAAAATTCTGATCGAGCGGGGATCTTTTCCTTCTGATCAGTACGCGGTGAAGTCGCAGATTCGTTTTCACGGATTTGATCCGGCGACATCGCTCATTGAGTTGACGGCGCGGCCCGGCGAATCATGCCTCCGCGCCGAAGACATTGAGTCCTTGATCGGGCGCGAAGGACATAGCATCGCACTGATTCTGTTGGGAGGAGTGAATTACGTGACGGGCCAGGCTTTCGATATGGCGGCCATCACGCGATGCGGTCACGCCCGGGGTTGTGCGGTTGGTTTCGACCTGGCGCACGCGGCCGGCAATTTGGTTTTGAAGCTGCATGACTGGGGTCCGGACTTTGCCGCGTGGTGCAGCTACAAATATCTGAATGGCGGGCCGGGGTGCATCGCAGGGTGCTTCGTTCATGAACGGCACGCCCGCTCACCCGACCTGCCTCGCTTAGCGGGCTGGTGGGGTCATGACGAGCAATCCCGTTTCGAGATGGGAGAGAATTTTCAGCCGATGCCCGGCGCTGAGGGATGGCAGTTGAGCAATCCTCCGATTCTGAGTCTGGCCGCCCTGCGCGCTTCGCTGGATATTTTCCACGAGGCGGGCATGGAGCGCTTGAGAGCGAAGAGCGTGTCGCTGACCAGCTATCTGGAATTTCTGCTGAAGCAGGATGCGTCGCGGAAGTTTTCAGTTATTACGCCATCCGGAAGTGGGCAGCGCGGATCCCAGCTCTCCATCCAGATCTTTCAGAACGGAAAATCCCTTTGTGCGCGACTGGCGAGTGAAGGCGTTCTCGGCGACTGGCGAGAGCCCGATATATTTCGAGTCGCACCCGTATCTTTGTACAATTCCTATCAAGATGTTTTCCGCTTTGCGCAGCGATTCGCGGCAGTTGTTGGGTCCGAGGCGTAGTGACAACGTGAGTCTGCGTTTGCGATTACTTCCGTAACATTCGTGGCATCCCGGCATGACCATACACTCTTAGCGTGGGCCCATTTTCCGTGAAACAACCAAGCAAATGGACGGCGATCGTGTGCGCCGTGGTGGGCGTCCACATTTTGGTGTCTTTGCTGGTACCGCGCAGCGTTGCCTTGACCGCTTTCGGCGATCTGACGCAGTGCGTCCTGCTTTTGTGCGGAACGCTGGCCATTCTCTCGAATGTCTCCAGCCGCCACAGAAAAGCGCAACTCTTCTGGGTACTGATGGGGCTGGGTTGCGGAATGTGGTTCTGCGCACAGGTTTTATGGACTTACTTTGAGGTCTTCCTGCGACAGGAGACGCCGAATCCTTTCGTGGGCGACGTGGTTCTGTTTCTCCACGTGGTTCCGATGATGGCGGCTCTGGCGGTGCAGCCGCACATGGAGCGGAATGACCATTCGCCGCGTCTCGCGTCGCTGGATTTCTTCTTGCTGCTTACCTGGTGGCTTTATCTCTACCTGTTCATCGTGATCCCCTGGCAATACGTCTCTCCGAGCGAAGCCGCCTACGGCAGCAGCTTCGATCTGCTTTATGCCGGTGAACAACTGGTCCTCATCTTTAGCGTAGGACTGGTTTGGAAGCGCAGTCATGGACCGTGGCGCGTGCTCTATGCACGGTTTTTGAAAGGGGCGCTGCTCTACAGTGTTGGCTCGATTCTCGCGGGAGTGGCCATCGATCGCCACAAGTACTACACCGGAAGTCTTTACGATGTTCCGTTGGTGGCAGCCATGGCGTGGTTTGCCGGAATTGGGTTCATGGCGCGGGGAGCCTTACCGGAGAGGGCGGCGAACTACATTTCCAGTCGAGACCACAGCATGTGGACAGCGCGGCTGGCGATGATTGCGGTATTCTCCACGCCCTTAATGGTGGCCTGGGCGGAATTTGGAGGCGCCCCGCCCCGGGTGCGCTCCTACCGCCTTTTGTTGACTGCGGCGGCAATGGTTTTCATGGGCACGCTGGTGTTTCTGAAGCAGCACTGGATGGATCACGAATTACTCCACTTGCTGCTTTTGTCGCGCCGCAATCTGGAAGAAATGCGCCACTTGAAGGACGAACTGGAAACCAAGGAACAGTCTCTGCGCTGGCACAGCCTGGAGTTGCAGCGCAAGAATCTCGAACTTCAGGAAATTTCTTATACCGACGCGCTGACCGGGGCGTGGAACCGCCGTTATCTGGAAGAGATTCTTACCTCCGAGGCGGGACAGGTTCTACGAAACTACGAGCGGGCTCGGGGCGGTGAAATCCGCAAGCTGGATCATCGCGACCTAGTCTTCATCATGGTCGATATGGATTTCTTTAAGGAAGTGAACGATGTGCATGGTCATCCTGCCGGTGATCGCCTGCTGCAGCTAGTGGCGGAGCGCCTTTCGAGGGTGGTGCGCAAATCCGATGTGATGGTTCGTTGGGGAGGCGAAGAATTTCTGATCATGTCCCGTTCCACCGATCCTTCCGGCACGCCTGCTTTTTGTGAGAGGATTTTGGACGTCATCGCATCAGAGGTTTTTGATCTGGGACATGGCGTGAGCGTGCGGAAGACCTGTTCCGTGGGATGGGCTCCATTTCCCTGGAGTCGCGGCAACTACGAGGCGATTTGCGCGGAGGAGACCATCGAACTCGCGGACGCCGCACTCTATCGTGCCAAGGCCGGAGGGCGCAACCAGGGGGCGGGAATCTTGCCGGCGGATGGAGGCGCGTCCTCTCAGGAGATTACGCTGCAAGCGTTACGGAATGACTCCGGCGTCCTGACTCGAACAGTGATCATCAAGAATCAGGGCGTCCAGAGCGGAGCTGTCGCACTCGCTGAGCCCGTGACTCCCAGTGAAGGGCGCAGCCTCTGATTGAGTTGCCCTGCCCAGTCGTTTCATGAGGCTTGACCTTCATCGCTGGCTTCAATACATTGAGAGACCGCTCGCTGATATGCAGTTGGTCCGCGGAATGAGTCACGCCGCAGGAAACGAGGTCACAATTGACGATGAACGCGAAAACTCATTCCCGCAAGACCGGCCTGCGCCAGAAGGCGCAATTGATGTCGGCCTCAGAAATTGAGCGGACCCTGGTCCGCTTGGCTTACGAAATCGTTGAGAAAAACGGCGGCGTGGATGGCCTTGGATTGGTAGGAATTCGCCGCCGCGGAGTGCCGATCGCCGAGCGCCTGGGCAAAATCATCACTCGTATCGAAAATGCTGAAGTACCCGTGGGAACGCTGGATATTACTTTTTATCGCGATGATCTTTCTACCCTGGGACCGAAGCCGGTGGTGCAGGACAGAGAGATCGGATTTTCGATTGAAGATCGGAACATCGTTCTGGTTGACGATGTCCTTTATACGGGGAGAACCACACGAGCGGCTCTGGATGCGCTGTTTTCGCACGGGCGACCCCGGCGGGTGCAGTTATGCGTTCTGATTGATCGCGGTCATCGCGAACTTCCAGTGGAAGCCAGCTTCGTGGGGCGCAACGTACAGACCACCGCGAGCGAGGTGATCGAAGTCAAATTAACCGAGATTGATGATGCGGAGAAGGTTTTGCTGATGGAAAGGTAGGATCGGCGGAGAATCCAGATCCGCGAAAATGAGAGGACGGCGGTTTCCGCCGTCCTCAACTTTTGGCGAATAGATCCAGTTACGCCAATTTGGCGCAGATCGCTTTCGTCTGGGTGTACAGGTTCAGGGCCTCGTGACCCATCTCGCGACCCCATCCGGATTGCTTATATCCACCGAAGGGAAGCGCAGCATCGAAAATGTTGTAGCAGTTGATCCACACCGTACCGGCACGCAGATATTCAGCGGTGCGGTGGGCTTTGTTGATGTCCCGCGACCAGACGGCGGCAGCCAGGCCGTAGTCGCTGTCATTGGCGCGCGGCAGAATTTCCTCGGGATCATCGAAGGGCATCGCCGCAACAACGGGCCCGAAGATTTCCTCCTGAACGACTTTCATATCTTCGCGAGTGTTAACCAAAACAGTGGGCTCGACGAAATAGCCTTTGTCGCCTTTCTTATGGCCACCCGCCACCGCCGTCGCGCCTTCCGAGAAGCCGGCTTCCAGATAGCCGCAGACCCGGTTTAACTGTTCCTCGGAGACGAGTGGTCCCATTTGCGTTTTCGGATCGAGTCCCGAGCCCACATTAATTTTCTTGGCGTGCTCGGCGACGCCTTCGACGACGCGGTCGAAAATCGGTTTCTCAATGTAAAGGCGCGATCCGGCGCAGCAACATTGGCCGTGATTGAAGAAGATGGCGCTCGCGGCCCCGGGAATAGCGGAGTCGAGATCGGCATCCTTGAAGACGACGTTCGGAGATTTGCCGCCCAGTTCGAGCGACACTTTCTTCAAATTGCCGGCCGCAGCGTGCACGATGAGCTTTCCGACTTCGGTGGAGCCAGTGAAAGCGATTTTGTCCACGTGCGGATGAGCTGCCAGGGCGGCTCCGGCGGTCTCGCCATATCCCGGCACGATATTCACGACGCCTTCGGGGAATCCCGCTTCCGCTATCAACTCGCCGAGACGTAACGCCGACAACGGTGTCTGTTCGGCTGGCTTCAACACCACCGTGCAGCCAACGGCCAGCGCCGGACCCAGCTTCCAGGCCGCCATTAATAGAGGGAAATTCCAGGGGATGATTTGTCCTGCCACTCCGACCGGCTCGCGCAGCGTGTAGGCAAGGTACTTCGCTCCGGGGGTGTATGGAACAGAGATCGGAATCGTGTTGCCTTCGATCTTCGTGGCCCAGCCAGCCATATAGCGGAACAGGTCGACCGCCAAGGGCACATCGGCTGCCCGCGCGATAGTGAGAGGCTTGCCGTTGTCGAGGCTCTCCAGATATGCGAACTCTTCGGTGTGCGCTTCCAGTAAATCGGCGAGCTTCCAGACGAGGCGTCCGCGTTCCGAGGCGGTCATCTGACGCCAGGGACCGTGGTCGAAGGCTTTGCGCGCGGCCCTCACGGCCTGTTCGATATCCTCGCGGTCGCCTTCCGCCACTTGCGCGAGAACTTCACCGGTAGCGGGATTGTAGGAGGGGAACGTCTTGCCGGAAATCGAGTTTACCCAGTCGCCATTGATCAACATTTTGCGCGGCTTGTCCAGGAACTCCGCGACCTGCGGGTGAATCTGCGGTGATACTGCGATGCCCATATAGCCTCCTTTGGTCGAGAACGATGATCAGCTAGCCACTTGCGTGACTCATACTCAAGATGCCGGGCGTAAGCATGACGGGAATATGCTAGTCTCGCGTCCTCTCAAAAGCAATTCGAAGAAAATCGAGTCCGCCATCGTCTGTCCTCGTCAAATGCGATAAAACCCCCAGGTTCCATGGACAGGGTTTACAATGACGCACGCTTTTGCAGAGACTCGCAAAGACATTTCATCATGGTCAAGAAAACACTGGCTGCCGGGGTGCAACAGAGGCTTCTGCGATCTGCCAGGAAAGTCATGAAAAATGCGTACGCGCCCTACTCGATGTTTCGGGTCGGGTGCGCGATCCTGCTCTCGAACGGCAAAGTTTTCTCGGGTTGCAATGTAGAGAACGCATCGTATGGAATGAGCAACTGCGCCGAGCGAACGGCGATCTTCTCAGCCGTCGCACATCTTGGACCGCGAGTTGAAATTCAGGCAGTCGCGGTGGTTAACGATCACGGCGTGCCCTGTTCGCCGTGCGGTGCCTGCCGCCAGGTCATTTACGAATTCGGTCCCGACGCAACCATCGTTTTCCAGGGAGCCGATGGGGTGAAACAGGCTCACATTACCGAACTGCTGCCGGAGGGATTTCGCCTCAAGTGAGCCAATCCCCTGCAGCTGTCCAAACTTTCCGGGCCATCGACGTGATTCGCAAGAAACGCGATGGCGGCGAGCTGTCGCGCGACGAAGTCGCTTCCCTGGTGAACGCTTATACTCTCGGCGAGATTCCTGACTATCAGGTTTCGGCATGGTTGATGGCGGTGGTGTTACGTGGCATGACGCGCGCCGAAACTGCCGCGCTAACCGACTCCATGTTGCACTCAGGCGAAGTACTCGATCTCTCGTGGCTTCGCGCCAAGAAAGTCGATAAGCATTCGACCGGCGGCGTTGGTGACAAGACATCGCTGGTGCTGGCGCCGCTGGCGGCCGCGGCGGGTGTGGCTGTGCCCATGATCAGTGGGCGCGGGCTGGGACATACCGGCGGGACGCTGGACAAGCTGGAGGCGATTCCCGGCTTCAACGTAAATCTTTCGGTCACAGAATTTCGCCGCGTGCTTGAAACCTGCGGATGCGCCATGATCGGTCAGACGGCTGAAATCGCTCCGGCAGATCGCAAACTTTACGCGCTGCGCGACGTAACGGGGACGGTAGAAAGCCCCTATCTGATCTGCGCCTCCATCATGAGCAAGAAACTTGCGGAGGGCATCGACGGGCTGGTGCTCGACGTCAAGACTGGTTCCGGCGCGTTCATGAAAAATGAAAAGGACGCTGCCTTTCTCGCCGAACTCATGGTTGAAACCGGCGAACGAATGGGCAAGCAAGTTGTTGCGCTCATCACGGACATGGACCAACCCTTGGGGCGCATGATCGGCAATGCGCTTGAGGTCGTCGAAGTTGTGGATGTTTTGCGGGGGGAAGGGCCGGAAGATTTGCGCCAGCTGTGCCTCGAACTTGCCGGCTGGATGCTGCATCTGGGCGGAGTCGCCGATTCGGTCGAGCACGGGAAAAGGCGCGGCGAGGAATTGATCAGCTCCGGCGAAGCGCTGGCCAAGTTTCGTCAGATGGTTGAACTGCAGGGTGGAGATCCGCGAGCGATCGACGATCCAAAGAGACTTCCAAACGCCCGGCACACGAAAAAAATTGTCAGCCCGAAGAGCGGATTCCTCGTCTCCCTGCAATGCGAGCATATCGGGACCGCCTGTGTGGTTCTCGGTGGCGGACGCGAGCGCAAGGAAGATCCGGTCGACCCCGCGGTTGGAATTGTTCTTCACAAGAAAGTTGGGGATGCGATTTTCGCCGGTGAGACGTTGGCCACGATCCACTACAATGCCGAAGCTCCTGCGCTTCGTGCCGGGCAATTGCTCGAAACAAGTTATCGGATTGCCGATTCGCCGGCGCAGAAGACGAGGCCGTTGATTCATCGCGTGATTGGACGGGTAACTGAAAAGTTGGGGGACAAGAACTAGATGGGGCGCTTCACGGGAATTCTCGGTCTCTTGACGATGCTGGTGTTGGCCTATTCCTTCTCCACGAACCGGCGCGCCATTCGCCTGAAAACTTTGGCATGGGGCTTGGGGTTGCAGCTTGCCTTTGCGGTTTTCGTGTTGCGCATCGATGCCGGCCGCATTGCGTTTCAGAAGGCGGGAGACGCGGTGAGGACGCTGCTCGGTTACGCGTATGCAGGATCGCACTTTGTCTTTGGCGATCTGGCGAAGCCGGGATCGCAGTTGGGTTACGTGGCTTTCGGCGTGCTGCCCACGGTCATCTTCATCGCCGCATTTTTTGCCGTGCTCTATCACTTTGGGATTATGCAGGTCATCATTCGGGTTTTTGCCTGGGTGATGACACGGGTGATGGGCGCAAGCGGAGCGGAGTCGCTCAATGTCGCCGCCAGCATTTTCATGGGACAAACCGAAGCTCCGCTGACCATTCGGCCGTTTCTGGCCGATTTGACGCGGTCGGAGTTGATGACGGTGATGACCAGCGGAATGGCTCACGTCTCCGGGGGGATCATGGCCGCGTACATTTTTTTCGGCATCGACCCGAGACATTTGCTCAGCGCCGTAATCATGACTGCGCCGGGCACTTTGCTGATGGCCAAGATGCTGGTGCCGGAAACCGAGCAACCGCGCACCGCCGGCCGCGTCGTCATGAACGAGGAAGAGGAAAAAACCGAGAAGGAAGAAAATCTGCTGGGGGCAATCGCCCGCGGGACAACCGATGGCCTTCACCTTGCCCTCAACATCGCGGCCATGCTGATTTCATTCCTGGCATTGATCGCGTTGACCGACGGCATTCTGGGCGGGATTCATCATTGGGTGAGCTGGTTTCCGGAGAGCCTGGAAAAGATCTTCGGCGCCATTTTTGCGCCCGTGGCCTGGGTGATCGGCGTGCCGTGGCACGATTGCAAGTTTGTCGGCACGCTTCTGGGAACGCGCATGGCGTTGAACGAACTGGTTGCATTTTCCATGTTGGGAACGCAAAAGGGCGCTCTCGATCCGCGCTCATTTACCATTGCAACGTTCGCACTTTGCGGCTTCGCTAATCTCAGTTCCATCGGAATTCAAATTGGCGGCATCGGAGCGCTCGCACCCAACAAGAAGGGTGAACTGGCGCGGCTGGGAATTCGGGCGATGCTTGCCGGAACGATGGCAAACCTGATGTCGGCCTCCATCGCGGGAATGCTGTTGTGAAGAACAAATCGGCAATGCTGCCGGAAGGGATTTATTCGTTCACTTTCGAGTAGGTAGACCGCCGCAGAAACTCCCCCTGTCCGGCCCGACCCAGAAACCTTTCTCCGTCGACCACGACGCGTCCGCGGGAGAGAACGACGTCCGGCATGCCCGTTACCTCGATACCTTCAAACATCGAGTAGTCCACGCGCATGTGGTGAGTCCGGGCGCTGATGGTGTGTTTTCGTCCGGGATCGAAGATCACGAGATCGGCATCGCTGCCCACCGCGATGGTTCCCTTGCGCGGATATAAACCAAAGAGCTTTGCCGGAGTCGTAGAAACCAATTCAACGAACCGGTTGACGCTGAAGCGGCCGTGGGCGACCCCTCCGGAGTGAATCAAACTCATGCGATGCTCCACGCCCGGACCACCGTTGGGGATTTTGGTAAAGTCGTCGCGTCCCAACTCTTTTTGCTCTTTGAAACAGAACGGGCAGTGGTCGGTGGAGACAACCTGCAGATGATCACGCTTGAGGCCGTTCCACAGCTTTTCCTGATGCCATTTTTCCCGCAGTGGTGGCGTGAATACATACTTCGCGCCCTCGAAATCGGGAACATCAAAGTTTTCGATTGAGAGATACAAATACTGAGGGCAAGTTTCGGCGTAGACGGGAAGGCCGCGGTCGCGCGCCTCGCGCACTTTTTCAAGCGCCTCGCTGCAGCTCAAGTGCACGATGTAGATGGGGGCTCCCGCCATTTCAGCTAATGCGATGGCTCGCGAGACGGCCTCAGCTTCGGCCGTGGTCGGGCGGGTTAGAGCGTGATACTTTGGCGCCTTCTTTCCTTCCGCCAATGCTTGCTGCACGATGACGTCGATGGCGCTTCCGTTTTCCGCATGCATGCAAATCATTCCGCCATTTTTCGCGGTGGTTTGCAGCGCCCGAAAAATGCTGGCGTCATCGAGCATGAACACGCCGGGATAAGCCATGAAGAGTTTGAAACTGGTGACGCCCTCGCTCACCAGCGAATTCATTTGCTGCAGTTGACCATCGCCAATGTCGGTCACGATGCAGTGAAAGGCGTAGTCGCAAACCGCCTTCGTCGATGCTTTCTCCATCCAGGTGTCGAAAGCTTTTCGCAACGGCTGGCCTTTGTACTGAATGGCAAAATCGATCAGCGTAGTGGTTCCGCCGAAAGCCGCCGCCCGTGTTCCGGTTTCGAAATCGTCGGCGCTGGTGGTGCCGCCGAAGGGCATATCGAGATGAGTGTGGACATCGATGCCTCCGGGCAGCAGATACTTTCCCCTGGCATCAAGAACCTGCGTGGCATTTTGGCGGGGAAGGTCCTTGCCGACGGCCGCGATCTTGCCATCGGCGATGGCAACGTCGGCCTGGTAGGTATCGGTCGCAGTCACCACCGTTCCGTTGCCGATGATCGTATCGAAAGCCATCCACACCCCGCGCCTGGTTGAGCTGAAGAAGGAATTCTATGCTAAACTGCCGCACTCGGTTCCACGTATTTTGGCGAGCGCATTTCCTGGGATGCTGAAAGGGGCTCCGCATGGAGTTTGGCATCACGCTGAAGCCGGACATTTCGATTGAGCGGATTCTCGGCCTGACGCGGCAAGCCGAAGCCGGCGGCTTCCACTATGGGTGGCTTTTTGATTCACATGTTTTGTGGAAGGAGCCGTATCCCTTGCTTGCTCTGATGGCCGCCAACACGCAGCGAATGCGCTTTGGAACCTGCGTGACCAATCCCGCGGTGCGTGATCTTACCGTAACCGCAAGTTTGTTCGCCACGCTCAATCTGATCTCCGAAGGCAGGATGGAACTGGGCATCGGACGGGGAGACAGTTCGAGGCGTGTGCTCGGAAAGAAGCCTGTCAGCTGGTCACAGCTGGAAGCGGCGGTAAAGATTTTCCGCGATCTCACCGCGGGTCGCGAAATCGAATATGAAGGTCAGGCGACACGTCTCACCTGGGCGACGGTTTCGCCGCGCGTCTGGATCGCAGGATACGGACCCAAGGTATTGCACATGGCGGGGCGGGTCGCGGATGGAGTTATTCTTCAGTTTGCCGATCCTGATCTTATTTCGTGGTGCCTAGGTTTCGTCAGGGAAGGGGCGAGCGCTGCTGGCCGCGACTTCCATCAGATCGAAATCATGTCTGCGGCTCCGGTCTGGGTTTCCAGTGATTTGAGTGCGGCACGAGAACGCGTGCGCTGGTTTCCCGCGCTGGTTTCCAATCACGTGATGGATCTCATCCGGCAATACAAGCCCGAAGATCTGCCTCCCGCTCTCACCTCGTATGTTCAAGACCGAGGTGCCTACGACTATCAGCACCATTGTGTGGTCGAAAGTGACAACGCGAACTTTGTCTCCGACGAAGTGGTCGACCGCTTTTGCCTGATCGGGCCGGTTGCGGCTCATCGCGAAAAACTGCGCAAATTAGCCAGCGTGGGAGTTACGCAGTTCAATTTGTATCTGATGTGCGGCGATGAGGAGCAGTCGCTGGAAACTTATCAGCGCGAAGTTTTGCCCGCGTTCCAGCAGACGGCGAAGCCGAAGCGCTAAGGTCACAATGCGGCCTTCGACGAAAACCGAGCCGAGCGCTGTAATTTTGTGATCGCGTAGTAGGCGGCAAAGGAAATCGCGAAGCCGACGAACCACGAATAGTCGTACAAAACGCGAACCGGGGGAACCGCTAATCCAATCAATGCCGTCCCGGCTCCCATGACGAGCGCAATCATGGCGCGCCAGTTGAATCCGTCGGTGTACTCGTAGATCCCGTCGCGCAGATACAGATCATCGAGTTGCAACACGCACCGTCTGATGACGAAATAGTCGCAGATCATAATGCCGGCGACCGGCCCGAGAAAAGCAGCATAACCGCCGAGCCAACCGAGGATGAATGTCTTGTAATCGGCGAGCAGCTTCCACGGCATGAGCGCGATTCCCATGAAGCAGGTGATCACGCCGCCGGTGCGGAAACTAATTCTTCGCGGCCACAAGTTGGAGAAGTCATTTGCCGGCGACACAACATTGGCTCCGATGTTGACGTTCAGCGTAGCCAGCATAATTGCGATCAGGGAGATCACCACCGCCACGGGCGAGTGAAAGCGGCTCAGCAGTTGCACCGGGTCGGAAATCGCTGTTCCGTAAATCACCACGGTGGCAGAGGTGACGGCGATGCCAATGAAAGCATAGAGAGTCATGGTAGCCGGCAGGGCCAGCGCTTGCCCGATCACTTGTTCGCGCTGGTTGCGGGCGAATCGCGTGAAATCAGGAATATTCAGCGAGACCGTCGCCCAGAACCCTACCGTGCCGTTCAAAGCTGGAATCAGGAACTTCAGGAAGGCGGCAAAGCTGGTGAATCGCGAGGGTGCAGCCAGCATGGGACCAAAGCCGCCCGCGCCGTGATAGGCCCATGCCAAAAGCAGGAGGCCGACAACCAGCAGCACGGGCGCACTGATCCCCTGCAGCACCCGGATGGATTCAATCCCCATGAGAATAACGGCGACGTTGATCGACCAGAACAGCAGAAAGCAGACGGCTGTCGCGTAGGGAAAAGTTTTCCAACCCGGCGCAATCGTGGCCAGTAGCGTGCTGATCGCTTCGCCGCCGATCCAGGTTTGTATTCCGAACCACCCACACGCCACCAGCGCTCGCAACACTGCAGCCACGTTCGCGCCCAGCACTCCAAACGAAGCGCGAGCCAATACCGGGAACGGAACGCCATACTTGGCTCCGGGATGAGAGTTCAGCAGCATCGGGGCCAGCACAATCACGTTGCCCAGAAAAATCGTCATGACCGCTTGTTTCCAGTCCATCCCACCCTGAATCAGGCTGGCTGCCAGCATGTAAGTGAGGATGTTGACCGACATCGAAATCCATAACGCCGCGAAGTTGTACGTGCCCCAATGCCGGCGATCGAGCGAAGTCGGCGCAAGGTCGGGGTTGTAGAGAGAACTGGACTCGATTTCTGGCGAAAGATGAAAGGGTTCCGGCGTGGTCATGGTCTGTTGTCAGAGTGGTTCAGAAAGTGGGCGACAATAGAACGACGGGGCCTCAGTCCGCGGCTGCGGCTTCTCCCGTCTGCGCGGTGAGTGGGCCATAACTTTCCGGCCGGCGATCGCGGAAAAATTGCCACACTTTGCGGACTTCCGCGATCATCTCCAAATCAAGATCGGCTACAACCACTTCGTCCCGGTCACGGCTGGCCTGCGCAATAATTTTCCCGCGCGGATTGCAGAAATAACTCTTGCCGTAAAACTCTCCGATGCTCCACGGCTTCTCGACCCCCACTCGATTCACCGCGCCGACGAAGTAACCGTTAGCTACGGCATGCGCCGGTTGCTCAAGTTCCCACAGATACTCCGAGAGACCGGCAACCGTGGCGGAAGGATTGAATACGATCTCAGCGCCGTTCAACCCTAGAATGCGCGCGCCCTCAGGAAAGTGGCGATCGTAACAAATATAGACGCCGACCTTCGCATACTTCGTTTCAAAGACCGGATAACCAAGATCTCCGGGAGTGAAATAAAACTTCTCCCAAAAACCGGGATGGCAGTGCGGTATATGGTGTTTGCGATACTTTCCCAGATAACGGCCGTCGGCATCAATCACCGCGGCGGTGTTGAAATAGACGCCGGGCATCTGCTCCTCGTACACCGGAACCACGATCACCATGCGATGTTTGGCGGCGAGCTTTTGCATCATGCGGACGGTCGGGCCATCCGGCACTCGCTCGGTCAGTTCGTACCAGCGTGCACTCTGCTCGGCGCAAAAATATGGGCCATAGAAAAGCTCCTGCAGGCACAAGATTTGCGTTTTTTTCTTCGTCGCCTGTTCAATCAGCTTCAGGTGTTTGTCGATCATCGCTTTTCTGATCTGAGCAAGCGGGCGCTCGGGGCTTAGCGCATTGCTGGCCTGGATCAATGCGCAGCGCACGATTCTGGGCATGAGAGGCGACCTCCGAGGAACGCAACTATACCAGAAAACTCCAATCTCATACTCCAGGCGCCCCAGACCTGCCGTACAATGCAAGACGATGTCAGAAGCGCCGAATAAACGTTCCGGTATTGCCGACCGTCTGCACGACGATGCAGCGGAGAGCCGCGCCTCAGGTTCGCCTGCGCCCATCGCCACGCTTTTTGGCCAGCCTCTGCTTTCAAATCGCGGCATTCCGCTGAATCTCGATTGGGTGAAACAGGTTCGGGTGAACACCAGCGCGGTCGAGCGTAGGGCGCAAACTCATGTTGCCCGGCGAAGCGTGAAGAGAGAATGGCAAGCCGCCTGGCTGCTTCGCGCGGTTACTTGCATGGACCTGACCACACTTTCCGGCGATGACACGGAGCAGCGGGTGCGTCGCCTTTGCGCCAAGGCGCGGCAACCGATTCAACAGGAACTTGTGAAGCGCCTGGAGATTGAAGCGCTCGACATCAAGGTGGCGGCAGTTTGCGTCTATCACCGGTTCGTGGAAACTGCGGTGCGGGCGCTTGAAGGCAGCGGCATCCGAGTGGCCGCGGTTTCAGCAGGATTCCCGGCGGGATTGTCTCCGCTGCAGGAACGCGTCGCTGAGATTCGCCGATCCGTGGAAGCGGGGGCGAATGACATCGACATTGTAATTACGCGGGCCCACGTATTCGGCGCGAAATGGCAGGAACTCTACGACGAGATCGCCGCATTCAAACAGGCCTGTGGTCACTGCCACATGAAGGCGATTTTGGGAACGGGCGATTTGCTCACGCTACGCAATGTAGCACGGGCCAGCTTCGTTGCCATGATGGCGGGCGCGGACTTCATCAAGACATCGACTGGGAAGGAGCCGACGAACGCTACACTTCCAGTTGGATTTGTGATGACGCGCGCCATTCGCGAATATGCTGAGGAAACTGGCATGGCCGTAGGGTTCAAGCCCGCGGGTGGAATTCGCACGGCCAAGCAATCCATCGAATGGCTGGCGCTGATGAAGGAAGAACTCGGCATTCCATGGATGAAAGCGGACCTTTTCCGCTTGGGAGCCAGCGGCCTTCTGAACGATATCGAGCGGCAACTGGAACACCATGCCACTGGCCGGTACTCGGCAGATTACCGGCATCCGATGGCATAGTGCAGGCAGCGCGGAAAGGAAGAGCGGGATCACCCAGCGGAGAGAGAAAGCGGAGGGAAAGAATCGACTCGAATGAGCATAGCCGAAAAATTTCTCACGATGGAATACGGGCCTGCTCCCGAAGACTCCAAGGATGCTTTGTCGTGGCTCGACCGCCATCAACGGCGATTTGTTCACTTCATCGGCGGAGCCTGGTGCGAGCCGGTTGAAGGAGCGTTTTTCGATTCCATCGATCCCGCCAGCGGAGAAAAGATTGCAAGCGTCGCCCAAGGATCGGCTGCAGATATCGATGCCGCGGTGCTTGCGGCGGGAGCCGCACTTCCGAAATGGCAAGCATTAACGCCGCACGCGCGCGCCCGTTACTTGTATGCTCTGGCCCGTGCCGTTCAAAGACATTCCCGCCGGCTCGCGGTGCTCGAAACCATCGACAATGGCAAGCCGATCCGCGAGAGCCGCGACATCGACATTCCTCTCGTGATCCGCCACTTCTACCATCACGCCGGATGGGCGCAGCTGCTCGAGGTTGAGTTTCCGGGCTATCGCGCGTGCGGCGTGGTAGGACAAATCATTCCCTGGAACTTTCCTCTGCTTATGCTGGCATGGAAGATCGCGCCGGCGATCGCCACTGGAAATACGGTGGTGCTGAAACCGGCGGAGTTCACACCTCTCACGGCGCTTGCCTTCGCTGAGATTTGCCAGGAGATTGGGTTGCCGGCGGGAGTCGTCAACATTGTCACCGGCGACGGTTCCACCGGCGAGGCGCTGGTGAAACATCCGGGCATCGACAAGATCGCCTTCACCGGATCAACGGAAGTCGGGCGGGCGATCCGCGGCGCAACCGCTCACAGTCATAAGCGGCTTTCGTTGGAACTTGGAGGCAAATCGCCCTTCATCGTTTTCGAGGATGCTGATCTCGACAGTGCGGTGGAGGGGTTGGTGGATGGTATTTGGTTAAACCAGGGACAGGTCTGCTGCGCTGGCTCGCGCCTGCTCATGCAGGAGAGCATTTCCGACGCGCTCATGGAGAAAATTCGTCAGCGCATGAATACGCTGCGGGTAGGTCGGCCGCTGGATAAGACCATCGACCTCGGCGCCGTTGTCGCTCCGGTGCAACTCGATCGCATACGCCGCCTCGTGTCTCAGGGAGTCGCGGAGGGCGCGACCTGCTGGCAGCCGCAGATTGAGATGCCGTCGAGTGGACTCTTTTTTCCTCCCACGCTGCTGAGCAATGTGCATCCGACTTCGAGCGTCGCGCGGCAGGAGATTTTCGGTCCGGTACTCGCTGCCATGACCTTTCGCACGCCCGCCGAGGCCGTGGAACTCGCGAACAATACTGTCTATGGTCTGGCGGCCTGTGTGTGGAGCGAGAGCATCAACGTCGCTCTACAAGTTGCGGCGCAGGTTAAAGCGGGCGTGGTCTGGGTGAACTGCACGAACTCATTCGACGCTTCGTGCGGATTTGGCGGGTATCGCGAGAGCGGCTACGGGCGCGAAGGAGGGCGGGAAGGCTTGCTGGAGTACCTGGAACCCGGCTGGTTCAAGAACGCGCCCGTGGTTCCGGATTTGCCGAGCGCAGACGCCGAACCGGAATCAGCTGATAAGCCGCATACGCCGGTCGACGGAGCGATCGACCGCACCGTGAAACTCTACATCGGGGGCAAGCAGACGAGACCGGATTCCGGCTACAGCTTCGAGGTCCGCGGCAAGAAGGGTGACCTTCTGGGCGAAGCGCCGCTGGGAAACCGAAAAGATATTCGAAACGCCGTCGAGGCCGCCCGCAAAGCTGCGAACTGGTCGAAAGCTACAGCTCATAACCGGGCGCAGGTGCTGTATTACATGGCGGAGAATCTTGCGCTGCGTCAGGAGGAAATCTCTCGCCGGCTGTCGGCGATGGTCGGAGAAGCGCAGGCCGGCAAGGAGGTGGCGGCCAGCATCGAACGCATATTCTCGTACGCGGCCTGGGCCGACAAATTTGATGGCGCAGTGCACAATCCGCCGTCGCGAACCATCGCAATCGCACTGAATGAGCCGGTCGGAGTTGTGGGAATTATTTGTCCCCAGGATGCTCCGCTTCTTGGTCTGCTGTCGCTGGTATTGCCGGTTCTGGCCGCCGGCAATACCGCTGTGGTGATTCCGTCGGAGATCCATCCCATCATCGTCGGGGATTTGTACCAAATTTTCGACACCAGTGATCTGCCGGATGGCGCGATCAATATGGTGACGGGACACACATCTCAACTTCTCAGAACCCTCGCCGAGCACGACGACGTGGATTCCCTATGGTGTTTTGGCGATGACTCGAATGCGGCAGCGGCAAAAGCCTTTTCCGTGGGAAATCTTAAGCAAGTGTTCACCAACGAGGGCAGGTTGATCGACTGGTGGGATGCGAAGCAAGCGGAAGGCCGATGGTTTTTGCAACACGCCACCCAGGTGAAGAACATCTGGGTTCCCTACGGCGAGTAGTGCGGCGCCGATCCAGTTGAGTTTGTCGCAAACTGACACTTAACTTTCTCTTCCGCGGTCCCACGCCGGGAACCCATCGCGCTTGGGACAAGCTTTTCCCTTGAGCTGCTGTTTCAGCGACGGCTAGCGTCCAAAGGTGAAGAGGCTGCCCCGGCAGCTACCCGTCCACGGGAACACCGTGCTGCGCGCGATTCGACTACTGCTCTATTCAACTACCGCCTCCTTTTCGATTACGACTTTCAGATGGGCCGTCACATCCTTGTGCAACTTCACCGGAACGCTGTACTCACCCAGGCTCTTCAGCGGTTCATGGAGCTGGATCTGGCGCCGGTCCAGGTTGACTCCCTTTTTAGCAACCGCCTCGGCGATATCGCCGGAAGTCACCGAACCGAACAACTGATCGTGTTCGCCCGAGCGGCGCTGGAACGAAGCCGACAATCCCTCAAACTGCTTCGCCAGCTCTTCCGCCTGCGATTTCTCCTTAGCCGAGCGCCTCACTGAGGCAGCCTTCATCTGGGCGATAACGGCTTTATTCCCCGCCGTGGCTTCAATCGCCAGCTTGCGCGGCAGAAGAAAGTTACGTCCGTATCCTTCAGCAACCTTCACCACGTCGCCGCGCGATCCCAGCTTGGTTACATCTTCTTTGAGAATGACTTCCATGATGGCTCCTTGCCTAGCCGCTAGCTCTAGCTTTCGCGATCCCAACCACCTCCGGCTCGGTTGGGCCGGAGGCCTAGGGCCCGGCAGCTAGTAGCTGCCTTTCTTACGATGCCCGTCCGGCAAACGGTAGGAGGGCGATGTTCCGCGCCTGCTTGATGGCCGAGGCGAGCCGGTGCTGGTGTGGCGAACAGACGCCGGTCAAACGCCGGGGCACAATCTTGCCACTCTCCGCCACGAATTGGCCGAGCAGCCGGTAATCCTTGTAGTTGATGTCCGCAATCTTCTCGGTGCAAAACTTGCAAACTTTCTTACGCCGGAAGAACTTCCGTCCACCTTCGCGTGGAGGACCGCCAGGCCCGGAACGTCCGCCGCCGCCGCCACCGAACCGCGGCCGGTCTCCTCCTCCGGAACGCGGTCCGTCGCCGGAAGGCCGCGATGGCCTTTCGCCGACCGGTGTTGGTGCTTTCGTTTCTTCAGTCATAACGCTCCTTCTAGATCGTTGGTAGTAGTCAGTAACCAGCATTCAGCGAAATCGTTCCCTTGCGCTGCCGAACCAATCACTCTGACCGCTAACCACTGAACCGGCTGTTCAAGCCGTTGCTGGAGTCTCCGCCGCCGGGGCTTGTGCCGCCGCTCCCGGAGCTTCTTCCGCCGCCACAGGCGCGGGCTGTGCGCTCACCTTCTTGCGTGCATCGCGCAGCTTCTTGATCTTCTCCAGCCGCTTCTGCTCTTCGTCGATGCGCACGGTGAGGAATTTAATCACCGGCTCGGTGACTCGCAGTCTCCGTTCCAGTTCATGAATCACCATGCCCGCGCCTTCAATCGTCATCAGGATGTAGACACCTTCCCGAAACTTGCGCACCGTATAGGCCAGTCGACGCTTGCCCATCCGATCCACGTTCTTCACCGTACCTGCAGCCGCCGTAACCGTCGACTCCAGGTTCGAGATCAGCTTGTCGAGATCTTCGTCCGCCATATCCGGCCGGACAATAAACATCAATTCATACGTACGATTCATTTCCATCTCCAAATCTTAAAGCAGTGGTTCGTCGGCAGTCGCGAGACCCGTTTTCTATTTGACCACTGATCTTTGACTACCGATCTTGACTACTGATCTTTGACCCCTGTTCTTTGACCCCTGTTCACCGATCTCAGTCTTCCTGCTTCCGGTTGAAGCGGTTCATAGCCGCCGCCGGACCTTCCGTCAAAATCGCTTTCACGGCTTCTTCCGCAATGTCGAGCACTCCATCCACGACTGCCAACTCGGCCTTCCGAAACGGTGCCAGCAAGTAGCGCTGTCCATCTTCCACATTATGTTCCGGAGCCACGCCAATCCGGATGCGCAAGAAATCCTGCGTGCCCAGAGCCTCGATGATCGACTCGATTCCGTTGTGTCCCGCCGAACTTCGCCGCTGATGGATTCGCAACGTCCCCAGCGGAAAATCCAGTTCGTCCTGTATCACGATCAAGTCCGATTCGGGATTGGCTTCGTACTCCGCCACCAACTCGCTCACCGACACGCCACTCAGATTCATGAAGGTTTCAGGCTTGGCTAGCAAGACCGTCTCACCGCCAATGATCGCCCGCGCCGTAAGCGCCCGGCATTGCCTGCTTCTCACTTCAACGCCCAAAGCACTAGCGATGCGGTCCACCGCCAGAAATCCCAGGTTGTGCGGCGTGAACTGATACTCGATACCAGGATTGCCGAGACCAACGATCAGTTTCACGCCATTTCACGTTCAACGCGGTTTCAAGCGACATTCCAAACCATGTGGCGACAGCCGCGCTCGCCCGGCCTGCCCTGAGCGATGCCGAAGGGCCAAGTCCAGCGCATCGAGACGCGCCCGCACCACGAAACTATTTCTTCTCCTTCTTGTCTGCCTTCTTCTCGCCCTTTTCGGCCGGAGCCTCGGCACCTTCTTCCTCGCTCTCCGCCTTGCCCTTCTTGATGACCTCGGGTTCGGCCGGAGCCGCTCCCGCCTCTGCCGCAACCGCTTCCGGTGCAGCCACAACTTCTTCCTTCACTGAGGTCACGTGAGCCACGGGCTGATTCGCGTCCGTAAGAAACTTAAGCTTCTCGTCGTGCGGCAAATCCGAAACCCGCAGCACTTTGCCGAAGGTAAGTTCGCTCACATCCACATCGATGTGGCTCGGAATGTCGCCGGGCAGGCACTCGATCTCCACCTCGCGCAGCATCTGCTCGAGAATTCCACCTTCCGTCCTCACCCCCGCAGGCACGCCCTGCAGCATCACCGGGACGCTCACCCGCAGCGCCCTATCCATCGCGATCCGCTTCAAATCGATGTGCAGAAGATGGCCTTTGATTGGCTCGTATTGCCAATCTACGATCATCGCCTTGGTGCGCTCCCCGCCATTTAGCGCCAGATCGAAAATGGTGTTGTGACCGCTGTCTGAGCGCAGGATGCGCAGCACGTGTCTCGGGTCCACGCTCACGGGCAGAGCGTCCTTGCCGGCGCCATACACCACTCCCGGGATCCTGCCTTCGCGCCGCACCCGCCGCGCTTGGTTCTTTGTCCCCGATTCCCGCGGTTCCGCTTCCAGAATGTTCGGTTCTAATGTGGTCGCCATAATTTCAATTCCTGTTTTCTTCGTTGATTCCGCCTAGTAACTTTGCCTTTCCGTAATTCAGATGAATAACTTGCTGACTGAAGTTTCTTCGTGATTGGCCTGGATCGCACGGCCGATCAATCCCGCAATCGATAACACGCGAATCTTGGGCTCCTGCCTGGCCGCCTCCGTTAGTGGAATGGTGTTGGTTACTACCACCTCGCGGATCACCGAATTGGCAATATTTTCTACGGCCGGGTTCGATAGCACCGCGTGCGAGGCACAGGCATAAACCTCGGTCGCTCCATTCTCCATTAAGGCCGCAGCTGTCTTCACCAGCGTGCCCGCCGTATCGATCAAGTCATCGATGATCAAGCAGGTCCGTCCCTTAACGTCTCCGATCACGTGCATCACCTCGGCTACGTTCATATCGACCCGCCTCTTGTCGACGATCGCCAGCGCCGCGTCCACCTTCTTCGCGAAGAACCGCGCCCGCTCCACGCCGCCCGCATCCGGCGATACCACCGTCAAATTCGGGAGGTTCAGCTTTCTGAAGTGATCCACCAACACCGGCGAAGCAAACAAATGGTCGACCGGAATATTGAAGAATCCCTGCAGTTGCGGCGTATGCAAGTCAACGATCAACGCCCGGTGCGCTCCCGCGGTGGTAAGCAAATCAGCCACCAGTTTCGATGAAATCGGACTGCGCGGTTTGTCCTTGCGATCCTGCCGCGCATAACCGAAGTACGGCACCACCGCCGTAATCCGCCGTGCCGAAGCCCGCTTGAGCGCATCGATCATCAGCAGCAATTCCATCAGATGCTCGTCCACACTCGTGCTCTTGCCGCCATCCTTGTTGGCCGCGCGGCACGTGGGCTGCATCACGAATACGTCCGCGCCCCGCACATTCTCCTGAATCTGCACATAAGCTTCGCCGTCCGCAAACCGGATCACCTG
>Ga0181525_10001023_pt1 | contig 24214 bp, 18 predicted proteins | sample PEATcosm2014_Bin_48_FD_121100 | JGI IMG/M metagenome (GOLD analysis project Ga0181525, IMG submission 121100) | Peatland microbial communities from MTU Mesocosm Facility, Houghton, MI, USA - PEATcosm2014_Bin06_10_metaG | ecosystem: Environmental > Terrestrial > Soil > Wetlands > Peat | place... | reverse complement strand
TTGTAATTTACGGCGGGGACGTCGATGTGGATGTCGATGCGGTCCATGAGCGGGCCGGAGATTTTCGAGATGTAGCGCTGGATCATGGGCGTGGTGCACTGGCACTCGCGGGTGCGGTCGTTGCGAAAGCCGCAGGGGCAGGGATTCATGGCCGCGGCGAGCATGAAGCGTGCGGGGAACGTCAGCGCCATGGCGGCGCGGGCGATGGTGACAGAGCCATCTTCGAGCGGCTGGCGCAGGACTTCGAGGACGTTGCGGGGGAATTCGGGGAGTTCGTCGAGAAATAGGAGTCCGTTGTGGGAGAGCGAGACTTCGCCGGGGCGCGGGATTACGCCTCCGCCGATGAGGCCAGCGTCAGAGATGGTATGGTGCGGGGCGCGGTAGGGGCGCTTGCCAACCAGGCCGCTGCCGGGGTCGAGAACTCCGGCTACGCTGTGTATTTTGGTGGTCTCGAGCGCTTCTTCGAAAGTCAGCGGGGGAAGAATCGTCGGCATGCGTTTGGCCAGCATGGTTTTGCCGGAGCCGGGCGGGCCGATCATTAGGATGTTATGGCCGCCGGCGCAGGAGATTTCGATGGCGCGTTTGGCGGTCTGCTGGCCGCGGACGTCTTTGAAGTCGACGAGAAATTCCTGCGACTCTTTGAGCAGTGCGTCGCCATCGGCTTTCAGCGGGACGATGCCGTTGCCCGAGTTTACGAAGTGGATCACGTCAAGCAGGGAGCGTACGGGGTAGACATCGACTCCGCCGACCATGGCGGCTTCGCGGGCGTTGGCTTCGGGAACAACCAGCTTTGAAATCTTGCGGGTGCGGGCTTCGAGGGCGATGGGGAGCGTGCCTCGGATGCCGCGCACACCGCCATCGAGCGACAGTTCGCCAATAAAGAGGCAGTCTTCGATGGTCTTTTGAGTGAGTCCGCCGTAGGCGCCAACGATGCCGAGCGCCATGGGCAGATCGAATCCTGAGCCTTCCTTCTTTATGTCGGCGGGGGCAAGGTTGATGGTGATGTGTGTCGGCGGGATGTCGTAGCCGCAGTTTTTCAGCGCGGCGCGCACACGGTCGCGGCTTTCGCGCACGGCAGCGTCGGGCAGGCCGACGGTGTGGAAGTGGTCCTGGTCGGTCTTGATGCCGGAGCAGTCGACTTCCACCTGAATAATGTTGGCGTCGATGCCGTAGACCGCGGCGCTGAGGGTCTTGTAGAGCATTGTGTGCTCCGGCGAGACAGTCTTGCGTCTCGTCTTCTCTCTGTGCTGCCGCCGTCGGCACACTGAGGCCTGATTCCGGAATGTAGTTACGGTACGCGGGTCGAGGCACGGCTGGCTGTGACGGATGTCACAGGGTGAGGCTGTGGAAAACGTAGGTACTTCCCTGCATAAGGAAAAATAGATACCTGAGAAGCCCTTAATGGGCGCTTTTGCGACCAACCGCCCCGATTCGGTCCCCGTCTAACGAAAGCTCCCGCAAGTCAATTTCGGGCAGCGGGGCGCTAACTCCGGTTTCCCGATCGCCTTTTCCGGTCGCCGGGGCTCCTTCCTCCGCAGGATTCCCGACACCCGCCAGCCTCATGGCGGTGGATTCAGATGAACCGGTTCCTCTACGTTTCGACGAGCGCCGGCATTTTAGCGTACACGATAAATTCGAGCACCGGCCAACTGGCTGCCATCGCAGGATCACCCTTTGGTTCAAATGTCAGCAGTCCCTGGACTATCGCAGTTACGCCGAATGACCGCTTTCTTTATGAACTTCAGTCGACAAATACCGGAGTCATGTACGGCTATAGCCTGAACTCATCATCAGGCGCGCTGACGGCGCTGGCGGGCTCTCCGTTCAACGCAGGGACTTGCGGGACTGTAACCACTGGAACGACAGGTCCGGACAACATAACCATCCCCAGCGCGGGCAACCTTCTGTACGACAACTGCGGAATCTACTCTCTCGATCAGAACACTGGCGCGGTGACGCAGGTCTCAAACTTTGTCGCCGGAGACTGGCCGGTCATCGACCCGACCGGGAACTTTCTCTGGGCAATCACGGCCCAGCAGAACTGTTTCCAATGCGATGTCGGCGTGACTACCTACCAGGTCAACGCCAGTACGGGAACCCTGACGGCGGTGCCGAATTCATTTTTCGTTTTGACCAATTCTGAAGTCGGGAGTATTGACAACATCGCCATCACCAAGTAGCTGCAGGAATCTGCGGACGGATCTCTCTTGCTGGAATTGTGGAAAACTATCTCCATGCGTGGAAAGGGTGGTAGTTCGAGATGGTCTGGCCGATCACGTGGGAAGAGTACCTCGCGAGGTCATATTTGGGGCTGATCCAGATTAGGGGTCAATCCCGGGCAAGTCAATTATTACAAGCGCTTCAGAAGCCGCTGTGGCGTACCAAGTTCTCCAACAGCGACGGTTGTTCGATCATGCCTATACAATTACGATGGCTTTACTGATTGCCGGTTTTGCGGTTCCCGGAACACAAAACCAGGTGCCTTCAATGAACCAGGCCTCCCCCGGTGCTGCTCCGCACTCCCGCCCTCCGCAGAATCGTCCTTCGAAAAATCTTGATCGCGAAGAATCTCAGCTGTGGCGATGGATTCTGCTGTTCATGGTGCTGCTGGCGGCGGGTTTTGCCGCGCTCGCGTGGGAGCGGCTGGAGCGCCTGCCTTATCATCTAGGACCGGCAGCATTGGGTGTGCTGCTGTTGTCGGTGCTGCTCGCAGTTTACGCTTACGGCCGGCGCAGAGAAGTCGTCGAGCTAAAAGGCTTGTTGCAGGGTTTGCAGGAACACGTCGGTGCGGCGCCTTCGGAGGCGCAACTCGACCAACTCTCCGACATGATTGCGCGCTCGCAGCGCAATTTCAAGGAGCTGATCGATTCATTCGAAGATGCGGCCTGCGCCGTCTCGCTGGATGGCACCGTGCGCACGGTCAACAAGAGCGTCAGCGATCTGGTGGGGCTTCCCTTCACCGGGATCGTAGGAAAGAAGTTTTTCGAATTCCTTGAGGAACCCACCCGCGCCGGCCTGGAAGCTGGACTGGCGCGTTTTCTGGAGAAACGACACTGGACGGGAACGGTGCGCGTGCGTCTCAAGAATAGCGACCGGCCACTTTACTTCGAGTGTGTGCTCAACGCGATCATCAAAAGCGATGAAGTGGTTGGAGCCAGCGTTCTGGGCCGGGATGTCACGGGGCAGCATGAAAAGGAGCTGCGCTTCACCGAACTGTTCGAGACCCTGCAGGAAGGCGCTTATTTCAGCACGCCCGAAGGCAGGCTGCTGGAGGCTAATCCCGCGCTGGTGAGTATTCTCGGCTATGCGACGAAAGATGAGTTGCTGGCGGTCGATCCGGCTGAGCTGAATATCGATCCCGCGGCCCAACCCGTGCTGGGGCGGGCGCCCGACGATCGCGGGGGCGTGCGCGCGCGTGAGATCACGCTGCGAAAAAAGGATGGAACTCCGGCGGTGTTTCTGGAATCATCGCGGGCGGTATGGGATGCCGCGGGCAAGCTGATTCGCTACCAGGGCACTTTGGTCGACGTCACGGACCGGCGCAAGCTGGAGCGGCAACTGCTGCAGCAGGAGGAATTCCGGCGGCACTTGCTGGAAAGCTTCCCTGACCTGATTCTTGTGGTTGATTTGCAGGAACACTACACGTTCGTGAGTTCGCGGGTACGTGACCTGCTGGGGTACCAACCCGACGATTTATTGGGCAAGAAGATCTCTGAGACTGAGGATCACTCGCCCGAACTGGCCTCGCTCTATCACGACGTGGTTTCGGGCACGCGGAGTTTTGGGGCCGCGGAATATAGCGCGCGCCATCGCGACGGAAGCTGGCGGACGATGCGTGCCTCGGCCAGCCGGTTTTTCGACGCCGATGCAAAACTCGGAGGCGTGATCGTCTCGGTGCGCGACATTACGACGGAGAAAAAGCTGGAGCAGCAGATCGTGCAGAGCGAGCGTCTGGCGGCTATGGGAACGATGATCGGCGGGGTCGCGCACGAACTCAACAATCCCTTGACCAGCATACTAGGAGTGAGCGAACTCTTGCAGGACAGCCAGACCACTGACGCGGCGCGGAAGCAGGTCGGCATTCTGCAGCAGCAAGCTCGCCGCGCGGCCGAGATTGTTCATAACCTGACTTACTTTTCGCGTCCGCCGGCGGCAGGTAAGACCGCGGTCAATCTGGGTGAGATTGTGGAACGCACTCTCAATCTGCACTCCTATTCGCTGCGGAAGAACAGCATCACCGTAGACTTCCTGCCCCAGCCGAGTCTGCCCCGGGTAGAAGCCGATCCGCACCAACTGATGCAGGTCTTCCTGAACTTGATCTTGAATGCGGAGCAGGCCATTCGCGAGGCGCGCGACCGGGGAACTTTGCGCATCCGCCTGGGAAATTCTGGCGAATCTGTTTGGGTCAGTTTTCATGATGATGGGCCGGGGATACCCGGCGACATCGTGGGCAGCATCTTCGATCCTTTTTATACGACGAAGCGGCCGGGGCGCGGAACCGGACTTGGGCTGAGCATCTGCAAGGCGGTGGTGAAGGAACACAACGGCACGATTGAAGCCGCCAACGCGCCCGGAGGCGGAGCCGTGTTCACGGTGACGCTGCGCGCGGTGGCTAATTCAGGCGCGGTGGGCCTTTAATCTCTTTCTCCTGCTAATCTCTTTCTACCGCCATGGCAACCGCATTCCCTCCACCCAGGCAGAGGGCAGCGATCCCACGCTTCGAGTTGCGGCGCGTCATCTCGTAGATCAGAGTGACCAGGACACGTGCGCCACTGGCACCGATGGGATGCCCGATGGCGACCGCACCGCCGTTCACATTAACTTTGTTGGGATCCAGTCCAAGCTCGCGCATTACGCCCAGCGCCTGCACCGAGAAGGCTTCGTTGAGTTCGTAGAGATCGACATCGTCGCTTTTCCAGCCGGTCTTCTCCCAGATTTTTCGCACCGCATCGACCGGCGCCATCATCACCCATTTGGGTTCGACGCCGCTGGTGGCCTGCGCCACGATTCGGACGATCGGTTGCGCGCCGAGTTCCTTCGCGCGCGGCGCGCTGGTCACCACCACGGCCGCGGCTCCGTCATTCACGCCGGGAGCATTGCCGGCAGTGACGGTTCCATCTTTCTTGAATGCGGGCTTCAACGAGCGAAGCACTTCGATTGTCGTATCCTCGCGGGGCGATTCATCTTTCTCGAAGAGGACTGGAGCTTCGCCTTTCTTCTTCGCGGGAATTTCCACGGGCACAATCTGAGACTTGAAGCGGCACTCCTTCCACGCGGCGACCGCCTTTCGGTGAGAGTGAACCGCGAACTCATCCTGCTCTTCGCGCGTGATGCCGTATTTCTCGGCGACGTTCTCGCCGGTGATGCCCATGTGGTAGTCGTTGTAAATATCCCAGAGTCCGTCGTGCACCATGGAATCGATCACTTTGCCGTTGCCCAGGCGGTATCCTTTGCGCGCTTGCGGCAGCAGGTAAGGTGCGTTGGTCATCGATTCCATGCCTCCTGCAACGACGATGGAACTGTTGCCGGTTTGCACCGCTTGCGCTGCCAGCGCCACTGCTTTCAATCCTGAGCCGCAAACTTTGTTGATTGTCATGGCACCTGTCGCTGGAGACAATCCGCCGAAGATTGCGGCCTGCCGCGCCGGATTTTGACCGAGGCCTGCGGGAAGAACGTTGCCCATAATGCACTCGTCGACCTGATCGGAGTTCAACCCGGCGCGCTTCACTGCCTCGCGCACCACCACCGCACCCAACTGCGGGGCGCTCAAATCAGTGAGACTGCCTTGAAATTTTCCTACCGCCGTACGACAACCGGAAATGATGACAACATCATCGAAAGCCGCCATTGATCATGCTCCCACGAAGATTTCGCAACTTCTAATTATAGATGCGGCAACCTGGAAAGCGACTGAAAAGATGTGCTTCCGCGAAGCGGGCCGAGTGACGATTCGACTCAACACGGCGATGATGAACGGGATGATCACGGCGTCGATTGCGGCTGCATGGATTGCCGTGGCAAACGCGAGAACAGTTTCGATGGAACAGTAGTTAGAATTTTTCTCGTGATTGCTCCATGCGCGGGTGACTTTGGTACAGCATCGCACGCTGCATTTCGTGCATTTTTTTCTTGACTTCATTTTTCATTAACTGAATACTTCAAATAGTCGCAACAAATGATCGTTGCAGATGTTTCCATGAAAAATGGAAGGGAGAATAGAACCAATGGCAACCAAGAAAAAGGCAAAAAAGAAAAAGAAGCATTAAGAAAGTCAGTACAAAGGCAAAAAGGGGGACGCCAAAAGCGTCCCCTAAGTTTTTGGTGCGCAAGTTTAATGTGCAGGCTCACCGATCAATCGATCAGTCCAAATGCTTCTCTCCACTCGGGGTAGGATTCCGAGAGAGGTTCGGTACACTCTTTTCTTTCGCTGGACACAATCCGCGGAATGCGCAGAAGTTGCAATAGAAATCGGGTTTGGGCTTGAAGTTCCCTTCGGCGATGCCACGCGCCACGGTCAGCACACGCTCCCGCGCCTGCTCTAATTGAAATTCCGTACGCTTCGAAAGAACAGGTACGTTGCCTTCGAGATTGTGAAACACTAATGCGCCCACGCGGTATCCCCACTTCGCGTGCGCAGCCATGGCGTAGATGGAGAGTTGCAGACTCTCGTCCGCGTCTTCCTGTGATCGAGCTTTGCCGGTTTTGTAGTCGACGATGTTTACGCTGCCATCGGGGGCGCGGTCCATGCGATCGATTCTTCCGGCAACCTTCGTCCCGGCAATCTCGATGTCGAACCATTCCTCCGTGTGCAGAACTTCGGGTGCGGCAGCCGAGCGAGTGCCCGCCAGGAACTCCCTCAAATGCTCTTCACCCTGCTCGAGGTACAAGCGGCGCTGATATTCGTCCTGAATTCCGGCAGTGGACAAGTCTTCGCGAAAAAGCTGCAGCAGTTCGTCGTCTCCCTTTGTTCTGCCCAGGCGGGTGGAATCGTAGAAGGTCCGGAGCACGCGGTGCATGGCCGCCCCGTATTGCATGGCCGCGTGAACCTGCCGTGCCAACTTCCACTCGCGCTCGAACTTGAACTGCAACGGACACATCTCGTAGGTTTCCACCGCCGATGCGCTGAGCCGCGCGTCCAGGCCTTCGATCGCGGGCAACTCGAGCCATGCCGGCAATCGAGAGCCTTCGGGATAAGCCGGGTCCGCGGCTGCGGCAATCTCGATCAACTCAGGCTGCGAAGGCAGCGCTGTGCGCGACCTGAGCCACGGATGCAATCCCGGGTTGCCGATGATTTCGCGCATCAGTCCCGCCGGCGTTTTGTCGCGGCCGATTCCCTGCTTGCCGTAGATGTGCAGCGAGTCTTTGGCGCGCGTCATCGCCACATAGAAAAGGCGGCGCTCCTCCTGATCGTAGAGCGTCTTGTCATCGCCCGCCGCGGCTGAATCCGGATCGCGCAACTCCCGGGGGAACTCCACCAGAGTTTCGCGGTAGTTGGCGGGAAAAGAGCCACGGGTTGCGCGCAGAATAAAGACATGGGCGAACTCGAGCCCCTTGGCGCCATGTGCGGTCATCAGGCGAACCGCGTCTTCGTCATCGTTCGAAGTCAGAGGAATCACTCCACCAGCTTCGCGAAAATAGTTGAGGTACTCGATCCATTCGCCGAGTTCTTTGGTTTTGGTGGTCGCCTTGCCTTCCCAGTCGGCGGCAAACTTCAGAGCGGCTTGCACAATCGCCGAGTTGAGGTCCAGCCCGAATTGCTTTCCGATCAGTTGCAGAGCCGCGCGTGCCTTCGCCTTCTTGCGAATAACCTCCTCGCGAGCCTGGCGCACGCAGTCCAGCACCGCCGCACCGCCGGCAACTCCGTCCAACACCGAGTAGAGCGGAATCACCTCACCATCCCGCGAATTCTTGGCGATCGCGCGCAGTGCCGCGCGGAGCTGCAAGGGATCCACATCGAATTGCTGCAACGCAGCGACTCGAAAAAGATTGGCGTCCGAGCCCAGGTCCACCACGACTGCGACACAGGCAAACAAATCCCGTACTTCGGGCGTATCGCTCACATCCATGTTCTCGATGGAAAAAGGAATCTCGTGCTCGGCCAGTTGTTGCACAACGTCGTCGCGGTGAATGTGAGAACGGTAGAGGACCCCAAAGTCTTTCCACCGGCAGCGCAAATGACGCCGCGTATCTTCGATGATGCTCACCACGTCCGGCGCTTCTGCATCCTTGGCGGAAAAAGAGATAGCTTCCACGGGAAAAGCGGCCAGGGTTCGCCCCTCTTTTTGCGCCTCCTCCACGCGCGCCGATTCGAGTGGAGTGCGCCGGTAAGCAAAAGCGCGCTCGGTGGCCGCAAACACGGGAGGGTTTTTGTCGACGATGGCGAAGGCGCATTGCAGAATGGCAGTAGTCGAGCGCCGATTTTTGCCCAGCACGACTAGCTTCGTCTGCGGGAAGTGCCGCCGGAACAGATGAAACGCCGCGCTGGAGGCTCCGCGAAAACGGTAGATGGCCTGATCGGGGTCGCCAACAGCGAAGACATTTCCATCGGCGCCCGCCAGCAGCGCCAGAATCTCGATTTGCGCGAAGTTGGCGTCCTGAAATTCGTCGACAAGAATGAAGCGGGTGCGGGCACGCTCCGCGGCCAGCAGGCTTTCATCGGCGACGAGCACCTCGTGCGCGCGGGTGATCATGTGGCCGAACGTCCCCAGATTGTCTTCGCGCAGCCAGCGCTCGGTGGTGGAGAACACGCGGGCAATTTCCTGGCAGCGTGCAATCACCTCGGTATCGCTCAACTGATCTTTCGATTTGGCTACACGAGGAATCGACAATTCCCCGCGCTCGAGCCGCCCAACATACTCAGCGTACTTTTCCGGCGTCACTAGTTCATCGTGGCAGCGGCTCAGGAAACCGAGCAAGTCATTGAGAAACTGGGCCACGTTGGCCGCACGGACGTAGTGTTCCAGGTGAAGTTCGTGGAGCCGCTTGCGCAGATAGATCCAGAGGTCTTTGTCATCGAGCACGCCGAACTTTTTTCCAGCGCGCGTAAGCAAGCCGAGGCAATAATCGTGAAATGTCACCGACTGAATCGGCTTGCCCAGCAGGCCGCGAACGCGGTCACGCATCTCCCCGGCAGCGGCAACGGTGTAGGTGAGGGAAAGCACGTCTTCCGGCCGCGCGTGGCCTTGCTCGACCAGAAGGGCGATGCGGTGGATCAGGACTGAGGTTTTCCCTGTGCCCGCGCCCGCGACCACCAGCATCGGCCCCTGAACATGCTCGATCGCTCGGCGCTGTTGATCTTCGGGAAGGAATGGCACCGGGTTTGATTGTGATTTGGGAACAGCCATCGCGGCCCAGAATACCACCTCGATCAGCGGCGCGCGCAGACAAAGCCAGGCTGGGGCAACGAAGCGAAAAACTCAGAGCGAAGAGAGCGCAGAAACCACAACCGCCGTTGCTGCAATTGCGGCGGTTTCGGCACGCAGAATGGTGTTGCCGAGTGAGGCCAAAATCCATCCAGCCTGTTGAAATAACTGCAATTCTTCCTGCGTCCAACCGCCTTCAGGACCGACCGCCAGAATGACGTCTCCGTTTGAAGCGTCGGGTCTTACGACATCGCGCAACAGAGTTCGGTCTTCCGATTCGGCCAGCACGATCCGCGAAGCCGCCTTGAGATTCACAGCTTCCGGGAACTTGATGGGCGCCGCAATTTCCGGCGGAGCGGAACGGCGCGACTGTTCAGTCGCTTGCCGGGCAATGCGCTGCCAGCGTTCTACCCGTTTCGCAGCGGCCGCAGCCAGATGAGAATCCGTTCGGCGCGAAATCACCGGCACGATCCGTGCGACGCCCAGTTCCGTGCATTTCTCGATCGCCCACTCGATGCGATCAAACTTGTACACCGCGAGCACGAGCGTAATCTCAGCCAAGCGCGCTCCGGAAACTTCTTCGCCCAGCTCAAAGTCGACACGGCCATCGCCTACGAATGTAATTCGGCCGCGGCGGACCGATTCGCCTGTTGCAATATCGAACTCCTGTCCGATGCGAGCTCGCAACACGCGCACGAGGTGCTCCGCATGCTGGCCGACCAGAGCCGCGCGCGCTCCCGAGACTTCGTCGGCAATCCAACGGCGTCGGGTCATAACGTCAGTTGCCAGCCTCCGGTTGCCAGTTCCCAGTAAGGGCCCCTAGTGATAGCGTCATGCTGTCTGGTAGACCTCGGTTAATAATGTAAGGACAGAGAGGCAATTTCAGTCTGGCAACTGGCGGCTGGCTACTGGAAACTGTTTCAACCAAACATGTCTTTCACTTTGCCCAGCAGCGTCCGCATCATCGGCTGGTTGTCCACCTTCGCGGTGGTCTCCAACTCGAGCAGCAGCTCTTTCTGGCGCTTGCTCAGCTTGCTGGGAATCTGCACCCGCACTTCCACGTAGAGATCGCCCTTGCCGTGGCCGCTTAATACCGGCATGCCTTTGTTGCGGATGCGAAACGTGGTGCCGGGCTGCGTCCCATCGGGGATCTTCAATGTATGCTCGCCATCGAGCGTGGGCACGCGGATCTCGGCACCCATCGCCGCTTGCGTCACTGATAGCGGGACGGCGCAGTGCAGGTCGTTCCCTTCCCGCTCAAAAAACGGATGCTCCTTCACGTGCAGCACCACGTAGAGATCGCCCGCTGGCCCGCCGAAAGGCCCAGCTTCGCCGCCGCCTGTGAAGCGAATGCGCGTGCCGTCTTCCACGCCGGGCGGAATCTTGGTCTCCACCGGGCGCTGCCGCAGAATCCGCCCTTCGCCTTTGCACTTCGCGCAGGGATCGGTAATCACATTGCCCATTCCCTGGCAATTAGGACAAGTGCGAGCGATGCTGAAAAAGCCTTGCTGATACCGCACCTGCCCGCGCCCGTTGCAAGCGCGGCAAGTGGTTGGGCCTTTGCCCGGCGCAGCTCCCGATCCGCGGCAATCTTCGCAGGCTTCGTGACGCCGCACCATCACGCGCGTTTCTGTACCAAATGCAGCCTGTTCGAACTCGATGGTTAAATCTTCTCGCAAATCCGCACCGCGCTGCACCCGGCTGCGGCGCCGCCCGCCGCCTCCGAAGGCATCCCCGAAACCGAAGAACTCGCCGAAGATTTCGCCGAAGTCCTGGAACGGTGTGCCATCGAAACCCGCGCCCCCACCCGCCGCGCTGCCAACGCCGGCATGACCGAAGCGGTCATAGAGCGATCGCTTCTCGGAGTCGGCAAGCACGGCGTAGGCCTCTGTCACTTCTTTGAAGCGTTCTTCCGCATCCGGATTGTTGGGATTCCGGTCGGGATGATATTGCATGGCCAGCTTGCGATAAGCGCTCTTGAGTTCGCCCTCGCTCGCCGTACGGCTTACGGACAGCACTTCGTAATAATCGCGTTTTGCGTTGGTTGCCAGAATCAGACGCCTTTCGTTTATGAACTGGGAAATGCTGGGTTAGAAATCCCTCTTGGTTATTTTCCCGAATTCTTCGCGACCTTCACCATCGCAGGCCGCAGCAGCCGGTCCTTGAACTTGTAGCCGCGCTGCAACTCCTCGATCACCTGGTGGTCGGGAACGTCGGCGGTTTCCACCATTTCGATGGCCTCGTGGAGCCGCGGATCAAATGCCTCGCCCTTCGACACAATAGGATTCACCGACAACTTCGCCAAAGCAGCGAGCAACTGCTTGTAGATCAGTTCCACACCGGCGCGCAGTTCGGCCGCATCCGATTTCACTTCCAGCGCACGCTCGAGGCTGTCCATCGCGGGCAACAAAGCCTTGACTGCGTCGGCCACGGCGTAATCGCGCAACTCCATCTGCTCCTTATTCGCCCGCTTGCGGGCGTTATCGAATTCCGCCTGTGCCCGCGCCAGCCGATCGAGCAGTGTGTCGCGCTCCGCTGTCAACTTTTGCAATTCCGAATCCGAACCAGACAATTCCGTGCTCTCTGCCGCAGCCGTGGTCTCATTCCCATCCCCCGCCGGCAGTTCGTGCTCCAGATCGAGCGCCGTGTTTTTTGCTTCTGACTTACCGTTCACTTTTGCCATAAACAACTCTGTTACTCCGATTCATTCAGGATTTTGTCGAACAGCCGCGCAATGTAGGAAACCGCGGTCATGGTGTGCTGATAATCCATGCGTGTGGGTCCGATCACGGCCAGCGATCCAAACATATCGCTTCCCGACCGCGCCGGCGCTCCAATCAGCACAAAGTTCTGCATGGAGGGCAGCGCATCGTCCAGCCCGATCACGACCCGCACCGCCTCCTGCTTCACGTCAAGATAGGCCCCCAGAAGCTGCGCGACTTTTTCTTTTTCCTCCAGCGTCTTCAACATCTCCTGCAGACGCTTGCGGTCTTCTTGTCCAGTCACCAAATTGGCCGCACCTTCCACGAAAACCACTTGCGTGCCCGCTTCTCCTGCAAGCGCGCCCTGCTTGTAGAGTTGCTCGAGGGAGTGCATCAGGCGGTCGTATTCGCTGCGCTCCTGTTCAATCCTGCGCGCGAGTTCGGCGCGCATCGATTCCATCGTCCAGCCGCGAAAATTTTCGTTGATGTAGCGCGCGGCCAGGTCGAGTTGGGCTTGCGGCAGATCGAGCCGCAACACCCGGTCGCGCACCAACCCGGAACGCGTCACCAACACCGCCAGCACTTTCTGATCGCCCAGGCGCGAGAAGTACACATGCTCCAGCGCGTTCTTGGCGCCGCTGGTGGCCACGGTCACCCCGACGTTGCGCGAAATCAGCGACAGCACGTGCGAAGTGCGCTCCATAAATTCCTGCACGTCGCTGATGCCCGCCAGCGAATCCGAAATCATGCTCTCTTCCTGCGGCGCCAGCTTCGCTGCGCCGCTGATCTGCTCCACGTAATACCGGTAAGCATCCGTCGTCGGTATACGGCCGGAGGAGGAATGCGTCTGCTCCAGAAACCCCGCCTCGGAAAGATCGGCCATGACGTTGCGTATAGTCGCCGGGCTTAAGCCCTCGCGGCTGGACCGCGCCAGCGTACGCGAACCGACCGGCTCGCCCGTGGAAATAAAAGTCTCCACGATCGCGGTGAGAACTTCGCGTTCCCGTTTCCCGATATTGGGGTCCGATGGCATTTCGTCTTATGGGATCACTTCAGGCTTGAGGCCAGCTCCATATTTCCAGCTAAGTATTTTAGATGCAGAAACTTAGCTAAGGACGCAAACCCGCGCCCTGCTTGGATTCTAGGAACGCGCACCTTTCCTGTCAAGGACGCCGACGCGACCGAAGGTCTCAACTTTCCGGATGCTGCCGGAACCTCGGCCCACATCTTCCCTCTATGGCAATCACCGCGTATCCTCAACTCGCATGGCGCAAAATCAATCGAGATGAAATCCAAACCTCACATCGCCGTCGTCGGAGCTGGCGCCTTCGGCGGGTGGACCGCTCTACACCTGCTCGAACGCGGAGCCCGCGTCACCCTGCTCGACGCCTGGGGACCCGGCAACTCGCGTGCGTCTTCAAGCGGCGAAACCCGCATCATGCGCGGCACCTACGGCCCTGATCAGCCTTATACGGAACTGGCCGCTCGCGCGCTCAAGCTGTGGCAGAAGTATGAACGGCGCTGGAAAAAGCAGTTCCTGCACCGCACTGGCGTTCTCTGGATGGTCAGCAGCCGCGATGATGCTTATGAACGAGGCTCGCTTGATGTGCTTCGCCAAGCCAGGATCAAGTTTCAGGAACTCTCCACGCCAGAGATGAAGAAACGTTGGCCGCAAATTAACTTCTCGGACACACATTGGGGAATCTTCGAACCCGAGTGCGGATACCTCGACGCCCGCGCAAGTTGTCAGGCCGTAGTCGATGCGTTCATCGCCGAGGGCGGAAGATATCGGCAGCTCGCGGTCTTGCCGGATGGACTAGAAAGCCAACCCCTTCGCAGCCTGACACTCTCCGACGGCTCTCACCTCAAAGCCGATTATTATGTCTTCGCCTGCGGCCCATGGTTGGGCAAATTGTTTCCTGAAATTTTAGGAAACATCATTCGTCCAACAAAGCAGGATATCTTTTTCTTCGGTCCGCCCGCGGGAGACTCGCGCTTCACCGACGCGCAGCTTCCCGTGTGGGGCGATCATCTCTCGATTGAACATGGCAAGCGTTTCTTCTACGGCATCCCGGGCAGCGACCGCCGCGGCTTCAAAGTCGCCGACGACACTCGTGGGAGGCCTTTCGATCCAACCAACGGCGAGCGAGTGGTCAACCGCCCAATGTTGAAACGGGTTCGCGAATATATTGCTTTTCGCTTTCCTGCGATGAAAGACGCTCCGCTGATTGAGACGCGCGTCTGCCAATATGAGCAGACCGCCGACAGCCACTTCATCGTGGATCGGCATCCGCGAACGAACAACGTCTGGCTGCTCGGCGGTGGCTCGGGGCACGGCTTCAAGCATGGACCGGCGCTGGGGGAAATCATGGCGGACGCAATCTTGAAAGAGCGACAAGCCGACGCCGTTTGGCGTCTGTCACGATTTTCAAAGCGAAGGTCAAAACCTTAAACACAGGGGACACAGAGGAACACAGGGTAAAACTCGGTGATTTACCCTGTGTTCCTCTGTGTCCTCTGTGTTTAAGGTTTTTTCTCTACCGAATCTGAATCACGCTGGCTGACTCGCCGGCCTTGATCTCTCCCACGCGCGCAACTACCCTCCGCGCGAACGCGAAGATCGACTTGGCATGCTGCGAATTCTCGCCCTCTAAGACGACCGGTTTGCCTCCGTCGCCGGACTTGCGCACCTCGGGGTCAAGCTCAATGCTGCCGAGAAATGCCACACCAAAGTGCGCCGCCATCTTTTCCGCGCCGCCGCGTGAAAAGATATCGATCTCGTGGTTGCAGTGCGGACAGGTAAAAAAGCTCATGTTCTCGACCACGCCCACCAAATCCACTTTCATCTGCCGGAACATTTCGATCGCCTTGCGCGCGTCTTGCAAAGAAACATCGGACGGAGTCGAAACCACCACCGCGCCCGTGAGCGGCACTGACTGCACCAGCGACAGCGCGATGTCGCCCGTCCCCGGCGGCAGGTCGACCACCATGTAATCGAGATGTCCCCACTCCACCAGTCCCAAAAACTGTTTCACAATCTGGTGCAGCATGGGCCCGCGCCAGATGATGGGCTTGTCGCCCGGATTGAGGAATCCCACGGAAATCACCTTCAGCCCGAACGCCTCCAGTGGCTCGATGCGGTTTTCGCCGACCATCTTCGGTTGCCCGCTCATGCCCAGCATTAGCGGGACATTCGGCCCATACACATCGGCGTCGAGCAGGCCGACTTTGTGTCCCATCTTGGCCAGCGCCACCGCCAGGTTCACCGACAACGTGGTCTTGCCAACGCCTCCCTTGCCCGAACCTACGGCAATGATGGCATCCACTCCGGGCAACGGCTGCGGCCCCGGCGCGGCTTGCCCGGGTTGATGAGGCATATGTGCGTTCAAAGGATCACACTCCAAGAATCAATTGCGAAGATGAGACAGAACCCAAGTTCAATTATACAGGCGGAGAACCGATCGATCTTGAATCGCAGATGGACAGGCCTTAAGATTCCGAATGTGAAGGCAACTTGGCTCACCATATCGCTGCTTACTGGTATGAGCATCTCTGCGGCCTCGCAAGAAGCCTCCACCCAGAAAGACTGTCCGACGCTGAAACATCTTAAGCACAAGGTTTCATGTTTATGTGGGGAAGTTTCCGTTTGCTCAGGCGACATCTGCGGTCGCCCGCCGACTTACGAACTCGACAACGACATCGATGTGGTACTGCGCGACAAGCGCGGCGGAATACTCGCTTCGAAGAAGCTATCTTACGAGACTGGGCGAAAATTCTGCTTCGAAGGACAGCATGACGGCGATTATCAGATTGCGGTCGTGCTGTACAAAAACGCCATCCCACAGCCTGCGGTGGTTTTCCCACTAATTACAGGCAAAGGCGTTCGAAGGCATGCGACGCGATATATATGGTGGAACCCGTCTGTCCTCAGTAGGCGGACGGCTGTTGTCGAAATGCCGCGGCGTGGCAGGCGTCGACGGCACCTTAGTAACCTTCCCCTTCCAGCCGCACCTTCCCCCGAAACATGCGGAACAGCATCACGAAGTATCCCACCGCCAGAATCATCCCCAGAATCCACCACGTGAGTCCAACTGTCAGCCCGTGTCGTCCCGCGGCAGTGTTGTAGATGGTGAGGCTTCTGTGCGCAGGATCGGTGCTAGCCGGCAGCACCACGGGATACAGCGCAAACGCCGCCCCCACCAGCATCCCTACGATGTAAAGCGCCGAGCCCATGAAAGCCAGTTTGTCCTGTGCTTTGCGGATGGCGTAGATCATCACGCCAAGACTCCCCAGCACGATCACGGGGATCAGATACCCGATGGCATTTTGCTTGTAGTTGTCCAGCACGGTCGGCTGCACGTACCACGTCGCCACCAGTCCAACGATGGTCAGAATCAATTGCAGCGGCCACGCCGACAACGCAATATTGCGGGTGCGCTGATTTAATGCACCATCCGTTTTCACTGCGATATACAAAGACCCGTGCGTGGTCAGAGTTACCAGCGCGATCACTCCCGTGAGCACGGTATACCAGTCGAGGATTCCCGTATTCGCGCCCACTCTGAAGTTGGTCCACAGCGGCTCGAAGAAATATCCATCCGCGCCCAGAGGCACGCCGCGCACGACGTTGCCCAGCGCGGCGCCGAAGAAGATCGTCAGCAGCACGCTCGACACGCAAAAGATCAAATCGAAGAAGCCGACCCAGACCGGATTCTCCATGTGCGCGCGCAGTTCGATGCCGATACCACGCAACATCAGCAGCCACAGCACCATCATCAGCGGCAGGTAAAAACCGCTGAAACTGGAAGCGTAGAGCAACGGGAAAGCGAAGTAGAGAGTGCCGCCGGCCGCGAGCAGCCAGACTTCATTGCCGTCCCACACCGGACCAATGGCGCGCAGAATCTTTCGCCGCTCATCGGTCGTCTTACCCGCTCCCAGGTAAATCGCGCCCGCGCCTAGATCGAATCCGTCCAGCACCACGTAAGCCGCCACCATCACGGCCACGATCATGAACCATAGAGTTTCCATCGCACTCCTCGCCCTCGCATGTGGGGCGCGACGCCCCCACGACAGCCGCCGATACGGCGGCGCCACTCTAGTGCCGCGAACTCATCTCGGCCGCTGGCCCCTGTTCAATCTCACGCCGCACCAGAAACAGAAATAAAATCCCCAGCACCATATACATTCCCATAAAGCCCAGCAGGGTGAACATTCCGTTGCCCGCCGATACCATTTTCGAGTATCCATCCGCCGTGCGCATCAAGCCGTAAACCAGCCAGGGTTGCCGTCCCAGTTCCGCGGTGATCCAACCCGCGGTGTTGGCGATGTAGGGAAATGGCAAGGCCAGCACGAGAATCCAGAGCATCCAGCGGGCGGAAAACAGTTTGCCACGCCACAACAGAAACGCGGCGCCCCCCATGATGGCGATGAAGATCGTCCCCAGCCCGACCATAATGTGGTAGCTGTAATAGAGCAGGGAGACGTTCTCCGGCCACAGGTCTTTGGGAAATGCGTCGAGCCCCTGCACGTTGGCCTTCCATACGCGATAGGTTAAGAAACTCAGCGCGTCGGGAACCTCGATTGGATTATCAATCTTGCGCGCCTCCACATTCGGCTGCCCAAGAATCACCAGAGGCGCACCGGACTGGCTGACGAATAGAGCTTCCATGGCCGCCAGTGTAACCGGCTGATTCTCGGCAATCATCCGTCCCTGGCCATCGCCGGTCGGGAACAACTGCAGAGTGCTGAAAATTAATCCGGCGATCACGCCCACCCGCACGAAAATCTGCGCCTGCGCTTCAAACTTTCCCCACAGCAGATAGAACGCGCCTACTGACGCCATCACAATCGCGCCCGTGATCACGGCGCCACCCATGTTGTGCGCATATTGCCACCAAGCCCACGGATTCAGCACCAGTTCCCAGAAGCTGGAAAGTTGCACCGACCCGTCTGCGACTTTCACATAGCCCACCGGATGCTGCATCCACGCATCCGTGACGATGATGAAGAAGCCCGAGAGCCACGATCCCAGAAATACCGCGATCGCCGACCACCAGTGCTGACGCGGGCTGAGCCGTTTTTCTGCGTAGAGGAACAGGCCGAGAAATGTCGACTCCAGGAAGAAGGAAAATACACCCTCCATGGCCAACGATTGCCCGATTACGCCGCCTGCAAAGCGCGAAAAGTGCGACCAGTTCGTGCCAAACTGAAATTCCATGGGGATTCCGGTCACCACACCCATCACGAAGTTGATGCCGAAAATCCGCGCCCAGAAACGCGCCGCCTGGTTATAGGTTTCGTCGTTGCGGCGCAGGCCAATGGTTTTCAGCACCACGATCAGCAGCGCCAGGCCCATGGTGAGTTGCGGAAATAAATAATGGAAAGTAACGGTGAATGCGAAATGAATGCGATGAACCAGAAGCGCACTATCCATGACATTCTCCCCGGCGCGTTGAGTAGGCTATCGGTTTTGCGAAGGGCAGGATGTGACGCCGCTCACATCCGCCTGTGGATTATCGTCTCGCCTTCCGCCGGCGCTCCATCTCGGCTCGCCGGCTGTCGCGCCGCCTGCCGGCATCATCGTAGCGCCGCTGTTGTTCTTCGGTCTCGGGAACAACGGGCGCAACTTTCACGCGGTTCCGGTTCGCATCGACCGCAACGAACGTCAGGTGGGCCGATGCCACATGCTGAGACGTATCGGCGATGTAATTCTCCACAAACACTTTTACACCCACTTCCATCGACGTCTGAAACACTCGATTGACTGACGATCGCAGAATCACCAGATCGCCTACCCGCACTGGCACCAGGAAGTCGATGTGATCCACTGAGGCCGTCACCGCATAACTGCGCGCATGCCGGTGAGCTGCCATCGCACCGGCCAGATCGATCCAGTGCATCAACCGGCCGCCCAGCAGCGCGCCCAGCGGATTGGCATCGTTCGGCAAAACGATTTCGGCCATCTCCGATTGCGAATCCCGTACCGGCCGCGGCGTCAGCAGTTCGTGGCTCATAGTCCTCTCTTTATCCCGTTCGCATGGTCAAAAACATGATCAGAGACATGATCGGAAACTTCATTACGTTCAGGCACGCTTGTAGTTCGGTTCAACTGGCCGGGCGCTCCACTTCCTGCTTGCGCCTGTCGAGGTACGATTCCAGAAAGCACTCCGCCATGCGCTGCACGCGGCTATCGCGATGCCGGTCAATCCACCGCGCCTCCATTAAATCAAATGCCAGCATGCCATGCTCCGCAGGGCGATGGTCACGCTCGCACACGAAACGAATCTGAATCCCTCTGCCTGTTCCGTTCTCCGCTGCCACAGGCCGGGCCCCAAACCGCACTGAGTCCCACGCCCGCTCCCGCGGCAAGCGTGTACAAGCCTCCGCGTATCCCAGATTGCAGAACTCCCGCATTTCCTCTGGTGCAGGATTCTCACCCTCATGCCCCGGCGCAGTACACTTTCCACTCCACCCGCACCCCAGCGGAAGCCGTCCCGCATGCAGCCAAGTCCCATTCTGCATCTTCTCCATCGGCATAAAAAACGGACAGGCCACCAGCAACCTCCGCAGAACCATGAAATACTAATGACTGCCAATTCTACTCACCGAAGCGAAGGCAAGCCAATGCAAGGCTGGCAAAGATGCAGAAGCGAAGGGACGGTCTGTAGTAACCTCATCTCAACTGACAACTGAGAACCGAGAACTGCCTTATGGATCGTATTGCCGCGCTCAACGACGTCCTCACCCAGAATCCCAACGACACCTTCGCCCGCTATGGCCTGGCGATGGAATACTCCAAGCAGGGTGACCTCGACCGCTCGCTGGCAGAGTTCTCCATCCTGCTCAAAGCCAGTCCCGACTACACTCCCGGCTACTTCATGGCGGCTCAAACCCTGGCTCGCGCCGACCGCATCGCCGACGCCAAAACCATGCTCACCGACGGCATCGCCTCCGCCCGCCGCACCGGCAACCTCCACGCGCAATCTGAAATGGAAGCCATGCTCGCGGAGCTGGGATAGTCTTTAAGGGTTACCCTGTGAAACCCCGTGCCCTCCGTGTTAAAGATTTTCAGTAGTCCACCCACTCACCCCGCCATCCGCCCCATAGCCCACTCCACCAGCCCGGGAAAATGCTGATAGATCCTTACCGGCACAAACATAGTCCACGGCACGATCACTTCCCTCTTCCGCTTCAAATATCCTTGCAAGGTAGCTCGCGCCACACGCTCGGCAGTAATTCCCCTCACCTTCCCCGGACGCACCTGCTTCAACTCCTTCCCCCGCACCGCATTCTCGCTGAACGGAGTCCGCACATATCCCGGACACACCGTCAGCACATGAATTCCATCCTTCTTCAACTCCACGCCCGCCGCCTTGCCGATCGCATTCAGCGCAAACTTGGTCGCGCTGTAAGCCCCATGAAACGGAATTGGAATATGCCCCGCCACGCTCGAGATATTGATGATCGTCCCGCCACCCTGCTGCCGCATCACCGGAATCACCGCCTGCATCGCGCCCACCGCTCCGAAAAAATTCGTGTCGAACATTTCCCGGCACGCCGCCATATCCATCTCCGCCACCGAATCGAGCAGCCCATGCCCCGCATTGTTCACCCAAACATCGATTCGCTTGAAATGATGCAGCGTCAGCCCGATGGCGCGGTCAATGTCCTCCCGATGCCTCACGTCGCAGGCCATCGCCAGCGTGAGCTCTGCATGGCCCACGCGCCCGCGCGCCGCCTCCACACGGCCTGCATCGCGCGACAGCATCACCACGCTCGCGCCCTGATCGGCAAAAATTTTCGCAGTCGCTTCCCCGATCCCCATCGACGCGCCCGTCACCACCACAACTTTTCCTGAAAGTTCCATAGCGCGCTTTTATTCCTTCGCAACTTGTGCTGTCAACTTGCGAGGCCAAGCGGTGCGATACAATCAAGCACAGTCCGCTCGCCACCGGAGACCCCTTGGACGTCCTCATCCCCCTGTTCCCGCTCGACGTCGTCCTTTTCCCCGGCACTCCCCTGCCGCTGCACATTTTTGAGCCGCGTTATAAAGAAATGATCGGCGAATGCCTCGCCCAGCACCGCACCTTCGGCGTAGTGCGCGTCGTCGAGCACGGCCTGGCCGAAGTGGGATGCACCGCCGAAATCGTCACCGTCGTCAAAGAGTATCCCGACGGACGCATTGACCTCGTCGCCGAAGGCCGCCAGCGTTTCGAGGTGGTGCGCGTCAACCAGGAACGTTCCTTTCTGCAGGCCGAAGTTTTCATGATCGACGACGATCCCGGCACGCCTTCGCCAGCGCACACTTCACGGGCGACTCAACTGCACGCCGACCTACTGGCCATCGCCGGCGCTAAACAAGATCTCTCCAATGCCGATCCCGCGGCCATGTCCTTCTATCTTGCCGGCTCGTTGCCCCTGGATCTGGACTTCAAACAAAAGCTCCTCGCCCTGCGCTCCGAGCCCGAACGCATTTCGCTGCTCATCGGCTATCTCGAAACCAATAACCCCCACCTTCGCCGCGCCGCGACCGCCCGCGAAAAAGCCGGCGGCAACGGCCACGTGCATTAAGAGCGTCGTTAGTCGTTGGTCGTTGGTGGTTAGCCAAAGGCCTCTGGGCGCGAGTCGATTGGAATGGCCAACGACCAACGACTAACGACGTTCTTCCCTTCCGCGTATAATTCGGAAAAGTATCCGGGGGTTCCCTCATGAGTCTTCCGCGCACGCTAGGCGAATTGCGCCGCAGTAATTTCTCCGAGGATCGCCTGCGCACTCGCCGCGTGAAAGACGAACTCCGCGACAACCTCATCGCCCGTCTGCGCCAGCACGATGACGCCAGCATCTTCCCTGGCATCGTCGGCTACGACGACACGGTCGTGCCTCAGATCGTGAACGCTGTCCTTTCCCGCCACAATTTCATTCTGCTCGGCCTGCGCGGTCAAGCCAAAAGCCGCATCCTGCGCGCCCTTACGACCCTGCTCGATCCTCAAATGCCCTATCTCGCCGGATGCGAAATCCGCGATGATCCTTACGCACCGATCTGCCGCCGCTGCCGCGAAGAAGTCGCGCGCCTCGGCGACGCCACTCCCATCGCCTATCTCACGCCCGAGGACCGCTACGTGGAAAAACTTGCCACGCCTGATGTCACCATCGCCGACCTCATCGGCGACATCGACCCCATCAAGGCCGCCCGCGGGGGTCACGAACTCTCGAGCGAGTTCACGGTTCACTACGGACTGCTTCCCCGCGCCAATCGCGGCATCTTTGCCATCAACGAACTTCCCGACCTCGCCGGAAAGATTCAGGTCGGCCTGTTCAACATCATGCAGGAAGGCGACGTACAGATAAAAGGCTATCCCATTCGGCTCCCGCTCGATGTTGCCATCGTCTTCAGCGCCAATCCCGAAGACTATACGGCTCGTGGAAAAATCATCACGCCGCTCAAAGACCGCATCGGCTCGGAAATTCGCACGCACTATCCAGCAACTGTGGAGGAAGGCATCGCGATTACCGCGCAGGAAGCCTGGACCAGCCGCAAGAGCCACGCGATGCATTTGCCGCTTTATATCCAGCAAGTGATTGAGCGCATCGCCTTCGCCGCCCGCGAAGACAAGAAAATCGACAAGCGCTCCGGCGTCAGCCAGCGCTTGCCCATTTCCGCCATGGAGAACGTGATCTCAAACGCCGAGCGCCGCGCCCTTCGCAACGACGAAAAGCTAGTCGTCCCCCGTGTCAGTGACGTTTACGCCGCGCTCCCCGCGATCACCGGCAAACTAGAACTCGAATACGAAGGCGAGATGAAGGGCGCTGACTTCGTGGGCCGCGAACTGATCCGCGCCGCCATCGCCAAAACCTACGACGAATACTTCACCGGTGCCGACGTGCAGCAGATCGTGCAATGGTTCGACCTAGGGGGCGAAATACAGCTTTCGGATTCCGTCTCCGCTTCGGAAGCGTTGGAAAATCTGAAAGAAATTCAAGGCCTCATCGACAAGCTAGGCACACTCGGCATCTCGAAAAAAGACAGCCCCGAGCAGCAAGTCTCGGCCGCGGAATTCATCCTCGAAGGCCTGCACGCCCACAAGCGCATAGGCCGCAATGAAGAGCGAGTCTTCAAAGCCGGCGAAAAAAAGCCCGAACCAGTGCGCGAGAAAAGTTTCGACAAACAAGAACCGCCGTACCGGCAGAGAAGACAGTTTAACTAACCCGTCGTTAGTCGTCGGTCGTTGGTCGTTCGCCAAGTCGAAAAGCCAACGGCCAACGACTAACGACCAACGACGGTCTTATGAAACGCATCCGCTACTCCAAATACGTCCCCGACCCCGCCGGCGAAATGAGCATGGAAGACCTGCTCAGCGCGCTCTCCGACTACCTGCTGCAGAGCGGCTTCCAGAGCGATATGTGGTACGAAATGCCCGGCGAAGGCGAGCAGAACCTCGACGATCTGAAACGCGCCATCGAAGAAGCGCTGATGAATGCCGACCAATTCGACGAAGCCATGCGCGAGCGCATGCTCGAAATGGCCATGAACGGCGAACTCGACGAGTTGATCGAAAAACTGATTGAGCGCATGCAGCAGGAAGATTACATTTCAATCGACCAGCCTCCAGACCCGTCGCGCCCCTCCGGCGCGGGCGGCCAGGTCGGCGAAAATCAGCAGCAAGCGAAATTCGAAATCACCGACAAAAGCCTCGACTTCCTCGGCTTCAAATCCCTTCGCAACCTTCTCGGCTCGCTCGGCAAATCCAGTTTCGGACGCCACGACACCCGCGACCTCGCCACCGGCATCGAAGCCAGCGGCGCTTCCCGCACCTACGAATTCGGTGACACGCTCAACCTCGACATCACCGCCACGCTCTCGAGCGCCATCCAGCGCGAAGGCCTGGCGCTGCCGCTCAACATCGAATACCGCGACCTGCAAGTCCATCAGTGCGAGTACCATTCTTCCTGTGCCACGGTCTTGATGCTCGACTGCTCGCACTCGATGATCCTCTACGGCGAAGACCGCTTCACCCCCGCGAAAAAAGTTGCCATGGCGCTCTCCCATCTGATCCGTACGCAGTATCCCGGCGACTCGCTCTCGTTAGTCCTCTTCCACGACTCCGCCGAAGAAGTCCCGCTCTCGCAACTCGCCCGCGTCAAAGTCGGCCC
>Ga0181525_10001022_pt1 | contig 24225 bp, 21 predicted proteins | sample PEATcosm2014_Bin_48_FD_121100 | JGI IMG/M metagenome (GOLD analysis project Ga0181525, IMG submission 121100) | Peatland microbial communities from MTU Mesocosm Facility, Houghton, MI, USA - PEATcosm2014_Bin06_10_metaG | ecosystem: Environmental > Terrestrial > Soil > Wetlands > Peat | place... | reverse complement strand
CCGCGGCATGGTACTTGCCGTACAGACGGTTCAACTGCGGCATTTCCCGCTTGCAGGGCCCGCACCAGGTTGCCCAGAAATTGAGCATCACGACCTGGCCCCGCTGCTCCTGCAGGCGCATGTTCGGACCCGCCATGCTGGGCAAGGTGAAGTCCGGGGCATTCGCCGCCGGCGCGTTTGCCGCCTGCGTACTCGCGACCGCCGCGAGTGCGAAGGAGCACGCAAGCAAGGACGGCAGGACGGCGGCGAGGACGCGCCTGCGTGGCAGAAAAACAATGGATCGGTCATCGAGCTTCATCGTCATGCACCTGCTGGTCAGAAGAAGAAAGTGACCCCCGCGGTCAGTTCCAGGTTCTGGGTTTCCTGCCTTTGTCCCAGCAGGTTGAGTGAAAGGAAATGGTCGCGCGCGTCGACTTGCAGCGACACCCAATCGGCAAGGAAGACGCGCATGCCCGTGCCGACGTTCACGGTCTCGTGATTCGCGCCGTCGAATTTGGTGATGCCGACGCCGCCGATGAGATAGACCGCCGAGACCTTTGCGTGGGTGCGCCCGATGAACACTTCACCGGGCAGCACGTTGTAGCCTGCCGAAACGTCGTAGTAACGCAGCGTCTCGTGCGGTTGCGGGAAGATGCCTCCGGGCAGGATCAGGCGGAAGTCCTGGTCCGATACCTTCGTCTGGCCGTAGACGGCCTCGGCAAAAACGTCCTCGGTGATGTGATAGCCCAGGCGCAAGCCACCGACCAGGTTCGTGCCGAAGTTCTGCGTGTCGTACGTACCCGTGAAGAGTCCCATTTCGACGTCGTTGGACGGGATGTGCGTGACCTGCACGTCACGGCGCGCCACCTCGGGTTCGATCACCTGGGTGTCGTCCGCGCGCACGGCGCCCACGAAAAACATGCCCGCGAGCGCCGGCACGAACAATGCGGATGCGAATGGAAGTGAGCGCATGGTTTGCTGGCGGATTCTCAGAAGAAGAAGGAAAGCCCCGCGGTGACCGCGTGGTACTGGTCGGTGCGATTGGCGGAGACGAGCGACGTGTATTCGGTCCAGTCTACCCGCGCGATGAAACGCTCGCCCAGGTGATAACGCAGGCCGATCATCGCGTTGGCCATGTTCGAGTTCGTCGTGACGGCGCTCACGAGGCTCGCATTGGGCACGTTCTGGATGCGCCCGACGCCGATGCCGAAGAACGGCTCCAGGCGCTTGTCTGCCCAGGGCTGCGCCAGCAGGTCGATCTGCCAGAAATTCGTGCCCGAATAGCTGCCCTGGACCTGGCCGACAGCCCCTTCGATCGCGAAGATCTCCGTCACGTTGTAGCTGGTCCAGAGCTTGAGCACCGGGTCGGAACTGAAATGTCCCCAGGCGCCACCGAACTCGACACGCCGGCGCAGGTAGTCGTCGACGAGCACGTCGCGAAAACTCGTCTTCGCGCCCGCTTCCGTCAGCGTGTTTTCCATCTGCACGCGGTCGACCCAGCCTTCCTTGCCCGCTTCGGTGCGAACCTTGAACCAATCCGTGTGGCGGATCTCGATCACGAGCCACTCGGTCTTCTTGGCAACATTGGTGATGGGGAAACCTCGTCCCGGCCCCGTGCGAATCTCCACATACGGATCGGCCACCTGCACACGCTGCAGGCCATCGTCCGAAGGCGGTTTCGCCTGGGGCGCAGCCGAAGCCGCCACGGCGTCCTGCGCCCGTGCCAGGGGCACGGCCAGGAGGACGAGCGGCAGCGCGGTCAGGATCGCACGCAGGTTTGCCATGCGCGTCGCGACAAGCGGCGCACGCGATGCGCGTGCGCCGGGGCGCCGGCAGGAGAAAGGAAGAAATTGCACGAGTAAAAAATCCGCCCCCGGTTGTCACCGGAGGGTGGCCTTCAATTCGAATTGCACTTGCTGCCGTTGTTGGGGTTGGAGGGATCCAGCGCCGGAGTAAACAAGGTATAGCCCGCGGGACTGAACTCGTCCTCGCCTGCCGGCATCGGATTGCTGATCCAGTATTCGAGCAACTTGATCGGATCCTTGTCGGCGATGAACTGGCTGGTGATGTACTGGTCGGGCAGGCCGGACAGCACGAGGCCGCCACCATGCAGCACATTGCGCACCAGCGGTTTGTTCAATATTAGACTTTGATCGGGCGCGCCGATGATCGTCTCGCCCTGCGCCGACAGAAAATTCTTGTAAATGTCGGCCGCTTCGATGGCGCTGGTCGACTGCGCCAGACTCACCGCCTGCGCGGTCGGCGAAACGCGAAACGCGCCGCCATGGCCCGTCACATTGTTGTGACAGGAAGCGTTCGAGCAGGTATTCACGACTCCCTCTCCGCTCAGTACGATCGGCAGCTTGGCGTCGAAGATCGGATTGACGCAATACTGGAAGTACGCGTACGACAGGCGCTGACCCTGGCCGGCCACCGTGTTCGTCACCGTCGGCGGATTGGCGAGCGGATCGCTGCCGGAACCGCCGCATGCGGCGAGCATCGAGACCAGCAATCCGAACGCCAGCAGTGCACTCCTGCGAATCCGCCGCACCGTCATGTTCCCTGCATTCCGCGTGCCCGTCACGGGCACCCGCTGTGAATCCAATTCGCGATGATGCTGTAGTTCGAGCTTCCTGCGGGCATCACTGCCGCGTTCCCGTTAGTCGGACTGGCGGGGTGCGGCGGCGTGCTGGTGGGCAGGCTCGAAGGCATGCTCAACAAATAGTTTGCAGGGTCGGAGACATTGCACGCGTCGGAGATCATCGTGAGCGTGTTGTTGTAGTCGCCCATCGGATTGCCGGTCAACACGAACTTGTCGCCGAGAAATGACGTGCCTCCCGGGACCGTCGTGTCGCTGCCGCGGGCCATATGACAGTTCGCGGCGCAACTCGAGAGCAGGATCGGATAAACCTGGGCGGTGAATGTGGTCTGACTCAATCCGTTCACGTTCAACACACCACTCGAACTGAACGGATCGTTGTAATACTTACCGCCGAGATCGATCCACTCGGTGATGAGTCGCATCTCCGAGGCATTGAGTAGCGTCGCGTGATTGACCGTGCCGGTCGGCGTCGGGAACGCGGTCTGCGCAGCGGCGCTCGACATCAAGGTCTGCCCGGCAAGGATCTCGATGAGGCGGCTCTGGCGCGCCAATCCGACCGCCTGGCCCTCGCTTGCCATCGAGTACACCATCGCAGGTCCCAATTCGACCACCTGTTCGCCATCCTGGACCACGAGCACCGGGTTGCCCGAGGAATCGAGCACCGGCGCACCAAGCATGAGGTTTTCATAAGAAGTCATGCGTCCCGTTCCCGCGATCGTGCTCGTGAGGTTCAGGTGCGAATCGTTGGCGGTGTGGCAGCTCACGCAGGACCGATTCCAGATCGGCTGGATCTGGTCCGGATAATTGATGATCAATGCACCGGTCGGCGTGACTTCCGGGGGAACCTCGGGCGAAACGAGGCCGGAGTAGTCGATCGTGATCGAGGCGCGCGGCGTCGCCTTGGTCGAATCCGCCCAGACATCCGTGTAGCTCATGTTTTGCTGGATCTGCAATTGCGTCGCATCCAGGCGCACGTGCTCGGAGGCCATCGTGTCGCCCGGCTGATGATTGGATTGCATCGATGCAACCCAAGCGGCCGGAACGTAACCCGAGACCGTGCCGGAATTGATCGCGGCACCGCGGCGCGGGCTATGGCAGCCGTCGCAAGTGCGGATCTCGCCCGAGCGCGCCTGGATCCAGTTCGTGTGCACCTGGAAGGCACGGCCCTTCGAATCGAGCACCGAGAAGCCGATCGGAGTGTCCGCAGGCACGGTGATCTGGAACGAGCCATCGGGCTCGACCGGCGCGTAGCCGAGAATCTCGTTTTGTTCGAAATTCGTGTCGCCGATCGCCTGGCGTTCGCCCGTCATGCCCGAAGGCGGCGCGATGGCGCGCACGACGCGCACGAAGCGGATCGGACTGCAGTTGTAGGCCGAGTTGGCCGGGTCCTTGAGTTGGATCAGGTTCGCCACGGTCGGCCGCGTGTCCTGCGAATCGAGCGGCGGCGTCTGCGGAATCATGGCATCGACGGGCGTCGCGCTGGTGTTCGTGCAGGAGGAAGGCAGGTCGGCTGCGGTCAGCATCTGCTGGCCCATGCGTCCGAGCATGTCGGTGTCGAAGACGCTTTGCACCGCGATCGTGGCCGTTCCGCTTGTGCTCGGATTCACGGTCGTCTTGCCGACCGGTTCGGCGCGTGCCTGCAAGGCGATCGGGTCGGTGTACATGAAGCCGGTCGGCGGCGCCGCGACCAGCAGCCACGTCTGTTCCGAAGGGTCGAACATGTAGACGGCGTACGAAGGCGGCACGTTGTTCTGCACCGGATCCTTCGCCGCGACGCTCAACAGGCGGTTGGGGTCGCTCAAGGCGGCGATTTCCGTCGCGGACAGCGTCGTGCAGGAAACGACCACGCCGGCATTGGTCACCTGGCAAGGCGCAAAGGACACAAGGATGCGATCCGTTCCATCCCACAAGGGATACGGCGTCGTCACGCGGCCATACTGCGACAGCCCCGTCTCGTAATTCAGCGACTGCGTGGTCATCTGCGCCTGGCCGCCGGAATTGGGCACGCTCGAATTGATCGGATTGTTCTGGTCCGAATAGTCCTTGCTGTCGATCAGCATCAGCGCGCCGCCCGCCTGCGTGCGATCGAGCGGCATCAGGTCGGAGACGATATAGCCTGCGTGCGAGCCGCCGGGATCCATGTCGCGCGGATGCAGGAAGCTGTTGCCGTCCGCGTGCGCGCCGTAGAGCACGAACATGTTGGTGCCGTTCGGGTTGACCGTGAAGATCGTGAAGCGATTGCGGTCGGCAACGTGCTCCCAGCGCGAGAACATGATGGTGCCGTCGGGACGCACCACCGGATTGCGGTCATGGCTCTGGTTGAACGAGATCTGCTGGATCGTGCCGCCGTTGGCGTCCATCGTGTGCAGGTTGAACACGGTCTGGCGTTCGTATTCGTCGAGCGCCTGGTACTGATGCGTCACGCCGCTGGCGTCGACGAACTGGCGCGGGTACTCCGAGGCCTGCCGATTGGAGGAAAACACGTAGCCGTTGCCCGCCGGCAGGTAGGCCGGACCCACGTCGTCATAGGTCGTGGAACTCGTCAGGCGACGGAACGTACCGCTGGCGAGGCCGGAGCTCGTGTCGTATTCCCAGATGTTCCAATGCCCCGTGCAGGCAGGGCCGCCGTCGTAGGTGGAAGTATTCGAAGTCGGGCAGTTCAGCGCGAATACGATCTTCGTGCCGTCGAAGGAAACCTCGGGATCCGCCACATCGCCCTGGCCCTGCGTGATCGACGTGGTGATGTTGTACTCGGGCGCACTTGCCGAGGAAGTCGCTCGGATCATGAGGTCCCCGCCGGGCTCCATCGAGGCCGCCGTCAGCGGATTGAGCTCGACCGTACTGGCGCGCTTGGCATAGGCGATCGGCACGTCGCCGGAAACGGTGGTCGAGTCGGTACCGCCGCCGCTGCAGGCCGCGAGGCCCATGCAAAGGGAGGCGCAGATCGCGATCGAATGAGCCACGGATGCTGGTTTCATGTTTGCTGCCTTGCTGGCTGGTCCTTGGGGTTGCCGGGCTGGAAGCCCGACGAATAATGCAAGTTGCCGGATGCGTCGACGACAACGGCGTCGACATCGGGGAGCGATTCGACGATGCGCATGCCGGTTTCGACGCCCAGTACGAAAACGATCTTGGACATGGCTTCGCTCGTGAGTCCATCCGGCGCGATCGCCGTCACGCTGCATACGGCGCGCGGGGAAAGTCCGGTCCTGGGATCCAGAATATGGTGGTGGCGCACGCCGCCATCTTCGAAAAAGCGCTCGTAATCGCCCGATGTCGAGACGGCAACGTCGGCGAGCGGCAACACGGCCGCCAGCTCACCCGGCCGACGCGGATCGCGCACACCGACGGACCAGGGTCGTCCGCGGCGATCCCCCACGATGCGGCTGTCGCCTCCCGCTGTAACAATTGCGTGTTCGATGCCGAATCGTCGCAGTCGCTCGGCACCCAGGTCGACGGCGTAGCCTTTGGCAAACCCGCCCAGGTCGATGCGCACGCCGGGTCGCGCGAAGCGAACGCTGCGGGAAGCTTGATCGAGCATCAGGTGGCGAAAGCCGACGGCGTCGCGCGCGACGGCGATCTGCTCGTCGCTGGGGCGAACCCGCGCACGATAGTCGTAGAGGTGTCCGACGCCCGCGTAGGTGACGTCGAATGCGCCATCCGACAGGCGCGAAAATTCCAGCGAGCGCTCCAGCAAAGCGAAGAGTTCCGCGCCAACCGGCACCGGCTGTTCGGCCGCGTCCCGGTTGACGCGCGAGAGTTCGGACTCCGGCTTATAGGGACTCATCACGGCGTCCACGTGATGCATCGCGTCCATGACAGCGCTTATGGCTGCGTCGGCGCGAGAAGTATCGGGACTCCACAACTCCACCCGGATCGCGGTGCCCATGATGGCCTCCTCGCGGCTGTGCCATGTACCGCGGCTCATGACCGGAAATTCCCGCCGGGATGAAACGAATCCGCGATCGAATCCGCGAATTGCGCCGGGATTTGCCCGCAATTCGTCAAATTGCCGGTCAAATCGCCGATTTGGTCCATCCGCATCGCATATTTGGGTAGGGGAGTGCAATTTGGAGCCATTTATGGAGTGCCTATGGTTTTATACCTCCGTGTACATGGGATGGACATACCCCGACTACTTTGTATATGGGAGTCCTTTCAATTGACTCAGTCCTTTCACAAAATCTCATTGCGCGGGATGCTTGTAACTGGATCCATGTCCGTGGGAGTCATTACGGATGAGGTCCGGGCATGCAGGAAGGAGAACGCATGAAACAGCGATCGATTGCACCTTGCGCGCGCGCCGTCGCGAACGCGTCCGTGTTGATTGCATTACTGATTGCGGGCGCGTCAAGCCGTGCCGAGGATAGCGGCGTGATCGTTTCACGCCATGAGTTCCAGACGGCAGACCTGTCGACTGCGCGGGATGGGGACACCGTGGGTGACTTTCTTCGTCGTTCGCCCACAGGACCCATGCGTCCCTCCGACGTGCCGACCGTGCGCATGGCCGATTACACGGTCGTCACGGGCGAGGGCAAGAAACTGCACATCACGCAAAAGGCCGACAATGGCCTCGCGCCCGGCGTCCATGTGCTGGTACGCGATGAGCACGGGGTACCGCGCCTGGTCGCACAAGACGCCAATCCCTGATCCGGATTCGGGTTGAGCTTCGGGTCAACGCTCGGATTCGGGCCGCGGACCGCAACGTAGCGCGGCTTCGGCCTGCATCGCTTCGTCCCAGCGCCGTCGGGGCAGGTAGCCCGTGAGTCGCTGCACGACCAGGTCTTCGATCTCGCGATTGATCTGGTGCCCGACGCCCGGAATCACGTCCGCCGTGATGTCGGCGTCGAGTTCGAGCAGACGCTCGGCCGCTTCGATCGTGTGCCGATAGGCGATCACCGCGTCGTCCTTGCCGTGGATGAGATGCAGCGTCACGGCATTCGAGGCACGCTCCGGCAGTTTTGCAAACCGGCCGGCGATCGCGATGACGCGCCCTGCCAGCGCGGATTCGACAGGTGCTTGACCACCGGCATCAACCGCGTCCGCGCGCACCGCCGTCGATTCGAGCGCCATGGTTGCGCCTTGCGAGAAGCCGATCAGCGCGGTTGCCTCGACGCCGAGCTGTGCAACCTCCTGCCAGTGGCGAATCACTTGCACGAAGCCCGGCATTGCGTCCCGAACCCGGTCGACGCGGCTTGATTCGCTAATATCCGCAACGGAAAACCACTGGCGCCCGAGGCCGCGCTCCGTCGCCTGAGTGCCGGCGACGCTGACGACAAAGGCCTGCGGAAATTCTGCGGCCAGGCGACGCCCGAGCGCTGCCATGTCGCTGGGGTTGCCGCCAACGCCGTGGAACAAAAGTACGAGCTGCCGGCCTATACCTTGGGGCCGCTGGACGATCCATGCGTTGGTCATTCGCAATAGTTTCGGGAGGAAACAGGAATCCGATGTTACGCGCGCCTCACACATTCCCTTACAGAAATCCGAGGCACCGGGCACGACTGCCCCGGAATGGTCTTACGATTCGCTCCCTCCTTCTTTCGCGAACCGGCCGATGAATTGGTACCGTGGATTGCTGCGCAAACCGGGCGGCGAGGCAACTTCCCCGCCGGTCGGATCGCAGCCGCGAAAGGAGGAAACGCCGCCCGTCGTGGAGCCGCAGGCGCACGATTCGCCGCAAACCTGGCTGGCTGCGATCTGCCACTGCGCGGACAAGTCGCGCGCCCTCTCCTGGCTGCAGCTGCAAGCCCCGGCATGGACGGGTTCCGAAAGCGGCGATGCGATGCTCGAGGAGGTTGCGCAGCGCGGCCGCTTTGCCGATGTACGCCTAGCGGCCGCCCAATTATTGTCCGGCACGCCGGCGCTCGAACGCGTCGCACGACACAGCCGCAATGTCGACAAGAACGTGTACCGCCATTGCGCGGATGTCTTGCATGCCCGGCGTCAGCGCGAACGCCACGCCGTGCGCGCCGGGGAACTTGCGACGAATCTCCAGGCGCTTCTGGCGGAAAATCCTGTTTCGGTGTCGCATCTGCTGGAGCTCGAACATCAGCTTGCGGGACTCGAGGACGCGGGTCCCGCGTACGATCAATGCCGGCAGTTGATCGAGCAGGCGAATGCCCGTGTGCTCGAGGAGTCCGCGGCGCAACGCGATCGGCAGCGTGCGCAGGCCGAGGCGGCTCGCGAAGCGGAGCGCGCAGGCCAGGCGCAGCGCGAGGCAAGAGAACTCGAAGCGAAGGAGGTGGAGGCGAGAAAGCTGGAAGAAGCGAAGGCGGCGCGCGAGCTGCAGCTCGCGCGCGAGGCGCAATCCACGCTCGCGCAGACGCAGCCCCCGCCGGCGCAATCCACGGCGCCAAACGGGGAGTCCTCGCCGGACACCCGGGACAATGGCGCCAGCACCTCGCAACGGGTGAAGTCCTCGCCTGTGCCGGCAATCGATCTGGACGCTCTGCGCAGCGTTCTCGATGAACTCGAGCAGGCAATCGAAGATGGTCACCTCGCGCAAGCCGACGCAGCCGGCAAGAAGGCCAAGGCGATCGCCGGCAACGCGAACCTGCCGGGACGACTCGGCGCGCGTGCCCAACGTGCGCATGCGCAATTGAATGAATTGCGCGACTGGGCGAAATGGGGAGCAGGCAAGAAGCGCGAGGAGTTGCTCGCCGCCGCGGAGGAACTCGCGCGCGGCGAAACCGGCGTGGACGAACTCGCCGCCGCGATTCCCGCCTTGCGCGGTCAATGGAACGGCTTGCAGGGCCAGGGTGCGTCGTCCAAGGAACAGTGGGAGCGCTTCGATGCGGCGCTCGCGAAGGCCTTCGAGCCGGTCGCCGCACTGCGGGCCCAGGAAGCGGAGCGTCGAGCTCAGGCGCGGGCGCGGCGCGAAGCGATGCTCGCCGAGTGGGAAGCGGCCGTGGCGAGCGTCGCCTGGGAAAACGCGGACCTGGCGGCGTGGGACGCGCGGCGCGTGGAGATGTTGGTGCAATGGCGCGGCGCGCCGCCCATGGGTCCGCGCGACGAGCGGATCCTGCGCAAGCGCCTCGACACGCTTGTCCAGTCGATCCAGTCGCAGGTGGACGCAGTGCGCAACGGGGAGGTCGAGCGCCGCAAAGGCCTGATCGCGTCGGCCGAAGCGCTACGCGACGAATCGGCACGCGACAGCGAGCGAGCGCCGGACATGCGGCGCATCACATCCGAGATCAAGGCCTTGCAGGAGCGATGGCGCACGGGCGCCGCGAACGTGCGCCTGCGCCGGGGAGAAGAACAAAAGTTGTGGAAGCGATTTCGCGCGGTTTGCGACGAGATTTTCTCCTGGCGCGACACGATGCGCGCCGACGAGGCGAGCAAGCGGGAACAACGAGGCCAAACGCTCAAGCATTTGCTCGACACTTTCGGCGCGGCACTGGCTGGGGCAACCGCGCAATCGGTGCGCGAGGCCGAGGCGAATTTCCGCCAGGCCTGGGACGCCGATCGGAAAGCGAACGGCGTTGCGGGCGAGGCGCTCGAACGGCGGGCACGCGAGTTGCAGGCGAAGGTGCGCGACCGACTGCTTGCCTTGCGCAAGGACAGCTATCGTGCGCGCCTCGAGAATCTCTCTGCGAAGGCCACGGGCGAACTGCAGGCAGGGGGAGCGGACTCCGCGCTGCTGGCGCAGGGACGGGCGACCCGCGAGGCCATCCTGATCGACCTGGAGATCGCGCTGGGCCTGCCGTCACCGGGATCCGCCGGCGAGGCACGCCGCCTGCGCCAGTTGCAGCGCCTGCAGGGAAGGTTTCGGGGGAGCACGCCGGCGGCTCCGGACGCGGAGGACCTCGTCGCGCGCTATCACGCGGCGCCCGCCTTGCCGGATGAAGGCCTCGAAAGCCGCTTCGCGACGATCGTGAACAGGCTGGTGGAACAGGCCGGCGGTCGAAAATAGCGCGCCCCTTCCGGGGACCGATCGGCCAGGAACGAAAATACAATACGTGCAAGCTTCGAAGAAGAAAATGCAATGAGCGCAATTTACGAACGAGCGGGCGACGTGGTCCGCCGGATCTACGATCGGCGCATCCATGCGCCCGCGGTGCTCGACCCGGATCTGCACTTTCCCAACGCGCATCTGTACATCGAGCGTTGGGGCGACCTGCGACTGGAGGCGCTCGAGCTTGCACGCGGCCTGCACCAGGTTCCACGTTTCCACGAATTGATGTCGGCACAGGCCGACATTTCGGCCAACGACGGGCGTGACTGGCAAATGCATGTCTGCAAGGCCTACGGCGTCGAAGTGCCCGGCAATCTGCAGCGCTGTCCGATTCTCACGGACTTGCTCGCGCGCACCCCCGAAGTGCTTTCCGCCTGCCTGTCCTTCGTCGCGCCGGGCAAGCACATCCCGCGTCATCGTGGGCCGTTTCGTGGAATCCTGCGCTTCCACCTGGGCCTGGTGGTGCCCCTCGCACCGGATGGCAGGCCTGGGACCGTGCTCGACGTAGACGGCGTCGCGCATCGCATCGGTGAAGGCGACAGCATGCTGTGGGATGACACCTATCCCCACGAACTCTGGAACACGACCGATCAGGTGCGGGTTGCCCTATTGCTCGACGTTCGTCGGCCGGGCATGCCCTGGGACATGAAAATCCTCTCGCGCGTGCTCACGGCAGCTGCCGGCACCATGGTCTGGCTGCAGCGGACGCGCACGCCCTACCGCCGCCCGGACTGAGCGTCCGGCGCGCCGCCGCCCTGCCGGGGGCGCGCTTGCGCCCCCGCATGACTTTGCATGTTCGCGAGCAGCCGGCCGAATTTTCGCGCGACCTACTCGCCGACGATTTCAAATTGCACGTCGACGTTGTTGCGCGTCGCGTGCGAATAGGGGCAGATCTCCTCGTGTGCCTTGCGCGCAAGGGCCGCGAGGTCACCCTGCGAAATCGTCTTGTCCTCGACCCGCATCTTTACGGAGAGGCCGAAACCGCCGAGTTCGCGCGGCCCGATCGACACGGAGCAGGTGATGCGCGCCTTCGATGCATCCTTCTTCTGCTGCTTCGCGACGAAATCGATCGCGCCGCCAAAGCATGCCGCATATCCCGCCGCAAACAAGTGTTCCGGCGTAGCCGTTCCCGGACGTCCGGGTCCCCCCATTTCCTTGGGCAGCGATAGATCCACCTTCACGACGCCGTCGCTGCTTTCCGTATGGCCGTTGCGCCCGCCCGTCGCTGTTGCTGTCGCCGTGTACAGCGCCTTGATCTTGTCCATTCACAATCTCCTTTGCAGAAAAAACTCCACGCCCCATGCTGCTCGCCGCGCCTGCCCCCGTCAAGCGCAGGCACCCTGCGGCGATGACGGACATTCGCGATCCCGATTTCCCGGAGGGATCCGAACGGCTCAAGCAGTATTCACTTGCGCAAAATACAATCGTCGACTCCGATGGCGAGAATCTCGCAGAAACCCGCGGAAACTCGCAGAATTAAGCGGAAACTCGCAAAGGTCACGCCATGAACGCTTCCGTTCGACTCGAACACGATTCCTTCGGTGACATCGAGGTGCCGGCTGATGCCCTTTGGGGCGCGCAGACGCAGCGCTCGCTGCAGCACTTCCGGATTTCCAGCGAGCGCATGCCACCGGGCTTGCTGCGTGCTCTCGCGCAGGTCAAGCGTGCGTGCGCGCTCGTCAATGTCGAACTGCAGTTGCTCGACCCGGCCATGGGTCGCGCGATCGCGCGCGCGGCCGACGAGGTCCTGGAAGACAAATGGGCAGATGCGTTTCCCCTTTCGGTCTGGCAGACCGGATCGGGAACGCAGACCAACATGAACATGAACGAAGTGCTCGCGAATCGCGCGTCCGAATTGCTCGGTGGCGGCCGGGGCGCCCAGCGGCGCGTGCACCCCAATGACCACGTCAACCTCGGGCAATCCTCCAACGATATTTTTCCGACTGCCATGCACGTCGCGGCCGTTGCCGCCCTGCGGGCGGGCGTGCTGCCTGCCCTCGAGACGCTGCGCGCGACGCTCGACGCCAAGAGGCAGGCCTTCCGCGACATCGTGAAGATCGGGCGAACCCACCTGCAGGATGCGACGCCGCTGACCTTGGGTCAGGAGATTTCCGGGTGGGTCGCGCAGCTCGACGGCGCGCAGCGCGGGGTGCTCGCGAGTCTGGATGGACTGGCGGAACTCGCCGTGGGAGCCACTGCGGTTGGAACCGGTGTCAATACGCATCCGCAGTTCGGCGATCGGGTCGCGGCGCAGTTGCGCAAGGAATCCGGCTTTGATTTCCAGCGCGCGACCAATTCCTTTGCCGCCCTGGCATCGCACGATCCCCTCGTGCAGGCGCACGGCGCCTTGCGCGTATTGGCAGTGGCACTGATGAAAATCGCCAACGACGTCCGCTGGCTCGCCTCGGGTCCGCGTTGCGGACTGGGCGAGATCAGCATTCCCGAGAACGAGCCGGGCAGTTCGATCATGCCGGGCAAGGTCAACCCGACCCAGTGCGAGGCCATGGCCATGGTCTGTTGCCAGGTGATCGGCAATGACGTGACGATCGGAGTTGGCGGCGCCTCCGGGAGCTTCGAGCTCAATACGTACAAGCCCGTCATCGCCTACGACTTCCTGCAAAGCGCGCGCCTGCTCGGCGATGCCATGGCCAGCTTCGAAGAATACTGTGCGCGCGGCATCGAGGCGAACCGCGGGCGTATCGCGGACTTGCTCGAGCGCTCGCTCATGCTCGTCACCGCCCTGTCGCCGCACATCGGTTACGACAAGGCCGCGCAGATCGCCAAGCACGCGCAGGCCAACGGCCTTAGCTTGCGCGAGGCTGCACTCGCATTGGGTCACGTGACGCAACGGCAATTCGACGACTGGGTGCGTCCGGAGCGCATGGTGTAAGGCGCACCACGCATCGCTGCAAGCGCTTGCACGATGCCGGGATCCTGCGGCATCGCGGGACGTTCATGCGATGCATAAACAAACCCAAAAATCTTTTGTAGCGCCAGTACGGGACAATTTGCGCCGAACGTTCTCGTGCATTTCAGGAACGAATCAGGAAAATGCATGACGAATCGCCTGATGTTGATTGGCGTCGAATGCTTCCGCGAGGTCGAATGAAAGTACAGGTAGTCGCAGTAACGAATCGCAACGGATTGCACGCGCGCGCGTGCGCGCGCATCGTCGAAATCGCCGCGCGCTTTCGATGCGAGGTCTCGCTGATCGTCAACGGGCGGCGCGCGAATGCCCGCAACATCATCGCCGTGTTGTTGCTGTCCGCATCGGTCGGCAGCACCGTGCGATTGGAAGTCGATGGTCCGGACGAAGCCGGCGCCATCAGGGAAATCGCGGCGCTTTTCGATAGCGGCTTCGGCGAGACGGCCTGAAGCTTCGCGCGCGGGAATTCACTCGCGCAAAATCGGAAAACTTACCTGCCGGGCTATTTTCCTTCGTGCTACACCTTAGTATCCGCTAAGAATAACGCATTCTTGTTACCGGTTTGCTCTTTGCTTGGCCCCTTATTCGGCCCAACCGGCGTCCATTTTTTCAGCGACGCCCAACTGAGGAAGGCGAAGGTGGTCGGTATGAAGACTTCACTGAAGGCAATCATCACGGTATTGGCGGTTTTCGCCCCGTTCATCATGGTGGCGTATGCGATTGCGCAGGGGCCGGACCCGATGAGCACGCTGCAGAGGTTCGAGGGGTTCGACTGGATGTGGCTGATCTTTCTTGGCGCCATGATGGTCGGCACGTATTACTTCCTGGCGGTTTACCTGGCAGACGAGGACGCGATCGCGGAGGACTTCGTCCGCCTGGACAAGGACCATGACGGCTTCATCACCCGCGAGGATGCGTCCGCCTGGCAGCAACTCGCGAAAGTCTTCGACAGCTTCGATATGGATCGCGACGGCAGGATCTCGCGCATCGAATTCGAGGAATTCGAACATTCGCTGGCGCGCTAGCGACAGGCATCGGGGGCAAGCTCCCGTCACGTGCCGCGCAGGCGGCGCGCGCCCCGGGCCAAGCACAATTCGTGGATCATGCGGGCTTTGCCCAACGGGGAGAGCAAGATGATTGCGAAGGTTTTTGCTTTGGGATTGGCCGTTGCCGCCGTCGCGGCCACGTCAGCAGCGTTCGCCGATGATGCGGCGAAAGGCGACAAACCAACGGTCACGGCGAGCGGCCTGCAGTACGTGTCATTGCGGGAAGGTTCGGGCGCACACCCGGCGGCGACCGATACCGTGAAGGTGAACTACCGGGGAACGTTCCCGGACGGCGTTGAATTCGACAGTTCCTACAAGCGCAACATGCCTGTCGAATTTCCCTTGAATCACGTCATCAAATGCTGGACGGAAGGTGTACAGCTGATGAAGGTGGGCGGGAAGGCGAAGCTGACATGTCCGGCCGCAATCGCCTACGGCGAGCGCGGGAAGGGCATGATTCCGCCCAACGCGACCCTCGTGTTCGAAATCGAATTGCTCGGCATCACTCCGTAGCCGGGATTTCCCCACAAAAGACGTGGTCGAGCAGGGCCTCGACGTCGATCCGGCGCGTGTCGATCGCGCCGGCCACGACGCCCCACCCTGCTTCAAAGCGCGTCGCCACGAACGGGTCGGCGGCAACGGCCGCCGCATCCCGCAGCAGGCAGGCTTGCGCGAGGATGACCAGGCTCTGCGCCAGCACCCGCCCTTGCGCCTCGAGTTCGCTCGGGGGAATCTGCAGCAGGCCGCGCAGGCGGTCGATCGCAATGCGAATGCGCGCATCGCCGCCCGCCAGGCGATGAAAATCCTCGAGCAGGCATTGCGCAGCTTGCGGCTCGCGCTGGATCGCGCGCAGGACATCCAGGCACATGACGTTGCCCGATCCTTCCCAGATCGAATTGACCGGCGCCTCGCGAAACAGGCGTGCCAGCACGCTTTCCTCGATGTATCCGTTGCCGCCGAAGACCTCCATGGCCTCGGCGCTCAGTTCGACGGAACGCTTGCACAGGTAGAACTTCGCGGCCGGCGTCAGGATCCGCTTCCATGCGCTGTCGACCGCGCTGTCGACCCCACTCTCGCCTGCGCCGTCCGTGGCTTCGTAGGCCGCTGCGAGACGGGCCGCCAGCGCCACGCCCGCCTCGCTTTCCAGGGCGAGGTCCGCCAGGACCGAGCGCATGATGGCGTGCTCGATGAGGCGCCGCCCGAACGTCTGGCGGCGCCGGGCGTACGCAAGGGCCTGGACCAGGCATTGACGCAGGATCGCCGCGGCGGCGATCACGCAGCTCAGGCGCGTCAGCGTTGCCATGGTGAGTATCGTGCGGATGCCGTGACCTTCCTCGCCCATCATCACGGACCAGGCACCGTCGAATTCCACCTCGCTGCTCGCGTTGCTCCGGTTGCCGACCTTGGACTTCAGGCGTTGGATCCCGACTGCATTGCGCGTGCCGTCCGGCCGCCAGCGTGGCACGAAAAAACAGGAGTGACCCGAGTCCGCGCGAGCGACGACCAGATGCGCATCGCACATCGGCGCCGAGAAGAACCATTTGTGCCCGCGCAGGAGATACACGCCGCCCCGGCCTCCCGCGCCTTGCGCGGTCGCGACCGTCGCGTTGCTGCGCACGTCGGAGCCGCCCTGCTTCTCGGTCATGCCCATGCCGATCCAGATCGATTTCTTTTGGGCAATAGGAATATCGCGCGGATCGTAGTCGCGAGCCAGCAGGGGCGCGCCCAACTCGGCCCAGAGCGCCGCTTCCTCCCGCAGGACCGGCACGCACGCCTGGGTCATCGACGCCGGGCACATCGTGCCCGCCTCGACCTGGTAATGGAGGTAGAAGCCGGCCGCGGCCGCCACCCAGCGCCCGGGCCGCGCATCGGCGCTGGCCAGCGTCAGCAGACCCGACTCCCGGTACATCGCCAGCAAGGCGTGCCAGGAAGGATGGAACTCGACTTGATCGATGCGCCGCCCGCGCGCATCGAAGCTGCGCAGTTCGGGCACGTGGCGGTTCGCCTGCTCCGCCAGCCGATAGGACGCCGCACTGGCGATTGCGCAACCGTAGGTTTCGAGCATGGGCACGGCCCACGCGGCGCCGGCCTTTTGCACAAGTCGGGAGAGGCTCCGATCGCTGGCGAACAGGTTGAAGTCCGCCAGTTCGTCGAACTGGTTCGAAACTTCGTGCGTTTGCGAGGACATGTTCGCTCCTCCCGCTCGCCCTGCGTAGCTACCGAGGGTCACGCCGTGCGTGAGCCTCGCCAGCGAAGCAGGGCTACTGCCACATCGCTCGCATCCGGGCAGCGATATCGATCGCTGGCGCCGGAACAACGGCCGTCTCGTGGGCAACGAAGGCCGGGCGCGGCCAGGCGCTTTGCTCGAAGCGGTGAAGTATCGCATCCGGCACGAATCGCGTGCGCGTCGCGTACACATGGCGGTCGCCATACCCCATTTGCCCCGACACATGGAAACGCTGGGGCACGATCAGGTCCAGGTGATCGCGTGCGCGCGTCATGCCGACATACAAGAGCCGGCGTTCCTCTTCGATCTGCATCGATGAACCCGTCGCCAGGTCCGAGGGAATGCAGCCGTCGACGACCTGCAGCAGCGTCACCGCGTTCCATTCGCGTCCCTTGGCGGAATGAATCGTCGAGAGGATGAGATAGTCCTCGTCGAGCAGGGGCACGCCCGATTCATCGGAACTCGCCTCGGGAGGATCGAGCGTGAGCTCCGTCAGGAAGCGCTCGCGACTCGGAACCGTCGACGCGATGCGCGCCAGTTGCTGGATATCGGCCACGCGCACCGGCGAGTCCTCGTACAGGCGTTCCATCTGCGTCTCGTACCAGGCGCAGATGCGCTCGAACGACGCGGGCCAAGGTGTCGCATCCGATTCGATCTGGCCGACCAGGCCCAGGAATTGCGCCACTGACGCCGGCAAGCCCGGCACGCATTGGGTCATCGCACCGGAGCCTCGCTCGTGCACGCTGGCAAGCACGCGCGCCGCCGTCTTGGGTCCGACGCCTTCGAGCAGTTGCAGAGTGCGGAACCCGGAAACGCGATCGCGCGGGTTTTGCGCCCAGCGCAGGATCGCCAGCACATCCTTGACGTGCGCCGCCTCCAGGAACTTCAAGCCACCGAATTTCACGAACGGAATGTTGCGACGGGTCAGTTCGATCTCGAGGCGCGCGCTATGGTGCGCCGTCCGGAAGAGAACGGCTTGCGATTGCAGGCGCAGCCCGCGTTCGCGCCGCTCCAGTACCTGCTCGACGACAAAGCCCGCCTGGTCGGCTTCGTCGCGCACCGTCACGAGGCGGGGCAGTTGCGTCGAGGCGCGCTCGGTCCACAAGTCCTTCGTGTAACGCTCCGCGGCCAAAGCGATCACTGCGTTGGCCGCGGCGAGGATCGGCTGCGTCGAGCGATAGTTGCGGTCGAGCGTAATTCGTTCGGCCGGCGGCTCGAAGCATTGCGGAAAGTCCAGGATGTTGCGCACCGTCGCTCCGCGAAACGCGTAGATCGACTGTGCGTCGTCCCCGACGACTGCGAGGCCTCGACCGTCGGGTTTCATGGAAAGCAGGATGCGCGCCTGCAGCAGGTTCGTGTCCTGGTACTCGTCGACAAGAATGTGCTCGAAGCGCTCGCCGAGTTCCTGCGCGATCGCACGCTCGCTCGACATTTGGGCCCAGTACAAGAGAAGGTCGTCGAAATCGAGGACTGCCTGCGTCTGCTTGGCCTGGACGTAGGCCAGGAACATGAGCTGCAGTTCCTTTTCCCATTCCGCACACCAGGGGAAATCCGCCGCGAGCACGTCGTGCAGCGAACGGCACGTGTTCACCACCGAGGAATAAATTGCCAGACACGTGGCCTTGAGCGGGAATCGCCTGCCCTTTTCCGACGCACCCGCTTCATGGCGCACGATGTTCATCAGGTCCGCGGAGTCTTCGCGATCGTGGATCGTGAACGCCTGCTCCAGGCCGATGCGTGGCGCGAATTCGCGCAACAGGCGCGCACCGATACTGTGGAACGTCCCGGCCCATGCGACCGGCTGCAGCAAGGCCGCGTTCGCATTTGCATGTTCCGCCCGCACATGCGCGCAGATGCGCTTCACGCGCCGCGCCATTTCATCGGCAGCGCGCGTCGAGAAGGTCAGCAACAGGATCCTGCCGGGATCCGCGCCGCGAACAATCAGATGTGCGACACGGTGCGCAATGGTGTTGGTCTTGCCGGAACCCGCGCCCGCAATGATGAGCAGCGGCCCAGCCTCGATGCGTCCCGGGCTTTCCGTGCCGAACGCTACGGCGCGCTGCTGCGCTTCATTGAGGGTCTCGGCGCGCCCCGCGCCTGCACGTGCGCGCACATCTGCCCGACCCTCCTCCATGGCTCCCTCGCTTGACTGTAATTATCTACAGTATCGCGCAAGTCAAGGAAATTTGCAGATTTCTCAAAATTGGCGCGGCGCACGCCTATTCTTGATCGTTGCTTCGACGCCCAAACAAAGGGGCCCGCTCGGGCCCCTTTGCTATCAAATTCCAAATAACTGCCCGATTACAACAGAACGTTGGTAACGCCGCCGCCGACAATGCCGAGGACTTCGTTGGGTAGCTCAACCACTTGCTCCTGAACCTTGCCTTCGACTTGCACTTCGACGATTTCAACGACGTTATCCATGGTGAGCCTCTCCAGCTGAGTTGGGAAAAAAGAACGGCGACGTATTGAATATTCCCGCTAACTTGGTATATAAAGTTGACTACAGAGGCAAAGTAAAAGCTGCCTCGTCCGGTAGGGACTCTAAGATGGATAAGAGCAGCGCGTCAACGAAATCGGCTGACGTAAATATGGTTTCGTCTGAACGCGCCACGGATCTCCGTGATGATCTGGGCTCTCTGGCCGCGCGACTTCGTGACGCGCCGATGAATCTGGAGGAAGGGCGCCTCCTCTTCGAGCGCGCTGCCGTTGCGCTTCAGGGCGAAGTCGAAGCGCCCGCCAGCGCGGACCACGTAATGTGCCTGCTATTCATCGCGCGCTTTCGCTTTTACAGCGGAGACGCATTTGCGGGAATAGATCCAGCCGCCCGCGGAGTGGCGATGGCACAGAGTCTGGGCGACAGGGGTCTGGTTGCCAAGGCAATGAAGATGCTTGGTGCGGTCTACCTCGAGACTGGCAATTTCCCGGACGCAATATCCGTGCTTGGGCAAGCCTACGTGGCGGCACGCGAATCGAACGACACCACGCAGGAAGTAGGAATTCTGTCGAACCTTGGACTGGTTTATCAGCACTCCGGGCGATTTCGCGACGCTGTTCCCTGCTATTTGCGCGCAATCGAAGTAACGGAGCGCTCGGGCGATCGAAATTCCCCGCAGGAACGCTACAACCGCGCGGCGGCGTTGGCGAATCTTGCGCTCGCTTATCTGCAGATGGGTGACTTCTCACGCGGTATCGCCGCTGCAGAACGGACGGTAGAGACTCTCCCCGATCCGATCGACATTCACGAGAGGGTCGTCCGCGCTTCTGTGGAGTGCTATTACACGCGTCTTTTGCTGGAAAAGCACGATGTCGCCGGCGCGCGGGAGCGCGCGCTGCTTGCCAAGAAATTTTCAGAAGGCTCGACGAAGCTTGCGGAAATGTTTGCCGATATGGCATTGGGTCTCGTGGAAACCAATGAGGTCGCATCGCGCGACTGTGGACTGACACGCTTGCAAAATGTCGTCAATGCAAGTCGCAAAGGATCAGCAAGCGCGTTGCGCGACGCACTGGCCACCATCGTTCGCGGCTACGAAGCGGTCGGGCAACCGAATGCCGCGCTCGTGTACCTGCACGAAGTCATGCAGCTCAATCGCGACAGCCGGGTGCGCAGCGTGTTGCGTCATCACCATCGACACCTCGCGAATGTAAGCACCAGCCTGCAGTTGGATCGAGCCGCGCAGGACGCGATCAATAAACAGCGCCAGGAATTGCGTTTCCAGCGTTTGTCGATGGACAAGTTGCACCATTGCATGGAGGTGCTGGAAAAGAATTCCGTCGTTGCGGAACTGCATGATGACGAGACCGGCGAGCACTGCTTTCGGGTCGGCGCCCTGGCCAAGGAACTCGCCCTGAAGAAGGGCATGGATGGCGACATGTGCACGCTGATCGATCTGTCGGCGCGCCTGCACGACATCGGCAAGCTGCGCATCCCCGAATCGATCCTGCTCAAACCCGGCCGCCTGGCGGCGGAAGAGCGCGCCATCATGGAAAAGCATTGCGAGCACGGCTGGGAACTGGTGGGCGAAGGCGGACTTGCGCAGCTTTTCGTGGCGCAAGAGATTGCACTCAATCACCACGAGCGCTGGGACGGAACCGGATATCCGAACAAGCGCCAGGGCAACATGATTCCCCTCGCGGCGCGCATTACCGCCTTGGCCGACGTATTCGATGCCCTCACGCACCGCCGTTGTTACAAGGAAGCCTGGTCGGTGGACGAGGCTCTGCGTGAAATCGCGAACCTGCGTGGCAAGCACTTCGATCCGGAGCTCACGGACCTGTTCCTGGAGCTCATTCCGGAATTGCGGCTGCGGCATGAAAACCTGGACTTGTACCTCGGTGCCGAGGCGCGCAATAACGAATTCATCATGGAGCGAGAGAGGCTCGCGCGCGAGCTCAGGAAAGACTTGGGTACGTACGACCTGGGCGTGTAAGCCGCGCGCGTCCTCCGGTGGCGGCCGGTCGAGTCCTGATACGGATTTCCAACAGGGAACGCGCGTAATATGGCGCGGCCATGCCCCTAGAGCACACGCCTTCCAAGGGTCCGGCCGTACTGGACCTGATCGGCAATACGCCCCTCGTCGAAGTCACCCGCATCGACACGGGTCCGTGCACCCTGCTCCTGAAGCTCGAATCGCAAAACCCGGGCGGATCCATCAAGGATCGCATCGGGCGATCGATGATCGAGACAGCCGAGCGCGAGGGTACGCTGCGCGCGGGCGGCACCGTCGTCGAAGCGACCGCCGGCAATACCGGCCTGGGACTCGCGTTGGTCGCACGCGCCAAGGGCTACCGCGTGGTGCTGGTCGTGCCCGACAAGATGTCCAACGAGAAAATCCTGCATCTCAAGGCGATGGGCGCCGAGGTGCACATGACCCGCAGCGACGTGGGCAAAGGGCACCCCGACTATTACCAGGACTACGCGGCGCGCATCGCGAAGGAGATTCCCGGCGCGTTTTACGCGGACCAATTCAACAATCCTGCGAACCCGCTCGCTCACGAAACCTCGACGGGTCCTGAAATCTGGCAGCAATGCGGCCACGACGTCGACGCGATCGTCGCCGGCGTCGGCTCCGGCGGCACCCTGGCGGGCCTTACCCGCTATTTCAAGCGGGTGCAGCCGCGCCTCGAATTCGTACTGGCTGATCCGGTTGGGTCGATCCTGCGCGACGTCGTTCTGACGGGGTCCCACGGGCCCGCCGGGTCCTGGACGGTCGAGGGTATCGGCGAGGATTTCGTGCCGCCCATTGCGGACCTTTCCGGCGTGAAGCACGCCTATTCGATTCCCGACTCCGAAAGCCTCGCGACAGCGCGCCTGCTTCTCAAAACCGAAGGGATTCTCGCGGGGTCCTCGACGGGAACGCTCCTGGCGGCTGCCCTGCGTTATTGCCGGGAGCAGAAGCAGCACAAGCGGGTCGTCAGTTTCGTCTGTGACACGGGCACGCGCTACCTCAGCAAGATGTACAACGATGCCTGGATGATCGACGAAGGATTGCTGGCGCAACGCCAATACGGCGACCTGCGCGATCTCATCGCCCGCCGCGCCGAGGACGGCGGTGTCGTCAAGGTCGGCCCCGGCGATACCCTGCTGACCGCATTCCAACGCATGCGCCTGGCGGACGTACAGCAACTTCCCGTGCTGGAAGGCGCGGAACTCGTGGGCGTGGTCGACGAATCGGACATCTTGCTTCATGTCGCGGGCGATGGCTCGCGTTATTCGAATCCGGTCCGCTCGGCGATGTGCACGGAACTGCAGACGCTCGCACCAACCGCCGAGCTGGCCGCCTTGCGCCGCCTGCTCGACAGCGGGCTGGTGGCGATCATCGCCGACGCCGGCGGATTTCATGGATTGATCACCCGCTTCGACTTGCTCAACTACCTGCGCCGGAAGAAACCGTGAGCGCAGGCGACGAGAGCGGCGAAAAACGTGCACTCGCCACCCGCGTGATCCATGCGGGACAGTCCCCCGACCCGAGCACGGGGGCGATCATGCCGCCGATCTACGCCACATCCACCTTCGTGCAAAGCAGTCCAGGCGTGCACAAGGGGCTCGACTACGGGCGCTCGCACAATCCAACGCGTTGGGCGCTCGAGCGATGCGTCGCCGACCTGGAAGGAGGCTCACAAGCCTTCGCATTCGCCTCGGGTCTTGCGGCCATTTCCACAGTGCTGGAACTTGTCGAGGCGGGTTCGCATATCGTGGCCGGCGATGACCTGTACGGCGGCACCTACCGCCTGTTCGAGAAGGTACGCACCTATAGCGCTGCGACTCGCTTCGCCTTCGTGGAGCTTGGCAACCTCGATGCGGTACGCGCTGCCATCCTGCCGGAAACCCGCATGCTCTGGGTCGAGACGCCCAGCAATCCGCTGCTCAAACTCGCCGATCTGCGTGCCCTGGCGCGAATCGCGCGTGAAAACAACTTGATTGCGGTGGCCGACAACACCTTTGCGAGTCCCATGGTGCAACGGCCCCTCGAGTGCGGCTTCGACATCGTCGTGCATTCGACGACCAAATACTTGAACGGGCATTCGGACGTGATCGGCGGCATCGCGATCGTCGGCAAGGAAGAGCGCCACGAGTCCTGGTGTCGCCGCCTCGGCTTCCTGCAGAATGCGGTCGGCGCGATCGCAGGGCCGTTCGACAGTTTTCTCACCTTGCGTGGCGTCAAGACGCTCGCGCTGCGCATGGAACGGCATTGCAGCAATGCCTTGACGGTTGCGCAATGGCTGGAAGCGCAGAACCGCGTGGCCCGGGTGCGTTATCCCGGGCTGCCGTCGCATCCCCAGCACGCGCTGGCACGCGAGCAGATGCACGGCTTCGGAGGAATGATCTCCTTCGACCTGGAATGCGATCTCGCCGGTACACGACGCTTCCTCGAGGCCTTGCGGATCTTCGCGCTGGCGGAAAGCCTGGGCGGCGTCGAAAGCCTGGTCGAACACCCGGGCATCATGACCCACGCGAGCATTCCCGCGGCCAATCGTGCCAGGCTGGGCATCGGAGATTCGCTGGTGCGCCTGTCGGTTGGCGTCGAGGACGTGCAGGACCTGATCGGCGATCTCGCGCAGGCGCTCGCGGCCATTTAGAACAAAACGAATAAAAATCCCCTCTACCATCCTACGCATGGCAGAGGGCCAGGGGAGAGGGCGATCGAATGGAACTGTTCCTGTCAGGACTGATCTCGTTTTTTCTTGTCCATTCCCTGCGTCTTTACGCGCCGCACTGGCGCGAAGCGCAACGCAAAAGGCTGGGACCCTGGACCTGGAAGGCGCTGATTTCGATCGTTTCGATCGCGACACTCGTCGCGCTGGTTGTCGGCTACGGTCGTGTCCGCGGCGAACCCCCGGTGTTCTGGACGGCACCCTTGTGGATGCACCATGTCACCGCGCTACTGGTCCTGGTCGCCTTCGTATTTTTCGCGGCGGCCTATGTTCCTCGCAATCGGATCAAGGCGGCGACGGGACACCCGATGACGATCGGGATCAAGACGTGGGCCT
>Ga0181525_10001021_pt1 | contig 24230 bp, 19 predicted proteins | sample PEATcosm2014_Bin_48_FD_121100 | JGI IMG/M metagenome (GOLD analysis project Ga0181525, IMG submission 121100) | Peatland microbial communities from MTU Mesocosm Facility, Houghton, MI, USA - PEATcosm2014_Bin06_10_metaG | ecosystem: Environmental > Terrestrial > Soil > Wetlands > Peat | place... | reverse complement strand
TATCGAGAAAATTGTCGAGTTCTTAGCTCATGGCGAGGTCGAAGGCCAGGCTGACTGGAAGAACCGCTTCAAAGAAAACTCTGACCGGATGCGCACCGGTTCGCTGTTGGATGTCGCATTTGTCCTCAAGGGATTGCTGGTGCTGGACCACGTCAAACCCGTTTCCGCACGCGAGAAAAAGATGATGGAGCGCGCCCGCTATCTGCTGGTCAGCGAACTGGCCATGGCTAAAGACTGCGCCGAACAGGAAGTCGAAGCACTTCTGACCGCTGCCCTGGCCAAGAGCAAATTGAAATTCCCCGACGCCTCGTATTTCATCGAAGAAAGCTAGTCCTCCCCGTTTTCACTCGCCCAACCACGCTCCATAGGGCCGCAGCGTCTCCACACTATCGAAAATAATTTTCATGGCTGCCGTGAGCGGTATGGCCAGCAGCAATCCGATCCCTCCCCAGAGCCACGCCCAAAAAAGCAGCGAGATCGTGACCGCCAACGGATTCAATTGCAGCCGATTGCCCAGGAACAATGGATACATCACATTCATGGCGATGACGTGCAGTCCCACAACAGTGACAACCACATAGAACATTTCACTCGACTCAAGGTGGCCGACCCCGACAAACACGGGCGGAGCCAGGGACAGCACAATCCCCAAGTAAGGGACGAGGCTCAACAGGCCACTGAGGAATCCGGCGAAGTAGAAAAACGGCACGCCGAGAATCCAGAACACAAGCGTGCTCGCCGCGCCGATAAACAGTCCGATCAGCAGGTTCCCAACCATGAAGCTGCGAATCATTTTCGTGATTCGCCCCAGTGTCACATAAGCTGTGTGGCGGTTTCGCATGGGAAATAGCATGACGGTCGATGAGCGCACGTGACTCTGCCAGCTCAGCATGAAGAAGACCAGAAACGGCACGAACGAGGCCGCGAACGCAGCTTGCCAGACCGATCCCACGCCGCGGTTGAGGATGTCAGTCCAATCCGTGGTCGAGCGAACATCGAGCACGCCCTTTTCGTGCTCTGGCGTCAGCACCTCGAACGTCTCCGCCCGTTTGCGGTACACGTTGACCTGATCTTTAATTTTCTTGGTGTACTTGGGCAGTTCCTGGATCAGCGTCGCGCCCTGATTGTAAGAAAGATAAACCGCTCCGATGAGAGCAGCGACCAACAGCAACACGGCCAAGCCGGCAGCCAGAAAGCGCGGCAGGCGAAAAAAGGTGAGCGCGTCCACGATCGGCGCGAGGATGAACGCCAGCAACACAGAGATAAGAATGACCGCCAGCACGATTTCGGCGTAGTAGCACAGCGTCAGGATGGCGCCGACGCCAATCATGTTAAACGCCCAGTGAAATTTTTCGTGCGTGGGCGGCGCGGCCACCGGCATGGGCGCGGGGAGCTGAATCTCGAGTTCGGCGGGTGTGAGCTCGGACTCCATCTTCATTATCGTATTCCAAAACTCGATTTTTGCCTCGCCCTATAATCAGACGTGGCTTCGACCGAAAATTCGATGGTGCCCGCAGTGACCAGGGTGATGGGCCTCGATGTTGGCGCCCGCCGCATTGGCGTGGCCGTCTCCGATTTGCTCGGGATAACGGCGCAAGGGCTGGAAACCGTCCAGCGCCGCAATAAGAGGACCGACCTCGCGCAGCTCGATCAGATCATCCGCGAGTATTCTGTAACGCAAATCGTGGTCGGATTCCCGTTACGCATGAGCGGCGAAGAAGGCCGCCAGTCGGATAAAATGCTGCTCTTCGCCGAAGACTTGCGCAAACGCTTCCGCATCCCAGTACACCTGTGGGATGAGCGACTGACCTCAGCCCAGGCAAACCGCCTGTTGCGCGAAACAGAGATGTCAATCAAGCGCCGCGGTGAAGTGGTTGACCGCATGGCCGCCGTGCTGATCCTGCAAAGCTGGATGGAAGCGCAGAGCGGCGCGGCCGCGCGGGCTGAGGCGGAAGAGCAACGCTAGTTTCGCTAGCTGAGCCTTTGGCTTTCATCTTCACGAGAACGCGACCAACCAACTAATCCTTCCGACGTGATCCTTCGTGCACCAGGATACTAAGCGTAATCGTCTTATCGGATTCGTCGAACTCTGAGGTTGGAACGAACCAAGATTCATCCAAGCCATGCGCTCCGTACGCTGACCGCAAATTCTCCAACCCGCTCGCGATCTTACTCCTGTCAAAAATGTCGCCATGCGATATTGGGAACATGGCTTCAAGTTCGTTGGTGCTGAAAACCTTGGCCCCGGTAAACGCTAGACCGCCGAAACGATATCGATTACCCGGCTCGATACTTGCAACAACGGAGAACACTTGCTCAGCCGACGAACTGGAAACCAGCGTAATAGTATCGGCCACGTTTACTTTGAAGTATCCGTAATTCTGCCAAAAGTTTCGTGTTCGCTCTTGCACCTCTTCTGCCCAGTCCATCGACTGGTTTAAGGTCTTCATCTCCTCGATTTGTTTGGCGAACGATTGAATCTCCGCTTCGTCGATCGATGGCGTGCTCTCAACGAAGCTTATCTTGCTCACTCTGACCCGCGGTCGCGAAGCGTTTTCGGCGTGGTAGCTTTGCGCCAAGACTGGCGCTGCTGAAGCTATCGTCTGGCTAGAAGCTAATCGCACGGAAAAGGTGGACGCTACGAAGGCGATACCGGCGACGCAGCCAACCGCGGTCACCGTTATTACCCGTCCTGCCGTCCTGCCGAAAAGACGCTGACGATTAAGGAGATTGCCGACACGACGTTCGATGTCGTCGGTATCGAACAGGCCCTGTGCAAGTTGCGGTTGACTCGTCCTAGGATTCGGCAGCAGGGATTGCGCTACATGTACAAGCGCACTTGCATAGCGAGTGGGCGTCGATGAGACTTCGGCGGCGAGATCGTCGCATGCGAGTTCCCGCGTACGCCGGACTTGAAATTTCATCCACCACATAAGAGGATGGATCGATACCGGTAGCGAAACGATTTCGCAAAGCAGATTCGCTGCGAAGTCTTTCCTGACGATGTGCGCCAGTTCGTGGCAGATTGCCGCATCAAGATCGGCGGCGGACGCGGTTTCCAAAAACGCTTTTGGCATGACCAATAGCGGATGCCTCGTGCCCAAGGTTAGTGGGCCAACTCCGTCGAGCGCGTAGATGCGCGGCGGACTTTTCCGGCCAAATTTCGTAGCGCGGTGTTCAATCAGGGGCTGCAATATTTCCAGTGAGGGGCCGCTCGCCGCAAGGTTGTACAACGTTCTTGTCTGCCGCCACGCCATCCACAGTCGAGCAGATCGAAGAGCAAGAATCAGGCCATAGAGTGTTGCGATGGAAGCCGCCACTATGGGAGGGAACGGAATTGTTTCTTCCCGAAGCTTCGACAAGCGCTCCGATAAACCCAGATCGATGTTGCTGTCGGCGCTTACGGCGGGCTGAGATTGATCACTGCTCACGATCTTCTGTGACTTACCACCGCCGACGATCCGAAAGATGGCTAGCCTCACGCTCCAGAGCGGAAGCAGGCTGGCTAACAATAACGATGCGATCCAAAGCGCATAACGGTATTTCGCGGCCACGCGACGAAGCGCCACTGAACACAACAGCGCGATGACTGCAACGACGGCTACATGCACAGCGGAGTTGATCAAGAACGTCACGATAGTTTCGCTAATCGCGTTCATCTATTTCCTCCCTGTCTTGCTTGAGCCTCTTTTCGATGAGTGTGTTCAATCGTTCGAGTTTTTCCCGATCGAGATGCTTATGGTCCATGAGGTTCATGGCCAGGGCTTCCACTGATCCGCCGAACAGCCGGTCGGCAAGGTCGTTGAGCGACTGTTTGATCGCCTTGGAGCGACTGAGGGTAGCCGTGTAGCGAAAGGCTTTGCCTTCAAGAGTGCGGCTGACGCGGCCCTTACGCAGTAGGACGTTCAGCATGGTCTGCACCGTGGTGTAGGCGAGTTTCGGCTTGGCGTCGAGCTTCTGTTGCACTTCCTGCACCGTTGCCGGACCAAGATCCCAGAGCACGTGCATGATTTGCAGTTCCAATCTTGTTAGCTGCGTTGTCTTCTTGAGCGGAGGGACCACAATCATCTCCTAAACTGTTAGGAGGCTATCGAAAGATCGAAGGCTTGTCAACTAAGGTCTTAGGAGAAAATCCGCCTCATGTGACGACCGACCTTGCGCTCGAAATCCTTTAGACTTGTACTGTGCCTTCACGAAAGAAAACTGCTGCGGCCGTGTCGGTCCCAGAAGAATCGGCGCCCTCGCCATCCCCGAGGACTCTGCCGTCGATTCCCGCGAATGCGATTTTTCTGATCGATACCATGTCGTTTATCTTTCGCGCGTACCATGCGATGGCGCGGCAGCGCGGCATGTCCACCCGCACCGGGTTACCTACGGCGGCTACTTATGTATTCGTGAATATGCTGCGCAAGTTACGCGATGATTTTTCGCCGCAATATTTGGCCGCCGTGTTCGACGTCGCCGGGCCGACGTTTCGCGATCAGCAGGCGCGCGAGATCTCCGGCGTACGACGCTTCGATCTGAAGACGCAGACATTTCAGGAAGTGGAGTATCACGGTTACAAGGCTAATCGCAAGGAGATGCCGCCAGACCTGGTGCAGCAGGTTCCTTATATCAGGCGGGCGCTGGAGGCCTATCGCATTCCGATTCTCGAATCCTCTGGATATGAAGCCGACGATGTGATCGGCACTCTTGCTTGCCGCGCTGTCGAGAAGTCGTTTCCAGTATTCATCGTGTCCAGCGATAAAGACATGCTGCAACTGGTCAACGATCAGGTGAAGGTACTGAATCCGCCGAAGGATAATCTAGTCCTCGACGCGGGGGGAGTCGAGGCTTATCTTGGCGTGCCGCCGGAGCGCGTGGTCGATGTGATGGCGCTGCGCGGCGACGCGATCGACAACGTTCCGGGCGCACCCGGCATCGGCGACAAGGGATCTATCGAAATTATCAAACGCTTTGGCACGGTCGAACAGGCGCTTGATCGCGCAGATGAAGTGGAGAAGAAGACCTATCGTGAATCGCTGCAAAATAATCGCGACAACATTCTCAAGAGCAAAGGATTGGTCACCATCGACTGCAATGTGCCGATTGCGTTCGATCCGGAAGCAATGAAGCTGGGAGCCCCGGATCTCGAGGCGCTGCGCGCGTTATTCACGGAGATGGAATTCAATTCGCTGCTGAAAGAGATTTTGCCGGTCGCAGAAGTCAGCGAGACGAAGTATTCAGAAGCGAAGTCGACAGTAGATGTTGAAGCGCTCGTGAGATCGATTCCGGTCGGCGGTCCGCTGGCAGTTGCTTTGGGCACGGTCGCCCTTGCGGATTCGGTCGAGGAAGAAGACGAGGTTCCTGAGCCGGAGAGCGCTCAGGGAACGATGCTCTTGATGGACGAGCCTGCCCCCGCGGCTGCCGCCGACACGAGGGCTGACATCGCCATCTCCGCCAATGCGGGCGAAGCGCTGATCATCCCCGGCGCGATTTCGGGATCTGACGAATGGCTCAAGCCGATACTGGAAAATGAAGACATCCCGAAAGCGATTCACAATTACAAATCGGCCGCACACGAGTTGCAGAAAAACGGCGTCGCCTTAAATGGTGTGCGGCATGATTCCATGCTGTATTCGTACTTGCTCGATCCAACCTATCCGGCCCACGGACATTCGTTGGCGGATGTGGCGCTGCGGCGATTCAACATAAAACTAAGTGGCGGCGTAGCCGAGGCTGCCGACGTCACGGGACGACTGGCTGCGGCTCTGCGCGCCGATGTCGAGAGCAACAACTTGCTCAAGCTCTACCAGGAAATTGAATTCCCGCTTGCGCCCGTACTTTTGCGTATGGAAAACGCTGGCGTCGCGATTGATCGCGAAGTGCTGGCTGAAATGTCCACACGTCTAAATCGCGAGATCGCAACCAAAGCGCAGGAGATTTATGGGCAAGCGGGCGTCGAGTTCAATATCAGCTCACCTAAGCAATTGGGCGACGTTCTTTTCAATCGCCTGGGATTACCCAAGCCCATCAAATACGGCAAGGGCCGCGCGATTTCAACGGCTGTCGATGTTCTCGAAGGATTGGCGGAAGAGCACGAGATTGCTCGCCAAGTCCTTGATTTCCGCCAGCTAACGAAACTGAAGTCTACATACGTCGATACGTTGCCTCTCTTGCTTGATCGCAAGACGGGCCGGCTGCACACTACTTTTCTGCAAACTGGAACGGCGACGGGACGTTTGTCGTCGGTAAATCCCAATCTGCAGAATATCCCCATTCGCACGGAATTAGGGCGTGAGATTCGCGCGGCATTCACGGCTGAGCCGGGCAATGTGATTCTGGCAGCGGATTATTCTCAAATCGAGTTGCGGCTGCTGGCGCACTTTTCTCAGGATGAGTTGCTGGTCGAAGCCTTCCGGCGCGGCGAAGACATCCATACACTGACTGCTTCGCAAGTATTCGGAGTTCCGCCACTCATGGTAACGGCGGACCATCGTCGTCAAGCAAAGGTCGTCAACTTTGGAATTGTGTATGGGCTGTCGGCGTTCGGCCTTTCGCAAAATCTGGGCATTGAGCCCAGCGAGGCGAAGCAGTTCATCAATGCGTATTTTGAGAAGTATGCGGGAGTGCGACGATTCATCGATACGACGCTAGAACAAGTTCGCCGAGACGGCAAAGTGCGAACGCTCTTCGGACGGGTGCGCCCCATTCCGGACATCAACAGCAAGAACGCCAACCAGCGCGGTTTCGCAGAGCGTACCGCGGTGAACACGCCGCTACAGGGTACCGCCGCTGACCTGATCAAGATTGCAATGATTCGCATCGACAAGGCGATCAGCGAGCGGGAGATGAAGTCCCGGATGACGCTGCAAGTGCACGATGAGCTGGTATTCGAAGTCCCTGAAAGCGAAGTGGATATTATGAAATCATTGGTGCGCGAAGAAATGGAGAACGCGCATCGGCTGTCAGTGCCGTTGTTAGTTGAGGTCGGGTTGGGGAAGAACTGGCGAGACCTGTCGTAACAACTAATTCGGAGAAAGAATCTCATTGCTGATTCCCATGAGAACTGCGGGCTGGCAAGTTTTTTTCACCCTGCTGTGGCCAATAGTGGCATCGGGTCAAGCATCTTTGGGGGAAGCAGCGTCGGCAGTTCGAGATCAACCGCAACTGGGTATTCTCTGTGTTCTGCCAAACTCTTCCGATCCCCCGGTGAGAACTTCTCCCGGAGGAGAATACAATCCCGCAACGCTCACAGTGAGCGTTGACCAGCGAGCACCCACTCGATGGCCGCACACGTCTCCGGTCAGAATTGAAAACCTGACTCTGAATGATCGCCATCTTATCGTGCTCAAGTCCGATGGAAAGCGAATCCAGTCATTTCGATTTAGGTTTTCCGATTACGGGGAATCGAATCTCTGTGTTGCGTTCGATGGATATCAAGGAGTGCAATTGGGAGGCGGCCGTAATGCCAAATGGTGTAGGTGTTGGTGACTATGGGGTAATATTTGCCGTTATTCCCGTTCAGCCGCCTCCTTCATAAGCCTTTTCGAGCGCGCATTCGCGATCCTTCGGATGCGGATGACCTTCTTGAGAAATACCGAATAGAGGAATAGACCTAGCGTCACGCCTACACCGACAAGTAACGCCAAATTCCAAAGCGACGCGATGTTGCCAAGCCAGGCCTGCATTAGAGGCCTAGATTTTGTTGGATCGCGCCCGCAATGTTGCCCGCCAGCAGATTCATTTGCTCTTCGGTTTCGGCTTCGATCATGACGCGGGCGAGGGCTTCGGTGCCAGAATAGCGGACGACGACGCGTCCGTTGCCGTGCAGTTCGCGCTCGGCGTCGTCGATCGTTTTCTGGATGGCGGCGACTTCTGCGAAGGGAACTTTTTCACGCACACGCACATTTTGGATGACCTGCGGAAATACTTTCAGATCGGCGATCAGATCTGCCAGAGCCATTTTGCGTCGCGCCATGACTTCCATCACGCGAAGCGCGGTGAGCAATCCGTCGCCAGTGGTGGCTTCGCCGTCGCGGAAGATGATGTGTCCAGACTGCTCGCCGCCGAGGATTGCACCCGTCTTTTGCATCTCTTCCAGCACGTACTTGTCGCCGACTCCAGCTCGCAACATCCGAATGCCGGAGTCGCGCAAAGCAATTTCGAGTCCCATGTTCGACATTGTCGTAGCGACGATAGTGGAATTCTGCAAGACTCCCCGGGCTTGCATGTCGCGAGCGGTGAGCAACAAAATAGCGTCGCCGTTCACTACATTGCCGTGAGCGTCGCTGAATAACGCACGATCTGCGTCGCCGTCGAACGTAACTCCTAAGTCGAACTTCCCACCACTGCCGGCAACTATTTTCGCCGCCGTCTGCGGATGAAGCGCGCCGCAGTTATCGTTAATATTCGTGCCGTCTGGCCCGGCGTGGATGAACTCAGCCTTGATTCCACACTTCGCAAATAGCGGCGGAGCTTCCGCCGCGGCCGCGCCATTCGCGCAATCCACCAGGATGTGCAAACCGCTCAGATCAGTATGAACATCGCTCGCCAACCAGTTGATGTAATCCTCGCGGAGCTTGGCTTCGCCGGGCAAGCTCATTTCAGCCATAGGCGGCAGCGCCTTCGCGCGCCCCAGTATGGCAAAAATCTCCCGCTCAATGGCCAGTTCTTCCGCGTCAGGCAACTTAAATCCCGAACCGGAGAATACTTTGATGCCATTGTCCATCCAGGGATTGTGCGACGCGGAAATCACCACGCCTGCCGAAAACTTGTGGGAGCGCGCAAGGTAAGCAACTCCGGGAGTGGTGATCACGCCTGCGCTATGCACTTCGCATCCCGCCGAGCGCAGGCCCGCAGAGAGTTGATCGGCAATCGTCGCGCTCGACTTTCTGGTGTCCTGACCAATAACAACGCGCGCTTGTCCACCCTTCTTCCCGAGGTCGTGCCCCAACGCGTAGCCGATGGCGTGGACTCCTTCGGGCGAAAGCGGGAACTCGCCAGCGACCCCGCGAATGCCGTCGGTACCAAACAGTTTTCGTTGGGAAGCAATCATGGATGCTGAGTTTGCGTTGTCGCGCCTGCTGCAGGAACTCTTTCCATCATAACCGTTATTCGCAGAGGATCGGATTCAACCACTTGAATCAGCGGATCGCCCACAAAGGCGTGACGCCCGAAGGACGCGTGATCCATCGTGCCCGTTATGTCGATGGGATCGGTAGTGGCAGCCTCGACCGCTTCGACATGTTTCTTGGGACCACTAATCGCGACCGTTTCAGGCACTGTGACGACGCGACTCAGTTGATAACCGGGAGCCGGCGCGCCGACCACTCTCGGTTGCACCGGGACGCGCCGCGAGACTCGCTCGTCAAACTCCAGATGAAACTGGCTGGGGACAACCTGAACCACTTCGATTCCTGTGGGCTCTTGAATATTCTTCGCCGAGAGATCGAAAATGTGCTGTCCCGGGTGAATTGCGGAGACACTCATTTCCGCGTGTACGTCGGAAGGACTGAGGCGGTGAATGAGCCGCTCCGGGCCGCGCAGCCAGATGTGTGCCTGATAAACGTCGGGTGAACTAACCACCATATCGTCCGGCAAGCCGTGAAATTCGATAGGGATGTCAAGCGCAATCTCGGTTACAGGATCTTTGGCGAGCCCCAGCCAGAGTCCCACGGCCAAAGCGAGCGAGAGCAGTTTCAAGCCGAAGTTGTATGCGACGTAGCGGCGAAGAAAATCGCGCATCAGAGGTCGTCTCCGAACTGCTCTGAGTCGGTCGCACGAGCATGGGCTTTTTCCGCGGAGTGTTCGCGAACCTCTTCACTCGGTCGCACCGGTGTAGGCAGAGTCGAGGACGGGACATAACGCTTTAACAATCCACCCAATCGTTCGCGCAAGGCGGCGACTGAAAGATCGCGTTCAATCTTGCCCCCGAGGGCGATGCTGATGCTTCCGGTTTCTTCCGAGATAATCACCGCGATGGCATCGGTCTCTTCCGTAACTCCGATGCCTGCGCGGTGACGCGTGCCCAACTGCGTCGAGAGCACCGGATTCATCGACAGCGGCAGGAAACAGGCCGCGGCGGCGATGCGGTCACCCTGAATAATTACGGCGCCGTCATGGAGCGGTGCGCTGGGACGAAATACTGTAGCGAGCAAATCGTACGACAGATGCGCGTCCAACGGGACGCCGCTCTCGATATAAGTGCGAAGCCCGATTTCGCGTTCGATGACCATGAGCGCGCCTGTCTGATTCTGCGAAAAAAGGTCGGCGGCCAGAACGATGTCGTCGTAAGCTTCGGCCTCCGCCGACCGGCTGCCGCGGCTGAGTGTAAGCTTACGTCCGAGACGCGCCAGCACTTGCCTGATTTCCGCCGAGAACACAACAATCAGCGCGAACACGGTATAAGGCAGAAGCGTGCTGATCAGCCAGTTGAGCGTTGACAGCTCGCCGATACGCGAAAAATAAAACGCAATGACCAGCGCCACAAAACCAACCAGCATTACCGCCGCGCGTGTCCCTTTGATGAGCGCCAGGAGTTCGTAAATGATGATCGCGACCAGCACAACGTCGACGACGTTAATCACCGTGACGTGCGGCCAGTGCGCGGGCAACTGCAGCAATGAACTCCTCCGAGAGCGTCGGACTAGCGGAAACTATGACCCTGAGTGTACGCTTCCGCTCATTGTAAATCTCGCGTGGTGGTTTCAAGAAACGATGGCTGCCTAGCTCTTTACCGTGGCGCGGATCGTTCCTTGCGCCACGCGAGCCGTAATGTCGTCGCCGCCTTGGAGTCGTGAGGCATCCTTCACTAATTGCCCGCTAGCGTCGAAGACCAGAGCATAACCGCGCTCCAGGATGGCAAGCGGCGACAACGCTTCGAGTCGTCCAAGTTGTTGATCGAGCAGGGCCCGATTTCGCAGCACCACAGCAGTCGTGGCTGTACGCAACGCCGCCAACCGCGAATCGAGATCGTGGTGTATCCCAAGCAACACACGCCGCGCATCGTAATGCCGAACCGCCGCCGCGGACACATCCAGCCGCCGGCGATGCCGTTCGAGCAGCGCTCGCTCGGCTCGCTCCAATACATAGCCCAGATCGTCGAGCCGCTGCTGGCGGCGATTGATGGCTTCCGTGATGCGCGCCAGCGTGCCCTGCTGAGCTTTTTCCAAAAGGCTTTGCCGCCCCATGAGCAGCCTATAGCGAATCGCCCGCGTCAGCCGCTGGTGCAATTCTTCCGATTGATTCTCGACTTCTTGCCGAGAACGGATGACTAGTTCCGCCGCGGCCGACGGCGTAGGCGCGCGCAGATCGGCCACGAAATCCAGGATAGTGAAATCAGTCTCGTGTCCGATGGCTGAGATGACCGGGATCTCGGAGTTCGCGACAGTTCGCGCCAGCCCCTCATGATTGAATGCAAACAAATCCTCAGCCGAACCGCCGCCCCGCGCGATGATGATGACTTCCACCTTGCCCGCCTGATTGAAGTAGCGAACCCCGGCGGCAACGTCTGTGGGCGCGGCATCGCCCTGCACCTGAGCGGGATAAATCAGAATGTTGGCAGAGCGATGCCTGCGCAACAGAATGTTCAAAATGTCGCGCAGGGCCGCGCCTTGCGGCGAAGTGATGATTCCGATCCGCGCGGGCAGCGCCGGGATCGGCTTCTTGCGGTCGGCATCGAAAAGCCCTTCAGCGTCCAGCTTGGCCTTGAGCTGTTCGAAGGCGATCTGCAAAGTGCCTGCGCCGCGCGGCTCAAGATACTCGACCATAAGCTGCAACTGGCCGCGGTCTTCGTAGATTGTCACCCGTCCGCGCGCGATCACTTGCATTCCGCTCTCTGGCCGAAAACGCAGCAGCCGCGCTTGCGAACGAAACATCACCGCGCTGAGTTGCGCGCTTTCGTCTTTCAAAGTGAAATAAAGATGTCCGGAATCCTGCGCGCGAAAGTTGGAAATCTCCCCTTCCACCCAGGCGTCGCTATACTCGCGCTCGATGTGAGTGCGCACGGAGGAGACTAGCTCTTTAATCTTCCAGGTGCGCCGTTCCGGCGGCCGGAAACTGAAGTCGAGTTGATCGGAAAAAGGCATTGACGGGAGTGTACAGGGCGAGGCGTACCGCCTCAACTGGAATAGCTGGCTCATCCTGTGAGCCATGTTTCGTATCGCTCCCGGGCCAAGCCGCTTGCGATAAACTGCGGGGGGAATCTCCATGGCCTCCGCACACCGCAAAAGAAAAAAGCAATCGGGGACCACAGCCGGGAACGCAGCGCCGACACTGGTTCCTAAGGCTTCCCAACACACCACCCTTCTGGTCTGTGCGTTCCTGTTCGCCGTCACTCTTCTCATCTACAGCGGCACTCTGCGCAACGGCTTCATCAACTACGACGACCGCGAATACATCACCGAGAACCCATATATTCAGCACGGTCTCAACTTCGAGAGCACGCGTTGGGCTTTTACCTCGTTCCGCGCCGGCAACTGGCATCCTCTCACGTGGATCTCTCACGAGATCGACATGCAGTTTTTCGGCCTCGCCCCTGCTGGACATCACTTGGTCAGCGCGATATTCCACACGCTGAACGCTTTGCTCTTATTCCTTCTGCTCTGGAAGACGACGGGCTACCGCGGAAGGAGTTTCTTGGTCGCCGCGTTGTTCGCCGTGCATCCGCTGAACGTGGAAGTCGTCGCATGGGCGGCCGAACGCAAAACGTTGCTTAGTACGCTGCTGTTTTTTCTCGCTGTTGGCGCTTACGGGTGGTACGCAAAGAAGCCGTCGGTTTCCCGCTATACGGTACTAGCCTTGTTCTTCGCCCTGGCGCTCTTGGCCAAGCCAATGGTGATTACGCTGCCCTTCGTGCTTTTGCTGCTGGATTACTGGCCGCTGCAGCGTATCGAATCCTGGACTCAGCCGCGCGAATCTTGGGCTGCCTCACGCAAGTCTTGGCTCGGTCTCGTGCTGGAGAAGCTGCCTTTGCTTCTCCTATCCGCGGGCAGTGCCGCCATGACGTTAACCGCCCAGTCGAAAGCCGTCGTGCCGCTCTCCGTCATCCCAATTCCATGGCGGATTGAGAACGCCATCGTTTCTTACGCGCTCTATCTCGTCAAAGCTGTTTTCCCCATTAGACTGGCGCCCTTTTATCCCAACTATTCCGCTCCAAACTTGTTGGCAGTATCGCTTGCTTCCGGGTTGTTGGCGGGAATTAGCGTCTGGGTGTGGCGAGAGCGCGCCACGCGTCGTTATCTCGTCGTGGGATGGCTCTGGTATCTGGGGACGCTGATTCCGGTGATCGGTCTGGTGCAAGTCGGTGCGCAGGCCATGGCGGATCGCTACGCCTATACCCCCCTCATCGGCATTTTCGTCATGATCGTGTGGCGCGTTTCCGAAGCAGCCGATGCTCGAAGCTTTTTCCTGAATGGGCGAATCGCTGTCGCAAGCGTCGTCCTTCTAATCCTTGCATCACTCACCCGGCGGCAAGTTGGCTTTTGGCGCGATTCCATCACACTCTGGACCCACACTCTCGCAGTCACCCAAAACAACATGGTTGCCGAGGACAATCTCGGCACCGCTCTCATGGACGCGGGCCGCGACGAAGACGCCATAACCCGCTTCCGCAATGCCATCCGAATTAAGCCGACCGAGCCTAAGGCACACATGGCTCTGGGCGCGCTTCTACAGAAACAAGGGGACACCTCCCAGGCCGTCGAAGAGTTCAAGACCGCGCTGCCGCTGACCCGCGATCCCGAGGACTTGCTCGCGATCTATACCGATCTCGCCGTGGCCTACCAGCGAAGCGGAGACTACGCCGCCGCCAGCGAGGGCTTCCAGAAAATATTGCAGCTCGATCCCGCAAACACAGGTGCGATGTCCTCGCTCGGCAAAGTGTTGCTGATGCAGTCCGCAACCAGGCTGGCGCAGGAAATGGGCGCTCATCCGACAGCCGAAGGATTCACTCAGCTGGGATCCATGTGGGAGCAAGCGGAAGAAGTAGACCGCGCCAAACAATCGTACGATTACGCCCTGAAGTTAAATCCTAAACTCGCATCGGCTCAGATCGGATTGCAGCGCGTCACAGGTCATTCGCAGTAACCATCACTCGTACGCCAGCGCATCGATGGGATCCTTCTGTGCCGCCTGATAGGCGGGATACAAAGCTCCCGCCATAGCGCCGACAATGGCTAGAGCCGTGGCTAGCAGAACCCAGTCATTGCTCCAGAAGAGTCGCAGGACGGGGCGTTCGATCAGAAGAACTTTCCGCGTGAGAGCGCTGACCCCAATTCCCAGTGCGACGCCAGCTACGGCCAGCAGCAGTGTTTCCCGCAGGATCACATTGACGATGTAGGCCTTAGACGCGCCCAGCGATTTCAGAATGCCGATTTCGCGAGTGCGTTCCATTACAGCCGTATACATCGACTGAAAAATCACGAGAAAGCCGATGACCATCGAAATTCCCACGACAGTCTTGATGAAAATCTCAAAGCCTGGCAAGTTGCTGGGCGTCATCATGGAAAGATATTCCGACATCGAGCGCACCGCATACTTCTCCATCCCCGATACGTTCTTGATCTCGCCCACAACCGCGTCCACGTTGGCGGGGTCATCGAGCTTGACATAGAAAACCGAAGTTCGGCCCTCTGCGCCAATCAAATCCTGCATCGTGGCCAGTGGCAGAAATTTCCGCGCGCCCTTGCCGTGAGTCACGATGCCGCAGACTCGGAACTCGTGATTGAGAATCGTGATCTTGTCCCCAACGTTGACGTGCTTCATGGCGGAGAAGAAGTCATCCACAATCACGTCGTAAGGCCCTTGAAACGGACCTCCGGAAAGATAATGGAACGCGGGCGTAAGCTTGTCATAGCTGGCAAGGTCGATGCCGTAAATAATTTCGAGAGTCGGCGAAGTTGTGAGGTCCCAGATGACCGGCGCCGCGGCCACGATATGCGGCAGCCGTTCCAGAATCGGCCCAATTTTCACCGAGATAGGCGCGCCGCTGACGCCCACCAGCGCAGTCGATCCCGGCGGTTGCACCATGATGTCCGCGCCCACGCCCACTTGGCTTTGCTTGGAGCCATTCAACTGGCCGTAAGCCAGACCGACGATGAGCAGGATGAGCGTAACTTCCAAGCCGATCGCAATGATGCTGATGATCGACCGAATGGGGCGATGCACCAGATTGGCGACGATCATTTTATTCATGATTTGCCTTGGCCGGAATCGCTTGCGAGACTAAAACGCCTTGCGCGACTTATGCGGAGCCGGCGACATGCCCGCGCCACCTCCGCCCGACTCGCCTAATCTTACAACGTCTGCGTTAGGCGGCTGCTCGAGTACAAATTGATCATCGGAAATAGCCTGGTTAAGATCCAGTTTCACGATATTGAGCGTGATGTCATACTCTTCCTGCACGCGAATAATTTCGATCTGCGAGGGAAAATTGACTCCGTTGTAGTCCTTGTAATCCTCATACTTGGCATCGGTCGCCACCGATCCGTCTTCGTTGTAGAAAATCTGGCGATGCGGCAGTAAATCGGTGCGACTGAAAGTAATCTTGCGTGCCAGCGACCATCCGTGAATATCGTGGCGGATGACGTCGATCAGATAGGCATCCTGCTGGTGTTGATGTTTATTCTTGTCGGCCACCATTTCGGTCCCGTTTTCCAGCACTGCAACTTCGCTCTTAGGATCGATGCGCTGCAACAACAGCGCGTCGTAAATGGCCGCCGGCCGCAAATTCTCCAGCGGATGCTGCGTGTTGTGCGTCTCGACGTTGTTCTGTCCGACCACAAAGCGATTCTTCGGAGGAATCCAGAGCTTGAAGGAATCGCCATCGCTCACCATGTCGAAGGCGTGAGTCCGTACCACCGGCAGCAAGCCAATCATGCGCAGCATCGAGGGCTTTCGGGCCAGAATGTAGCCGCGAATCTCTTCGTAGTCGGTGACCGTTCCCTTTTTCTCGCCGCCGACCGAGGTGTCGATATCCACCGTGGCTTGCATGGACTGAATCTTGTCGGCCTCCGAGTCGATGTAAGCAAGAAGCTCGGCCTGATTCGAGGTGCGAAGAGGCACTGCCAGATATTGCCGCTCGATTTTGTGCGAGCGAAACAGGCAGCCGCCGGAGAGCAGCGCCAGAATCAGGGGAACGATTGCCCAATAGCGATGATTAAATTTCATCAAAACAAATAATCGCGGACCAATTGCGCGGTAACCAATCCTTCTTATCGATCGTGTTAGATGAGTATAAAGCGGAAAGGTGGCATGTTTTTAGCGGCTCGTGTATCGCGAGTCTACTGGCCGCTTTTGGCGCGTCGATACGCGACAACATTGCGGTTGTGTTCGGCAAGGGTTTGAGCGAAGCGATGATGTCCGTTACCGTCGGCGACGAAATAAATATAATCGGTCTGTGCCGGATGCAGCGCCGCTTCCAGCGAACTCTTTCCCGGATTCCCGATCGGGCCCGGTGGCAATCCCGGATGTGTATACGTGTTGTATGCCGACTCGAAACGCATGTCGTCATGATGCAGCGCACCCGAGTACTTACCGGCCAATAGTTCTCCATAAATGATGCTGGGATCGGCCTGGAGCGGCATATTCTCCCGCAGGCGGTTGTAGTAAACGCTGGCCACCTGCGCGCGTTCTTCCGGCGCTCCCGTTTCTTTTTCTACGATCGAAGCCATGGTGACCCTTTGCTGGACGTCGCTCACCAGTGCAATCTGCTGCGCCACTTGCCGGAATTGCTTGACCATCACCGCAATCATTTCCGCCGTGCTCTGCGTGCGCGTGAATTCGTAGGTATTGGGAAAAAGATAACCTTCGAGCGAGGGCGCGCCGGGAGCGATATCCGCGATCAACGCCGTGTCGCTCATCGCCAGCTTTATAAAATCTTCGCTGGGTCCGAGGCCGGCGTTTTGCATCGCCTGCGCCACGTCGAAAATCGTGAAGCCTTCCGGAATGACGACGCTATGCACATAAATATCGCCGCGCACTAAGCGGTCATGGATGTGGATCGCATTATCGGCGTGCTCGAATAAATATTCTCCCGCCTTCAACGATCGCGTGCGATGGAAGGAATGCCACACCAGGAAGGCATCGGCGCTGCGAATTGCCCCAGCGGACTCAAGTTCCTGAGCAATGCGCCGCGCGGAGTACCCGGGTCGCAACAAAACAAAAGTCTGCCCCGGCGGAGTCACAGGCTCACGCAACGCCCACGCTAGCCAAACTCCAGCCGCGCATAGCGCCAATAAGAAAAGGATGAATAATTTGCGCAAGCTGAAACTAGTGTAGACGGCGATTGCGGATTCGGTCGAGCGCGAAGCAGAGCGTCAAGCTTCAGTTATAGCTTCCGTTCTGCGGATCATAGTCGCGCCCATATTTATTTTTATGGGGCGGCGGCGCTGCAGGTGTGGTGGCGATTCGAATCGTGCCCAGAGCGTGCTCGTCTTGTGTAATCGTGAGCTGCCTAGACGCGGCATTGAGGATCTCCGGCGCGGCCATCTCGCTCCAAATATGCAGCACGTAACGCCCCGGCGGCACATTGGAAAAAGAAATATCACCGCGCCCATCTGAAATCGCCCAATACGGAGTCTTCAAAGCGACCACCACGCCGCTCATCTGCGGATGAATGTTGCAAAAAATATAGCTGACCCCCTCGCGGTCAAAGTGGACGATGCGCGAGTCGCCAGCCTCATACAGTCCGAGGTCAAATCGCTTGCCGTCGAACAGCGAAAACACATTGTGAAACCAAGGATCCAAGTTAGGGAATTCCACAGCCGCGCCCACCGGCACGACGAGGATATGTGGTTCAAACTGTTTATTCTTTTGCGCGAGACGAAGGTGAGATGACTGCGTAGCCGGAGGGTCGGCTATCCTCGCTGCGTCCAGCGGAGAAAGCCACACTACGACGGGTGGGATGCTAGATTTCTTCGCCGACTTGGTGTCCTTGGCTGCGCCCGCAAACTCCACTCTTCCCGTAACCGAGACTTGCTGGCCCAACGCAACAACATTCAAGCACATCAGAAACGCCCACAACAAATGTAGGCGCGAGCGTCCCTGCTCGTGAATAATCACGAATAAGCCCGCTCGAATCGGCGAAGGCCAAGAAACATCGAGCTGCGATGTTTTGCTCAGAACAGCACACCCATCATCAGATTCACCTGGCTCGCATCGAAATTTTGATTGCCGAGGGCAAATGACTTTAGATAGTGATACTCAGTAGAGAACAGCAAATCCGTCCGCGGGCGATAAATGAAGTTCGCCAGAATCCCCTGATTGCGAATCAACGCTGGGCCCGCGAATGACGTGTTACCCGGCTGATTGCGAATGTCGGAAGCGAATGGATTATCCTCCCCGAACGCAACGTTGAACTCCAGTTTCGACAGCGGCTTGTACTTGAGTTGCGCCCACCCGCCTGCTGAGGGCAGCGCATAAATCGCGGTCGTGGCTTTCGTCGGGTCGCCGGTGTAGAGAACGCTCGTATCCAATCCTCCGCTCAGGCCGCCGATGGCATTGCCGCGATAGAACTTTCCGCTCAAGGTGAAGCGCGGGGAGAGCGGCAGGGTGACGTCGGTCATCCCAGCCCAGGCATTGATGTTGCGATCAAAGCCGTAGTTCTGTCGCCCGTAGTAATCCCCGACGCCGATGGTCAGAAGCTGACCGAACACGCTGCGTGTCCAGGCAACCCTGCTCGCATAAGCCGGTTGGCGCGATGCCTCGCCCGCCTGCGGTGTGCGATAGAAATAATACTCTGCCTCTCCATCCAGATTGTCGAGGATTCCTCCCTGCACCAGAAGCGTCGAATCATCCGCTAACGCAAAGCGATGTTCGACCCGCACTTGCGGCGTCCAAGTCCACAGATTGCCCGCATAACTAAGCGCCGGAACAGACAAGGAAGCAAACGACGACGGTGAAATGGGAGAAATAAACAGCGCATCCTGTCCCGCAATGACCGATGTGTTCGTCCAATCCAGGCGCACCGCTGCGGTGCGCAACCACGCCAGACCGTAGTTGACGCTGTTCGAATCGCCGGCAAAGCCGCCGCCAAAATCGAAGCGAATATCCGCGCTGGTTTGAGCGCCGGCGAATCGCGGGCCTTCGGCAGACAAACCGATTTGCGATTGCCGCAACGTCGCTCCGAAGCTTCCACCAGATGCTCCGGGAGCATTCGGCAGGGCGAGCGCGGGGATGTCGGCGTTGTCTACGGTGCCTTGATTGCTGAACAAATTAAACAGCACGATGCCCGACAGCCGGATGCGATATTTCGACCAACCTTCAACCTTGGTCTGATACTGCTCATCCACTTTCCCGGACAGCAGCTGAAATTCCTCGTCGAGTCGGGCATCGCGCTCTTGTGACGCAGCGGCTTGTGTTGCCGCCGAAGTGTCTGTTCTGGCCGCGAGAGTTGCTCGATCGGGGGAAGCAGCCTGATCCCGCTTGGCAAGTTCCTGCCGCAACTCATGCGCCTCCTCTTTGTAGGCCACATTCTCATCGCGAATTTGCTCCACCGCCGATTGCAACTCGCGCACTTGTTGCTGCAGTTGATTGACGGTTGAGGTCAGCGACTGTACCGCTGCCGCTGTATCCTGTGCAGACTGCGCCATCAGCGGCGCGCCCAGTCCTACGAGCCAGAGTGAGAACAATTTCACGGCACGGTGCGAGAGCATGGAGAAGTCCCTCAATTCGGTTTTGGTATCGAAACTCTGCGCATGTTCTGCGGATCCGCCGCTTACGCCTCGGCAGCAAGTTTGCCGGCATGGCTGTGCAGCGGTAATGTCACTTTAAACACCGCCCCTGCGGACGAGCTGCTTTCCACAATGACGGTGCCGCCATGGTCCTCGACGATCTTTTGGACGACGGTCAGTCCCAGCCCCGTGCCGTTCTCTTTGTCGTAGCTGACAAAGGGTTCAAAGAGCGTGTCCCTTACCTGCGGCGGGATTCCGGACCCATTGTCGGCGAAACGCAACTCAATCTCAGGCTCGACATTTCGAAGCTCGATACGCACTCGCCCACCTTCCCGCGGCACTGCCTCACAAGCGTTCAACAGCAGATTTTGAAAGACGCGTTCCATCTTCTTTGCGTCGAACCACCCGTCGCTGGGGCCTTCGCAGTGTACTTCAATGCGCACTTGATGATATTCCGGGCGCGCCTTAACGGTTTGTACAACTCGTTGCAGAGTTTGCTGCAAGCTGCCGAAGGAGGGACGCAGCGACTCGCGAGGACGAGAAAATTCCAGCAGCGATTCGATCAGATCGGTCATTTGATCGACCGCCAGCCGCACCTCTGCATAAAGCTCTTCGCGCTGGGCAGAGTTCAAATGACTTTCGCAAAGAAATTCGGCATTGGCGACAATGGCCGCCAACGAATGCCGTAGATCGTGTGAGATCGAACTCGCCATGCGTCCAATCGTCGCCAGCCGTTCGGACTCAAGCAACTCGCGCTGCGTTTCCTGCAAGCTATTGCGCATGCGGTCAAACGCCAGGGCAACCTCCGCAACTTCGTCGCCGCCCGAGGTATCGAGCGGAAAAGCATAATTTCCGCGTTCCAGGGCGCGCACTCCGAAAACCAACGTCTTCAGCGGGCGTGTGAATGTATTCGATATGAGGAAAACAAAAAGACTTCCACCCAACACGGCTCCCAAGCCGGTCGCAATTAACTCTCGATTCAGACGGCTTAGGAACAGCGTGGCCTGATCCACCGACTTCAAAACGGTTAAGTGCACGGGCGAAGAGTCCGAGGACAGACTTACTGATGTCGCCAGGAACTGCTCCTCGCCCAACTTAACTTGTCGCGGCCCCAGCGCTGCTCCGGGAGCCATGATTAAGCGCGAAAGCTGCGTCTCTTGCGTCTGAGAGAGTGAACTGGTGACCAGGTGATTATCGTAGGAGAACGCTACCTGGCTCGCTGCGACCCGGCTGATTTCATCGACGATGTGGTGATCGATTTCGTAACCGAGCGCGATGTGTCCCAACAGCCGATTCTCCGCGGGGCGTCCAAAATAAATCGGCTGCAGAAAGACTTCATAGAGATGTCCGTTTTCGTACCACCAATGACGCGCCTCGCCCGGCTGGAGCGACCGCGTCAGAAATCCCTGCGCGGTGTCTTTTGTCAGCCCCGGCGTTACCGCATGAATCGCCATCACATGGTCGGAGGAATCAGCCAGCACAAGAAGATCGCTGCCCGCGAGATGCCAGGTGTCCTGCGAAGCGTCCTGAATTGTGGCTGCGTCGCGCGTCGTCATCAGTGCGCGCACGTTAGGCAGGTCGGCCAGCAATTCCGCCGATCGAGCCAGCGTGATCTGGCGCTGCCGCTGGAAATTGTCAAAAGTCTGAACCGAGCTATCCAGGTCGGAAAGAATCTGCTGGCGCACGCGCTGCTCCACGCTGTGACGGACCACCAGCAACGCCGCTCCCGTCAGTCCCGCGGAGACGAGAAGCACAGTCAGCAAGAACTTCGTTTGTAGGCGCAGTGATCCCATCCCAAAAAAGTCGCAGAGTTACGGCACAAACTTATAGCCCGAGCTATGGACGGTGCGGAAGTGCACAGGATTCGCCGGATCCTTCTCCAACTTCTGCCGCAGTTTGAGAATGTGGTTATCAACGGTTCGCGTCGAAGGATAGTTCTGGTATCCCCACACTTCGTTCAAAAGCTCTTCTCGTGAAATTACTCGCTCCGGATTCTGCGCCATGAACTTGAGCACTTTGAACTCCTGCGCGGTAAGCGCGACATCCTGCCCGGCCCGAGTCAATTCCATCTTGGTGAAGTCCACCTTCACGTCGGCAAACGAAAACGTCTTACTGACTGCGGGAGTACGTCCCGAACGTCGAATGGCAGAAAGCACCCGCGCCAACAATTCTCTTGGACTAAAGGGTTTGGTTACATAATCGTCCGCGCCCAACTCAAGCAGCAACACCTTGTCGGACACATCCGACTTAGCGCTGAGAATTAAAACCGGCAACCCAGGCGCTGCCTGCTTTATTTCACGGCACACATCCGGACCAGGAAGCCCGGGCAGTCGCAGATCGAGCACAATCGCCGATGGCGGAGCAGCGCGAAACATTTCGACGCCTTTGAGGCCGTTGTCCGCCATTTCGACGACGAAGCCCTCGGTCTCAAAGAGCCGTTTGAGAGCCTTTTGCAGTCCGGGATCGTCCTCGATGATAAGTATGCGTTGCATGTGCGGTCGTGCGCTTACAGAATTGGTTGTTGCCACCAGTGTATGCATAAGGCGGGCACCCTTCGCAGCCCGATTGACTGTCAGGCTACAGCAAAAATCGGCGGTTTAGCGGGATTTCCTTGAAAAGTGACAAGTTGGAGACAATCTTTTGACAAAGCCGTTACCGCTCATTGGCTGACCTGACAGGCCAGCAGAGCCGCCTCTTTACTTCCCCGAAAACAGGTTGCGGAAAAACCGGTACGGCTTAAGGATGAAAAACTCTAACAGGAGAAAAGGCAGCCGCTTCACATCCGCGCCCAGCGATACTCCTTCGCCAGCGACCAGCATCGTCCCCTGCCGCATCGCATACCAATTAAACAGCCCGGAAAGCGCGCTGACGATCACCGAGATAATTTCTGCGACTTTCAGGTGCGGCGTACCCCGCAGATAATGCATCCCATACTCCAGCACCTGAAAACACATGGGCATGATGAGCGCCAAGAATACGCCCGTCAGCCACTCCGGCTCGGCATTGCGAAAGGTTTGTACGATAGCCCCGTAGAATCCGGCAGTTCCGACGCAGAAGATGGACTCGACGAGAAGAGTTTCGAAGATGGAATGCCATCCCCGGCGGAAGGTCACACCGACAAATATCGGGCCACGCAGCACCATGCTGAGTAATGCCGACTTCCAGTTCCAGAGGAGTAAGAAGTGCAGCGGGTGATTCCCCACTTGAACCAACACGTTCCATAGGCTGGGGCCAGCCTTTTCATTGGAACGCTGCCGAACACCTCGTCTAAGCAAAGTCGCAACCAAACTCGAGTATAAGCACGAAACATTCTGAGACGGAATTAACCAAACCCTAAAAAAACAAATTTACATAAAAATGTTTGAAACGTAATATGACATTCACGAAGCTCTGTAACGGTATGCAAGAGAGGTTGCGGGACCAACCGAATAAATCGCCCTTATTCGGGCGAAAACTACTAAGGAGGCACTTTGCATTGCCAGGTCACCTGCCTTTGGAAAGAGCCTGACGTTGCAGACTCATATCGTGCTGGAGTCTGCCTCCACGGTCACACCAACCACTCCAAGGAATCCCTGTTTTTCATTCCTCAATACGCCGCCCGCCATCCAGTCACCCAATGGATCGTCAAGTTCTGCGAAAAGAAGTCCCTGGAGGAAACCGCGATCCCTCTCGATTTCTCTCGCGCTTATTGGACGCCAGCCCTCACGCCGATAGCAGCCTTGCAGCTCGAAAAACGGCAGATTGAAAACCGCCTCGACCTTGACCCCTTGGTATCGATCACCGATCACGACAGCATCACCGCCCCCATGCTTCTGCGCGTCATTCCGGAAGCGTGTCGCACACCCGTTTCGACCGAGTGGAGCGTGCGCTATCGCGGCAGCATGTTCCATTTCGGAATCCACAACCTGCCCAGCGCTGATGCCGAGTCCATCATCCAGGTGCTGAATATGTTCAGCGCCAATCCAGTCGAAAGCGATCTGCCGGAAGTCCTGGAAATGCTGCATGACAATCCCGATATTCTGATCGTGCTCAACCATCCCATGTGGGATATGACCTGCGTCGGTGCCGATGTTCACCTGCAGAACCTCGCCGCGCTGTGTGCCCAGGTCGGCATGTTTATGCATGCCATGGAGATGAATGGCCTCCGTGACTGGAAAGAAAATCAGTTCGTCATGCACTACGCCGAAGGCTGGAACGTGCCTGTCATTTCCGGCGGCGATCGGCATGGCTGCGAGGCCGGGGCTTGCGTGAATCTCACTTCCGCCGGCAGTTTCACTGAATTTGTCCACGAAGTGAGAGAAGACGGGCGCAGTCACCTGCTTTTCATGCCCCAGTATCAGCATCCGATGGGTCTTCGGGCGCTTCAGGCGTTTCTCGATTCCGTACGCGAGTATCCCGACTACCCAAAGGAAATGCGGCGCTGGGAGCAGCGCGTTTTTCATCACGACTATGCCGGCAACATGCGTCCCATATGCGAAATGTGGCAGGGAGTTCCCGGCCCACTCAAGGCGGTGCTCTCGATCTTTCAGATGGCCGAGCACTCCCGGGTACGCGATTTCCTGCACAATGCCTTCGCCC
>Ga0181525_10001020_pt1 | contig 24250 bp, 22 predicted proteins | sample PEATcosm2014_Bin_48_FD_121100 | JGI IMG/M metagenome (GOLD analysis project Ga0181525, IMG submission 121100) | Peatland microbial communities from MTU Mesocosm Facility, Houghton, MI, USA - PEATcosm2014_Bin06_10_metaG | ecosystem: Environmental > Terrestrial > Soil > Wetlands > Peat | place... | reverse complement strand
TTCATCGGTGAGGAGCTCGGCCGGGGGGGTGTGGAGGTCGACATCGCGGTCGATCCCGTCGAAGGGACGAACCTGGTCGCGAACGGCTTGCCGAACTCGATCGCCGTTATGGCGATTGCGGAGCGCGGAGGCTTGCTTCACGCACCGGACTCCTATATGAAGAAGCTGGCCGTGGGCTCGAAGGCGGCTCCGTACGTCCACATCGATGCTCCGGTCCGCGACAATCTCGAAGCCGTGGCGAACGCCTTGGAAAAACCGATTAACGATATCTGCGTCGTCATTCTCGATCGGCCCCGTCACGCCAATCTGATCAAAGAATGCCGCGACACGGGGGCGCGGATCAAGCTCATTTCCGACGGCGACGTCGACGCGTGCATCGCGACGACCATTGACTCGACCGGCATTCACGTCGCCATGGGAACCGGCGGCGCTCCCGAGGGCGTGCTGGCCGCCGCAGCGATCAAATGTCTCGGCGGAAACTTTATGGGCCGGCTCGAGCCGCGCAATCAAGAGGAGGCCGACCGCGCCATCGCCATGGGGTTCGGGAACCTCGATCGCGTGCTAGAGATCGACGACCTCGTGAAAAGTGAAAACGTTATTTTTTGCGCTACCGGCATTACCGATGGCGACTTGATGCGGGGCGTGCGGTTCTTCGGCAATCACGCGCGGACGCATTCGATTCTCGTTCACGCCAACGGAACGGTACGATTTATCGAATCGGTGCATCGTTTGGGAGCCCGCGCGCGGTTCTAGTCAGGTGATAAAAACTTTCGACTACGATCTGGTCGTCGTGGGTGCCGGCTCGGGCGGCTATGCTGCCGCGCGTACCGCACGCGATCTGGGCGCGAACGTCGCGCTGGTGGATCACGGTCCGCTCGGCGGCCTTTGCATTCTGCGCGGTTGCATGCCGAGTAAAGCGTTGATCGCCTCGAGCGACGCCGTCCACGACGTGCGCGTCTCGGACGCGCTCGGAATTCGTATCGAGGGTGACGTCGGCATCGACATGCCTTTTATTGCTGCCCGCAAGCGCGCGCTCATCAAAGATTTCGCGGACTACCGGATCGAAGGCATCGAGAAGTTTCCCCTGCACATGGGGCACGCCGTCTTTCACTCGCATAGCGAACTGCACGTCGGTGAAGACGTCTTGCGGGCGCCGAGCTTTATCGTCGCGACCGGAAGCTCGGTGTGGCCCGCTACGCTTCCAGGCCTGGCTGAAGCCGGCTACCTCGACACGGATTCCGTGCTCGAGATCGAGTCGATTCCGAAATCGGCGATCGTTTTGGGCGGCGGATACTCCGCCTGCGAGCTCGGACAATTCCTGTCCCGCATGGGCGCCAAGACGACGATGGTCATTCGCAGCGGGCACCTGCTGACGGATTCCGACGACGATATCGGCGATGCCCTCACGACCTACTATCGCGAGGAGGGCATCGGCGTGGTGACGCACGCCGCGTTGCGGAAAGTCGAGGTTCGGCGCGGCAAGAAAGTCGTGCATTTTGTCACGCACGATGAAGACGTCGAGCTCGAAGCCGACGAGATTTTCTACGCGCTCGGACGGCAACCGAACGTCGAGGGGCTCGGTCTCGAAGCCGCGGGCGTGAATTTTCACCGCATGAAGGGCATCGACGTCGATCTCACCATGCGAACCAGCAATCCGAGCATTTTTGCGATCGGCGACGTGACCGGAGAGTATCCGTTGGTGCACGTCGCGATCTACCAGGGCGAGATTGCGGCGCGCAACGCGATTGCCAATGCGAACGAAAAGGCCGATTACCGCATCGTTGCGGCGCACACGATTTTCAGCGACCCGCAGATCGCCGTGGTGGGCGCCACCGAGAAACAGCTCGCGCGCGACGGAGTTGCCTACGTGCGTGGCCGCTACGATTTTGCCGAGCACGGCAAGGCGATGTGCTTGAACAAGACGCATGGATTCGTCAAAATGATGGCCGAACCGGTCAGCGGCAAAATCCTGGGAGCGGCGATCATCGGTCCGCAGGCCTCGGAACTTATTCACGAAGTGATCGTTGCGATGAACTATCACGCTACGGTCGATGAATTCATGCGCATTCCGCACTTGCATCCGACGCTGTCCGAGATTTGGACGTACCCGGCCGAGGAATGCGCCGTAGCCTGCGGCACTAAGGGCCCAGCCGATCAGATGATTGAGGTTGCGACGAGTGGGCGGTAGCGCTGCCCCGTCATCGCGTTTCAACGTTGCGATCGTCCAGGCGAAGCCGTTCAAGGGACGTTATGCTGAAAATCTTACAACCGTCGGTGAGGCATTCGCGCAAATTGGAGCGGCCGAACCCCCGGACCTGGTAGCGTTGCCCGAGGGCGCGATGACGGGCTACTTCCTCGAGGGTGCGGTCTACGATCTTGCACTGCCGGCATCGCGTTTCGCGGACGACCTCGCACGGACGTGGCGCGAGGCGTGCGGGGACCGGCCGGTCGATATCTGCAGCGGTTTTTTCGAAAATGACGGTGGCACGTATTACAACAGTGCAGTGTACCTTCACGTCGGCGAGCGTTCGCACCACATCGTACACGTGCATCGCAAGATGTTCTTGGCGACGTATGGCGTTTTCGATGAAGAGCGGTTTCTCTCGCGCGGTCGCCGTCTACAGGCTTTCGACACGCGTTTCGGGCGTGCCGCAATCCTCATCTGCGAGGATCTTTGGCACGCCATCATGCCGACGATCGCCGCGATCAAAGGCGCGCGCTTTATTATCGTCCCTTCGGCGGCGCCCGGACGCGGGATCGACGGCGAGGTCGAACTGTCGTCGATCACCCGTTGGCGAGAATTGCTGCGGGCGAGCGCGGCGGAACACGGCATCTACATGATCTATGCGGGGCTGGCGGGTTTTGAGGGTGGCAAGGGGATGACCGGGTCGTCGTCGATCGTCGATCCGCGCGGCGGCGTGCAAGTCGACGGCCCGGATATCGGAGCGTGCGTCGTACGTGGTTTTGTGGATATGCGCGAGGCCGATCTGGCACGCGCGTCGCTTCCGCTCCTCGGCGACCTCCAGGCCGTTCTGCCCGACCTGTTGCTCGACGACGAGTTGCCGCTCCCGAGAGCGCCACAGTGACGCCGATCGCGGAGGTTCGCGTTGCGCCGGGACGGTTGCTCGCGGGTCCACGGATCAACGCCGAGGTCGCGACGCGCTGGCTGGTCGCATTTTTGCGCGACGAGTTGATCGAGCGGCGCGGTATTGGACGCGCGGTCGTCGGCCTCTCCGGCGGCGCGGACTCCGCCGTCACGGCATACCTTTGCACCTTGGCGCTCGGAGCCGAAAACGTCTATGCGTTCCGGCTTCCCTACCGGACGTCGAACGCGGCAAGTTTGTCCGACGCACAACTGGTGGTCGACGACCTGGGCATCAACGAGCGGACGATCGACATCACCGGCGCCGTGGACGGGTATTTGCAGTTCGAACCGGACGCGGATGCGCGCCGGCGCGGCAACGTCATGGCGCGAACGCGCATGCTCGTGCTCTTCGATCAGTCGGCCAAGCTCGACGCGTTGCCGGTGGGTACGGGAAACAAGACCGAGCGCTTACTCGGCTACTTTACTTGGCATGCCGATGACACGCCGCCGGTTAATCCGCTCGGCGATCTCTTTAAAGTGCAAGTGTGGGAGCTCGCGCGGCATCTCGGGGTTCCGGCGGCACTCGTAGATAAAGCGCCCAGCGCCGATCTCGAAGCCGATCAAACCGATGAAGGCGATCTGGGCATTACCTACGCGCGCGCCGATGCAATCCTCGCGCAGCTGCTGCTCGGGTATTCCGATGCGCAACTCATCGAGCGGGGGTTCGATGCAGGCGACGTCGCGCTCGTGCGACGGCGGGTCGACTCGACGCACTGGAAGCGCCACCTTCCGACGACCGCCATGTTAACCAATACCGCCATCAACGAGTTTTACTTGCGGCCGGTCGATTTTTGATTCGATGGGGCTTGCGGTCGAACTTATCGCGGTCGGGACCGAGTTGCTCTTGGGTCAGCTTGTCGATACGAACACGTCGTACGTCGCGCAACAGCTCGCGGAAGCCGGCATCGACGTGTACGGTACGCACGCGGTCGGCGACAATCAAACGCGCATCGTGCAGGCGATGCGCGACGCGCTCGCACGTGCGGGTGGTGTTATTACCAGCGGGGGACTTGGGCCCACGGTCGACGACCTAACCAAGGAAGCGGCTGCAGAAGCGCTCGGCCTCGATCTCGAACTGCACGAACGTTCATTAGCCCAAATGCAAGAATTCTTTGCAAACATCGGGCGGGAAATGCGCGACAACAATCGCAAACAAGCCTACGTGCCGCGTGGGTCTTTCGTGCTGGAGAATCCACGCGGCACAGCCCCGGGCTTCATCGCATTCAATCACGCCGGCAAGTTTATTGCGTGCATGCCGGGCGTTCCGCGCGAAATGAAGCCGATGCTGGGCGATATCTTAATCCCCTACTTACGCGAGCGTTACAAACTCACCGAAGCGATCTATACGCGCGTGCTCCATACCGTTAACGCGGGCGAGTCCGAGATCGACCACCGGATCTCGGACCTCTTTCGCACGAGTGAGAACCCCAAGATCGCCGTTCTCGCCCACGAGAACCTCTGCGACGTGAAATTAATGGCGAAGGCTTCGTCGCGCGAGGCGGCTGAGGCGTTGATCGCGCCCGTCGAGGGGGACGTTCGCGAGCGACTGGGGCGCCATGTTTTTGGCTCCGACGGCGACACCATTGAATCCGTCGTTCACGACCTGCTTCTCGAGCGCGGCGCCACGATTTCCGTTGCCGAGTCGTGCACGGGTGGACGCGTCGCGAGCGCCCTGACCGCGACTCCCGGCGCCTCAAAGACGTTTCTCGGCGCTGTGGTCGCATACGACAATGCGGTGAAGATCGCGCAGCTCGGCGTGCGCTCCGAAACGCTCGAGCAGCACGGCGCGGTGAGCGAGCAGACCGTCTTGGAAATGGCGCGCGGCGTACGCGAACGGCTTGGAACGACGGTCGGAATCGCGACGACCGGGATTGCCGGGCCCGATGGCGGCACTCCGGAGAAACCGGTCGGCTTGGTGTGGTTCGGGTTTGCGGACGGGCAGACGGCAAGCGCGCGCTCCTTTACGCTACGCGGCGACCGTGCCGCGATTCAACGCCGCGCGACGATTGCCGCGCTTGGGCTGGTCTGGAATTTACTAAAATTTGGTGAGAAGCGCGAACGAGGGTAGCCCCTAGCGCGTTGTTCCGGGTAGAAACGTTTCTATCAGGAGGCCGCTTGCCGATGTTGGGAATCCCGCGTTCGTTTGCCGCGCTCATCGCGCTGACGTTGCTGTTGAGTGCGTGCGGAGGCGGCGGAGGCGGGGGCGGCGTCAATCCGAACGTCACGCCGACGCCCGGCGGAACATCGACGCCCTCGAGTGAATCGGCGTTCGTGTGTCCTACGTCGGATACGTCGCTCGCGCGGGCGCGCAGCGCATCGGCGAGCGAGGTCCATCGCGGCGGACGGCGTGCCGGGACGGCGGCGCTCTCTACGACGCAACTCGTCGTGACCTATTCGACGGGCGCCGGCGTATCCAACGCCTTGGATTCGCGCGTTGCGGCCCTCGGCGCAAAGACCATCAACGAGATCGCGTTCTCGCGTATCGGCCGTACCTCGCGCGTAATCCGCGTGAGCCCGGCCAACCTTGCGTCGGTGCAGAGGACGCTACGTGCGGTCCCCGGCGTGAGCGACGTAAGCCCCTTGCGCCGCGCGTTCGCGCAGGTCGTGACGACGCCGTATCTGGGTAGCGATCCGTACTTTAACGGATCGAACGGCGTGGGTGCACCACTCTATCAGTCGGCGAGCGTCGGCGGTCAGTGGGACATGCACGTCATCGGCCTGGAGCACGCGTTAGCGTACTCCCAATCTGGCAACGGCAGTGGCGTCACTAACGCGGGAGCCCTCGGATCGCCGAGCGTTAAGCTCGCCATCATCGATACCGGCGAGGACGTCACGCATCCGGATCTTTCCGCAGCCACGATCGTGCGCACCCGCTGCTTCATCACCGATCTCAATAATAATTCAAGTACCGGCACGTTCGTGACCGACGGATTCGGCCACGGCACCGACGTGACGGGCATCGCGGCAGCCGCGAGCACTACGAGCGGTTACGGATTTGCGGGCGCCGGCGGCAAAGTTGGGCTCATGCTCTATCGGGTGTTTCCAACTCCCGACGATACGTGCGCGTCGCCCGATTCGTCTGCCGCGAGCAACGACCCGCAGTGCGGCGCAGCCGACGTCGATATCGCAAGCGGGATCAACGACGCGGTCGCCAACGGCGCGAACGTCATCAACCTCAGCTTAGGCTTGGGCGAGGCGTGCGTTAGCGGTCAGGACCCGGACACGGTCGAGGGTAACGCGATCGCGAATGCAATTGCCGCCAAGGTCATCGTGGTCGCGTCCTCCGGTAATAACGGCAGTAGCTCGGTGAGCGCACCGGCATGCGATCCCGGCGTGATTGCGGCCGGCGCGAGCGCCTACAACGACGGCCAGCCGAACGGTTCCGCCTACAGCGGCGCCAATGCGGAATACGTCGCAAGCTACAGCGACGTCGGCTCGACCAACGACGTACGCAGCGTTGCCTCGTGGGGCATAGTCGCACCGGGCGGCGATCCGGGCGATCAGTCCACGTGCACCACCGCCGCGAACGCCGCATGCGATGCCGACTATCTGCACTGGATTGAGAACATCTGGACGACGACGCCATTTCAATCGTCGACTAGCGACGAGGATTTTGCCGGGCAGTGCGATGGTGGTGAATTTAACGAAGTTGGGAACTGCCGCACGCTGATCGCGGGTACGTCGATGTCGTCGCCGCACGTCGCGGGAGCAGCGGCGCTGATTCTCGCAGTGAATCCGGCCTATGCGAGCCCTACCGCTATGAAGCAGCTACTGTGCAGCACGGCCGACGATATCGGCGATCCGAGTCAGGGGTGCGGGCGTCTCAACGTCTACAATGCGATGGCGGTTGCCGTGGGCGATTCAAACCCGCCGACACCGGCGCCGTAATCGGCGTTAGCTCGGCGTCGTATAGCCGATTGCAGCGAGCACGCGTTGCGTCGCGAGCGCTTCTTCGAAGGTAGGAATGGCGCTCGAGCCGGTCTCGATTTGCTTGATCCACTCGTCGTAGAGTTCCATGAGCAGGGGCACGTTGCCGTTGATGCTTTCGAATTTCGCGTAGGGCGAGCGTTTGCACGCGAGTTCGTCGGTCTCGTCACCCTCGATCGAAAACAGACGCATTTCAACGATATTCGCACCGCTCGCAACCGCCGTACGGCTCTCGGCGTGGGCGGCGATCGTGAACGATTCTACGGCTACCGTCGCATCGACGCTCAGGCGGCCGACCAGCCCGTCGCCGTAATCGAGCAGGGCAAAGGCACCGTCATCGACGTTGCTCGCGAATTCGCCGCGTGCGTCGCGGCGTTTGGGATTGGCCGTACGCAACAGCCCCTGCGCGCTTCGCGGCGCGCGCCCAACCGTCCAATTCGCGCTGTCGATGATGTGCGAGAGCAACGCTCCCGCGATGCCGCCGCCTCGCTCCCGCTCGAACCACCATCCACGGGGACGCTCGCCGGCGGGCCGAAGCCATCCGGCGAGTTGGGTGATTTCGATTTCACGCAGCGGGCTCAAGTGGCCGTTTTCGACCATCTCGCGCAGTGCGGCACGTTCGGGAACGAAGCGGAACTCGTGCGAGAGCGCGCACGCTGTGCCGGCATCGCGCGCCGCGGCCACCATCTCCTCGGCCTCCTCGATGTTCAGTGCGAATGGCTTTTCGCACATGACGTGCTTGCCGGCATCGAGCGCGGCCAGGACGTCGTCGCGATGCGCGAACGGTGGCGAAGCGACCACGACGACGTCGAGCTCGCAACCGGCGATCATTTCGCGAGCGGATGTAAAGGCATGGGGAATCTTGCGCTCGGCGGCGACGGCGGCGGCGCTCGAGGGCGAGGCGATGGCAACCACCTCGAAGCGCGGATGCGCGATCAGCGCGGGCAAGTGTGAATGGACGCCGAATCCGGCGCCCGATATTCCGGCACGGTAGGTTTTCACAGAACTCCTTCGATGATGTCGAGCGCGTGCATCAGTTGTTGCTGGGTAATCACGAGCGGCGGGGTGAGAGAGATCACGTCGCCTTCGGGACCCGCTTGCAAGATGATGACGCCGCGCGCGAGCGCCGCCTTCACCACGCGCTCGGCGTGCTCGCCGTTCGAGAGCACGACGCCCCACATGAGCCCGCGTCCGCGAACCGCGCGGACGCCGGGATGCCGCGTGAACGATTGTAAGCGAGGTCCGAGAAGGTTGCCGAGTTCGCGCGCGCGGTCCGGCAGTTTTGCGCGTTCGATTTCGTGGATGGTTGCGAGCGCGGCGGCGCAGCCCATGGGGTTGCCGAGATAGGTTGAGGTGTGCAACGCTTCGCCGGACGAGACGGGCCACGCGTCCATGATCTCTTGCCGCCCAACCAGGGCACTTACGGGAAAGCCCGAGCCCATCGCTTTCCCGATACACATCAGATCGGGGACGATGCGCTCGTGATCGCAGGCAAACCAGGTGCCGGTGCGTCCAAACCCGGTGTATACTTCGTCGGCGACCAGCAAGATGCGCCGCTTAGAACACCACGCGCGCAAGCCGCTTAAATACCCGGACGCAGGAACCACGCACCCTCCGCGGCCTTGTATCGGTTCGATGAAAACCGCCGCGATGTCGTCGCGGTCATCGAAGCGATCGGCCAAAGCTGCGAGCGCCGTCGGCGCATCGGTCTTCGCTACGTCGGGGTAATCGACGAATGTTGTAACGCCGGCGACGATCGGCTCGAAGGGCGTGCGGAACTTCTCGATCCCACAGAGAGCGAGCGCACCCGGGGCCAGGCCGTGATACGCGCCGCGAAAAGCAATGAAATGACTCTTCCCCGTTGCAAGCACGGCCGTCTTCATCGCGGCTTCGACGGCCTCAGAGCCGGTCGTCGCAAGAAACGTACGGTCGAGCCCGGTTGGTAAAACGCGGGGCAAGGCCTCGAGCAGACGCGTACGCACCTCGGTCGGGTGCACGTCGCCCATGCCGTGCATGAGCCGCACCGCTTGATCGTGGACGGCGGCCACTACGTACGCGTTGCTATGTCCGATGGCCGCAACGCCGAATGCGGCGGTGAGGTCGATGTAGCGATTTTGGTCGACATCGGTGACCGTCGCTTCGCTCGCCGATTCCCAAAAGATGGGAAAGTCGTCCGCAAGATACGTGACGTTCCGCGCTTCAACGGCTCGCAGATGCGTGGCCAGTTCCCGCGTATGCGGCCCCGGAATCGGCCCGTGCAGTTCCTCGAAGTCGTCGTTCACGCGGGCAGCTCGCTCGAAACCCATCGCACGAACTCGGCGATTCGCGGGCGGCCCCCGTGATTGGCCGAGAGTGGCGGTCGTTGCAGGTCTCCAAATGGTGCGATGCGGGATGCGCCGAGGTCGACCACCATGGCCTCGATCTCCGGCCGGACGCCGGCTACCGCGATCGCTTCGATCGGAACGCTGTGGCGCTTGAGATAGTCGCCGGCCTCGGGCGGTGCGTCCACCGTGTGGATCGCGAGCGCGCGCGGCAAATAGGCCGGCGGTTCGTTCGCCGGCGGATCGAGGACCGCGAGATACGAGGCGGTTTCGTCGGAGAAGACGCTGCCGCTGCCGCCCGCCGAGCGAAACGCCGCGAGGTTTCGCGCCGTAGCGATCCGCGCGCTCGCACGGGCATCACGCACGCCGGGAGGAAACTCGACCGCAGCGCGCTCTACGGCCGCAGCCAACAGCTTCGAAAAGTGCGCCGGGTCGACGACGCCTCCGCGTTCGACGAATAGCGCGTGCAGTGACAGACAGCCCTCGGTCTCGTAGAGCACGACGTCACGCGCCGCTCCCTCGGCGATGGCGCGCGCATGCGCTTCGTCATCGAGGGCGTCACGCCCGATATAGCCGACGCTCGCCTTTGCCCCGAATCCGATAAATTGTGACTGCATGGCAATTCCCTCGGCGATACGCGCAAGGGTTGGGTCGCTGCCGAACGCGACGACCGCATCGAAGGCGCCGAGATCGACCGCATCGCTATCGCCACGCCACGTTTGCGCGCGTGCCGCCTGCGCCATCTCATCGAGCTCTTCTGCGAGCGTCTCGAAAAACGCGCGCACCAATCCGTCCTCGCGGTCCTTCACGAGGACGTCGCACTTGGCGCATAACGCGAAGATTGCGGGGACGATCGCAACGCCGATCGTCGTGCGGCTCGAGACGACGCAGACGTTTCCGATGGAGTGCGCGTAGCCGCGAGGACGTCCCGGGCGCCGCACAAAACCGTCGAGCGCATCGAGCGAGCCGAGTTCGTTCGCAATGGTCGCCTCGAGCGCCTCAACGGTGATCGAGCTAAAGAGTTGATCGAGCGCGTATTCGATGACGGGGAGCGTGTAGCCGACGCGTTCGACGATCGAACCGAGTAAGCGCACGCGCGGCGGAAAGTCGGCATCCGACCAACGCTGCGCCGCGTCGGCAACGGCGCGGACGATCCGCCGGGCCGGCACGCGCGCGAGCGGCATTACGCGCCCATCACTGCAGAACGAGATCTTCCGCGCTGAGCGAGCAGCCGCGCAGCGTGGCGCCGCCCTCGCGGCCCATGACGACGAGGCCGTCGTCGAACTCCACGCCGATGTCCTCGGTATGGATCGCAACGCATGACGAGCGGTTTGCAAGATCGACGTGGACGAGCGAACCAACGGTCCCGTGCGGCAGCGTCTTGCCGTCGGGCCCAACGACCCGCGGACGCAGCCACGGCGGCGACTTCTTGTACCGCGGCTCCGTGCGAGCGTCGCTGGCCCGGTTGGCAATGACGTCGTCATAGTACTGCGAGGTAAGCTCCGTCATTCCGTACTCCGCGCAGATCACGGCACGCGAGGCGCCGAAGCGCTCCGCCGTCCACTGATACAAAACGTCGCGCTCGACGACGCGCGAGCGTCCCTTAAAGCCGCCCGTTTCCATGATGCGGGAGCCGGTCGGCAGGGCAAAATAGCGGTGCCGGTCCTTCAGGCCGTCGAGCAGATGCACCAGCGCAAACGCAGTCGCCGCAATGCAAACCGGCGTATCGGTTTCGATCGCCGCCTCGATGTCGGAGATAAACAGATCGAGGTTCAGGCGCTCGCCCTCGATATACCAGCGGGTTACGCCCCCGCCGTGCTTTTCGCTCACTTTGCCCATCATGTACGCCAGCGACGAATGCGGATGCGTGACGGGGTTAGGAACGAAGTTCAGATACTGGAGTTTGATGTGGTCGGGACGCATGAAGCGATCGAATCCGGCCAAGAGGGCGGCGTCGTACAGGCGCGCGTTTTCCATATAATGGCGCCCGGTGTGTCCCTGCGTGGTCCCGCTCGTTTCAAAGACGAGCGCGGCAACCGCCGGGTTGAACGTGGCAAAGGCCGCCTCTTTGAACGCGGCGCTGGGCACCGCGGGGATCTCGTGCCAGTTCGCAGGCATACGGTCGGCCGAAAAGCCCTGCGACGCGCAGTACTGCGCGTACGGAAGATTATAGCTAAGCTGGTACTGGAAGATCCGCAACGCGAGCGAATCGAACTCCTCGTCGCTCAGCGCCCAGCCCGTACGATGCCAACGGTCGATGCAAGCGAGCACCGCTTCGTCGAGCGCGCGCGATTCATCCTCGTATGACTGCACCGTGACCCCTTTTCTGTTCCGGTCCTGGGTCGTTGACGGCCGCGCAGGGGCGTTCCTGCGTGGGCGCAGAACCGCTTACCACACTATGGGAAGTACGCTTACAGAAAAGATTCTGGCTCGGCACGCCGGCCTGGAGCGGGTGGAACCGGGGCAGATTATCAATGCCAACGTCGACCTGGTCCTGGCAAACGAACTCTCCGCCGCGGTCGCCATCGGCGTCATGCGCGGGATGAAAGGCGCCTCGAAGGTCTTCGATAAGGACAAGATCGCGCTGGTTGAAGACCACTTCGTTCCGGCCAAGGACGCGCAATCGGCGAAGCTCGCGAAACTGATGAAAGATTTTGCGATAGAGCAAAACATCACGCACTTTTTCGACGTCGGACGTGGCGGCATCGAACACGTCGTGTTGCCCCAAGCGGGCCTCGTCGCACCGGGCGAAGTGATCGTCGGCGGCGATTCGCACACCTGCACGTACGGCTCGCTCGGCGCGTTCGCAACGGGCATGGGGTCCACCGACATCGCGGCGGCCTTCGTGCTGGGCGAAGTCTGGCTCAAGGTTCCCGCCACGATCAAGATCGTCTATAGCGGAACCCTCGGACGCATGGTGTATGCGAAGGATTTGATGTTGCGCACGGTAGGCGAACTGGGTATCGACGGCGCCACCTATCGGGCCATCGAGTATCACGGTTCGACGATCGACGATATGCCGATTACCGGCCGCTTCACGATGGCCAACATGGCGATCGAAGCCGGCGCCAAGAACGGGATCTTCCACGCAGATGCGAAGGCGATCGCCTGGGTGAAGGAGCGCACCGATCGTCCGTTCGTCGTCGAGCACGCCGATGCGGATGCGAACTACGAACGTACCATTGCGATCGACGTCGACGGTCTCGAACCCCAGGTAGCCTGCCCGCACACGCCGGACAACGTGCACGGTATTTCCGACGTTACGCGCGACGACGTCATGGTGGACCAAGTGTTCATCGGTTCGTGCACCAACGGATATATCGACGACCTTCGCATCGTTGCCAAGATCCTCGATGGGAAGAAGATTGCGTCGAACCTGCGCGTGATCGTGAATCCCGGCTCGCAAGAAGTGTGGATGCAGGCCGCGACCGAAGGCGTGCTCACGACGCTAGCTGCGGCGGGATGTGTGGTCAACACGCCCGGATGCGGTGCGTGCTTCGGCGGTCACATGGGGACGCTCGGCGACGGTGAGCGCGCGATTTCGACGACCAATCGCAACTACGTGGGGCGAATGGGCTCGCCGAAGTCCGAAGTGTATCTCGCGTCGCCGGCCACCTGCGCGGCCTCCGCGCTAACCGGAAAAATTACCGATCCTCGCGTTTTAGAATTGGCTGGAGTGTAATGGAAGCGAAGCTTCACGGCAACGTTCATAAGTACGGAAAGAACGTCGATACCGACGTGATCATTCCGGGCAAGTATTGCAACATCATCGACCCCGCCGAGTTGGGGAAGCACGCACTCGAAGGTTTGGATCCCGAGTACACGGCCAAGATGAAGGCCGGCGACATTATCGTGGCCGACACGAACTTCGGCTGCGGCTCGAGCCGCGAGGTTGCGCCGATCGCGATCAAGGGATCGGGGACGTCGGCCGTTATCGCAAAGAGTTTCGCGCGAATCTTTTATCGCAACGCGCTCAATATCGGCTTGCCGATCTTCGAGTCACCCGAAGCGGTTGACGGCATCGAGAACGGCGACGAAATCGAACTCGAGCCCGCAACCGGCGTTATTCGAAATCTCACCAAAGGCACGCAGTACAAAGCGGCGGAGTTCCCGCCGTTCATGCAGCAGCTGGTTGCCGCGGGCGGCCTAGTTCCTTACGTCGAGCGCAGGTTAGCCGAAGCCAAGTAGGCGCTAACGCGGGGGCTGATAGCCCCCCGAGCCGCCCAACCCGCCTGGTTGGGCGTTGAGGTTATCGATCCACTTTTCTTTCGGACGATAGGCCGCGGTAAACGGAACGCGTTCCTTAGCGTCCGTTAGCATGCCGAGCATGTCGGTTGTGCCGTCGAGCCTCGCTTCGAGAAGAATCGTCGTTCCGTCGCTCAAGGTCACCACGAGGCGAACCGTGCTGCCCTCCAGCGTTCCCGCGATCGGATACTTCTTTTTGTCCTTCGTAAGATAGGTGCCCACGAGCGTGGTTCCCGTTTGCTTGAGATTGAAGTGCTCGTACTCGATATCCGACTCGCGTTGAATCTGCACTTCCCATACGCCGTCGAGACCCTTGCGGTCGTCGGGAACCGGCGTTGGCGTCTCCTTCGGCTTTACATCCCCATGCTTCGGCCCGAAGAGCGGCGGCGGTTCGGTCGTCCCAGGCACCGGCGTCGATGCCGGCGGCGACGCCGAAACAATTGCAGCCGGCGTAAAGATGGCAGAGGGAGAGGCGAGTGCTCCGGGTGCAGGCGACGGAGTGGGGTCGGCCGCGATTAGCACAAGCGCAGCGCCGAGGAAGAGGATAGCGTGTTTCACGTCGGCGTCACTTCGGGGGTCGCGGTCGGAATCATCCGAACCTCGTGCGGCACGGGGAAGCGCTGCAAGCGGGTGTCGATGTTGGCAGCCGTCTCTACTAGCTTGACATCCTGGGCAAGGGCGGCTACCTCGCTTGTAAGCGGCGGGCACTGCAAGTCGTAGGAGCTGTAGTCGTGCCACGTGATCCCGGTGGTCGTTCCGAAGGACGCGCTTTTCATGCAATGCCCCGCGGTGCCGGGATTAGAACGCGCGGCTTTCACATCGGTGAAGAGGCGTGTTGCAAGATCATCGTCGATGCGGAACTCCCTGGTAGCGGCGCTACCCTTCATTGTGATTTGCGCGTTTCCGTTCGACCAGACTTTGATGGCGTAGCCCCGCGTATTTGTCGAACCTGAGTTTGTAATAACGGCGCCATCGTCGCTCGTCGCTGCCGAAACGGCGGCTGCCGACACGAGTACCAGTACAAGCAACCAGGAATTTCTCATCTTTTCTCCGCAGGTGATGCTACTAAGGTAACGGTAAACCTCGCAGACTCGTTTGCCTAAAGGAGTTTTGGTGAAAGCGCGCTTTGCATTTTTCTTTGCCGTAGCAGCCGTGGCGGTTTTAGCCGCGTGCGGCGGAGGCGGTGGAGGCGGCGGCGGAACGCCCCCCACGAGCACCCCGACGGCGACCCCCTGCCCGACGCCCGCCAATGGCTCCGTCACCTTCTGTTCGAACACGAACACGTTTACTCTGCCGACCAATACCGCTGGCGTTGCCGGCACCATGACGCTCCCTGCGGGTTCCGGAACTGGGACCTTTGCGGTCTCGGCGTCGGTTCCGGGCGGATCGGGCGCTCCTTCCGCGATTATGGCCCGGCGGCGCAACACTAACACGGCGACGAGCAACACGGGCGTCCTTTATGTGACGGTCACGGCCTCGGGGAACATGACCTTGAGCGGCGTACCGGGTTTCGCGTCGACTATACCGTCGGCGGTACAAGCTGCGGCGACCACTGCCGGGGCACAATTCTTCGTTGCATACTACGGATCGCAGAGCGGTCAGACGCCTGCGGCGCAGTCGCCCGCGTGGGTCTCGTCGTCTACCACGGGCGCAGCGCCCGCATCGAGCATCACGATCCCCGCGGTGACGACGCCGACGTTCACGCTTACGAGCGGACAAAGCGTCTATTTCGTCCTCTATTACGGCTACTACATTCCAGTGAACAATTCGGCCGGGTGCGTCGGCGTTCAGCCCGATGCGGCACAGCGGCAGCTCGTCGGCGTAACGCCGGCGACTCCGGGCAGCACCTGGAGCTACACCGGGACGTTGACCGATGTGATTGCGCGGAACGGACCATGTCCGCTTCCGACGGCGTCGAGCGCGGCTACTGTAGGGGTCAACGTTACGGTCACGTCTACCCCGGGCATGCCGCCGGGATTCGTCGACGAGCAAAGCGTTGAAAGCGATTCATACTCGACCAATACGACGCAAGTAACGACCAACGCGATCATCAACGGCACGGTCGAAGCAAGCGAGACGTCGACCGACCTAACGGGCAACCAGGTCGTCACGACCTACGCTAGCCCGTACCTTACGTACTTGGGATCGAGCAACTTCACGAACGATCCACCCTCAACGGTCAATACCACGTTCGCGGATGGAACGACGTATCAGCAAACGTACGCTTCAAATGGAACGTACTCCGAAACCGACACGCTGGTCGGGGTCGCAGCCGCACCCAATACCATTACCACAAACGCCGATGGCTCGGCATCGTACAACATCTATAACGGTTACTACGGTACGACGCTCGCCGTCACCATGAGCGCGCCGTCGGGAGGCGCTATCACGTTCACCACAGCGCAGGGCGGCCAATCGTCGAACACGCTGACGATTCCGGCCTGGTTCTCGGCGAACCCAACGTTATATAGCGACAGCACCGCCGTAACCACCGGTGCATCGCTCGATCCGTCATGTACGGGAAGCGGTCTGCTCGGAGGCGGTTCGAGTGCAACCGAGTATCTGCGAACGATTTCAACCATCGATCCCGCACTCGGCGGTACGGAAACGGAAACGATCAAGTCATACGTCGTGCCCGACTATACGGGGAGCACGACGGTCGGGCCGGTCTGCGTCGTGATCAGCGACGTCCAGGATCTGTACTATGACTTTCTGCTCGACACGCCATACTTGGCGTACGTGAGCGGAACGGGTTCGCCGCTTCAGACCAACACGTTCAACGAGACGTTCTACTTCAGTTCGGCGCCAACGGGCGAGTCGCGCGTACGGACCGATGCTGCAGCGCGGGCCGCAGCGAACCTGGCTTTGCACGAGTCGGGAATTGCGTTTGCGCGCGCGGTCCAGCGAGCGCAACGCATGCAGAGGTTTGAGCGAGCCGTTTTGGCTGGACAATTCAAAGGAGTAACGCGATGAAGGCCATGCGGTCACTTGCCGCAACGAGTGCGCTTGCGATCACGCTCGCGAGTTGCGGCGGCGGAGGCGGCGGCTCTGCGCTTCCGTCGGGATTCAATTCTGGCTCGAGCAACGCTGCGCCGAACGCAATCGCCAACTGGGGCGAATCTCAGTTACAGGGTGCGTCGTACGTCGGCGCCGCCACGAACGCGCATCTCCAGGTCAACGTGCTGGTGCACCAGCAGAACGCGACGGGACTCGCGCAGTACGCTCAGGACGTCAGCAATCCCGCGTCTGGAAATTATCGTCAATTCCTGACGCCGGCTCAGATTGCGTCTCGCTTCGGCGCATCGCAGAGCGACTATAATACCGCGGCGCAATACTTCGCGAGCCAGGGGTTGGCTGTCGGCGGATGGCCGCAGCGTATGCTGCTCAGCGTTGCCGGAGATCAAGCCCACATGCAGAGGGCCTTCGGCACGACCTTCGGGGTGTATCGCCGCAGTGGTCGAACCTTCGTTGCGCCGCGTTCGGCACCCCATTTTGCCTCCGCGATTCCGGTCGATGCGATCGGGCACATCGTCGCGTGGCGCTCGAACCACGCGTACATGGTTCCAGGCATCCCTCACGCGGGCGCCGGTTACGCGGTTGGATACTCACCCTCGGTTGTGCGCGCTGGATTCGATTTCAGTGGCGCGTATAGCAAAGGCTATAACGGGGCCGGAATCACGATCGGCATTATCGGGACGGGCCCCATCGATACGGGCGGCACGAGCGGTGACGTGGACCTCGATGCTCTCGCGGCGGCGACAAACACGACCGGCAATGTGGCGCACGTTACAGAAAGGCCGGTGACCGCCAGCGACGTGGCAGCGGGTCTCGCCGTGAGTGGGATTCCGACGGCAGCGCCCACCGGCTCGCCGCAACCGGCAAACGGCTTTCCGTATTCGGGCGACTTCCAGACGCCACCGCCCGTTACGCAGCAATGCGACGGAAACCTCCCGGCCTGCAATCCGGAGGATGGCGAGGCCCAACTCGACACGCAGCAGACCGCGACGCTTGCTCCTGGTGCAAACGTCTATTTCTACCTCGGGTATAACGCGTCGGATTGTTCGACGGTCCTTTTCCCTAACTCATGTGCGCCCGGAACGGGAGAACCGTTTATCGGGATCGATGAAGGCGACGCCGAAATTCAGCAGGCTATTGCCGAAAACGTTGCGGACGTGATTTCGATCAGTTACGGCGGCGGCGAATCGCAGCAGGGCTGGAGTTGCTACAGCGGTTGCTCCGCGCCGTATGTGGGCAGCTATTCACAACTCGAGTTCGCGGCGATGGCTACGGAAGGCATGGCCGTGTTCGTGTCGTCAGGCGACTCTGGATCGGCCGAATGTTTGGCGGGGAACAGCGGATACTTGCCTGAGGTGTGCGTGAGCTATCCGTCCGGTGACCCAAGTGTTGCATCGGTCGGCGGCGTCACGGCGCCTTTAGATGGCTTCGGAAATCCCACTGCGCCGTTCTTGGCATGGGGCATCTCGACGTTTTCGAGCGGCTACGGCGCGACCGGAGGTTCCGGCGGCGGCACATCGTCGCTTCCCATCCCCGCGACGGCTTGGCAATCGCAATTTGCCGGCGCGACCGATCGGGAACAACCCGACGTCTCAATGATCGCCGACCCCAGCACCGGCGTGGCGTTCGCCCAGGACGTGAGCTTCGGAGGCGGTATCGGCGACATCGGCGGTACGTCGGTTGCGGCGCCGGAGATGGCAGCAATGTGGGCCGTGGTATTGAGCGCCTGTAAAGCCAACCCGTCGGCGGGCGCCTGTGTGCACGGCTCGGGTTCGACGCCGTGGCGGCTCGGGAATGCAACGCCGTATCTCTACGCGATTTACAACTCGAACAAGACTACGAACGGAACGTACGGCAACTTCACGGCGACGCTCCCATACAACAGCGTGTTCTACGACATTCTCTACGGCGATAACCAAATGCAGAATCAAAGCTGCTCGCCGACTCCCGGCTGCTTCGCGACCCCGATCCCCGGAACGCCGGCGATGACGGGTTACGATGAAGTGACCGGCGTCGGCACTCCATACGCTGGTCACCTAATCCAGGCGATCACGGGCGTTCAGGTTCCATAGCTAACCCGACGGGACGTTCGCTGTGAAGGGGCCGAGCAATGCTCGGCCCTTTTAACAGCCCGTCCACAAGGCTGAAACCTCGGCTTAACGAAAATGGGCCAGCATTGTCACTATGACCGATTCCCAATTCGCGCAGCTCGCCGCATCGATCGCCGATATCTCGACGAAAGTCGACGGCGTCTCGACGACGCTGTCCGCCCGCATTGACGACGTTTCGACGACGCTGTCCGCCCGCATTGACGACGTTTCGACGACGCTTTCTGCCCGCATTGACGACCTTTCGAGGGCGTTCTCCGGAAACATCGAGAATTTCAAGGACAACGTTGCTGAGGAATTTGCACTTGCGAATACCCGAATGAACGAACGGTTCGATCGCGTCGATGCGAGATTAGAACGCGTCGAGCTTCGGCTAGACACGGTGGAAGTACGCGTCTCGCGATTGGTCGCTCGCGTTGAGGACGGGTTTGCGAGGCTTAGCTCCACGGGTCGATGACGGAGATGCCGCACTGCTCGAAGTGACGAGTATTGCGGGTGACGAGCGTCAGGTCGTTTACTTTGGCGATCGCCGCGATCTGCGAGTCGATAATCGGTAGCGTGACGCCCTTGGCGCGAGCCTCTCCAAAGAGATCGCCCCACGCAAGTGCCGCCGCAAGGTCGAATGGAAGGATTCGCCCGCGAAACCGCACGAGCAGATCGTCGTCTAGCCATTGCGTGAGCGATTCACGCCGGTCGGAGCCGGACGGCAAAAGCGCGATCCCGTGCCGCAGTTCGCCGAGCGTCATCGCGCTCAGAAAACTTGCGCTGGACCTGACGGCCCCAAGCCATTCAGCGATGCGCGGATCCGGGCGTGGTCGCAGACCGTCCGACACAATCGTCGTGTCGAGGAGATACCGGGTCAAAACACGATCTCACGCATGGGTTCGTCATCGCGCGGTATGACGAAGTCCAGGCCGACAAGCGGCGAGGTTTGCAAAAACGAGAGCAGCGTCTGCTCCTCCCGCGGCTCGGGGCGATAGTCCTCATAGGAGATCACGACGGCGGCGGGCTCGCCCCGCCGCAGAATCACCTGGGGCTCGCCAAGGCGGGCTCGATCGACCAGCTCGGAAAGCCGGGCCTTGGCGTCTTGAAGGTTCCATGTCTTTTCCACTAGTTCAACTAGTTTATCACACCGCGGGCCCCTTTGACAGCCTTGCTATAATCAGGGGGCTGTGAAAGAGAAGATTCACCCCAAATGGTTCGCCGATGCGCGGGTTCACTGCGTCTGCGGCAATACGTTTACTACCGGCTCGACCATGAACGACATTGCCGTCGAGATTTGCTCGGCGTGCCATCCGCTGTTCACGGGCCAACAGAAGCTCGTCGACACCGCCGGCCGCGTTGATAAGTTCAACCAGCGTGCCGCTGCCGCCGAGAAGAAGAAGAAAGAAGCTGCCGCACGACAGGCGGATAAAGACGCCAAGAAGGCCGCGACCGCCGAAGCTTAGCTGCACCGTATCATTCTTGAGACGAGCCGCCCCGTGCGACTCGTCTTTTCTATTATGGCTGAACTGAACGACAGCGTCCTCGGACGCCTGGATACGACGGTCCGCCGCTTCGATGAGATCGAGGCGTCGCTTGCCAATCCTGCGGGCGGCTTCGATCAAGCCCGCTACACGGCGCTCGTAAAAGAACGCGCGTCAATGGAAGCGACCGTTGAAGCGTATCGCCGCTATCGCAAGACGCTCGCCGACCTCGAGGCAAACGAGGCCCTCCAGCGCGAGAATACCGATCCCGAAATGCGTGAACTCGCAGAGGAAGAGGCAAAGGAGCTGCGCGCGCGCCGCGACGCGCTCGAGAGCGACTTGCAGGTGCTGATGATTCCCAAGGACCCGAACGACGAGAAGAACATCTTCATCGAAATTCGCGCGGGTGCGGGCGGCGACGAAGCCGCAATCTTCGCAGGCGATCTGGCGCGCATGTACATGCGTTTCGCGGAAAATAAAGGCATGCAGGTCGAGCTGGTCTCGGAAAACGAGAGCGACGCCGGCGGCTATAAGGAAATCGTGTTTGCGGTAAAGGGCGATTCGCCGTACCGCTTCTTCAAGTACGAGTCGGGCGTGCATCGCGTGCAACGCGTGCCGGCCACGGAAGCGCAGGGGCGCATTCATACCTCGACGGCCACCGTTGCCGTGCTGCCCGAGGTTGACGAAGACGTCGAGATCGACATCAAGCCGACGGATCTACAGATCGATACCTATAAATCTTCCGGCGCCGGCGGTCAGTACGTCAACAAGACCGAATCGGCCATTCGAATAACGCACGTCCCGAGCGGCATCATCGTCGCGTCGCAGCAGGAGCGCTCGCAGACTCAAAATCGCATGAAGGCGATGACGATGCTACGCGCGATGCTGTACGAGCGCCAACAGCGCGAAAAAGAAGAAGCGATGGGGTCGCTACGGCGCAGCCAAGTCGGCACCGGCGATCGCTCTGAAAAGATTCGCACGTATAACTTCCCGCAAGACCGCGTGACGGACCACCGCATCAACGAGAGCTACGGTAATATCCGCGGCATCATGGACGGCGCGATCGGACCGATCGTCGACGACTTACTCAACGACGAACAGGCGCGGCTGCTAGCGGGCGAGGGCCCTGCGGCTTAGTCTGGAAGTAGTCCGCGTGGGCACTCCCCTTGCGGTACTTCGTAAGGATCTATTGCAGTATCACGTCGCTCCCGGCGACGTTGAGTTGTTGCTGGCGAACGTAACTGGGCGGAACGCGGCGTGGCTGCGCGCGAACGATGACGCCACTATCGATGAGAAGATGGTGGAGCTTGCGACGCAGTTCGTGAAGCGGCGCGCGACCGGCGAGCCGCTCGCGTACATCGTGGGTTCCGCGGGTTTTCACGGACACACGTTTCTCGTCGATAGCGGCGTCCTGGTGCCGCGTCCGGAAACCGAGCATTTGGTCGACGATGCCGTCGCTCATTTGCGTTCGTGGGATGGCGTTCGCGCGCTCGACGTGGGAACCGGGAGCGGGGCGATTGCGTGCGCGATTGCGGCGGCCGTGCCGGGGGCGATCGTCCATGCGACCGACGTGTCACCGGAAGCGTTGATCGTTGCGCTAGCGAACGCGCAACGCTTGGGGGTCGAAGGGCGCGTGTATTTTTATCTGGGCGACCTCGCGACGCCGGTGCGCCGCAAACGCTACGATGTGATCGTCGCAAACCTTCCCTATATTCCGACCGTGGATATTCCGGTCGCACCCGACCCGGTGAGCTTCGAGCCCCGCCTCGCGCTCGACGGCGGCCCCGACGGCCTCGAACTCTACCGGCGGCTGTTCGCGGACGCCCCCGGGATGCTCGTGCCGGCCGGGATCCTCTATATGGAAGCCGCTCCGCCGACCATCGGGGCTCTTGCCGAGCTTGCGGTCGCGACATTTCCAGAGGCGAAGGTGGAGTTGGGCCGCGATTACGGCGAGCGGGAGCGATACGTCAAGGTAACGACCCCAGGCTAGCGCGAATAAAGACTCCCCGAGATGGCGAAGTATATTTTCTTTACCGGCGGCGTTGTCAGTTCGCTCGGTAAGGGCATCACGGCAGCCTCACTCGGGCGACTGCTCAAGGCACGCGGCGTCAGCGTTTCGATCCAGAAATTGGATCCGTATATTAACGTCGATGCCGGCACGATGAACCCGTATCAGCACGGCGAGGTCTTCGTTACCGAAGACGGCGCCGAGACCGATCTCGATCTCGGTCACTACGAGCGCTTCATCGACGAAAATCTTCTCCGTGCCAACAACGTCACTACGGGTCAGATCTATAACTCCGTCATCGAAAAAGAGCGGCGCGGCGACTATTTAGGCGCGACCGTTCAGGTGATTCCGCACATCACCAACGAAATTAAGGCGCATATCAAGCGCGTCGCCGAGGCCAGCCGCGCGGACGTCTGCATCGTCGAAGTAGGCGGCACGGTCGGCGATATCGAGTCACTGCCGTTCCTCGAAGCCATCCGCCAAATGCGTTACGAAGTCGGCGACGAGAACGTGATGTTCTGCCACCTGACGCTGGTGCCGCATCTAGGCGCCGCCGAGGAGCTAAAAACCAAGCCGACCCAGCACTCCGTCCGCGAACTACGCGGCATCGGGATCTCGCCCGACGCGATCGTGTGCCGCACGCAATCCTCCATGCCGATGCCGATCGAACTCAAAGAGAAAATCGCACTCTTTTGCGACGTGCCTCCGGGTGCGGTCGTGCAGAACGGCGATGCGAAGACGATTTATCAAGTGCCGCTCAATTTGGAAGCCGAGGGGCTGGCCGATGCGGTCGTGCGCAAACTCGGCCTGCCGACCGCCGCGCCGAAGTTGGACGAGTGGACCAAGATCGTCGATCGCATCATGCATCCGCAACGTAAGGTGAAGATCGCGCTGGTCGGCAAATACGTCGAACTGAAAGATGCGTATATCTCGATCAACGAAGCACTATATCACGCGGGTATCTTCCACAACGCCGAAGTCGAGATCAAGCGCATCGATTCGGTGATCGTGGAAACCGAAGGTCTAGGCGTCCTGGAAGGCTCGCACGGCATTTTGGTTGCTCCCGGTTTTGGAGCGCGCGGCGTCAACGGCAAGCTGCTGGCCATTCAATACGCGCGCGAACACGGCATACCGTTCCTCGGTATCTGCTTTGGGATGCAGCTCGCGTGCGTCGAGTTCGCGCGCAATGTTTGTGGGTTGCCAAAGGCGATGTCGATCGAGGTCGACGAGACGACGCCCGATCCGGTTATCGATTTCATGCCCGAACAGCGCGACCTGGAGATCTATGGCGGCACCATGCGTCTGGGCTCGTACTCGTGTCACGTGGATCCCCACACCCACGCCCATCGCGCCTACGGCGTAGACGAGGTCACGGAGCGTCACCGTCACCGCTACGAGTTCAACAACCGCTATCGGCCGGCGTTCGAAGAGCGCGGCATGCGCTTTACGGGGCATCACGTGGTCGGCAAGACGACGCTGGTTGAAATCGTCGAGTTGCCGACCGACATGCATCCCTGGTTCGTCGGCACGCAGGCGCACCCCGAATTTAAGTCCCGCCCCAATAATCCGTCGCCGCTGTACCGGGATTTCGTCGGGGCTTCGCTCGCACACGAGCATAAGGTCAATGGCGGTGCGACGACCGGCGCGGCCACGCAACCGTGGACCCAGCGCACGTAACCGCCGTCATTCTCACGCGCGACGAAGAGCGCAACCTCCCCCGCGCCCTCAGCAGCCTTCCCCACGGTATGCCCGTGCTCGTCGTGGACGCGGAGTCGACCGACGGAACCGTTGCGTTTGCCCGCGCCGCAGGCGCCGAGATCGTGGAGCGTCCGTGGACGAATTTCGTCGACGCACGGCGGTTCGCGATGGCGCAGGTGCGCACGCCGTGGCTGCTGCAGCTCGATGCCGATGAGGAGCTCGACGATCGGCTGCGCGAGGCAGTCCGTGCGGCGCGTGAAGACGTCGACGGTTACGCGATGGAGCGAACGACGTATTTCCGCGGGAAGCCGATGCGC
>Ga0181525_10001019_pt1 | contig 24255 bp, 11 predicted proteins | sample PEATcosm2014_Bin_48_FD_121100 | JGI IMG/M metagenome (GOLD analysis project Ga0181525, IMG submission 121100) | Peatland microbial communities from MTU Mesocosm Facility, Houghton, MI, USA - PEATcosm2014_Bin06_10_metaG | ecosystem: Environmental > Terrestrial > Soil > Wetlands > Peat | place... | reverse complement strand
GGTCACCTACGGGGTGCCGCCTAAAGACTGGATCAACAAGCTGGCGCCGCCCGCCCTGATTTGCGGAAAGGCATATCTCGTTAATCCGGGAGCCCATTACTTCGCGCTGAAATGCGACGGGACCGTCGTCGTCTTTGATGATCCGCATCTGGAAGAGTTTTTCAGGGAAAATACACCCGCAGAACCGGACAAAATAAAATCTACGGGCCCGGAGACAAGACGCACCACCCACTAGCGAGACGTTGGCACAACCATTGGCGTCAATCCGAAACATCTATGAGCTTTAACCGCCACCACTTCGGACCTGCGATCTTTAGAATTCCAGTGCCTTTGACAGCCTGCGTTGGTAGCGGCGGATTCCTGTCGTGAAATCCCCTTCCCACCGGCAAAAAGATAGCCGCTGTTTCGTGGGGCCTGAGCCGCTCCGGGCCTGTCACGCGCCACTCGGACATTGGTCCGCCCAAGAACGCCGGCCGCGCGCAAAGAGGCGCTGATGGTTCCCCCTGTCAAACGCCGGTCACGGAAATGGATCCCCGATAACTCGGTCCCCACTTGCGAACCGCCAAGCTTGCGATTCGAACTGACCACTCCCAGGCTTCGGCGCCTCGATCAAGACCTGATAGACTCATGGCACGCGGTGTCCTTTCGCCCATACTTCAGCGTTAACTTTGTTGAACGCGTCCGGGCTGTAGCGAGGCGCCGGCACTTAAAGGAATCATGGGTAACACACGGCCTGCGCTTTTGGCTTCACTTTCCGCGCTCCTGATTGCACTGCTTGCCGCCGCCGCGGCCCCGCCTGCCCCCGCAATACCGGCGACATCCGCACCCGCGCCGCCCGCGCCCGCGCCCGACTTCCAGCGGCAAGTCCGGCCCATTCTTTCCGACAATTGCTTCCGCTGCCACGGCCCTGACAAAGGCAACCGCATGGCCGACCTCAGGCTCGACATTCGCGAGGGTGCGTTCGCCCAGCGTAAGAACGGGTCCGTAATCGTTCCCGGCAAGCCGGACGACAGCCTGATCGTCAAGCGCATCATGTCGGAAGATCCGGCCTTCCGGATGCCGCCGCTGATGGCCCACAAAACGCTGACGGCCGAGCAGAAAGAAATCATCCGCCGCTGGATCGAGGCGGGCGCGCCGTGGAAGGAACACTGGGCCTTCATTGCGCCCACACTCCAAACGCCCCCTCCCGTTGATATTCCCGCGTGGGACAAGAATCCCATCGACCACTTCATCCTGGCCCGTCTCGAAGCCGCCGCATTGAAGCCGAATCCCGAAGCCGATCGCCGCACACTCATCCGCCGCGTGACGCTTGACCTGACGGGCCTGCCGCCCACGCCTGCCGAGGTCGAAGCCTTCGTGAGTGACAAATCGCCCAAAGCCTACGAGAAGGTGGTCGATCGCTTGCTCGCTTCGCCCCGCTATGGCGAGCACCGCGGCCGCTATTGGCTCGATGCGGCGCGATACGCCGATTCGCAAGGTATCCATATTGATAACTACCGCGAGATGTGGCCCTATCGCGATTGGGTGATTGCCGCCTTCAATCGAAACATGCCGTTCGATCGGTTCACCATCGAGCAGCTCGGCGGCGACCTGTTGCCCAATGCCACGCTCGATCAGAAGATCGCTTCCGGCTTCCAACGGTGCAACGTCACCAGCAACGAAGGCGGCCTCATTCCCGCCGAATACGAAGCCATTTATGCGAAAGACCGGGCCGACACCACCGGCATTGTCTGGCTGGGCCTCACCGTAGGCTGCGCCACTTGCCACGACCACAAGTTCGATCCCATCTCGCAAAAGGATTTCTATTCGCTGACGGCCTTCTACCGCAACACCACGCAGAATGCCATGGACGGCAATATTCCCGACACTCCGCCCACCGTGGTGGTGCCGCGAGAGCAGGACCGCCAGCGCTGGCAGCAGTTGAACGACCGCCGCGCTGCCTTGCTGGAAACACTCTCGAATGCCGCCGCCAATCCGAATTCGGCTTTTGACGCCTGGCTCGCGTCGCCCCAGCGCATGACGGTCTCTCTGCCCTTTGCGCAGTCGTCTCAATTGGTGGAACCTGACATCGCTAAGCTCACTCTGCCGGCGGGCGTCAGCATCGGCGCCGGCCCCGCCGATGCGGCCCCGGCTACCGGCCTGCACTTCGCCAAGGAATCCGCGCTCACGTTTCCCACCGAGCTCGATAGCGACAAGGCCTTCACGGTTGCCGCCTGGGTCTACCTGCCGAAGGCGAAGGAAGGCTACGCTATCGCCAGTCAGTACGAGAAGGTTCCTAAGAAGGATGCAGCTCCCCCGGCCTCCGGGAATTCGCCGGTTGCCACGCCTCCGAAGCAGGAAACCGTAACGCCTGTTCCGGCAAACCCATCGGCTGCGGCAATACCCGACAAAGACAAACCCAAGCCTGAGGACGCCACTGTCCGCCGCGGCTGGTCTGTTTCCATCAGTGACGACGGCCCCTCGTTCCGCCTGCAGGACGATCAGGGCAAATATCTCTACGCTTCAGCCGGCACGGGTTATGAGTGGAAGCCCGAGACCTGGTATCACATCGCGTTCACTTACGATGGCAGCCACACCCGCAAAGGCATCAGCCTTTACGTCAACGGCCGCTTCATTCCGACTTTCGGCAACGGTGAAGATCTGCAGCCCCTCGCCGGATCCACACATGCCATCGCGCCGGTCAAGCTTGCCAACAACGATAAGACTTATTTCGAAAACGGCGCCATTGCCGACTTCCACATTCTCAACCGTCACATTGATTTCGAGGATGCAGCAGCGCTGCGCGACTGGCTGGCCGTATCCGCCGCCGCTTCCATCACTGATCCGACGCAACTCACCCCCGCCGGGCGCCAGGCGCTTGCCGACTACTTCGTGTCGATGGTTGCCCCCACCACTCGCAGCGTGGTTGCCCAACTGCACACTATCGAGACTGAGCGCCATGCCATTGCCATCGCGGGCGCCACCACCTTCGTGATGCAGGAACGCACTGGCTCAGAGCCCACCGCCCACGTTCTTTATCGCGGCCAGTACGATCAAATGCGCGACGAGGTCCATGCCAAAACCCTCGGCGTGCTGCCGCCCATGCCCGAATCCGCGCCGCGCAATCGCCTTGGTCTGGCCGAATGGCTGGTGATGCCCACCAACCCGCTCACTGCCCGCGTTACCGTCAACCGTTTCTGGCAGGAGGTCTTCGGCACCGGCATCGTCAAGACCACGGAAGACTTCGGCTCGCAAGGCGAACCACCCACACACCCCGAACTGCTCGATTGGCTCGCTATCGACTTCCGCGATTCCGGTTGGGACGTTAAGAAGCTCTTCCGTCTCATGGTCACTTCCGCCGCCTACCGCCAGTCGGCCGCCACTACCGAAGAGAAGCTGCAACGCGACCCCGACAATCGCCTTCTGTCGCGCGGACCTCGCTATCGCATGGATGCCGAGATGGTTCGCGACTACGCACTCGCCGCCAGCGGCCTGCTTAATCCAACCATCGGCGGGCCCAGCGTGAAGCCCTATCAACCCGACCGGATCTGGGAAACCGTCGCCATGGAGCAGAGCAATACGCGTTTCTACAAGCGCGATACCGGCGATAAACTTTATCGGCGCAGTCTCTACACCTTCTGGAAGCGCAGCGCGCCGCCGCCTTCCATGGATATCTTTAACGCGCCTTCGCGCGAGAACTGCACGGTCCGCCGCGAGCGCACCAACACGCCTTTGCAAGCCCTGGTCACCATGAACGATCCGCAGTTTGTCGAGGCGGCCCGCGTGCTTGCGCAAAAGGCGCTCTTATCCGGCACTGCCAGCGTCGACGGCGAAGTCGATTATATGGCTGTGCGCCTGCTAGCGCGAAGTTTCGACCCGAAAGAGAAGCAGATCGTCGCGCGCTCTTACCAGGACTATCTCGCTTACTATCAATCGCGGCCCGACGACGCCGGCAAGCTGCTTCACACTGGCGAAGCGCCCGTCGATCCACGCATCCCCAAGCCCAAGCTCGCGGCCATGACCATGGTTGCCAACGAACTCCTGAATCTTGACGAGGTACTTAACAAATGAGCCGCCGCCCCACAGATCCCATGCATCCGATTCCCGACTCCGTCCTCGCCGAAACGCGGCGACAATTCTTCGCGCGCGGCGCCGGCGGCATCGGCTCCATCGCCCTCGCCTCTTTGCTGAAGGCCGAGCAGACGCGCGCGCAAAAAGCCGCCGTCGGTGGTTTGCCCGGTCTGCCTCACTTCGCGCCAAAAGCCAAGCGCGCCATCTATCTCCACATGTTGGGCGCGCCGCCGCAACTGGAAACCTTCGACTACAAACCCGGCCTCGCCTCATGGTTCGACAAAGACCTGCCCGATTCCATCCGTAACGGCCAGCGCCTCACCACCATGACTTCCGGCCAGGCCCGCTTCCCTATCGCTCCCTCCGTCTTCAAATTCCAGCAATACGGCCAGAACGGCGCTTGGATTTCCGACCTTCTCCCTTACACCGCGAAGATGGCCGACGACATTGCCATCATCCGCACCATGTACACCGAGGCCATCAACCACGAGCCCGCCATCACGTTTCTGCAGACCGGCTTCATGATTGCCGGCAAGCCCTGCATCGGTTCTTGGATCGCCTATGGCCTGGGCAGCATGAATCAGGATCTGCCGACTTTTGTCGTGCTCAATGCCACGCACTCGAATCCCAAAGCCAACGTGCAAGCTATCTCGGCGCGCCTCTGGAGCGCCGGCTTCCTCTCCGGCCAATACTCGGGTGTCGCGTTACGATCTGGCGGCGACCCAGTGCTCTATATCAACAATCCCGACGGCGTCCCGCCACAAATGCGCCGCCGCATGCTCGACGCCCTCGGCGAGCTGAATCAGCGCCAGAGCGAGCAGCTTGGCGACCCCGAAACGCGCGTTCGCATCGCCCAGTACGAGATGGCGTTCCGCATGCAATCGTCCGTGCCCGACCTCACCGATATTTCTAAGGAGCCCGAAAGCACCTTCAAGCTCTATGGCGAAGACGCGCGCAAGGGCGGAACGTTCGCCAACTGCTGCCTGATGGCTCGCCGCATGATGGAGCGGGACGTGCGCTTCGTTCAGGTCTACCATCGTGGCTGGGACGTTCACGGCGACCTGCCCGAGGTGCTGCCCAGCCAGTGCCGCGACGTGGACCAGGGTTCCTGGGCGCTCGTGCAGGATCTCAAAGCCCGTGGCCTGCTCGATGACACACTCGTCGTTTGGGGCGGCGAATTCGGCCGGACGGTTTACTCCCAGGGCAAACTCACCCCAACCGATTATGGGCGCGACCACCACCCCCGGTGTTTTTCCCTGTGGGTGGCCGGCGGCGGAATTAAAGGCGGCGTGGTCCACGGCGAGACCGATGAGTTCTCCTATAACATCGTCAAGAACCCGGTTCACCTGCGCGACTTACAGGCGACGCTGCTCCACCAATTCGGTATCGACGATCAACGCTTCACTTACAAGTACCAAGGTTTGGATCAAAAGCTCACTGGTACTGAGAAGAAAGCGAACGTGATCAAAGAGATACTGGCCTAGCTTCACTTATACGAGCTACAGACCCATAATGGAATTTGCGGGGTTATGGGGTTCTTGAAGTCGCTCGCTGGATGTGTCGCTGCATCTCTGTTTTTCACCGCGTCTGTTAGCGCCCAGGCGCTGCATGATTATCAGGTGGGGCCGCAGCCGGACGGAAGCTTCGTGGTTCCAACCAACCAGGTTGTCACGCCGGCTGGAACGCAAATCAATTTCAATGGGCGGCCACTTGCTATCGCTGTCAGTCCGAACCAGAAGACTGCCGCCATACTGAACACTGGTACAGGGCCAGATTTCAACCTTCTTAGCGAGCCTATTGTGGTTGTGGATCTGTACACAGGAGCTGTAATACAGCAATTCAATCCGGGCGCCAGGAACGCCTCTTACGATGGCGTGATCTACTCGCAAGACGGAACCCACCTGTACTTTTCTCAGGACACAGGAATCGTGTCGATCGCCAACGTTGCCTCCAACGGCACGCTGAGTCTTAACGCTCAAATCATGCTTCCGGCCAGTTTGAAAACTGTCAATAACGGAGGACTGGCTCTTTCAGCCGACCAGAACACGCTTTACGTTGTCTTGAATATGGCCAATGCCCTCGGGGTGATCGACCTGACCACGAATTCGTACACTGGCAAAATCCCAGTGGGCAATGCGCCCAAGAGCGTCGTCATCGTGGGTGGTTTTGCGTACGTGACCAATCAGGGTGGCCGCCCGGCAGTGCCCGGAGACTTTACCGACCTCTCAGCCGGCACTCCGATTGTGGCTAATCCTCAATCCGCTGCTTCCATTACTGGCACTGTAAGCGTTGTCGATTTGTCGACTCAGACCGTGATTCAAAGCATCCCGGTCGGTTTGCAGCCCACCGCGATCCTCGCCTCGGGTGGTTATGTTTTCGTCGCCAACACCAACAGCGATTCTGTTTCCGTGATTGACACCAGCACAAACACAGTGATTCAGACGCATCAAACGCAGCCATTTCCAAATGCGCCGTTCGGCAGCTCTCCCAATGGGCTCGCGATGACATCGAGGAACGAACTGGTGGTAACGCTGGGAGCCAACAACGCCGCGGCTTTCTATACCTGGTCCAACGCGAATTTGACCTTCGAAGGCTTTGTCCCGACGGCTTGGTATCCCGCCTATGTAGCCGTCGCCGCGGCTAAGACCGGCGCCACCAGCCTGCCGGAAAGACTTATCGTCGCCAACGCTAAAGGCACGGCGGTGGGCTCCGATGTTCCTAACACAGGCGGCGGTAAGAGTTCGCTCAGCTTCGTGGGCAGCGTCTCCATCATTCCCCTTCCGACAGCCGCGCAATTCACTGAATATGACGCTCAAGTGGCCGCTAACAACGGCTGGGAAGAAGGGGAAAATCGATCTTTACCTCCGCCTTCTCTGCGACGCATTGAACCACCGCAGGCGCCGCTGCCTTTCAGCGACCACTCCCTCATCAAGTACGTTTTCTACGTGATCAAAGAGAATCGCACCTATGACCAGATACTGGGCGACGACACAAGAGGAAATGGCGATCCGACTCTGGTCCAGTTCGGCCAGGCCGTAACTCCCAATCAGCACGCGCTTGCCGATAATTTCGTATTGTTCGACAATTTCTACGATTCCTCCGCTGTCTCCGCCGACGGCCACCAATGGGCCGATCAGGCCATTGCTCCCGACTACATTGAGAAAGCGTTCACCGACTTTAAGCGTGGCGATCCGTACAAGGGCGGCGATAGCCTTGTCTATTCACCTACGGGCTTCATCTGGATGGATGCTTTAGCGCATGGCTTAAGCGTCCGTATCTACGGGGAGTTAATACCGAAGTTCAGCGGGCCTATCTCGGAGTTCGGGAATTGGACCGACTGGTATAACGATTCCCAGATTCTCGAAGGGACTATGACTGGGACGTTGCATGTGCCGCTGGGCACGTTCCAAGCGGTCGCGGACGTGCCTTCGGTCGAAGCGAACCTCAATCCAAACTTCCCCAACTTCAACACAGCTATTCCGGATCAATACAGGCTGGATATTTTTCTTCAGGAGTTTCAATCCTACGTTAGCAACAACAATTTGCCGAATCTGATTGTGATGACGCTGTGCACGGACCACACCAGCGGCACAACCGCTGGATACCCAACGCCCGCCGCGCAAGTCGCCGACAACGATCTGGCGGTCGGCCGCCTGGTCGAGGCAATCAGCAACAGTCCCTACTGGCCCAACTCCGCCATCTTCATCGTTGAAGACGACGCCCAAAACGGTCTCGACCATGTGGATGGACACCGCTCGACGGCTTTCATCGTGAGCCCGTACGTCCAGCGAACCCAGGTTAACCATACCTATTACACGCAAGTAAACCTGCTTCGCACGATTGAGGAATTGCTGGGCCTTCCGCCGATGAATCAGCATGACCTTTTAGCGGCGCCCATGACGGATGCTTTTCAGAACACCGCCAACCTGGTACCCTTCACCGCAATCCCGAATCAGATTCCGTTGAACACCATGAACCCCGCGGCGACCACGAGGCTGCAAAAGGCCTGGCGGAACGAGCTCGCGAAGTTCTTCCCGCAAGGACCCGATCAGCAGCCGGACGTCGCCGATCCAAACCTGCTGAATCACGCCATCTGGTACGCCACCAAAGGCTTCTCGACTCCTTACCCCGGTGAGCGCCGGGTTCTCAATCCTAAACAGCTCAAGCCATCAGCCGCCGATCCCGACGACCACTAGCCCCATGCGTCAGCTTGGGGCTGTCTCCCCTTCCGCTTATTACCTGCAAATGGGTTCCCCGGTATTTATAAGATCTTCACGATTCTTCTTTCATTTCTTCAGGCGCCGCGAGGTACGGTAAAAGCTGGGTTGGGGCGATCTGTGCCGAGGATGTTCGAACGGAATCCAACCATTGAACGCTGTTGCATACGGGCCGCGGAATTTTGAAGCCAAAACTGCGTGAACAACTTCGTCCGGCCTTCCTCGCCGTAATCTGGCTCACTTTGTTGACTGGCTGCGTCTTTCCACTCGGGCTGTTCGCTCTTGGGCGCCTTTTATTTCCCGACCGCGCAAGCGGAAGCCTGGTAACCCGAGGCGGAATCGTCATCGGTTCCGAATTCATCGGTCAAAACTTTTCGCGGCCCGAATATTTTCAGCCGCGGCCCTCCGCCGCCGGCGCCGGCTACGACGGCACTGCATCCGGCGGCACGAATCTTGGCCCGCTGAACCCCAAACTCATCGAGAGTGTCCGGCATTTGGCTGAGGACTACCGCAAACGCAATGGATTGGCTCCGGACGCCACCGTCCCCATTGACGCGGTGACAGCCTCGGGCAGCGGGCTCGACCCGGACATCAGCCCCGCTAACGCCCAGTTGCAGGTTGCGCGCATCGCGCGAGCGCGCGGTCTTAGTGAAGAAGCCGTCCGCCGCCTTGTGGCTGATTACACCCAGGGCCCGCAACTGGGTTTTATGGGCAGCTTTCGTGTGTCGGTCCTCGGCCTGAATCTCGCTCTCGACCGTGCCGCCCCGCTCCCTTCGCATTGACGCTCTATGCACTGGCTGGAAGACTTCGTGTTTGTCGCGATCGTGGTCGGATTAGCTCGGCCGGTGGGCCTCTATCTGGTCCGCGTCTTCGAGAGGAAGCACACGTTCCTCGATTCCGCGCTCCGCCCCGCTGAATCGCTCCTCCACAGGCTGTTGGGCGTCCACAGCGATCAGGAGATGTCGCCTCGCCTGTATACCCTGTGCTTCCTGCTCTTCAGCGCCTTAAGCACGCTTGGGCTGTTCCTTCTGTTATTGGTCCAGCATTGGCTCCCTGGCGGGCCCGGCGATCGATACCTGACCACGCCGATGACCGCGCATCTGGCCGCGAACACGGCCATCAGTTTCTCAACCACTACGACCTGGCAGGCTTATGCCGGCGAAACCACTCTTCGTTACCTCACCCAGCTGATTGGTTTGGTCTCGCAAAACTTCCTCGCGGGCGCCGCGGGCCTGGCCGTCGGCATCGCTTTCATTCGAGGCTTCGCCCGGGAGAATTCCAACACCATAGGCAACTTCTGGGTCGATCTCGTCCGCGCACTGCTTTGGGTCCTTTTGCCTTTAGGCGGAGTGGGCAGCCTGCTCCTGGTCTGGCAAGGCGTGCCGCTCAACCTGGCGCCTTACACGCAAGCTCACACTTTGGAGGGTGGCGTTCAGACCATCGCCCAGGGACCCGTAGCCGCTCTGGAGTTCATCAAGAACCTCGGGACCAACGGAGGCGGCTTCTTCAATGCCAACGGCGCTCATCCTTATGAGAACCCGACGCCATTAGTCAATTTCCTGGGGTTGCTTGCTATCGGGGTACTTCCCGCATCGCTCACCATTACGTTCGGGCGCATGGCCGGGCGATCTCGCGCGGGCTGGGTGTTACTGGCGGTGATGGTTGTGTTGTTTGTTGGCGGTCTGGCGCTGTGTGATTTCGCCGAGTCCGCAGCCCCGCCACAACTGGCGCGTCTGCGTGTCTCCGGCGGAAACATGGAAGGGAAGGAAGTGCGTTTCGGCATCGGCAGCTCCGCTCTCGCGGCGGTTGTCACTTCCAACGGAGCCACCGGCTCGTACAACTCCATGCACGACTCCTACCAGCCTGCGGGTGTACTCGTGCCCCTGGTGAACATGCTGCTGGGCGAGGTCATCTTCGGTGGTCTCGGCACCGGCCTGTTCAGCATGGTGATGATCGCGCTGGTTGCCGTATTCCTGGGCGGCTTGATGGTCGGCCGCACGCCAGAGTACCTCGGGAAGAAAATCACGGCTGCCGAGACCAAGCTGGCTGTCTTGTATGCCGTATTGACACCGGGAGTGGTGTTGGTGTTGACCGCGGTGGCTCTCGCGACAAATGCCGGCCGAGCTGGATTGGTCACCAATACGGGGGCGCGAGGCTTCACCGAAGTGATCTTCGCCTACGCCTCATCCATGGCCAATAATGGACAGAGCATGGCCGGGCTCAACGCCAACAGCGTGTTTTACAACGTAACAACCGCCGTGGCGATGCTGGCCGGACGTTTCGCCTTGGCCGCGTTGGCATTGGCGCTGGCTGGGCGCTTCGCAGCGCAGCGGCGCCTGCGAACCACCGTGGGGACGTTGCCCAGCGATTCCGTCACGTTCGGAGTCCTGCTTCTGGGGACCGTCCTGCTCATAGCGGCGCTGAGCTTCCTGCCCGCCTTGGCGCTAGGCCCAATCGCCGAGGCATTGCAGCACTGAGCCGTGTGGGGCAGGTTGGCAACCTGCAGGCCGATTGCTACTGTGCTTAAGCGTGGGGCGGACCCCCTGGTCCGCGCGGGTCCCCCGGACCCGCTCTTCGGAAGCTTCGGCCACGGGCCGGAACTAACTAATCTTCCGCCAAGCGCACAACGACTCCGTATACGCCGCGCTGCCGTCACGAAGCCACGCATCAAGCTGACTAGGCTCCTTCAGTTGCTGGCCGCGCTTGCGTGGAACTGCCACGAAGCGGCAATCCATCTCAGGCAGGGCTGTCATATCTCCCCAGAGTTTCTCAAACTGAGCCACAGGAAAGATATCCTCCTGCCCTTTACCCCACCGCTTCTGGACATCTTTTAGCGTGATGTAAGCCGGCATGCGCGCAGCCACGGCGCGCACGGCTTCGTTCACGCGTCCGGCGTCGGCCAGAAGATCACGGGTCAGCCCGAACACTGCAAGCAAATGGTCGATATCGATCCAGTACGTCGCGCTGTTGTAATAGCGCAGCCGGCTTTCCAGTTCGTCGCTCGGGAGCGCCAGACCCTCAATCAAACGCGCGCGGCCATCCACGCGGGCCAGGCCGCCGCCGCGATCCTCCAGGTGCCGGGCAATCACTTCCGTAGTCAGCGCTGCCCCGCTATTGATGTGCTGTCCCAAAATGGCCGGGTCTGCATCGGCTGCGGCAGTGTCGATATTGTGCGCCATCAGATACTTCAGGCGCGGGCGCATTTCGAGCAGATGCAGAAGCGTGCCATTGCGCAGCAGATTGGGTATCTCATACCAGTGACCCACCGGGTGCAGGCACTGCATGGGCAGATTGCCGGTGTAGTCGGAACCTTCGCCTTCGCTCTGCGCCCAAAGAATCAGCGCCGCATGCAGGCCCTCACGCACCTTCTGCGCCTGCGCATCCAGCATCTGCTGCGGCATCTCCTCCCACGCAAACCGCAGGTCGCGCGCCATCGGAATCATGCGCAGGCCAATGCTGCGTCCGGAAGAAAGCAGCAGCGGACCGGGATAGCCGTAGTTGTCCTCGGCGGCGAGGTGCCCGGCGATGGCTTCGTGCGTAAGGTAGCTGGTGGTGATCACGTGCGGCAGCGGCGTGCCGCACTCGCGGCTCACCCGGAGGCTCTTGGCGAGGTGGAGCTCGATGAAGTTGCGATAGCGGCCGCCGAGCCTGCAGAAAGGGCTCAGCGCTTTCACAACCCCGGCGCCCCGAGTCCACCTTGTACCCACTCCCCCGGCAAGCGACACCACGGCGACGCGGCCTTCCGTAAGTGCCTCGAGACCCGTGGCGCGATGGCGATCATCCACGCGATCCGCATCGCAATCCTCAATCAGACTGGTCACCGCCAGGCGGTTCTGCGCCAGCCCGATCCGCCCCGAGCGGAGTTCCTGCCGGAGCTGTTCATGCTGAACGCGGTCGAAGCCATAGCTCTCGAGTAGCGCCTTCAGAGATCCGGACGGGCCGTCTTCGGCGGTGTGAGCCGCCGGCAGCAAATGGTCAAACAACGTGTGGATCATGCCCGCGTACTCGGCGTTGGTGCGGCACGCGGCGGTGAAGCGTTCCAGCTCAGCCCGCCTGACAGGCGATAGTCTCGACGCCTCTGTGCGTATCAGCGGCGGCACTTGAAGCGTGTAATAACCAGCCGGCATCAAGGCATCGTTGCCGCGAAACAGCGCCGCCTGCGTGCCGTATTCATTGATGGCGAAATCGTAAACCACGGGCTCCATGGCGAATGATACGCTGCGCTCCATCTGGCGCCTGGTTTCGCTCATGATGCCCTGTATGCGGAGCTGGGCCTGCTCTTTGCGCTGAGGGTTGAAGAGGAATCCCATGCCGCCGCCGCTCATACCGCCGAGCATCCAGAAGCCCCAGAAATCGTCGCCGAATTCCTTGCGAACGCGGCCGATCAGAGTGCTCGTGTAGAGATTCCCAGCCCACGGAATGATGGTCTGAATCGGGCCGTCGAAGTTCCGCTCGAGACTGGCCCCCAGGGCGCGGATGTCACCCCGCTCCAGATGGCCGGTAATCTCATCTAGGATTGCTATCGCCTGCCGGCGCCCCACCCATTCGGTTTCCGAACGCAGCAGATATTTCTCGGTGACCATCTCGAGGATCGGGCCGACATCCTGCGCCATGCCGCCGTGGACCAGCACCAGGCTTTTCTGCAGTTTCTCGCGGGTTTCGCGCGGCACCTCGACTTCGGTGAAGATCTTGTGGTCCGGAAGCAGGCGGCCGCGGCTGACGCCGAACTCAGGATCTCCCTCCGCGGCACGAACGCCGTGAATCAGCTTGATGCCAGGCCAGACGCCGCCCGAATCCTGCCAGCCCCCGCCGCTGCCGCCCAGCCATTCGCCGAGAATAGCCCGCGCCGCCACCAAACGGCGATCGTGTTCTTCCATCCCTCCGGTCAGCGAGTGGATCTGGCCGGTGGCGCGCATGCACACGGCGATGATCGAGGCCAGCAGGCTGGTCGACACAGCCAGTCGCGAGCCTTTTGGGATGTCGTTCACCTTGCTGACGATCTCGATTCCGTAGCCCGCCCTTCCGGTGAGGCGCGCCAGTAAGCCCTCGATCGGCTGCGTGGCCCCCTCGAGGCCAGGCGGCACGATGCCGCTGGCAATAACGCCCGCCTTCAGCAGTCCGAGGTAGTCGCGCGGAAAATCGAAGATCTCGGCGATTGAAGCAACGTCGGCCGACGCGCTTAGATCCACGCTGGTCAGGCGGATAACCGGCTGGTCAATCACCCGGAACCAAGCTTCCACGGGCGGCCTTGGCGCGGTGGATTGCCGGCCCGCGCCGCGCACCGCCAGGTCAATCGAAATGTTCAGGACGCGCGCGCCTTCGGGGAAATCCATTCCCAGAAAGAAAATGTCGCTCCATCCGCTGTGCGTAAGGTCCATGCGGACGGGCGTTGCCTCGCGCAGAATGGGAAACACGGGGTCGCCGGCAAGAAGCTCGCGCCGGAGGTGCAGCGGGTAGTCTTCGGTATGGCCGGCGCGAAACATCCACTGGTTGCCGCGAACGCCCCGTACGCTGCGGCGGACCTGGTCGGCAAGAGTCTGGAAGCCGAGCGCGCTGTAGCAGGCGGCCAACGCGCTCGAAATGGTGGCGTTGGCGCCCTGTTTGGCTTGCGCAGCGAGAAAGATCTCGATGGCCTCCTCGAAGCGGCGCTTCAGCAGGTTGTCGAAGCCGGCAAAAGGGATGAGCGCCGGCGGGGTTGCCGCGGAAACTCTCGGAATGTGAAAGCGATGGATAGCGTAGAGGAAGAACAGCGCCCGGACTCGCTGGTAGAGGTTGTCGGAGCTACGGCGGAAATCATCGAGCGCCCGGCATTCCTCAGCCAGCGTCTCGATAGTGTCGCCTTGGCACAAAACATCGAGGGACGAGTCACGCTCGGCGCCGCTGGCGGTGATGACGTCGGTGAGCCGGCTCACGGCCGCGCGCCCCCGTTGGCGGCGGCGATTTCACGATCGGCCAGCAGCTCGAGCATCTGCGAGAGCACCGCGCTGCGGTCTCGTCCGTTGAGGGCAAGCGCGAATTGGGCAATCAACAGGCCGTAGGGTGAGCCCAGATCGTAGCGCCGGCCCGCGTCCTCCACCGCGAGGTATTGCTCCTGGCGCGCAAGTTCGGCGAGCGCATCCGTGAGCGTCACGGGGGTTTCGGAGGAGGCCGCCAGCATCCGATCGAGAATATCCATCACCGTTGGGGTGAGCACGTGGATGCCGAAGAAACAGAGGTAGTAGCCGGCGCGAATGCCGGAGACCAGCAGGCGCTGTTCTGCTTCCGTAGGCGTGGGCTTTTCGATCACCGTATCGACGCGATACAGGTCGCTGCGCGGCAGAACGCGGCGGCCGCCCACGGCTCCGTAGTGTGACAACAGGCTCTCGCGCGTGGCCTGCACGCCACTGACAGAGCAGCGTTCCTTCCCGGCGAGTTCCACCAGCCGTTGAGCCGATGGCTGCGGGGTTGTGCTGACGTAGAGGTGGTCGCCCACCATGTGCAGAAAAGGGTCGGCGCCGGTAAATGAACGGGCGCAATAAATCGCATGGCCGTAGCCGCGGGGCTCCGGCTGAGGTATGAATCGCACCGCCGACGCATGCGGCCCTGCAGCCTCCGCATAACGGGATTCATCCCCTGGCCACACCACCACCGCGATTTCCTCCGCTCCGGCTGCGAGCGATTGCTCGATCAGAATCGAGAGCACGGCCTTCTCGGCGCCGTCGCAATCGATCAGGGTTTGAAGAGGAAGCGCGCGCTGAAACCGGGCAGCGGCGGTTATGACAGCCTTTTTGACGAACAAGAGGACTCCTCAGGGTGAGTGTAACCCTCAGGGCAGTGAAACTTGGATGCCTGCATTCAATCTGTTGCAGTGGCGCAGGCGATCTTGTCGCCTGCCAAGACGCCCAGGTAAGAAGCTTGCCGCTTTTTACCCCGTCCACAAACGGCTAGCTCGCCTTTCCCCCGACTGGCCTTTTGCGAAAGTCCCTGATGGCTAAGACAATCAAACCAATTCCAGTTGTGAGAAAGAGAAGCACAAGTTTCCAGTCCCGCTGATCAAGCGAAATACTGCCGCTCAAACCTTCCGCGCCTACCCATACGGCCCGGAGGAAAAAAAAGAGACCGGCTATCAAGAGAATCGGTGTCGTGCGCTTCATATTCTGACCCAGACGAAATCGACGCCAGCGCGCTTAACTAAGATGATACTTCGGCCTAAGTTTGGCCAGCCGAAGAAGGCAATAACCTCGAGAAAGCGCTCACGGTTGCGCCTCAGCTAGAGGCTATGTAGCGTTGCTGAAGGCTATGGTTCCGCTAGCCAATAACGTTCTCAAACGCTCAATAAAACCTCTAGCCGAGACGCGACCGTTAGGGAGCGTTTATTGGCTCCGCCGCATCCGGCTCCACCCGAAAGCAATGCTGGGCTGCAACCCGACAGCGGTGCAATACGTCGTAAGATGGAGTACGAGAGTCTGACCTCTGAGCCGGTGAGCATTAGTTGTTTGCCGTTCAACCGCTGATCGCTCACGTAGAGCTTGCTCGGACGGATCACCTCGGCTTCGCGAACCACGCGTCGGCGCGGTCAGCCGCCACTGCTGGAGCGGGATGTACCGGCCGGTTACAACGCCAGGCGGCATCAGGAAGGCCCCTCAATGTCACGAAACTCGAAATCACCCGTAAGCTTACGGCATGCCCTCTACCCCGCCGCCGCGGTCATGGCGCTGCCGTTGTTGATCGGCCTTGCATTCGCTCAGACGGAAACCAGCCCTCAGCCGACTCGCCAATCGCCGGCGAGCCAATCAATAGCCGGGCGGATTGACGAGACCAAGCTCGTAACTCTTCATGGAAACGTGCGCTCTGCGGCAAACGCGAAGAACGATCGGGGCCGCGTGGAAGACAACCTTCCGCTTGATCACATGCTGCTCGCGTTGCAGCGCTCGCCGGAACAGGAAAGTGCCCTGGAACACTTCATCGATGAGCTGCACGACCCGAGTTCGCCGAATTTCCACCATTGGGTTACTGCGGCGCAACTCGGCCAGCAATTTGGCCCGTCCGACCAGGATATTGCCGCCATCACCGGCTGGCTGGGATCGCATGGCCTGGCCGTCAATGTGGTCTATCCGGATCGGATGATGATCGACTTTTCGGGGAACGCCGGCGCGATCCGCGACGCCTTCCACACCGAGATTCACCGCCTCAACGTGAACGGCGTAACCCATATTGCCAATATCACCGACCCGCAGATTCCCGCCGCGCTCGCATCCGGGGTGAAGGGGGTGGTCGCTCTCCACGATTTCAAGCCCCACGCGATGCACCGCATGCGTCACGACTACACCTTTACTTATGAGCAGTACCAATATCAAGCGGTGGTCCCGGCCGATCTTGCCACTATCTACAACTTGAACCCGCTCTTCACCGCGGGCACCACAGGAGCGGGCCAGACCATCGTGGTAATCGAAGACACCGATCTGTACAGCACCAACGACTGGACTACGTTTCGGAGCACGTTCGGTCTGGCCGGCTACGGGGGGTCGCTCAGCACAGTCCACCCGGCGCCTGCTTCCGGAACCAATAACTGCACTGACCCCGGGATATCCGAATCTCCGTACTTTGACGACGGCGAGGCGGCCGTGGATGTCGAGTGGTCCACCGCAGCGGCCCCGGGCGCCGCCATCGAATTAGCCTCGTGCAGCGACACCACCACCACCTTCGGCGGTTTGTTCGCCCTCCAGAATCTGTTGACCCTTGCCAAGCCGCCTGCCATCGTCAGCATCAGTTATGGCGAATGCGAGTCCCAAAATGGCTCGGCCGCCAACGCCGCCTACAGCTCCACCTACCAGACAGCCGTCGCCGAGGGTGTTTCCGTCTTCGTGTCGGCCGGTGATGAGGGCGCGGCCAGTTGTGACGCGGGCGATAACTACGCAAGCCAGGGCATTACTGTCAGCGGGTTTGCCTCCACACCTTACAATGTCGCGGTCGGCGGAACGGATTTCGGCGACACTTACGCCGGCACCACTAGCACTTATTGGAGTTCCACCAATAGTTCTAGCTGGGGCTCGGCGCTGTCTTACGTGCCCGAAATTCCATGGAATGACTCTTGCGCGAGTTATCTCTGGTACACCTATTACGGATACACTTCCGCATACGGAACCGACGGATTCTGCAACTCAGGTATAGCGGCAAACCCGCTATTCGAGTTCGTCACCACTGCTGCCGGAAGCGGGGGCCCCAGCAACTGCGCTACAGCCTCCTGCACCGGCTGGGCCAAGCCTTCCTGGCAATCTGGCGTGGTAGGCATCGCCCCTGATGGCGTTCGCGATATTCCCGACGTGTCAATGTTCGCGGCGGACGGCGCGTGGGGGCATTACTGCGTTTTGTGTTACAGCGACGAGGCTGGCGGCGGCGCTCCGTGCACCGGCGCTCCAAGCAATTGGGCCGGCGCCGGCGGAACGTCATTCGGAGCGCCCATAATGGCGGGCGTCCAAGCGCTCGTGAATCAGAAGACAGGCGATCGCTGGGGAAACCCGAACACCGTTTACTACAAGCTCGCCGCCACCCAATCCGGAGACACCAGTCGAGTTTGCGATGCGTCTGTGGGAAACAAGTCCAGCTCGAAATGCATTTTCCACGACGTCATGCAGGGGGATATCGACCTTCCTTGTACCGGGACGCTCAATTGTTACGGCTATTCAACAGCGGTTGGTCTCGACCCGAACGAGCCTCTTCGTAACATCTACGGTGTTCTGTCGGTCTTCAGTACTTCCTTAGCACCGGCATATGGCGCTGCGGCCGGCTGGAATTTTGCGACAGGTTTGGGATCGGTGAACGCCGCGAACCTGGTAAATGATTGGTACGATACAACGACACCCAAGCCGCGCGCCCGCTAAGTCAGACAGCCCCATGCGTCAGCTTGGGGCTAGCGCGGGGAGCGAAATGGCCCCAAGCTGACGCATGGGCTGAGAGCCTTTTTCAACCGCCGGCTACGTGAGTCTTATAGAACGCCGTGGTGATGTCGAGGAGACTGCGGTCCGGTTTCGTCGCTTCCAGGCCCTTCAAGATACCCTGCCGATCGCCTTCCGATCGTTCCTGTCCGAGCTTGAACTTTCCTTCCAATAACTCGATTTCCATCTCGAAGCCGATAATGTGTTGGATCATCGGATAAGTGAAGGTGTCCGGCAGCTTCGCAAAGTCGTAGGCAGTCTTCTTCGGGCCCTCGAACTTGTGAATCAATTGCGCCAGCAGGTCATGCAGCGCTTTGGGGTCTTCAATAGGTTTTAGTTTCCCGGAGACGTGTACCACAGCGAAATTCCAAGTGGGAACCACCTCGGTCTTGGTGTACCACGACGGCGAAATATAAGAATTCGGACCCTGAAAAACGATGACGGCCGGTTGTTTGCCGTCAAATGTCGCGCTTTGCGGGTTGTTGCGCGCAATATGGCCATAGATCGTCCCGAAGGTTCCACGATTCCTGTCGAGCAGCGTTGGGATATGAGTCACGTGAATCGAGGGCGACGCAGTAACGAGGTTTACGAAAGCAAACTCCTCCATGAAGTCGTGCAGCAGTTTGCGATCCTCGACCAGGTGTGGCTTGGGAATGTAGAGCGATGAGGCATCGGCTGGCGGCGTGTCTGAGGGAAGCGCGCCAAACGCAAGCCCCGCTAGCAAATCACGTCTGTTCAGATTGGGCTGTTCCATGGCGTAGACCTTATGATAGAAGACCCCGCCCGTGTTCTGCAAATCGCCTGGAACACTGCCCGCGGCCTTCTCGATGTGGGGCGGACGCCCTCGTCCGCGCGCGACCCCCTGGTCGCGCTGCCAAGGCGCCATCTGTTGACTCACTGCCCTCGCAAGGATATCTTTGATCGACAACTTCCAAAAGGACAAGAATGAACACAGTCTGGTCGCGCCTGCTGCACGGAGCCCTCGGCTTGTTTGCCGTTGGCTGGGCATCGTCGGGAATCGTCATCGCCCAAACGCCGCCGCCGGATACCGTATTGATCGTTCCCCACACCCATTGGGAAGGAGCCGTCTTCAAAACGCGCGAGGAGTATTTGGAAATAGGCCTTCCAAACATAACCAAGGCCCTGTACCTTCTGAAGAAGTATCCTGACTACCGGTTCGTCCTCGACCAGATGTGTTACGTTCGCCCTTTTCTCGAACGCTATCCCTCGGAAGTCGCGGCATTCCGGGAGTTTCTCGCGCAAGGGCGCTTGCAGATTGCGGGCGGCACCGACACGATGCACGACAACAATACTCCGTCGGGCGAATCCATTGTGCGGCAGTTTCTTTTGGCGAAGTCGTACTTCCGCGAAACACTCGGATACGAAGTGACGACCGGCTGGGGGCTGGACACGTTCGGCCACAACGCGCAGATGCCGCAGATTCTGAAGCTGGCTGGAATGAAATCCTATTGGTTCCAGCGCGGAGTTACTGCTCCGGATACTCCCAGCGAATTTCTTTGGCAAGGGATTGACGGCACTGAGATACCCGCGTTCTGGCTGCCGCTCGGGTATAGCCCGCTCTATGACGTGCCTTCGAACCAGCATGATTTCGATGCCCTGCTCAAAGGCCGCTTCGACAGCCTGACCCCTTTCGCGCGCGGCCGCGAACGCGTTTTGATGAACGGCGCCGACGTATCCGAGCCGGAAGAAAAACTTCCCATCATGCTCGAAGGGTTTAACCGGCAAGAGAAGAAACCTTTTACCGCCCGCTTCGCCGTGCCCTCTGATTTCGAGGCGCTGGCTGCTATGCGCACCGACCGGCCGGTAATCCAGGGCGAATTGAATCCTGTCTTTCAAGGCGTTTACAGCAGCCGGATCGAAGTAAAACAGGCCATCCGCAACATGGAGCGGTTACTAACCACCGCGGAGAAGTTGAGCGTGATCGCGGCCACGCTTGGCGCACCTTCAAATCGCGACCTGATCGAACAGGCGTGGGAGCCTCTGCTCTTCAATCAAACCCACGATCTTACATCCGGCGTGATGGTCGACAAGGTCTACGACGACTCGATGCAGCGCTACGCTCTGGCGCGCACGCTTGCAGAAAAGTCGATTCACGGCAGCCTCGATTCCATCCTCGCCCGCATCGATACTTCCGGAAAGGGCGTGCCGGTCGTTGTCTTCAATAGTCTGGGTTGGATTCGCACCGATGCCGCCGAAGTGGATGTCCCATTTTCTGATTCAGGAGTCCGGCAGGTCGCGCTGTTCGACCCTGAGGGGAATCCCGTGCCGGTTCAGATCTTAAGCGCGCTGCGCAACGAGGATGGCGGCATTCGTCAGGCGAGAATCGCATTCCTCGCGCGCAATGTTCCCGCGCTTGGGTACGCTGTCTATCACGCCGTCCCTAATGTGCCCGGGCCGCCTGATCCAATCACCGGGTCCCAATCCCGTAACACAAACCGCGACGACCAAGGCACAATCGAAAACGAGTTCTATCGCGCCACGTTCAACTTGTGGACCGGCGAAATGATCAGCCTCAGGCTGAAAGAAAGCAATTGGGAGGCGCTGGCGAGCCCGGGTAACGTGGTTGCGCGCGAATACGACGGGGGCGATTTCTGGGAGCTCTACGGCACGCTTAACGGAGCCCGATTCACTTCGATGAAGAAGGAGATTCCGCTTCCTCGCCCTGCCTATACCCAGTGGAGCAGCGACTTTGTGGGTGGGAGCGGCGCGACGAGTGCCGGCGCGGTCTTCTCGGAGTTCCACATCGCGCACCCGTTTGGCAAGAACCATTTTGCGACGCGTGTCCGCATCTATAACGGCATTCGCCGGATCGATATCAGCACGGAATTGGTGAATCAGGAAGAGTTCGTGCGCTATCGCGCCGTGTTTCCCACATCCATTCAGAACGGGACGGGGATGGAAGAGAGTCCGTTCGGCGCCATTGAGCGGCCGCAGCGCCAGGAGTATCCCGCTCAGAATTGGATCGACTATGGCGATGGCGTTCACGGCCTCGCGCTGATAAACCAGGGTCTGCCCGGAAACAACGTTGCGGAAGGTAAGTTGATGCTGTCGCTGATGCGTTCGGCGCGGCTGATTTCATACGGTTTCTCCGGTGGCTACGAACCGGGAGTTGGGTCGGATACCGGACTGGGGATCGGTGGAAAGTACACCCTTAATTACGCCGTTGTTCCGCACGCTGGCGATTGGCGCGCGGCAGCGCCGTGGCGGGCGGGCCTCGAGTTTAACAACCCGCTGATCGCCCGCACGGCTGCACCGCACCACGGCGATTTGCGGGCAAGTTGGGGTTTGTTGGAGGTTTCGAATGACGGCGCCGTGATCTCCGCGGTAAAGCCCGGCAAAGATGGTTCGGTGGTGGTGCGGGTTTATGAAGCCACTGGCAAGCCCATACATGGCGTGCGCGCCGCGTGGCGCTTTCCCATCAGCGACGTGCATGAGGCAAACCTGATGGAAGATACCGGCGCGCTCTTGAATGCGCAACCCGAAGGTTTCTCGTTTGATTTGAAGCCCTACGAAATCAAGACCTTCAAACTTAAAGTGCAAATGCCGCAAACGGCAAAGTGAAAGCGGGTACGCAGACCGCTCCCCTTGGTCGCGAAGCGCAAGGGAGCGGTTTCTTGTGCGCCGAGCGCTTTCACTTTCATGTCGCGCGACACTAACTCTATGCGGCCCTCCGGGGATTCACAACCATGAGTGCGCCCGATTCCAGCGCACCCCTTCAACCTCCCCCCGTTGCCCACATGCGGCTCTTGCCGTGGCTGGTGGCGGTAGCGTTCTTCATGGAGTCGCTCGATACGACGATTCTGAACACGGCCGTGCCTACCGTAGCCCACGCGCTCAAAGTCGCTCCGTTGAGCATGAAATCGGTGCTGGCCAGCTACACCTTGAGCCTGGCCGTGTTCATTCCCATCAGCGGCTGGATTGCGGATCGATTCGGAACGCGCCGCGTCTTCGCCTCCGCCATCGGCCTTTTCACTCTTGGGTCGCTGCTCTGCGGAATGACCAGCGACATCCATGTGCTCGTAGCTTGCCGCATCCTGCAGGGCTGTGGCGGCGCCATGATGGTGCCGGTTGGCCGGCTCACCCTGGTGCGCGCATTTCCGAAATCGGAGCTTGTCCAGGCTATGAGTTTCGTCGCCATCCCAGGCCAGATCGGCCCCATGCTCGGGCCCGTCGCCGGCGGGTTGATCGTGACCTACCTTCACTGGCGCGTCGTCTTCTTCGTCAACATTCCTATTGGCCTGGTCGGCTTGCTGCTGGTGTATTTGTATCTGCCCGACTATCGCGAGGAACGCACCGATCCGCTCGATATTGTCGGCTTGGTGCTCTTCGGCTCCGGCATCGCGCTGCTTTCCTATGTGCTCGAGATATTCGGCGAAAACGCCCTGAGCCCGTGGGGGGTCGCGGGACTGCTCGCGATCGCTATTGTGCTCCTCGCAGGCTACGGCTTTCACGCCACGCACACCCGGTTTCCCTTGCTGCGCTTAAGCCTCTTCAGGATTCGTACATTTCGTGCCTCCGTCAGCGGCAGTTTCTTCACCCGCCTGGGAATCGGCGGCGTGCCGTTCCTGCTACCGCTGCTCTATCAGGTCGGCCTGGGATTTTCTCCCATTCAGTCCGGGCTTCTGATTGCGCCACAGGTGATCGCTTCCATGTCCATCAAGCTGGTGACGCCTCAAATCCTGACGCGCCTTGGGTATCGCGGCGTGCTGGTCTCAAACACGGTGATCGTCGGCCTGCTGCTGCTGGTTTTCGCAAGCATCGGCCTTCACACGCCGGCCTGGCTCATTGTGCTCGAAGCCTTCTGCTACGGCTGTTTTACTTCTCTGCAATATACGAGCATGAACACACTGGTCTACGCGGATGTCACCGAGGAAGAGGCCTCGAGCGCGAGCTCCATCGCCAGCACGATGCAGCAGATGTCGATGAGCTTCGGCATCGCCACCGCGTCACTTGTCACCGCGCTCTTCGTTCCGGATCGGTTCCATTCCACCGCGCCGGAAATGATCCACGGGATCCACGACGCATTGCTGGTCCTCGGAGCGCTGACTATCTTGTCCACCCTCGTCTTTCGAGAGTTGAAAAGCGGAGATGGCGATGCCGTAAGCCGTCAGAACACCCGCGCCGCCGAAAGAGCGCTTCCGGCTAGTCTGACCCCTGAGCACTGATCCCCGGTCCCTGACGGTTACACTGGTGTCATGCCCCCGCCAAGCGAGGAGTTCTACCGCATTCGGAAGCTGCCACCTTATGTCTTCGCCGTCATCAACGAGCTGAAGGCGAAGGCGCGCGCGCAGGGCTTGGACATAGTGGATATGGGGATGGGCAACCCGGATGGCGCCACCCCGCAGCCGGTCGTCGACAAACTGGTCGAGGCTGCCCGTAATCCGCGCAACCACCGTTATTCCATGTCGCGCGGTATCCCTAAACTGCGTGAGGCGATTGTCAGCCGCTACCGCAGACAATACGGCGTAGTGCTCGATCCGGAATCTGAAGCGATTGTCACGATCGGCGCCAAAGATGCCTTGGCGCACCTGTTGTTCGCCATCATTGGGCCCGGCGACATTGTGGTGTCGCCGAACCCCGCCTACCCCATCCACCAATACGGCGTGATCATGGCTGAGGGAGAAGCCTGCATGCTCCCGATGCCCGACGCCGCCACCTTCCTCGATGAGCTAAAGAAGCTTTATCGCACATCAGCGCGCGTGCCGAAGGTGATTCTCATTTCGTTTCCTCACAATCCCACCACGCAGTGCGTGGATCTGGCGTACATGCGGGAGATCGTCCAACTCGCTCGCGAATACGGCTCGTACATCGTGCATGACTTCGCTTATGCCGATTTGGGTTTCGATGGCTACAGGCCGCCCAGCATTCTCGAAGTCGAAGGCGCCGCCGAGCATGCCGTCGAGATCTTTTCCATGTCGAAGAGTTACAACATGGCGGGCTGGCGCGTGGGTTACTGCCTGGGCAACCGCAAACTGATCGCCGCTCTGGCGCGCATCAAGAGCTATTTGGACTACGGCATCTTCCAGCCCATGCAGATCGCCTCGATCATCGCG